>Ga0208522_1000640_pt1 | contig 23784 bp, 23 predicted proteins | sample ETNtaG_25_FD_185763 | JGI IMG/M metagenome (GOLD analysis project Ga0208522, IMG submission 185763) | Marine microbial and viral communities from oxygen minimum zone, Eastern Pacific Ocean - ETNP201302SV86 (SPAdes) (version 2) | ecosystem: Environmental > Aquatic > Marine > Oceanic ... | reverse complement strand
TCTAATTCTTTTTCCCTCAAGATTTAAAATATAATTTACAGGATCGTATAAGTTTTTAGGGACTGCGTTGACTGTATATTTTTCTAGATGATCAGCAAACATTTGATGATATTGAGAAAGAGAAAGCATCCTATAATGATATTTGGGTTAAATGTATGATAAAATCCTAATTTAAAAAAGCTTGTTAAAATTATAAAATATGATAGAGTTATAAATAATATCTTATTAAATTTGCAAATGTAAACTATCGTCATGTATAGGACTCATAATTGTGGAGAATTAAGAAAATCTGATATTGGAAAACAGGTTTCCCTTTCTGGGTGGGTTCAAAAAATGCGAGATAAAGGGTTTATGATTTGGGTAGATATACGAGACAGATATGGAATCTCTCAATTAATCTTTGATGAACAAAGAACAAGTAAAGATTTATTAAATCAAGCAAAATCATTAGGTCGTGAATTTGTAATACAGATAGATGGCCAGGTTATTGAAAGGGCTTCTAAAAATCAAAATATTCCTACAGGAGATATTGAAGTTTTGGTTAAAAAACTTACTATACTAAATAGTTCTGTTACTCCTCCATTTACAATAGAAGATAACACAGACGGGGGCGAAGAGCTTAGAATGAAGTACAGATATTTAGATATCCGAAGAGAGCCTATAAAGAAAAATTTAATACTAAGACATCAAATAACTCAACAAGTAAGGAGGTATCTTTCTGACAGTTCGTTTATAGAAGTTGAAACCCCATGTTTAATTAAGTCAACTCCAGAAGGTGCTAGAGATTTTATTGTACCGTCAAGGATTAATGAAGGTGAATTTTATGCCCTACCACAATCTCCTCAAACATTTAAGCAATTATTAATGGTAGCTGGTCTTGATAAATATTTTCAAATTGTCAAATGTTTTAGAGATGAAGATTTAAGAGCAGATCGTCAACCTGAATTTACGCAAATAGATTGCGAAATGGCATTTGTAAAGCAGGACGATATTTTAAATACTTTCGAAGGACTTATCGTTGATATATTTAAAAAAGTCAAAAATATTGACATAAATAAATTTCCAAAAATTACATATGACCAGGCAATAGAAAAATATGGTACAGACAAGCCTGATATTAGATTTGGGATGGAGTTTATAGAATTAAATAAAGTCTGTCAACATAAAGATTTCAATGTATTTAATTCTGCTGAACTAGTTGTTGGAATTGCTGTCACTGGCGGTAATACATTTACAAGAAAAGAAATTGACAAATATATAGATTGGGTAAAAACTCCTCAGATTGGAGCAATGGGAATGGTATACGTAAGATGTAACGATGATGGAGGATTTAAATCTTCTGTAGATAAATTTTATGATCAAACAGATCTAAAAAATATTGCTAAAAAAACTAATGCAAGTAAAGGTGATTTAATTATGATTTTATCTGGAGATAAAAATACAGTAAGATCGCAGCTTAGTGCATTACGCCTTGAAGTGAGTAAAAATCTAGGGCTTAGAAATTCAGAGGAATTTGCGCCATTATGGGTTGTAGATTTTCCATTACTAAGCTGGGATGAAGAAGAAAATAAATTTCATGCAATGCATCATCCATTTACCGCACCAAAACCTGATCAAATAGAACTATTAAAAACCTCCCCTGATTCTGTAAAAGCAAATGCGTATGATCTAGTGATTAATGGAAACGAAATAGGTGGTGGATCTATAAGAATTCATGATAAAAGTGTTCAAGAACAAATGTTTAAGTGTCTTGGATTTACAAAACAAGAGGCAGAAGAACAATTCGGTTTTCTTATGAATGCCTTTCAATATGGAGCGCCGCCACATGGGGGTATTGCTTTTGGATTAGATCGATTAGTTGCAATTCTTGGTGGAAGTGAAACTATCAGAGACTTCATAGCATTTCCAAAGAATAATGCAGGCAGAGATGTTATGATTGATTCTCCATCAAAAATTTCTAAAGAACAATTAAAAGAGCTTAAACTAAAACAAGATCTATAAAAGCATAAATAATGAAAATATTTATTTATGTACTATTTACTATATCACTAATTCTTATCATCTCTGGTTACATAATAGAGGATATTAATTCAGAAAAATTTATAGGTGGAGGCACTCTCTTATTATTCTTTATAGTAATTCCATTATTTCTTTATTATAGATGGCAAAATAAAAAACTTAAGGATTTTATTTTGGATAATGAAGAATTAAAAAAAATGAAAGATGATAACTAATTTAAATTTCTTCTGGAAATAAAAAATCTTTCTAACAACTCCTTAGACTCATTTTCTAAAACGCCGCTATTAACTTTTGTTTTAGGGTGCAGCATGCTTCCCATTATTGTAAATCCTCTTTTTAAATCTTTTGCAGCATAAAACAAGTTAGAGATTCTACTCCAATATAATGCTCCAGCACACATTTGACAAGGTTCTAAAGTAACATACATACTACAACCATTCAAGAATTTACCTCCAAGATAGTTCTCAGCTGATGTTATTGCTAAGATCTCTGCGTGGGCAGTAACATCATTTAGTGTCTCTGTTAAATTATGTGCTCTTGCTATAATTTGATTTTCTATGACAACTACTGCACCTATAGGGACCTCTCCTTTTGATAAAGCCAACTGTGCTTCTTCAATAGCCTTATTCATAAAATATTTACTGTCGTATTCTAACTTCATTATAGTATTATTTTAATATTCATTGGCCGTTATTTTTTTATAGATTAAGAGCGCTTGACTATCTGAAAAAGATGCAATATAGTGGCATATTTCTAATATCCTGAAATATAAGTCTGATTTATTAATATCTATTGTGTCAGGCAAAAGATTAAGTATTAGTTTATCATAACTATTATATGTTCCTGAATACATATTATTAGCTGCAGTAATATAGCTTTCTAATAAAACGCTTATAAGATTATATCCTGCAATTTCTTTTTCTATAACTTCTTTAGACTCATATATGTTCTCTACACTGATTTTAATTATATCTGAAATCTGAGCTTTGTATTTACTTCGATCTAAAAGAGATGATTTAAAAGTTCCTTGAATAATCTCTGTTTCATTCTTCATAAATATCTCAACACACTCGTTTATTAAAGTATTTATGGATAAAGCCCTTAAGTAACTTATCCTGTCTGTTGTATTGCTTAACTGGTGATACTTTTCAGTATTAATTGAGTCCCTTACCAAATTAATTAAATATTCTAAAGCAAATTCTTCTTCAATTAATCCAAGATTTATGCCGTCCTCAAAGTCAATTATTGTATAGCAGATATCGTCTGCTGCCTCAACTAAATATGCTAATGGATGTCTAATATAACTTCCTGTTTCGTCCTTTGTTAATCCAAGTTCCTTTGCTATATCAATAAATACATCTAATTCGCTTTGAAAGAAACCATATTTCTTGTGGGAAACATTAGTAGTTGGTTTAATTGGAAGTGATTCCTTGGGATATTTGACAAAAGCTCCCAAAGTAGCATAACTTAAACGAAGCCCTCCATGTCTTCCGATCCGAGATTGTGTTAATATTTTAAACCCATTAGCATTGCCTTCAAAATCACACAAATCTTGATATTGTTTTTTAGTTAAATCCTTTGAAAATTCTTTGCCTTTTCCTGAAATAAAGAACTGCCCAATAGATTTTTCTCCAGAATGACCAAATGGAGGATTTCCTATGTCATGGGCTAATGAAGCAGAAGCTACAATAGCTCCAAAATCATTGGCCTGGTATTTATGCTGTTTTTTTAACTCTGGATATTTTTCTAATATTTTCATTCCCACCTTTCTGCCTAGGGATCTTCCCACAACGCTAACTTCTAAACTATGAGTTAACCTAGTATGTACAAAATCTTCATTTGAAAGCGGAACTACCTGTGTTTTGTCTTGAAGGCTTCTAAATTCGGAAGAGAAAATTATTCGATCATAGTCTACCTCAAACCCAAGCCGTGTTTCGTCCTGATCTTTTCTTTCTCTTTTTTGAGTGTCACCAAATCTTTTTAATGATAATAATTTCTCCCAGTTCATTATTTAATTTCCTGATAAGCAATATAACAATAATCTATTAATACATCTCAAAATTATATCTAACTAATAACATTCTCTTAACATTAAGGTTACATTATAAAATGATATTTGCATAGTATTTTAAATTAAGTGATGAAAAAAATTTTATTAATGATTATCGTTTTATCTCCCTTGATTACTTTTTCTCAAGGTAGAGATGATCAAGTTGACACGAAAGGTCAGCCACATTTTAAGGTTTTTTGGAATTATCATTATGATTATACAAAAAATGTTGATCAAGTAAACGCCTTTGAGTTAACTAGAGTTTATCTTGGATATAAATATACATTTGATGACAAAATCTCTGCAAAAATAACCTATGATATAGGGAAAAATGATGCAGGGAGTAAACACACTGCATTTGTAAAAATTGCTCAATTGGATTATAAAATAAATCCTAGTATTAAAATCAGCATGGGATTAATTGGAGGCAAACAATATAATAATCAGGAAAAACACTGGGGGTATAGATATATATATAAGACACTTCAAGATGAAAATAAATTTGGCCCAAGTGCAGATTTAGGAATTAATGCAGAATTAGAAATTAGCAAAACACTAATGGCAAACCTATTCGTTGTAAATGGAGAAGGTTATAAAAATGTTCAAGATGATGGCGGAAATCAAAGATTTGGTATGAGCTTAATTTATAATCCTTCAAAACAAATAATTACTAAATTGTATTATGACACGCATGCATCTGAAAATTCTAAATCCTTAAATAACATTGCGTTTTTTGCTGGATATAAAGCTGATTCCTGGAAAATAGGTGCAGAATATAATAAAATGCAAAACGGGACAAGCTATAAAACAGCAATAGATGATCATAATTTAGACGGAATCTCTGTTTATGGAAGTTATATATTTAATAATAAAATTGAAATATTTGCACGATTTGATAAAATATCTTCAAATACATTAAATGGTCAAAACAGTAGCTGGAACTATGAAAAAGACGGAGCTCTAATACTATTTGGAGCGCAATACATAGCGGCAAAAGGAGTGAGATTTTCAATAAACTCTAGAAATTTTAATTACATTAACGATGACATAGAAGATTCGTCATTTATATATTTTAATGCTGAATTTAAATTGTAAAAAATGGAGAATATATATTTATTAATGTTAGTTGCGTTGATAGCTTTGGCTGTTGTTGATCTTGTTGTAGGTGTTAGTAATGATGCTGTTAATTTTTTAAACTCTGCTCTTGGTTCTAAAGTTCTTTCATTTAGAACAATTATGATTGTTGCCAGTATAGGTATTGCGGTTGGAGCAGTTTTCTCTAGTGGTATGATGGAAGTAGCAAGGAAGGGAATATTTAATCCAGGAGAATTTATGTTCAGTGAAATCATGATAATTTTTATGGCAGTAATGATTACTGATATTTTGCTGCTTGATTTCTTTAATACTCTTGGTCTACCAACCTCTACTACAGTCTCTATTGTCTTCGAATTGTTAGGAGCGTCTGTTGCTATGGCATTAATTAAAATTGGATTAGACAATGGAAATTTCTCTGATCTAGCAATGTATATAAACACATCAAAAGCAACACAAATAATCCTCGGGATTTTACTCTCGGTGGTAGTTGCATTTTCCATTGGTGCATTAGTTCAATGGGTTTCTAGACTTCTGCTTTCTTATAATTTTGAATCAAAAGCAAATTGGGTAGGTGCTATCTTTGGAGGTATCGCTTTAACTGCAATTACTTATTTTATTTTAATAAAAGGAATAAAAGGAACAACATATGCAAAAGAAAGCTTTGATATAATTGGAGGCATGACAATTAAAGATTATTTAGAAGCTAATGTTATTTCAATTGTTGCTTGCAGTTCTCTTTTCTGGTCTCTATTGTCTTACTTTTTTATAACTGTTATAAAAGCAAACATTTATAAAATAATTATTGCTGTTGGTACATTTGCATTAGCTCTAGCCTTTGCCGGGAACGATCTGGTTAATTTTATTGGAGTACCAATAGCGGCATGGCAATCCTATGAAGCATGGATGGCTTCAGGCATGGCTGCCAATGAATTTAGCATGGAAGTATTAGCCTCTAAAGTGCCCACGCCAAATTATCTTTTATTTGCTGCTGGTGTAATAATGGTATTGACGTTATGGTTCTCTAAAAAAGCTCATAGAGTTGTTAAAACCTCGATAGATCTGTCTGAACAAGGAGAAACTGAAGAAAGATTTAGTCCTAATTATTTATCCAGAACTTTAGTTAGAGCAGGAGGAAACACCGCTGATTTAATATCAAAAATTTTGCCAGATTCTATAAATAATTTTATTGAAAGACAATTTATAGTTCCTGAACTCCCAGCAAAGAAGGTTAATACAGCTAATAAGCCTGCATTTGATGTGATTCGTGCCTCAGTTAATCTTATGGTCGCAAGTATTCTAATTTCAATTGCTACTTCTTATAAATTACCTCTTTCTACAACTTATGTAACTTTTATGGTTGCAATGGGTACATCGCTTGCTGATAAAGCTTGGGGGAGTGAGAGTGCTGTATATAGAGTAGCAGGCGTTTTGAATGTTATTGCTGGATGGTTTGGCACAGCTATTATTGCGTTTTTTGCAGCTGGAACTATTGCCTATTTAATAAATATAAGTGAATTAATGATTGCTGTTTTATTGTTCATTGCAATAATCATAATGATTAAATACTACATGTATGGAAAATCTAAAAATGATACTGGAATCGATGAGGGGCTAGTATTAGCTGAGAGTAGTTCATTACAAGGAGTTATCCATGAAAGTGCAAAAACTATTGCTAAATTAATCAAGCGTGGGAACAAGGTTTATAATAATACAATTGAAGGGCTTTCTATGCAAGACTTAAGCCTCCTAGATAAAAATAATAAGCAGATTAATAAATTATCTCAAGAAGTTGATGATTTAAAAAACAAGCTTTTCTACTTTATTAGAAACTTAGATGAATCTAGTTTAGGCGCTAGTAATTTTTATATAAACCTCTTAGGGTATCTGCAAGATATTGCTCAATCATTAGAATACATCTCTAAAACAAGTCATAAGCACATTAACAACAATCATAGTAAATTAAGACTAAGCCAAATAAGAGATTTAATAGAAATTGACAAAGCCATGGATGACTTATTTGAAGAAATTAAAATTTCATTCGAAACACGATCATTTCATAAAATGGAAGTAATCTTAAAAAATAAAAATAACCTATTTAGGATAGTTGATGATAAGATTGAAGCTCAAATTTCTAGAACAAGAACAACAGAGGAAAAAAGCCCAAAAAATACAACGCTTTACTTTAGTATCCTGCAAGAGACTAAGGATCTTTTAAAGGCAATAATGAGCTTAATAGAGGAATACTATCTTTCTCATGATGGCAGTATTGAGCCTGCAAGAGCAAATAATAATTCCTAGAAATATTTAGTCATAAATTAAAAAGCGCCTAATTATTTTACTATAATTAGGCGCTTTCTTTACTTTTCTTTTTAAGTTTATGAACCACACATTAAGCAATCATCTCCTTCGCCTTCTTTTGTCTTTGCTATTAATTCTTTTATCTCTTTCGGGGACATAGGGTCAACATCAATCTCTTTAGTTTTTGCAAACTTCTCTGCTGTTTTCTTTGCTGTTTGTTTTTTATTTGCAACAACTTCAGGTTTCTCATCCTTAACAATTGCCTTTTTTGGAATAGGCTCTTTCTTTGCTTTTTTGTCTAACGTAAACTTAATTGCATCAACTGCACTCTTAGTTCTTAAATAATACATTCCTGTTTTAAGACCGCTCTTCCATGCATAAAAATGCATGGACGTAAGTTTAGCCATAGTAGCACCTTCAACAAATAAATTTAATGATTGTGACTGGTCTATAAAATACCCTCTATGCTTAGCCATATCAATTATATCTTTCATACTAAGCTCCCAAACCGTTTTATATAATTCTTTAATATCATCAGGAATAATATCAATGTCTTGTATTGATCCATTTGCTCTCATGATCTCTTGTTTTAATCCTTCATTCCATAATCCTAAAGAAACAAGATCTTCTAATAAGTGTTTGTTCACAATAATAAATTCTCCAGAAAGCACTCTTCTTGTATATATGTTAGAAGTGTAGGGCTCAAAGCATTCGTTGTTTCCAAGAATTTGAGAAGTACTGGCTGTAGGCATTGGCGCTACAAGCAATGAATTTCTTACCCCATGTTTTAATACATCCTTTCTAAGTTTATCCCAATCCCAGAATCCACTAAGATCTTTTTCGTCTACATCCCATAAGTTATGTTGGAATTTTCCTTCGCTAATAGGTGAGCCATTATAAGTTTCATATTTTCCATCCTTCTTTGCCTCTTCTACCGATGCAGTGGCGGCTGCATAGTAGATAGTCTCAAAAATATCTTGATTTAATTTCTTTGCTTCATCACTAGTAAATGGCATTCTTAACTTAATGAATGCATCTGCTAACCCTTGTACTCCAAGGCCTATAGGTCTATGTCGGAAGTTGGAATTCTGAGCTTCAATAACAGGATAATAATTTCTATCTATTACTTTGTTTAAGTTTTTAGTTACTCGCTTAGTTATTCTAAATAATTCTTGATGATCAAATGCCCCATCCTTAACAAACATTGGAAGAGCAATAGAAGCTAAATTACAAACTGCAATTTCATCAGGAGATGTATATTCTAAAATTTCCGTACATAAATTTGAAGATCTAATTGTTCCTAAATTTTGTTGATTAGATTTTAAGTTAGCAGCATCCTTATATAGCATGTATGGATTGCCTGTTTCAATTTGAGCTTCTAAAATTTTTTCCCATAATTCTCTTGCTTTTATTGATTTTCTCCCTTTACCTTCCTTTTCATATTTAGTATATAACTTGTCAAACTCCTTGCTATGAACATCACAAAGACCTGGACATTCATTAGGACACATTAATGTCCATTCATCATCAGCTTCAACTCTTTTCATAAATAAGTCTGGCATCCACATTGCATAAAATAAGTCCCTAGCTCGCATTTCCTCTTTCCCATGATTTTTCTTTAATTCAAGAAAATCAAATATGTCTGAATGCCAAGGCTCAATATAGATTGCAAAACTTCCTTTTCTTTTTCCACCACCTTGATCTACATACCTAGCAGTGTCGTTAAATACTTGTAGCATTGGGACAATTCCATTACTTGTTCCATTAGTTCCTGCAATATAACTTCCCGTTGATCTTATATTATGAATTGACAATCCAATGCCTCCAGCAGACTGTGAAATCTTTGCAGTTTGTTTTAATGTATCATATATTCCTTCAATACTATCATCCTTCATTGTCAGTAAGAAGCATGATGACATTTGTGGTTTTGGTGTTCCGGCATTAAACAATGTTGGAGTTGCGTGAGTAAAATATTTTTTACTCATTAATTCATAAGTTTCTATCGCTGCGTCTAAATCATTTAAGTGAATTCCAATTGAAACCCTCATTAACATATGCTGAGGTCTTTCAGCAATTTTACCATTTAGTTTTAATAAATACGACCTTTCTAAGGTCTTAAATCCAAAATAATCATAGCCAAAATCTCTATTATATATTATAGTAGAATCTAGTAATTCCTTGTTTTCAGAAATTACTTTATAAACTTCGTCTGAAAGCAAAGGAGCTGTTTTGCTAGTCCTTGGATTAATATAATTATATAGATCATCCATGACTTCACTAAATATTTTTTTTGTGTTCTTATGTAAATTAGAAACAGAAATTCTTGCAGCTAATATTGCATAATCTGGATGAGCAGTAGTTAAAGTTGCGGCTATTTCAGCGGCAAGATTATCAAGCTCACTAGTAGTGACTCCGTCATACAAGCCTTCAATAACACGCATTGCTACTTTGACTGGATCAACCAATGGATTTAATCCATAACAAAGTTTTCTAACACGAGCCGTAATTTTGTCAAACATTATAGGCTCCCTTTTGCCATCTCTCTTAATTACATCCATATAGGGTCAAAAAATTTTATATCTCTTTTTAAGATAATTAATAACTCTTTTAAATTGTTTGAACAGTTTAGTTAATCTAATTAAAAATCAGCGTCAAAACTAAATTTATCCTTCTCTTCTTCCTTGCTTAATACACCTGCTTTTTGATATTCCGAAACACGTTTTTCAAAAAAGTTTGTTTTCCCTTGTAAAGAAATCATGTCCATGAAATCAAATGGATTAGAAGAGTTGAATTCCTTCTCACATCCAAGTTCCACAAGCAACCTGTCAGTAACAAATTCTAGATACTGAGTCATAAGCTTTGCATTCATTCCAATTAAACTAACTGGCAATGATTCTGTAATAAACATCCTCTCAATGTCAAGTGCATTTACCAAAATTTCTCTAATTCTTTTTGGTGACACTTTATTTACTAAATGATTGTTATGTAGATGCACTGCAAAATCACAATGTACTCCTTCGTCTCTAGAAATTAGTTCGTTTGAAAAAGTCAACCCAGGCATAAGTCCTCTTTTCTTTAACCAAAAAATTGAACAAAAAGCTCCAGAAAAAAAGATCCCTTCTACAGCGGCAAATGCAATTAATCTCTCAGCAAAGCTAGGAGATTCAATCCATTTTAACGCCCATTGTGCTTTTTCCATTATAGCAGGAAATCTGTCAATAGCATTAAATAGCATATCCTTTTCCTGCTCATCCTTAACATAAGTATCAATCAATAAAGAATATGTTTCGCTATGAATATTCTCCATCATAATTTGAAAGCCATAAAAGAATTTTGCTTCACTATACTGAACTTCATTAACAAAATTTTCTGCTAAATTTTCATTAACAATGCCATCACTGGCTGCAAAAAAAGCAAGTATATGCTTAACAAAATATCTTTCATCATCATTGAGCTTATTAGCCCAATCCGATAAATCTTGATGTAGATCAATCTCTTCTGCCGTCCAAAAACTAGCCTCAGATTTTTTATACCATTCCCAAATATCGTGATGCTCAATTGGAAATATTACAAATCTATTTTTGTTTTCTTTTAGCAAAGGCTCTACAAAAGCTGACATAATATTTTTATTAAATAAAAAATTTAATTTAATTTGTGACTAACAAAGAGACAAAATTGTTGTTGAAAATGAAAGGCATTTTTATTAACAATTTCAATAAGTTCTTAACAACAAGATCAAACAAAAAAAATATTAAATTTTTATGAAAAAATTATGAAAAAAATAATCGCAGTTATTTCAATTTTAGCAATACTAATTATATTATTTAATATTACACTAATAGATTTTAGTGATTTTTTTTTAGAAAAAAATACGGTTGCAATCATTACAATAATTGCTGGTTTTTGTTGTCTAATCCTTCTACGAATTGTAAGAGTTTCAAATAAAATTAAGAATTACAATAAAGAAAAATGATTAGTTTTATTGATCGATATGACACACTTCAATTCCGGCCTCTTGTAAAAAATCAACGCCTGATTTATCTTTGTATTCCTTCTGGTAGACAACTCTTTTTATGTTTGCCTGATGAATTAATTTGCTACATGACTTGCATGGACAAAGAGAGATATACAAGGTAGCTCCCTTACACGATTGTGTGGAAGATGCTACCTTAGAAATTGCATTAGCCTCCGCATGCAATACATACCATTTAGTATATCCGTCATCATCCTCACAGATATTTTCAAATCCAGAAGGAGTCCCATTAAAGCCGTCAGATATAATCATATTATTTTTAACGATTATGGCTCCAACCTTTCTTCTCTCACAATAAGAAAGCTTGCCCCATTCGTTAGCAATCTTTAAATAGGCAAGATCATATTTGTGTTGTTTTTCTGGTGTCAATTTTTAGAAATAAATAATGTTAAAAATATAAAATTAATTCTTCTTAAAGGCTTCTAATCCACAATTTAAAAATGCTAGATATTCGTCTTCATTAGGCGTATAGCCAACAGGATTATTTAGAATCTCATTTGAGTTTGGATCATAAAGTATATAATAGGGCTGAGAATTTGTCTTAAAATATTGTGCCTGAAAATATGCCCACTTATGACCATAGTTAATTAGTTTTCTTACTCCTTTTCCATTAGTTCTTGTTACTAATAATTGTTCATTGTCCGGCAATGTTTTTTTGTCATCTACATATAAAGAAATTAATACATAGTTTTCTCTAATGGCATTGTCTACTTGTTCTAATGGCCAGACATGTTCCTCCATTTTTCTGCAATTAACACACGCATATCCTGTAAAATCTAACAAGATTGGCTTGTCAACTTTTTTAGCATATTCGATCCCAGATTTTAAATCTTTAAAACAATTCAAATTGTTTGGGCATTCCTTAGGAGAAAAATAGCTATACCCCAAAGGAGGTGCCAGACCACTAAGCAAACTCAATGCTCTATAGGATTGAGTTTCTTTATTATAAATTAACCCCGATGCTAAATATAGAGCAAAGCCTAAAGAAAGCAATGCAAATATTCCTCTTGTAAATGGAATGTTCTTAGGTTTTATTTCATTTGGAAATTGAATTTTTCCGAAAAGATATATTGCCATTAAAAGAAAAATAATGAACCATAATACTAAAAAGACTTCAATTTTAATTACCCCCCAATGTGCAACTAAATCAGCATTAGACAAAAACTTTAATGCTAAGGCAAGTTCGATAAATCCTAATGAAACTTTAATTGTATTTAACCATCCTCCCGACTTTGGCAATGATTCTAGCATATTTGGAAACATTGCAAATAATGCAAAGGGGAGCCCTAGCGCAAGTCCAAACCCGCCCATTCCAGCAGTTAATTCCCAAGCAGCAGAATCATTAGAAATTGAACCAGCAAGCAAAGATCCTAAAATTGGGCCTGTACAAGAAAAAGAGACTATGGCTAAAGTAAGTGCCATAAAGAAAATTCCTATTACCCCACCAATAGATTCGCTTTTGCTTGAGCTATCAACCCATGATGAAGGGAGCGTTAATTCATAGTAGCCAAAGAAAGAAAAAGCAAATACCAGGAATATGACAAAAAAGGAAATATTTAAATAAATGTTTGTTGAAATATCATTTAAAATATCTGGATTTACAGAATCTAATAAATGGAATGGAATGCTTAAAATTAAATATACTAGTACAATAAACACTCCATATAATATGGCATTAGTATAGCTGTTTTGTCCTTCATTCTTCTTTGTAAAAAAGCTGACTGTTAAAGGGATCATTGGGAATACACATGGTGTAAGTAATGCGAGTAAGCCGCCTATAAATCCAAGGCCAAAAATACTATAGAGAGTCCTTGTAGGACTTGAGATTGTTGAGCTATTGGATCCTGAATCAATACACTTAACTTCTGTTTTATTTATATCACTTGGCAAAAACCCATATAGATTTAAAATGTTTGTTTGAAGATTTTCTTGATTTATAGAAATCGTTTCTTTAACATCACTTTCTAATACTTTATTTGATAAATTAAATTTAAAGTCAATTATTTCTGGTGCCAGGCATTGCGTATCATCACAAGTCATAAACTCAAAACCACCTGAAACAGGGTTGTCATAATTAATTATTTCAACCTTTTGTCTGAAAATTGCTTGGTTATAGAACTTAGACACTACCATGTCGAATACGAGGTCGTTTTGCGTTACCATATTAATAGAATCCTCAACCACTTCACCAATGAGTTTATAATTTGAAGATTCCGTAAAATAAAATGTTGTTGCGATTGGGCCTCCTTCATCTACAGTTTTTGAATAAATTGCCCAATTTGGATCAATGTCTGCAATAAATACTAATTCATATTTATTTTCTTCAATTTGCTCTGAATGAAAGCTCCACTCTACAGGCTCTAAAATTTGTGAATTTAAAGATGTAAGGCAAAAAGAAAATATTATAAATAAAATTCTATTTAGCTTCATTATTAAGTAATATGTTCTGCAAAGAAATTAAAAAAAATTTATTGATTAATATAATAAATGTTTTTTCTCGTTAGACGCCCAGCCAGCTTGAGATTTATAATCAACAAAAAACCATAATCCTTCATTGCCTTTTGCCTGAGATTTATAATCAAGTTTATAGACTAAAAGATCTGCTTGGCTCTTATACTCTACAACGAATATATTAACGTCTGCTTGAGATTTATAATCTACAGAGTAAAAAGTTTGTGAATTTGCAGAAAAATAACTAACCAAGAAAATAGTAAAAACCAATCTCATATCTCAATATAGAAAAAAATTTTTTATGTTTATCATGCATTATGGAAAGAAAAAACATAATAAAATCCATCCGATTGCTGTTATTGTCAATATGCAGCGTTATAATACTGTTTGTGGCAACTGCATTAATATACCTATACTTTCCAAATATTTTTAATAAGAAAAATGATACTGGATCCTACACTATATATAAGTTAAATTATAATACAGATAAACTTTCAAATAATATAAAAAATGATGAGATAAAATATGGATTTCAGCTTTTTCAAAATACACCTGAATACATAGGCCCAAATAATAAGTATAATAATAAAGTTTATTCAGGGAACAACTTATCCTGTACAAACTGCCACCTAAATGCTGGAACAAAAGCCTACTCAGCCCCTCTAATTGGAGTAAATAATCGGTTCCCACAATATAGAGGGAGAGAAAATAAAATGGGTACTTTAGAAGAAAGAATTAATGGGTGTATGGAAAGAAGCATGAATGGTATAGTGTTGCCAGTTGACAGCAAAGAGATGATTGCAATGATAAGTTATATGAAATGGATAAGTAGATATGCTCCAGACGATGGTATTGTTAAAGGTTCAGGATTTCTGCCAATCACAATTCCTGATAGATCTGTTAATCTAAATAATGGTGAAAATATATATGACATGCACTGCGTAATATGTCATGAAAAAGACGGGAGTGGACAAAAAATGCCTAACTCTGACAGATATCTTTATCCTCCTCTTTGGGGTAATGATGCATATAATCACGGAGCAGGGATGACTAGAGTAATAACAGCGGCCAAATTTATTAAAGCAAATATGCCTCAGGGTATTGAATTTTCTGAGCCAACCCTTACAGATGAAGAATGTTATGATGTAGCTGGTTATATTAATCAACAGTTCAGGCCTTTAAAAGAAAATTCTGAAATAGATTTTCCAGACATAAAGAAAAAACCTGTTTCTACTCCATATCCTCCATATGATGATTATTTTTCTGTTAAACAACATCAACTAGGTCCATTTCAACCCATCATGGAATATTATAAAAACAAATACGGAATAGCTAAGACAAAGTAAAAGTTTATTGGTGAGCTTCTTTTATATAACCCCAGCCACTTTGTTGCCGTTTAATAATTTGAAGTATGCCGTCAGGTACTGTCTTAATGCCTTTAATTAGTTTTGATTTTTCTATTTTATGTCGCTTTAGAGTTCCTTCACAGACTACAAAAGAAACATTTTTGTTTTGTGCCAGTTGAAATATATCATCTTTAACAGTAGATGTGGAATCCAATGCCATTGCAAGAGAATTACTATACATTACAACTTCAAATTGAGAGTCAGGATATGCATTTGACATGCCTTTTACGTGCCTAATCGTAGCTTTATGAGTGTCTGTATTATCAGTTGTCACATCAAAAACAATCTGCACAGGATCTTGCTGAGCAAACAAAGCAAAAAATGTAAAACAAAATAATAACGATAAAATATTTCTATTCATTTATTTAAAATTTAGTCGCCTGCAAATATATATCCAGTTCCGTTTTCTTGTGCTCTACCTAAAGCCCAAACTCCTGACGGAACTAACTGAACTCCTGGGATTAATCCCGCTACCATTTCTTTATATACTTCATCTGCAGTTAAACCCATTCTAGCCGCTATCATTCCACTAAAAACTTTAGTAGCCAAATTACAAACACAATAAAGTGCTCCTCTTGCTTTCATTGTTTTAATTCCCGGAATATTTGGCAAAGGAAAATCATTTTCTTTTGGCTCATAATATAGATTTCTTACTGATGGTTCTCCAGTATATTTGTCTGTAACACCAAAGACTTCTCCTAATTTAAATTTTTCCCAAACACTATCTTGAAAAGCAAAGCAGGTTGCTTTATGTCTTATGACACACATTGCTTTAATATCGCTATCATCAACTCCCACTTCATTGTTACTGCTATAAAAAGCATATACCCACATAAATGGGAATCCATCGTGAGGAGTAGAACCATCATAAACAATTCTATGTTTACCTTTTAGGTTTTTCATCCACTTTTCAGCATCATTCAAATCAACTTCAGCATTTAATGGTAAAGCTGCATTTAATCCGTTGGATAACATCGATAATCCACTAGCTGCTGTTCCTAAAACCAATGCATTTAAAAAATTTCTTCTTGAATTTAAATCTTGTTTTTTCATATTATGATTATGATTTAAGTCGTTAAACAATACTTCAATATAATATTTTATAAATAAATTTTCACTATTAAATATTAATTTGTAGCCCCGGCAGGAATCGAACCTGCATCTAAAGTTTAGGAAACTTCTATTCTATCCATTGAACTACGGGGCCGTGAGTAAATGCAAATATATATTTACATATTTAATTATTTTTTTAAAAAGTAATTATTATTTTGTAGCTATAACCAAACATAGATGTCTAATAAAGATCATTGGGAAAAAATATATTCTACTAAAGAAATTGATGGAGTAAGTTGGTATCAAGAAACTCCTACTACATCCTTGAATATTATTAAAGTATTAAAATTAAATTTGAGCGCATCAATAATCGATATAGGTGCTGGTAAGAGTTTTCTTGCAGATAACTTGCTGAATTTGGGTTATAATGATATTACAGTCCTTGATATTTCTGGGAATGCATTAAATGAAGTTGCTAGAAGAGTAGAAAAGGAAAATCATAAAATTAAATGCATTGAATCAAATGTAACTGACCTATCATCAGATCAAAAATATGATGTCTGGCATGATAGAGCAGTCTTTCATTTTATTACAAATAATCAGGAAAGAGAAAAATATTTAGCCCTATTAAATTCATCTTTAAATAAAGATGGATATTTAATTATAGGTACATTCTCGGAAGATGGTCCCCTAAAATGTAGTGGTCTTGAAGTTCAAAGATATTCAGTCGAAGACCTAAGAAAGTTATTAGAAGAAAATTTTAAGTTTATTGATGGCTTCAAAGAAATCCATGATACTCCGTTTAATACTACTCAAAGTTTTACCTTTTGCACATTTAAAAAAATAAATTAGATTATTAATAGTGTGTCCTTCGGACAGTTGTTTAGAGAAAGACTATTTAGTTCCTTTTAATCTAATAACTATCGCGCCTCCACGAGCTATACCTCCATATTTGTTTGTAGCTGCAAGTGATCTTAATATAGTTATACTTCTAATTTGCTGAGGATCAATAAAACCAGGATAATCAGTATAAAGAAGCCCCTCAACATCATATACTGCATATGCATTATAATTAATTGATTGACTTCCGCCTCTTATTAAAATTTTAGGAGATCCACTTTCTAATGTGTTTTTATGATAGTCCAAATAATTGGCAACATTATCGCCAATTACTTTAACCCCTGGGAACTTTCCAGCAATTACATCGATTAGTGTTAATGCCGCTGGAGAAATACTTAATTTTGAAGATGATGTCGCTTCACTACTAGATGAACAATTAATTAAAATAGAGGCAAATAATAATATGAAGATTCTTTTCATAATATTATTAAGTTAAGAAATTAATACTAGGTTTTTCATAATATTTAACTTTATATAAAGGTTGTTTTTTTGTTAGAATTAAAATATGACATATGTCATGCTTTAATTCTTTTTGAGTTTCAAACAATAGCAACTCCTGTGCCAAACAGTTGTAAAAAACTAACATAAAAAAGATACCCCAAACAGGTTTGTTATTTTATTTTTATAGGATTTCCTGCTTTTTTATTTTCTATAGTAACGCCAGTTAATTTTGCAATAGTTGGGGCAATTTGATTAACATAATATTCGCCTTTTTCTAATCCTGTCTCTTTTATTTCTGGGCCTAAAATTGCAAGCCATGTATATTCGCACCCATTAGCTCCACTCCCATGACTAGTCCACATAGAATCGGGAAAATCTCCATCACCCCTTCCATGATCAGTAGTAATAAACATATATGTATTATTCTTATAAAAAGGGTTCTCTTGTAGGTAGGTCCATAGCTCCTCAATCATTTTGTCAGTATTGTGCAATGAAGCTATATAATCATCATAGCTTCCTGCATGAGAAAAACTATCAGTTTCATCATAAGAAATGTAAACTGCTTTTGGGCTTCTGTTTTTAATATGCTCCATTGAAAGGATATGAGTAAATAAATCATATCTCACATTATCTCTAAAGAGCGGAATCATAGTCTGATAATTTTCAATAAAAGATTCCAGTTTAGATAATTTTTTGCTTTCTAGATTGCTATAACCTGCGCTTACAGGAACTCCACTTCTCTTATCATTAATTATAAAAGGAAAAACATCCCAACTACAAAAAGCAGCGACTTTTCCAGAATAATTTTTGTTAGCATTTAGCAGCTCTAATATTGTTTTATTTTTATTATATATTTTATCGTTACTTCTGATAGAATCATCTGCAAATCCAGTTAAAATTTCATTATATCCTGGATAGGAAAATAATTGATCATTTGTTAATTTCAATACTGATCCTTCATTCTTATTTCCAATTAATACCCCTTTATTATTAATGTAATTCCCAAAGAAAGGAAGTAGTTTTTGTTGACGTTTTTTATTATCATCACTTAAAAACATTTCTTTTAGTAAAGCAGAATTCTTAGTGAATTTTTTATTTTCTATAAGATCTAAATCAACACCATTAAATACTTCCTGCCACCTCACGCCATCAAGAGTAATTAAAATAATGTTTGGAGCATTATTATCGTTTGACTCTCCAGACTCCATACATGACGACAGAAGAATTATTGATATAAGTAAAAGAAATAATTTTTTCATTAAAACAAAAGTACAAAAAAGTCGGGATGACAGGATTTGAACCTGCGACCCCACGGCCCCCAGCCGTGTGCGCTAACCGGACTACGCCACATCCCGCCCTGTAAATTTATAAAAGAAGAAAATAATTAGTGTGAAAAACATAAATTTTAATATAATTTTGATATATGATGAATAATCTAAAAAAAATATTAAATGCAGAGCAAATAAAAAGTGCTGATGGTTATACTATAAACAATAAACCAATTTCATCTATTGATTTGATGGAGTATGCTTCTAATTGTTTTATAAATTCAATTTGGGATAAGCAATTCATAACAAAAAAAATAGCTATAGTTTGTGGTCCTGGCAATAATGGTGGAGATGGTCTAACCATATCAAGATTATTGAAAGAAAAAAAGACTTCTGTCAAAACATATTTTTTAAATATCAGCTCGAAAATATCTAAAGATTGCCAAGTAAATCTAACAAAAATTGATTCAGTAGAAGAGTTAACAAATTCTGATCCTATACCAGATTTTTCTAAATATGACCTAATAATAGATGCAATATTTGGTACAGGGCTTTCAAAACCTATAGTAGGATACTATACTAAAATCATTGATTCAATAAACAGTCAAAAGTGTCCTATTTATTCTGTTGATATTCCATCAGGAATGTACTGTGATAATATTTCAAGCTCAAGACACATAGTTAATGCAGATTTAACAGTTAGTTTTCAAAGACCTAAATTATCTTTTTTTCTTCCTGAGAATGGGGCTCATATTAAAAAGTGGAAAATTATAGATATAGGTTTGGATGAAGAATATATTCAAAATATGGATTCCAATAAATTTATTATTGATCAGAGTATAATAAAATATAGTAAAACTAGAAATAGGCAATCTCACAAAGGCAATTATGGCAGGGCATTAATAATCGCAGGATCTATTGGAAAAATTGGAGCAGCTGTACTAGCAGCAAAAGCATGCTTAAGAAGTGGTGTGGGACTTCTTACTACTCACACACCAAAATGTGGTTATGAAATTGTGCAAAAATCTATTCCCGAATCTATGTGCTCCATTGATAAAGCAGAATGTTATATATCTGAACTCCCTGAAATTGCTAACTATAATGCTATTGGAATAGGGCCAGGTATAGATCAAAAAAGTGAAACTAAAGAAATGCTTGAAAAACTCTTTAATAAAACTAAGAAAAGAACATTAGTTATAGACGCTGATGCCATCAATATACTAGCAAAGCATAAAGAGCTTATCTCGCTAATACCAAAAAACTCTATTCTAACACCCCATATTAAAGAATTTGAACGCCTCGTTGGTAAATGCAGCAATTCCATTGAAAGATTTGAAAAACAAGTTCAATTCTCTAAAAGTCATAAGTGTATAATTGTATTAAAAAATGCATTCACTACAGTTTCTACGCCCATAGGTGATATTTTCTTTAATACCTCCGGAAATCCAGGAATGGCAACTGCTGGAAGTGGAGACGTGTTAACTGGAATTATTACAGCTTTGCTAGCACAAAAATATGATCCAATTATTGCTGCTATGCTAGGGGTTTATTGTCATGGTCATGCTGGAGATATTGCTGCAAAAGAAAAAGGAGAAATTGGGCTAATTGCTTCTGATATTATAGATCATTTAAAATTTAGCTAATTACTTTAGCGTTACTTTTCTAACTACAGGGTTAAAAGGCGAATCAATTAATTCCCCATTAGAATCTAACAATTCTAATTTGATGGTAACCTCTCCAATAGATAACCCCTCTATATAATACGGAGCCCATTCATCTATCATAAATTCACTATCATTAATAGTGGCGCGTACCTTATTTCCTTCGGGAGATATTTCTGTATTTACTAGGTAAAAATCAAGTAACAATTTTTTTACATCATCTCCTTCATATACTCCCTTGGGTCTGCTATAAAACAAGAATTCAGATTTTAAATCATAAGGTTCATACTCCTGTGCTCCAGACGAGACTTGTATTAATGAAAATGCATTTGAATTCTTTACAGATTCATGAAAAGATCTTGATAAAAAAAACAAAATTAAATTATTTCCTTGTTTTAATTTTTTTGAAAAAACAGATTTGTAATGAGCAGAATAAGGTCCATTATTTACAATCATATGAATATGTTGACCTTTGGCAGAATTAGCTAAACCATTCTCTCCTGCTCCTATAGTTTGGACACCAAGTTCATAGTTCTTAACATTAAAATTAAAATTATTGTTTGAATCTTCATCTTCTGCAATTTGGGAAAGAGATAATATTGAGTTAGAAAATGCAGGTGAGCCTTCAAATTTTTTGATAGTAATTGTTGTTTGATCCGCGCATCCCAGTATTAGAGACAGTATAAGAATAAATGATATGTTTTTCATAAATATAAAGCTAATAAAAAATAAGACTAGAATTTCAGATGCCTAACAGTATCCTTATGGTTGATAATTTGCTGTAGAGATTCAATACCAACTAACAAATGTTTTTTATCAAATAATTCGGAATTTTTATCATCCTTTATTTTAGTTTTAACACCTTCTGGGATCATTGGTTGGTCCGTAACTAGAAGCAAGGCTCCAATAGGAATTCTATTGTGAAAGCCAACAGTAAATAAAGTTGCTGTTTCCATATCAATAGAATATGCTCTAATTTTCTTTAAATAATTTTTGAATTTACTATCAAATTCCCAAACCCTTCTATTTGTTGTAAAAACAGTTCCCGTCCAATAATCAATTTTTTGATATTTTAATGCAGAGGAAATAGCCCTTTGTAATGAGAAAGAAGGCATTGCTGGAACCTCAATTGGGAAATAATCATTTGAAGTACCTTCCCCTCTAATAGCTCCAATAGGTAAAATAAAGTCTCCTATTTTAATTCTCTTTTTCAGCCCACCACACTTTCCTAAAAAAAGAACTGCCTTAGGCTTAATTGCAGATAATAAATCCATTATGGTAGCAGCATTCGGACTGCCCATGCCAAAATTAATTATAGTAATTTCTTCATATGTAGCTGATGGCATGTTCTTATCAAGACCATCAATATTAACATTATTAATTTTTGCAAATTCATCAACATACCTTTGGAAATTAGTAAGTAAAATGAATTTTCCAAAAGAATTAATTTTCCTTCCAGAGTACCTTGTAATCCAGTCTCTTACAATATCTTTTTTAGTTTTCATATATACAAATTTACTGCATTTTCATTAAATTGAGTAATAGACTGAACTTTTATATGGATATAAGTAACTCCTTTTTCCCAGAAAAACTGTACTCATGCTGGCATCCTGTTGGTTATAGTAATGAAATATTAATGGATACTCCATTTGGTACATTTCTTTTGGATGAAGCAATTGTAATTTGGCGCACATCAGATGGTAAAGCTCATGCTATGAAAGATCTTTGTATTCATCGAGGGACTGCTTTATCATTAGGATGGCTGAAAGATGATTGTATTGTTTGCCCCTATCACGCATGGCAATATGATAAGCACGGAGAATGTATATTAATCCCTCAAGCGCCAAATGCAAAAATCCCAAGTAAGGCCAATACACCTAAATATAATTGTGTAGAAAAATTTGGAATTGTCTGGGTAGCCATTAATAACCCAGTATATAATCTCCCAAATATTCAAGAGTTCAAGGATAAAAAATGGCAATTTATTAATACTGGTCCTTTTGAATGGGATAGTGATAGTTCTAGACAAATAGAAAATTTTACTGATTTCGGTCATTTCCCTTGGGTACATCCAGGGCTCCTTGGTAATCCTGATCGCCCATTAGTTCCAGAATGTAAAGTGACAGTAAAAGGATCTGTACTTCATTATTCGATTGTAAGGCCAGAGGCTAGTAATACAGATGATTTCCCAATCTTTGCAAATGAAAAAATTGTAAAGCCTGAAAGAAAAAGTGTTTATGAGCTACATCTTCCCTATACTATTATGCTAAGATTAGGATGGGGCGGGGAAAAAGGTATGATTTACTTTTTTACATCTCAACCAATTTCAAAAAATAAATGTAGGGGATACTGTATTGTAGGTCGAAACTATAATCTTGATGAGCCAGAATCCGTTATTCAAGATTTTGAAAAAGTAATTTTTGATCAAGACAAAAGAATTGTAGAATCTCAAAGACCTCAACAAGTTCCATTTGACCTTTCAGAAGAACTACATCTAAAATTTGATTCAGTTGCCATGAATTATAGAAGAACTATGAAAAAAGAAAAATTATATTATTAATTATCTGCTGACCCAATAGTCCCACTCGCCAGAAGCAACATACCTTTCTAATACATTGTCTAGATTTAACTTAATTCTTTTTTTAAATGGATCATTTGGAGATTTTGGGTCGATAAACTGCATTATAACAGTACTTACTATTTCTATAATTTCAGATTTAAGGAAATTGATTCCTCTACTCATTATATTATTTTTGTGAAACTGCTGCACCTTTCCCTTAATAGAATCTTCTTTGCCTAAATAAAAAGATTTTGTAGATCCAGAAATCTTAACAATGCAATTATAGGTAGCCCATCTCTTATCAAATCCAATAGAAATGATCGGGGCAAGGTGTTTATTATTCTTTTTTAAAAGTAACGCAATTTCTAGTTGATAATCCTCAGCTATCTTAATCCTGCTATTAATACCTTTTAATTTCTCAGAAAGCCTTTTCCGTGTTTTTAGTAAATTTTCATATTCAGGTGCCAAAGACTCCAATTCATTTAATTTACTTAACTCTTCCTTGTTCAGAAGATTGCCTTTTAGTGATTTTAAGGAAAGATTTGGTTT
>Ga0208522_1000639_pt1 | contig 23784 bp, 39 predicted proteins | sample ETNtaG_25_FD_185763 | JGI IMG/M metagenome (GOLD analysis project Ga0208522, IMG submission 185763) | Marine microbial and viral communities from oxygen minimum zone, Eastern Pacific Ocean - ETNP201302SV86 (SPAdes) (version 2) | ecosystem: Environmental > Aquatic > Marine > Oceanic ... | reverse complement strand
GTGTTGGAGGTGTAATTAGAGATATTTTGTCTGCAGGTACGCGTCCAATTGCTCTTTTAGATGGATTACGTTTTGGTGATATTGAAAAAGATCAACACGCAAAATGGCTTTTCAAAAATGCTGTAACTGGAATTGCAGATTATGGTAACTGTTTAGGAATCCCTACTATTGGCGGAGAAGTTGAATTTGATGAATGCTACAAAAATTATGCAATGGTTGATGTTGCAGCAATTGGATTTGGAAAAAAAGAGAATTTAATTAAAAATCATGCCAAAAAAGGAGACTTGGTAGTGTTGTTGGGTGGCGCTACTGGTAGAGATGGAATAGGTGGTTCTCAATTTGCATCTGATTCATTAGAAACTGAAGATCGTTCTGCAGTTCAAATTCCAGATCCATTTATTGAAAAATTAATTATTGAAGCTATTTTGGAAGCTCGAAATGATCAATTAATTCATGCAATGAAAGATCTTGGAGGAGGTGGGTTATCTTGTGCTGTTTCTGAAACTGCTGATGCATTGGATATAGGAATTGAAATGGATGTGGATAAAGTTCACACACGTGAATCTGATATGCATTCAGATGAAATAATGATTTCTGAATCTCAAGAAAGAATGTTAATTGTTACTGATAGTGAAAAATTAATTAAATTACAAAAAATTTGTGAGAAGTTTAGAATTGAATGTTCTGTGATTGGTCATGTGACATTTGATAACAAAATGCATGTAAAAAAAGGAGACACCTCAATTGCAAATATTTCTACAGATGTTGTTGCTAATGCCACTTTACTTGATTTACCTTCAAGCAAACCTATCTATTTACAAAATATTGAATCCCCAAAACAATTTCCACAATTATCTGATTATTCTGAAACTCTAATGAAATTACTTGGTTCTCCTAACATTGCAAGTAAGATTTGGGTTTATGGTCAATATGATCATGAGGTTGGAATTAGAACTGTAATAAAACCTGGTTATGACGCATCTGTTTTGAGGCTAGATAATGGAAAATTCCTTTCAATTAAGATTGATGGTAACCCAAAACAATGTTACATTAATCCACGTGAAGGTGCAATAGGTTGTTTTGAAGAAGCATGTAGAAATGTAGTTTGTACTGGTGCAAAACCCATAGGAATGCTAGACCACCTTCAATTTGGTAATCCCACTGATCCTGAAATTTTCTGGACATTTTTAGAATCTCTAAAAGGATTGACTGATTTTGCTAAAGACTTTGAAATTCCATGTGTTGGCGGTAAAGTAAGTTTGTACAATGAAACTTCTGATGGTCCCATTAAACCAACTCCTGTTATTGGTGTAATTGGATTAATTGATAAAAAACCATTGAAAATTCAGAAAATTAATTCTGGAGATTCTTTAATTATGATTGGAGATACTAAAGATGAATTGGGAGGTTCAGAATATGCTGAATATATTCATAAATTTATTGGAGGTAAATGCCCTACAGTTAATTTCTCAGAATCAAAGAAAAATATGACTTCTGTATTGGATATAATTGAAAATGAATTAATAAAATCTGCACATGATTGCTCTAAAGGTGGATTGACAATTGCCATATCTGAACTTTGTATGATGAATCAAATTGGCTGTAATGTATCTTTAGAAAAAATTCCTGGTGAAAAATTAGATTCTGACAAAATTTTATTTTCTGAGAGTCATTCTAGATACTTGGTGACTTTTGAAAACAGAAATCTTGAAAAACTAGAAGAGATATTGAAAAAACATAATGTCTCATATTCTTTGATTGGAGAATTTACTGGTGATTCTATTCTCTTTTCTAGTGATTCTAAATCAATAATTGATCTAAGCGTTGATAAGGCACAAAAAACTTGGTTTAATTCGTTAAAGGAGATGGTATTGCATGCCTAAAGTTAAAGAAAATTGTGGAGTTGTAGGAATTTACAGCCTTTCAGGAAAGAATGTTGTTCCTATGGTTTTTGATGCATTACGTGCTTTACAACATAGAGGACAAGAAGCATGGGGATTTGCAGTTCCTAATAAACCACCATTCAAAAAAGTTGGACTAGTTTCACATTCATCATCAGAATTTAAAAAAATTGCTCAAGAATATGCTTCTCCTTGTGTTATTGGACATGTACGATATTCTACAATGGGAACAAGTACTTTGGCAAATGCACAACCACTTAAAGTAAAAGATCTTTGTGTTGCACATAATGGAACTATTGCCAATGCTCAAGAATTATCTAATTTAGTCGGTGGATGCTCTTTTACTCCTCAAAATGCAAGTGACACTTTGGTTGCTGCAGAAAGATTGGTTTCATTAATTTCTGAAAATGGTGAAATGGGAAAAGCACTTTCAATTTTGAAAAATGAAATGGTTGGTTCTTATTGTTTTACTTTTATTTCTGATGATAATTCTGTTTATGCTGCAAGAGATCCTAAAGGTTTTCGTCCAATGGTTCTAGGACATAAAGAATCTGACGACACTTACATTGTAACTTCTGAGTCTGCTGCTGTTACTGCAGTTGGTGCCACTCTTCAAAGAGATGTAGTTCCAGGTGAATTAATTAAATTAAGTAAAAATGGTTTGGAAACTGAAAAGTTTTCTGATGACACATCGAGAGCACATTGTTCTTTTGAATTTACTTACTTTGCACATCCATCAAGTATGATGGAGGGACACAACATTTACGTTTCAAGGAAAAATATTGGACGATTTATGGCAAAGAAATTTCCTATTTTTGATGCTGATTTAGTAATACCTGTGCCTGATTCTGCAAGACCTGCTGCTTTAGGCTATGCTCAAGAATTAGGAGTATCTTTTGATGAAGGATTACTCAAAGATAGATACAGTAAGAAAGGTCCATTGAGAAGTTTCATTGAACCTCATCAAAGTGATAGAGTTGAAATCAATAGATGGATTATTCCAATTAGTGAAATAATTCGTGACAGACATGTTGTAGTTATTGACGACAGTTTAGTTAGAGGTACCAGTTCTAAAGCTATAATCAAAGCACTACGTCGTGCAGGTGCCAAAAAAATTAGTATGTTGATTACTTATCCTCAAATTAATTACCCTTGTTATGCTGGAATTGATTTTCCTTCTCAAGAAGAACTTGCAACATTCACCAATGGTAAAGATATGAGTACTGATGAGATTACTGAAATGGTTAGAAAAAGTATTGGAGTTGACTTTTTAGGATATAATGACGCTGAAAATCTTGCTGATGCCGTAGGAATGCCAAAGGACTCTATGTGCTTTACATGCTCTTCTGGAAATTATGATTCACTTGGAATTAAACCTGATTTTACAAAGCGTGAACAAGTAAAAATAAAAATCTAATTTAAGATTTAATTAAATATGGTTTGAATCAACAAAATGATATGAAAGCTATGTGGAATAATGTGGTAATTGCTGAAAGTAATTCTACTGAAATTGTTGAAGGAAATCATTACTTTCCGTTTGATTCAATCAAATCTGAATATTTTTCAAAAACTGAATTAACTACCGTATGTGGTTGGAAAGGAAAGGCTAACTATTATTCTGTAACTGTTGACGGTAAAACCAATGAGGATTGTGCATGGTATTATGCAGAACCAAATGACGCAGCTAAAAAAATAAAAGGCATGGTGGCATTTTGGAATGGTATTGAAATTCAATAATTCTTTCACTTCTCATACATTCTGTATTATATTTTGAATTCTTATTCAATAATTCTCATTATTGGTATTTCTGTAATAGGCGTTATGGCAATAATTTTTGGAAATGACATTGCTAAACTTTCAATATCTACGGAAAAATATTCTTTATTTGTAGACCCAATACTTGATAAACAAAGTCTATTTGTAATGGGCAGAGTCGTTTTACAAAATATTGGTTCTGAAACTATTACTAATATTCACATAAATTTTGGCGATGGTGATATCTTGGATGTTTCTTCTTTAGCGCCTGGAAAAAAAATAATTGTTTCCCCTCCCCCTGACAATTCTATGACTTTTGTAATGATTAGTGCAGACAATGATGTCTTTGTCAATAAAGCATATCGTGAAATGCCTAAAATGGTTGGGATGATGGGTTCTTGACCATTCATAGCAGTTAAATTCCATTAATCTAATTTTGAATTGTTTGAATTTTTTAGCCTCTGGTAAAGTAAAGGATCTATATGCCGTAGATGAAAAGACGCTTTTATTCAAATTTTCAAATAGAGTTTCTGCATATGACGTAAAATTCAGTCAAGATATTCCAAAAAAAGGAGAGGTATTATGTCGTTTTGCAGAGTTTTGGTTCAATAAATTAGATGTTCCAAATCATTTCATACAACGCAAATCTGGTACTGAAATTTTAGTTAAAAAGATGAAAATGATTCCTATGGAATGTGTAGTTCGAGGTTATTTTTATGGTAGTTTAATTGGTAGGTGGAAAAATGGGTCTATGAAATTACCTGAAAATACTGATACAACTATGGCTGCAAAATTAACTGAGCCACTTTTTGATCCAACAACAAAATCTGAACATGATATCCCTGTTGATAAATCAAAAGCATTGGAAATGAATTTAGTTTCTGAAGAACAATACAATTGGTTAGAGAAAACATCTGTTGATATCTATAACCAAATGGCATCTGTTGCTGATGATGCTGGTTTTATTTTAGCTGATTTAAAATTAGAATTTGGAATTTTAGATGATAAAATTACTTTGGGTGATTCAATTGGACCTGATGAATATAGGTTATGGCCAAAAGATTCCTACACTGTAGGAAAAATTCAAGAATCATATGACAAACAAATTCTACGTGATTGGCTCACTGCCAATGGTTACCAAAAACAATTTGATGATGAACGAAATGATGGTAATGATCCAACTGCCCCTCAAATTCCAACAGAAATAATTCAAACAATTACTGAACGATATGTTATTGCATATGAGAAATTAACTGGACAAACTCTTTAATCTAAATTCTATACGTGATGTTGACTGTTAGTTAACTTTCAACTCTAATCATACTTTTCATATTTCCGTAATTTACCTCAATATGATGAATTTGACAACATATGTTTTGAAAATTTTATTTTTTGATATTTTTAGACCCCTACAGTATTTATGATATGTATTTTATTTATTTGATAATACTATTATGTTTATTATAGCACTCCAATAATTATCATATCAACTACGATATTTTTTGTAACATAAAGGATGTTTTTAAGAGTGGTACTATGTTTATCCAAGTAGAGAAAAATTGATGCGATTAGACAAAAAAATATGATACAAGGATCTTTTAGATCAGAATGAAATCTAGTCTTGTATGTCTACATTACTAGAAAAAGAGATTAAAGTAAATCGTACCGTTACTACGAGTATTGGACACGCCCGTGCAATTGACGACCCTGCACGCGCAAAAATTGTTGAAATTTTATATCATCAATCATTATCTGCTGATCAAATTTCTGTCTCATTGAAAAAACATGGTTTCAAAAAAGCACTAACTACGGTTAGACATCATTTAGAAATTTTGAAAAATTCTGGATTGATTGAGATTGCAAGAATTGAAGAATCAAGAGGTGCTATAACTAAATTCTATAGTACTTCGACAAAACTATTGGATTTTCAAACTCCTGAAAACTTTGATTCCACATATTCAAAAATCATTGATAACACATCCATAAAAATTGAAAAAATTCTCAAAGCATTAGGACCTAAAACTAGTAAATCCAAGGGTAAAAAATCTGCAGAATATTCTCAATACCTGGTAATGGAGATTATGAATAGAGCAATGACTAATGTTCTTGAAAAATCTAATACAAAATAATTATTTTTTCGTATTTATTTTTCTTTATCGCGATCAATTAGTAATTGTTATTTTGAATCAAAATAAGTGGAAAATGTGGTAAAAATACAATTAAAACCTTATTTCAAAAATTTGTTATTTTCAAAACGTGGTGAATGTAAAATTGATTAATGATAAAGTAATAAAATTATTTTCAGAAAAAAATCTTGTTTTTATTGCAACTCTTATGGAAGATGGTTCGCCTCAACTATCTCCAGTATGGGCAAATTATAATGATGGATTCATTTTAGTAAATACTGCCGAAGGTAGGGTAAAACACAAAAATATTTTACGTGATCCTCGTGTAGCTGTTTCTGTTACTTCTAATGATAATCCTCTTGATATGACCACTATTCGTGGAACTGTAGTGGAAATAATTTCTGATATTGAATATCATCATGCTGATAAATTAACTCAACAATACATGGGCCGTAGTCATTATCCGTTTAAACGTGATGATGAGAAAAGAATTATTTTAAAAATTAAACCACACAAAATTTTTGTTTTACCTGAATTGAAAATGAATGACTAACTTACGGGTAAAGATTACTTATATTTCTAAATTCGAATTTAGAAATATAATAAACTTAGTATGGTAGATTAGAAAAAAGGTGCATAGGCAGCTTAACGTTTACGTTTAGCTGCCTTTCTCTTTGGAGCGGCTTTGCGTTTGGAAGCAGCCTTACGTTTAGGTGCTGCTTTCTTTTTTGCTGCCTTTCTCTTTGGAGCTGCTTTTTTTGCTGCAGATTTTCTCTTTGGAGCTGCTTTGCGTTTTGCTGCTTTTCTCTTTGGAGCTGCTTTCTTTTTTGCTGCTTTTCGTTTTGGAGCGGCTTTGCGTTTTGCTGCTTTTCTCTTAGGTGCTGCTTTCTTTCCTGCATTTTTCCTTCGAGTTGCTGCTGCCTTTCTCTTACGACTTGCTGCTGCCTTTAGTGCTTCAGCTGCTTTTTTTGCTGCATTTCTCTTTCGAGTTGCTGCTGCTTTTTTAGCTGCTGCTGCTCTTTTGGCTTTAGATATTGCCATGACTTTTTTCAAAAATGGTGTGTGATATATGGTAAACGTCATACAATACTACGCTTACAATAATAAAATTTGACACTTTTTTTGTTTTTTATAATTTATCGATCAACAATTTGTTAAACAAATTGATGCAGTATCTACTGTTGCTTGTTCTTTTGTTGGTCTGATAACAATTTTGTAGTTTGCATCTTCATCAAATGGAATGTCAAATTGAGTTGTAACTTCAATTGGTTCGTTTGGTTCTAACCATTCTAACCATAGATCTTTTGATGTAAATTCACCAAAAACTGCTTTGTGTTTTTGATCTTTTTCATCAATTAAGTAAAATTGCCCCCCTGACATCAGTGTTTTTTCATCACCTGTATTTTTAGCTGTGATTCCAATTTTTACAAACGTATTTTCAGGTTTTACTTCTTTACTGCCTTCATGGGTCCCTTCAAATGTAACTGTGTATTCTACTGGTCCTACTGTCACAAGTTCTCCTGCATTCGTTTCTATGAAATTTGTTTGATATTGTGTAAAAACATAATTTGCAAGTACCATCGAACCAATTATTGCCCCAAGTACTATTACTAGACCCATACGTGCCATGAAATTTGCATCTTTTTTTGATATATAGTTGATACGTAATTTGTTCATTTTCTGTTTTTTTCATTAGTTATTGAAAATGGAGTCTAAATAGGGGGGGTTATTTCAGATGTTTTACGTCTTTTTTTCACCATTATCTTTTCTGTTACGTTTCTTTGGTGATTTTTTTTGTTTCTGGCCCATTTTTTTACGGGAAATTTTCTAGTTTTTTAGCATTTTTTAGATAAATTTAACCAATTTTTGGGGGGTTAGCTTTTACGCCTAATTGTAAAAGATCATCATTCTTTTGGTGGGATACCTTGGTGAAATTACTCTTGTCTTTTACATTTGGGCACAAGTGTTCAACCCCCCACCAAAATGCTTGTTTTCCAAAATTTCATCATATGCCTAAACATCCTTTTTTCTAGGGGGGGTTTAGCGCCTAGGCTTAATTTTGTAATTTCTGCTTTTTTGCTCCTTTCTTAATGTATTTTTTAAAAAATATTTTTTTAATAATAATTAATTAATTTTTAAAAATTTAACATTATGATAATTTCATTCTTGATGTTGGATTTTCTTTTTTGACAAAAATATCAGTTTAACCCCCCCATATTTGATGAAGATTGGCTCTTCTAATTTCTTAACATGTTTTTGTTTAATATTTTAAAATGTTTTTAGTAGAAATCTTGATGTTTTTTCATGTTTATCTGAAACACTGTCGATTGCATCAAACATTGTTTGTTGATTTATGTTTTCTTTATTGTCTAATACCACATAAACTGCAACTTTTTGTTTTCCATCTTCATTAATTATTTTACTGATTGCTTCAATTGAATTACAGAATTCTAAAACTTTGTTTGCAAATTTGGCTTTTTCCTCCTCATTGAATCCTCTGTATCTTATAATTTGATTATTTTTCATTTCTATTTTGGCCCCTATTACTAGAATTCCTAATTGTGCTTTTGGTTCAAAAATTTCTACTGGGATTCCATATGGACCTGCATGTTTAACTATAATTTGAAATGAGTTTTCCTCATTTTTCACTTGATCAAATGGTAAACCCTCATGGATTAACCATCTTTCTACATTGTCTCTCATTCTAGATACACTCAATATTGGATTTCTACAATTACTTCTATATGATTCTAAATCTAGATGTTCATCAGTGTTAATTTCATATATTTCAAAATTCGAATTTAGAAATATAATAGATCTAGAGCCTAAGATTAGTAATAATACAATTAGATATTAACATTGAAACCTGGGTTAGTTACTACGTCTACTCCTAACAACAAAATGTTCAAAATAATTCCAATTACCATCATTACAATTCCTATGTAAATACAATTTTTTGCTTTATGAGGATCATCTTTTCTTATTACCAAATATGCGATTATCCCTCCAATCATCCCAACAAGTATTGGCAACAAATACCATGTACTACTTCTTGATTTTTGAGGATATGACATGTAGCTTTAAAATTATCTTGCAGTTATTACTTTTTTCTGTAATTGCGTAATTTCAATTTCAACTGTCTCGAGTGGATCTTCTACTTGATTACGTTTAATTGAGAACATTTTTGGTTTCTCAAAATCATCTGTGCAGTCTGGACACGCATAAACTAGTACTCTATGTTCATTTGGTGCTTTTGGGTTTGATAATCTAGGATAATAGACTAGTCTTGCACCACAATCAACACAATATCTATTGGCTCTTCTAGTTCTAACCAATGTAAATCTCCTGCATTATTCTTAATGACCGATCATCTATTAGATCTATGTTGTCTAATTGAGTACACCAATTACTAACAACCGATCAATATTTCAAAACTCGAATTTAGAAATAAAATTTTTCTTTTGTCTTGTTTAATTCACAGGCATTAACAATTTATGTTTCAAAACTCGAATTTAGAAATAAAGAGCGCCTCCCACCAGACTTGAACTGGTGACCAACCGGTTAACAGCCGGTTGCTCTACCACGCTGAGCTAGGGAGGCACTAGACTTTACCTTGGGAAAAGTGATTTAATCTTTCCGACTCTGATGATTGCAGTTAATTTGTGGTATTATCGTTAAATTTTAAAAAAAATTCTTTAATTTCTTTAGAACGACTTTCTACTAATCCTACTATTTCTAAATGTTCATCTGCAGTAGGATCTCTTTTTTGTGAATATTGAAATGCACTTAATATTGAACCAACTAATTCTCCAACAAAAAACCCACACAGAAAATCTCCTACGTTTTTACAATCCCATATATCTCCAACAGTTGGAGATACTCCTGCAACTTTGTATGCTTCTAAAGTTTGATCAATAAATTCTACTGTTGTTTTTACAAACTCTGGATCAATATTCATTAGTTAACTTTAAAATTTTATTTTTCTAAACCTTTCTTCTTTTCAAATGCATAGATACCATCTAAGAATACTCTATGATCTTTGTTCTTTACTTTGGTTTTTAATTCAATATTAGCTGCAGTTTGTGTAATGTCTGTCCACACTTCACCTGTAAGAATTACATCTTCGCCTTTTGGAACAACTTTGGTATTTCCTACGCTTGTTGTAATTCGTGGTGCTCTTTCCCCTTGGAAGTTTTCAATTATAATCTTCTTACCATCTACTTTTACTGTAATTGGAAAATGTGCAAAAACAAGTTTCATTTTTATCGTATATCCTACAATTAATCCTTCACAAATATTTCTAATTATTGATCTTGCAGTATGTAAAATTGCATAATCTCTTTTTTTGTAACCTATTGTTTTTAACAATATTTTATTTTCTGCAATTTCAATATTTACTGGAATTGAACGGAAACTTTTGTGTGTTTTACCTAACGGACCTACAAACAGTAACATGTTTTTCTTTTGTGTGACTGTAATTCCTTCTGGAATTAATACCTCGTCTTGGAATTTTTCAACTTGACTAGTAGACATATCCCACCAAAAATCCTCCAATTCCTTTTTCTACTGCCTCATGATGTGACATAACGCCTTGGTTTGTAGTAACTAATAACATTCCTCTATCGTATGCTGGCAAATATTGCTGTTCCCAACTATTGTACTCATCACTTTTTACTTTGAATCGTGGTGAAATTGCACCACATTTTGTAATTTTTGCTAATAGATTAATTTTGAATTTTCCCCCACGTTTATCGTCGATATGCTCGAATTCTCCGATATATCCGTCCTTTTGTAGTGTTTTTAGAACTTCAACAGCTAATTTTGAAGTTGGAAGAATCAAACAATCCCGATTTCTTCTTGTTTCGTTATTGTAAAGTGTGACGAATAAATTTGCTAAAATATTGGTTGCTGGCATCTCTATATCACCGATTTTTCCTGAACCCTAAAGATGTTGCTACTTCTCTAAAGCATCGTCTACATAACATTAAGTCATATTTTTGAATAACAGCTGTATAATCTCCACATCTTTTACACCATCTTGAACCTCTACCAAAATCATGTTTTTTTCTACCTGTAGCTTCATAGGATCTATCTTTAGGCATTATGCTATCGTCACTCCATATTCTTTTACTAGATAATCTTTTGCTTCTTGGTTTGTAATAATGTGACTTTTTCCTACACTGGCTTTGTGTTTACTTCGTTTACGTATTGAATAACCTGGTCGAGTTAATGTGACAGATATTCCAAGACCTAAAATTCCTATCTGTGGATCATATTTTACATCTGGAATATCTATATGTTCATTAATTCCAAATGAATAATTTCCAAAATTATCAAATGCTCTACCGTTTATGCTGTTTCCTTTAGCTTCTAGTAATCTTTTCAACAGTGTTACTGCACTATCTCCCCTAATTGTTACTGCAACACCTATTGGTTCCCCTTTTCTTACTCCCCATTCTCTTTGAGCTTCTTTTGCATTACGTGTTGATGGTTTTTTTCCTGAAATTTGTTCTAGTGCTTTACTTGCAACATCAATAATGTCTCCTGATTTACCAACACCCATGTTTAGTACTACTTTCTCTAAAGAGATTTTTTTCATGGTGGATTCTGTTGTTTGAGACATATTATCACTTTAATTGAATTACAGGCTCCTCTTTACCTATTGGCATGATGATGTCTGCCGGAATTTCGATTTTTTTATCACCTAAAATTAGGATAACTCTTTTTGGAAGAATAAATGTCCCCTCTTCTACACTTTCCACTTTGCCAATTTGTCCTGCATTGATTCCTCGTACTACTAATCCTTGACAACCTGCTTCTAATTTAATAATGTCTAAAATCTTTTGATCTGGAATTTGCATTACACATGTATCTCCAACACCTGCTTTAACTTCTGCAAGTGTAGAACGTCCATCATGAAATCCTGTTTGTGTTGTTTCTTTATTGATAGATGTTTTAGTTACAACTCTAACAAGTTTTTTAGATTTTTCTGCTTCATTAATTTTAATTGGTTTGAGAATTTTTCCTTCAGTTGGTACAAGACGATAAATATCTGAGACATTTTCTAATTCTATTACATCCATTAATCCAATTGCATGATGAAGTGATTTTCTAACAACCCCATCAATTTTGACTTTACCTGCATATATTGATGCTTTAGCTTCTCTTAGACTTGAAACTATTTTTAATGTGTCCCTAAGAAATACTGCTGTTGGTATTGCATTAGCCTTTTTGTGTGGGCCTGGTTTTACTGTAATTACAAATCTTTTATCTTTTCTAGTAATTCCCCAAAACTGTGGAGCCATTTGTCGTTTGAGTTTTTTACTACCAGCAATACTTACCATTATTTCTCATCTTCCTTTTTTTCTACTTTTTTTACTACTTTTGTTTCTTTAGTATCTACTTTTGTTTCTTTAGTATCTTCTTTAACTTGTGTTTCTTTTGGTTGTTTTCTGGGATCCTTGCCCTCTAACTTTGCCATTCTCCATTTATCACTAGTGTTTAGTGATGTAATTACCAAGTTTGATGTATGAATATAAACATCAAATTTATCACCTTTTGTTTTTTCTTTCTTTATTCCGTCAATTGTAACACTAGATTTTTCTGTTGATATTTTTGCAATTTTTCCATCAACTCCTTTGAATTCCCCTCGTGAAATTATAATACTGTCACCTTCGAGTGCTCTTACACTTTTTTTACCATATTTTTTCTGTAAGTCTTTTGATAAATTACTGCCTAATTGTTTACTTCGTGTTTGGAAAGTTGCTTGGTAAATCATTCGATTACGCATTTTAGTTGGTTTTACCATTTTATCATATCACCGTTGATGCCAAGTTAGCTACTCTTGGCCATTTTTCTGAAGCTTCTGCTGCTACTGGTCCTTTGATGTCTGTTCCTTTTGTTTCTCCTTCTGGAGTAATCAATACTGCTGCATTATCTTCAAAACAAACTCTTACACCATTTAATCTACGAACTGCATACTTTTGTCTAACAATAACTGCACCATAAACTTGTTTTCTTAATTCTGCTGGACCTTTTTTGACCACCACATTACAGTAGTCTCCAACACCACCTGCTGCAAGTCTTGATGATCTTGTTTTATGTCTTGGAACATTAATTACTTCTAAAATTTTAGCACCTGAATTATCTGCACAAACAATATTTGCTCCTATTGGAATTGATCTTGTTACATAAGGACGGAATTCCTGTACACCTTTTCCAGCTTGTTTTGCCATTATGCTTTTACCTCGATTACTACATATGATACTGATTTGGATATTGGTCTACATTCTGCAGTCAATACATGATCCCCTGATACAACATCAATACATCCTGGTACGTGAGCATGAATTATGCTTTTACCTCTAGCATATCTTTTAAATTTACTAAAGTAGATTGGCTCTTCTTTTGTTAATGTGATTGTTTGTTTTGCTTTATCTCCAGTAACCTTACCATCAAATAATTTACCTCTAATTGATAATCCTCCATGGAATGGACAATTCCTATCTTCACATTCTCTTTTTGGCTCATTTACTTTAATTCCTATATTTTTAGTCATGATTTACCTCCTATTCTTTCAAATGGTCTTTTTGCAATTTTTGAACCAATTACTGTTGTTTCTTTACCTAGAATTGAAAATTTCCAATCACTTGTTGATTTTGAAATATTTTTCACACCTTTTTTTGTATTTATTGTAAACATGGATTTTGTTTCATTTATGATTGTTCCATTTAATCCTATAACTTGTTGATTGCTGGACTTAGTAATTTGAGTATTCAATCCAATAAATTCATGTCTGGAAATGTTATCTGCAGTTATCATTTCTTTTTCTCCATTTCATTTAATCTAGTTAACATTCTTGCAATGTTGTGGCGTATTGGTTTTAATTTACCGCTCTCTTTTCTTAATGTTCCTTTGGATGAGTCAACTCTAAGTTTTGCCAAATCTGTTCTATTATCTAAAATTTTACTTCTAAGATCTTTTTCATTTAGTTTTCGTACTGTCTTCATATTGATTTTAGTCATTTCAATTCTACCTCATCTTCTTCCATTGTTTTTAGTGATTTCATTTTTTCTGATTCAATTAAAATTTGTTCTGATTCTGATTTTGCTTTATTTTCAGTACCTTCAACTTTTACAACTTCAATTTTTACATCTCCTTCAATTTTCACCTCTTCAATTTTTTTGATTGGGGCTTCTTTTTCTAACTTCTTTTTCTTATCTTCCTTTTCTTTGATTAATTCAAACTCTGGAATTAATTTTTCTTTATTTGCAATTCTAATTCTAATTCCAATTAAACCCATTGCAGTTTTTACATGTGCAATATCTTCTTCAACTATTACTTCTGCATGATGTCCTGCTCTTGGTAATATGCCTGCTACATGTTTTTCAAATGCTGAACGATCGCCTCTAAGTTTTCCTGAAATTGTAATTTGAACTCCCATTGCACCACTTTCCATAATTTGTTTCATTGTCCACATTGTTGCTCTTCTAAATGCTGTTCCTCTTTCCAAATGTGATGCCATTCTATTACACATTACACTTGGTGACAAGTCTGGTTTCTCAATTTCATTAACTGAAATTTGTGGATTTTTTAATCCAAAGTCCTTTTCCAGTCTTTCTGTGAGTTCTCTAATTCCTGAACCTTTTCTTCCTATTACTATTCCTGGTCTTGTAACATGTAATGCTACTCTGGTACCTGTTGGTGTTTTTGATATTTCTGCATGTGAGAAACCTGCATCTTTAATTTGTTTTCTCAAATAGTCCTTTAACAACATCATATTGTAATTATCTTTGATAACATTTTTCACTGCTGACATTTCTAAATCTCCTGTGCCACCAATTCTACATGTGTTAATACATTATTTTTTGCAGTTGCTCTTCCCATTGCTCTTGGAGTAAATCTTTTAACAATAACACCTTTGTGTACAGTTGCATTAACTATTCTTAATCTATCCAAGTCCATTCCTTTGTATTCTGCATTTGATTCTAAATTATCTAATACTTTGATGAATTCCTTTGCTGTTTTTTGTGGATAACGTCCTGACATCATTCCAGGATCTGGTCTGTGTGCTACTTGATTTTTATATCTTCTAAACGCAACAGCTCTTTTTTTGTTAATCACAGCTAGTAAGAAATCTCTTGCTTTATCGATTGATAGACCTTTAATTGAAACTGCAACTTCACGTGCATGTTTATGTGACATATCTTTTTCTCTAACTGATGATCTAACATGTCTAGTTGCGTCATAATTTTGGAAAGCATAATTGAATCTACCCATAATAATCACTTTAATGGTACGTAAAGGCTGGATCTTGATGCACCTACACCTGGTGCTCCGTGTTGAACCTTCTTGTTTGTTATGACATATTCTCCCAAATATCGACCAACCATTTCCGTTGTAATAACTACTGGACGAAATTCTTTTCCTGAGAAAACATTTACTGTAACATCTACCATGTATGGTAGTATTATCAAATCTCTAAGATGAGTTTTGATGGGGGTTTTTAATTTACCTGCTTTTGCAGATTTAATTTCTTCAATTAATTTTCTTTTTCCATCTGTGATTCCTCTTGTAAGGGATCTTCTTTGTCTGGAATTAAATAATAAGAATAATTTTTCTAATGACGTATTGTCTAGATCCTCCTTTGCTAGTCCTCTGTATAGAAATTCTTTAACCATTTTTTCTCTCCACTGTTAACGTATTTCGAGTTTTGTAGTCCATATTAGAGCATTCCTATCTTTGTTGCAAGATCCCTGGCTTTCTCCGTATTTTCAAATTTTACAAATGCCTTTTTACCATAGATGGTTCTTGCAGTGTTAACTTTGATTACTTTTTGATTGTAAAGTGTTGTTACAGCTTCTGCTATCTCTGGCTTTTTTGCAGATAATTCTACAATAAAACAGATTTTGTTTTCATTTTCAACCATTGCAAATGTTTTCTCTGTAATATACGGTTTAACAATTATTTTCATTGCTTGTTCTACATTCATTGTGTTTTCACCATTAATTCTAGATGTGTTGATTTAATTTTTGCAATTTCTTCTATTGCTGATTTTGAATATACTGTTAATCTTATTGGGTGTGCACCTGGAGCTAAATCTAAAATACTTAGATCTGTAACTTTTCTAACTTCCACTCCTGGAAGTGAACCTATTGCTTTTGATATGTTTGAAGTGTCTTTAGTTACAAACAATACACTCTTTCCAACTTTTTTACTTCTTCCTCTAAGTCTTGATTGTCCAGAACGTGCCTTTCTTGTTTCTAATCTATCTACATCTTGTGTTAGTTTTAGTGATTCTAATATTTTTGAAATATCATTTGCTTTGGAGACAGATTCAATATCATCTGAAACAATAATTGGGAATGTCTCTATCCCCTCAATTTTATGACCTCTTAATTCTATGAGATCTTTTGATGCTGTAGCTGCAATTGCTGAACATAATGCAAGTTTATTTTCTTTTTTGTTTAATTTTTTATAAATTACTTTTGCTACGATTGGTGGATGTGCTTGTCTTCCACCTCTTGTTGATGCAACTTCTGCACCTTGACCTTGTCTTCCACCGCCTCCACCTTGAGCTCTGGCAACACGAGATACCCCTTGACCTGTTGGTGGATCATTTGAATCTGCAACTACATCTTGTCCTGCACTTGGATGTCTACCTTGTGGTTGGAATTTATGTGATGTAAGATTAGTCCAAGCTTTATGAATTAATTCTCTTCTAAATGGAGTTGAAAATATTATTGGAAGTTCTATCTCTCCCTCTTTTGTTCCTGTAGTTGTATAAGTTGTAATTTTCATTATATTACTACCTCCAAAATGTTTGGCTTGTTAACTTTTGCTGGTGCATTTCTAATTTGACTTCTTAATTTGATTAATCTTCTATATGTTCCTGGTACGGATCCTTTTAGAATAATAAAATCACCATTGACTAAACCAAAGTGTTTGTACCCTCCATCTGGATTAATTTTTAATTTATCGTTGTCAGTATTACCCATAACCATGATTCTTTTATCGTACTCTACTCTTTGGTGAAAACCTGTTTGACCTGATCTTGGAACTGTATACATGACACTTTGTGGTGAAATTGGACCTAATGAACCAACTTCTCTAACTGTCTTTCGAGATTTATGTTGTTTCTTCTTTACTCCCCATCTTCTCATTGTACCTTGCCATCCATGACCTTTTGTAATTGCTGCAACATCTACAGTTGAACCAGTTTCAAAAATTTGATCAATTTTAATCTCTTTTCCAAGTGATTCCTTAACATGAGTAAATTGTTTTTGAATATCTCCACCACTGACCATTGCTTCAAAAATATATGGTTTTTTCATTTCAAGTCCTGCTGCTCTTGGTGATACTGCAACTATTGCAAAAATTTCTTTAATTTTCTTTAATCTTTTTTCTGCATTGTCTAATGCCCCTTCTTTATTTTTGAATGTCATTTCTTTTGAAATGTATTTTGGAATGTCTTCTGCATAAACATCAAATTCTGCATGCATTCCATCGTAATCTTTTGAATAACCTCTAATTCCTAAAATTAACACTGGTGGAGTAACTAATACTGTTCCTAAACTAACTAATTGTTTACCTGCATTAGGGACTTTTTCACGATCATCAATACTTACTATTTGAACACAACCTGCTTTGAAACCACAATGTGCTAAAATTTTTGGTTCATCTGTTGTTGATCTACTTGGCCAAGCTCTAATTCTTGCTTCCATAGTTTTTGCGCGTACTCTACGTGAATATCCTAAACTTCCTCTACGTGGTTGATGTCGTTTTCGAGCTCCCATTGTTAAATCGAATCTCGAATTCCCTTTATTAAACCCTATTAGTTATCGTTAACCATCTAAAATATTTTGGTTAACCATCATTACTAAAATTATGATTATTTTAGCAGATCTGAAATCATATTCCAAATGGTAATCGATCCTATAATCATACCTATGACTCCTACACCTATAGCAAATAACAAGAAATTTTTCCTTTCTGCCATGTTATGATAAATTTTGAGCATTGATTATTGCTAGTGTTCCAAGTAATGCCTCCTCAAGACGTACTGTTTCCGTTGCTTGATTTGGGAAAAAATTTAAAGATTTAGCATTTTGTACTTTATTCATTTTCCCACCAATAATTTCATGAACTCCTTTTTCAGGAGATCCAAATACCACTAATGTTGGGTCATCTGATTTTGTATATTTCTCCAATTGTTCTTTTGTTACAGTTTTACCTTTTCTAGATGTGATAATTACATTGCCTTTCCATTCTGATAACAATGAAAATAAATTGGATCTTTCTTTAACTTCATATCCCCAATATTTTTCAGATCCTACATTGTCTATTTCTTTTACTGATAATCTTGGGTATCCTTCTTTGAATTGAATTGTTATTCTTTTACCTGTAGGCGTTTTACCATAAAATTGAATTAGTTGATTAATTCCAACATCTACAAATTTTTTCCCCTTCACACTAACTATGATTCCTTCTCTTATATCGCCTGCAGCTATTTTTTTTGCATTTGTTGGTGTATTGTGACTTGGAATTTTCAAAGGATGTAACACTCCTGCAAATTTAAGATCATTCATTTTTTGAAATAATCTTCTTCGTAGAAACTGTGGCGTTTCTAAATATTTTAAAATCATTGACATCAAATTTCCATCTGAACCGTTATTTCCTTCTTGGTAAACATAAATTGTATCTATTTTAAAAATAGCACAGGCTCTAGCTAAAACTGAAATTTTCCTTGTTTTATCTATTTTTAGTGACTCATCTTGTAATGCAGATGTGGGAATTGCAACAGATATTTTCAATGTAGTTTAATCTCTCACGTTATAGTTATAATTAATTTTTATCGTGTGGATATTTTTCTTTGGCAGTATTTGCATAATTAATAATTTGTTCATTTGAAACTAATTCATACAAACCAGTTTCTGTTTTAACATGTGCCATACGGATGTGATTTGTTCCTTCTTTATCTTCACTTGATAGGTAAATTCCTGCAGATGCTAATGCTGATGCCTCATCTAATGTTAGATCTTCTTTGTATGTTTTTTCTAAAAAGTCTGTTACACTATCTGAACCAGAACCAATTGCTATTGCATCATATGAAATGTAAGTTCCACTAGGATCTGTAAGATATAATTCAGGTGTATTGTTTACAACGCCTCCTAAAATTAAGGCAACACCATATGGTCTTACCCCTGCATATTGAGTATATTGTTGACATTGATCAGCCAAATGTTTTGCAATTGTTTCAACCTCTACTGATTCATCATAAATCATTTTATTACTTTGAGAAAAGAATCTTGCATTGTCTACCTGACTTCTTGCATCTGGAATATATCCTGCTGCAGCAACTCCAACATGATCATCAATTTGAAAAATCTTTTGTGCATTTTCAGAAATTTGTAATTTTCTTGGTTTTTCTTCTACTGCTATAACAATTCCATCTTTACATTTTACTCCTACTGCAATTGTTCCTCTTCTTACAGTTTCAATTGCATATTCAACCTGGTATAATCTACCGTCTGGTGAAAATACTGTAATTGCTCGATCATAACCTTGTTGTGCAGGAAGCATTTAATCAAAATGCCATGAAGGATTAATTTAAGTCTAGCCTATAATATTTGGCGTGAGATACGAAATTGAATTTTTTGGTCATGAAAATATTAGATCAAATCATAAAAAAACTATAGAAATTACAAAAGAATCACATCTAACGCCTCGAGGAGACTGCATAGTCGGTGTTAATGCTAATTCTTCTTGTGCTGATTTACCTCAAGAATTAAAAAATAAATTAAAAAATTCCAAAACAAACGTTCATTTTTTAATTAAAGTTGGTGATGATGAATTTGCTTTACACGGAAGGGGACATCCTGACTTAACTCTGACTCACAATGATGATATTGTGTTGAGAAAAAGTGATTTTATTTGTCCTAGAACATTATCTGTAAAATGTGACAAGGCCTCTAATTTGGTGCCTAGGGAAATGGTTTCTAATTTACAAAATCCAAAAACAAAGGGACTTTTCATTATTACAGTTGATTAAAAACTGTCACAACTTTATACTCCTGTATATTTTCATTTTTCATGGGACGTAAAACAAATATTTTTCTTTTAATTCCATTGGCAATTTTTGCATCAATAATTTTTGGATTTGGAATATACAATACATTATGTAAAAAAGTTAGATGCATATCTCACTGATTGTTATAGAGGTAACAGAGAGTTCTCTAACCTACCAAGGAAATGGAATACAGCAGTAGCAGGAGCAAAAGACAACTTCTTACTTCACAACGACATCGTTTTCCATCCTGTACGAAGATGGGGAACGATGGGATTTGGCGTATGGATAGGAGGAGTCCTTTCCTCCCAGATGAACGCCTATGCAGTGCCTCTAAACGCATGGGTTTTACCAAAAGATATGAGTCGTCTCACAGGAACTATCATCAAACTATGGAGGGACAATGGTGAGAGAGATAAGAGACCTAAGGGTAGGTTCAGGCTTTACTTAGATTCTGTTGGCGTTAAGAGGTTTAGGGAGATGGTAGTAGAGGAGTATGGTCCTCTTGCTCGTGATCCTGGATCAAAGTTTCAGAGGAAACCACGTTCACACTTTGGTATTCATAAGCAGAAGCAAGAAGGATTGTACTATGCAGGAATTCATATACCTGTAGGTCGTTTAGATGTTGTGGATTTGCATAGACTTTCTATACTTAGTAGGTATGGTAAGGGTGAGGTTCGTTTAACAGAAGATCAGAATGTAATCTTAGTTAATATACCAGAAGACCAATTAGATTTTGTGAGGAAGGATGTAATTATAGAGCGTTATTTTCCATTAGAACCAGGACCTGTTGCTGCTGGTACTGTTGCTTGTACTGGTAGTCAGTTCTGTGGATTTGCTATCACTGATACTAAGGGTGATGCTGAGAGGATAGCAAAAGAGTTAGAGTATGAATTAGAGATACCAGAGGAAGTAAAGATACATTGGACTGGATGCCCTAATAGTTGTGGTCAGGCATATATGGGTGGTATAGGACTTACTGGTACTAAAGTTAAAGATGGTTTGGGATATAATATTACAGTAGGTGGTTCACACTTACAGGTAGGAGAAGAATATAAGAAAGGTGTACCACTTGATGAGTTAAAAGATGTGTTGAAAGAGATATTGATTGAAAGATTTGATGCTAAACTAAGAAAGTTTCCACACCTATGAATAACCTATATAATATAACTTAACAAAACTTTAAGGTTCCAATGTCAGAGTTTCAGATGGCTTTGTTATTTCCTTTTATTCCTTTTTTGGTGCTTATTGTTCTTGAGATAATGCTTCCTAATGATGATAATGATAATGATGATGACTTCGATGGTGGTATTATGACACCTGTTTATTCTCCTTCCGCAAATCCAGCATAATGCAAACGCTATTGATTTTTTTATCTTTTTTGAATTTTATGTTTTATCCATTGATAATAGCAACTATTATTGCTATTATTATAGAGCAGGTGATACGAAAGTTTGCTGATTCAGATCCACAGTCTTATTCTGATGCCCGTGCTATTCGTATTTCTATGGGAGTACGTAAGTTCTTTTATAGACAAACATGGATTGTTAATTTTTTATGGCTCTTAGGATATCTAATTGTTATGTTTATGGTCAGGGGTCAATCTCCGTCAGCAATGCCTGATATGATTTGGCAAGGAGGTCTTGACAGAGTTTAATATTCACTATATACTGATGTTGTAAATTCTTAGTTAGATGTTTTTTGAATTTTTAGCAGCAGCATCTGTTGCTCCCCCTTCTCCGTCATGGAAGTGCGAAGGATGCACTCCAGATGAGAAGATAGCACTAGCTTATATTCAAGAGAGAACAAATATTACTGATAGAAATGCCCTTGCTACCATCATGGGTAATATTAAACAAGAGAGTCAGTTTAAGTCTAATATCTGTGAAGGTGGTGCAAGAGTTGCTTATAATAGATGTTATAGTGGTGGATATGGATTGATTCAGTGGACTACTGCTGGTCGTTATTATGGTCTTGGATCTTTCTGTAAGAATTATGGATGTGATCCTAGTTCATTGAAAGGACAACTTCGTTATATGGTGAATGAAAATCAGTTCCAAAAGAACCTTCCTTATTTTGAGGGATCTGGAATGACTGTTGGTTATTATATGAATGCTGCTTACAGTTGGTTGGGATGGGGTATTCATGGTGCTAGAACTAACTATGCATATGATTACACTAAGAAGTTTTCTTTTTCATGACTAACTTAGAAGTTATAGAAGATTGGCGGTATAGTGAAGATAGAATGGAACTTCGTCGTCATGGGTTAACCACTCTTTTGAAGGAGTATGGGTCTGCTTTGGATCAATATGGGCAACCACAGTATACTAATCAATCAATGTATGAGTGTGTCCATGATTGGGTATCTCAGGGTAATGTGAATTGTCTTGGAATTTCGGACCACTATAAAAAATATTATTCATAATGAGTGAGTTTCAAAAAGATATAGGCAAAGAAGTTATTCCTAAGGTAGATAAGCACGGATTTACAATCAAAACACCAATAAGTGATGATGAATGTATTCTTAAGTGTCTTCAAAACTGTATAAATCTTTGTGGTTTAGATAGAAAACAAGTACGAAGGTTGATTATAGAACGAGGGGGTAAAGTTTTATGAGAAAATTTTTGAGACTAAATAAACTCACTTGATAAAATAAAATGCAAAAATTTGTAAATGTCGTTGCACTGTCGTCTGGTATTGTATCTCTTGCCGTTGTTATCAGTGGCGTATATGTATATGTCAATAAAGATTCCATTGTTGATGGTGTTAAACAACAAGTTATGGATGCTGTTACTGGATCACTTGGAGACCTTGGTGGATTGGCTGGCGGTTTTGGTGGGGGCGCATTAATCCCTGAAGGTGATGCTGGTATTGCTGGTGGTGCCGCTGGTGGTGCTGGTATTGTTGCTCCTCCTGTAATTCCTTCATTCTGAGTAAGTAAATGAAAAAATTAATTGCGGCACTCATATTGTCTTTGAGTGTTTGTGGGGGAACTCCTGCATCCGCATATGAACTGGAGACTGAAGATTACTTCACTAATGGTTCAATGGGTTGCATGATGATGAGAGAATGCACTAAGGATGTTAAGGAAGTTAAATCCATTAAGGATATTGAGGATTATCAAAGGAAAGATCATTCCCCTATTGCTAATGAATTTAATGATGTTCTTAAAGCAGTAAATGATGTCGGTATTAATGTTTATATTGCACCGATGGAATATTTTTTAATAGGAACTCGTGGTGTATATTATACTGATGGAAATAATATCTTTTTAAATGCTGATATGGTTGAAAGAAGTACCTCCCTCATTTCTACTTTCAGGCATGAAGGATGGCACGCAGTTCAGGATTGTATGGCTGGAGACATTAAGAATTCCTTTATTGCTATTGTGTATCCACAAGATAAAGTTCCCAAATATCTTCAGGCATTAGCTGAGAATACTTATACCGCAACTACCGCAACAGATAAAGTTTCATCTGTTATATGGGAGAAGGAAGCATATTGGATGGGGCATACTGAGGGTGCAACAATTAAAGCACTTAAAGCATGTAAGGCAGGTAATATGTGGGAAGAATATCCCCCTACTCCGTTGACCAGAGAATTTCTTGTTGAGAAGGGATATATCAAAGAGTGATATCTATAATTGTCCAGGATCCACTTACTTGGGATAATATTAAAGTTCCCCCTGCAATAGTAAGATACTGTGCTGACTGGACAAAGGAAGACCCTTATAAGAAGAATACTGCTGATGTGGAACTTGAATTGTTAGATTGTTATTGGTTTAAGATGGGGTATTATAATGACGAAGGGTTGCTGAATATTACTCCCATTCCAGTGATACCTTTTTATAAATAGCATTAGCTTGTTTGCTGTAATCTAATGCCTGATGAAGTAAAGGAACCAGTTAAAGGATATAATCAGGAACCTGTAAAGAAAG
>Ga0208522_1000636_pt1 | contig 23880 bp, 22 predicted proteins | sample ETNtaG_25_FD_185763 | JGI IMG/M metagenome (GOLD analysis project Ga0208522, IMG submission 185763) | Marine microbial and viral communities from oxygen minimum zone, Eastern Pacific Ocean - ETNP201302SV86 (SPAdes) (version 2) | ecosystem: Environmental > Aquatic > Marine > Oceanic ... | reverse complement strand
CGGCTGTTGGCCATTTGCTTGGCGCCGCCGGTTCGGTGGAAGCGATCTTCTGCCTGCTGGCGATGCGGGATAATGTCGCCCCGCCCACGCTGAACTTGGATAATCCTTCGGTTGAGACCGAGATGAATCTCGTGCCGCACAAGCCGCTCAAGAAGGAAATCAACGTGGCGCTTTCCAACAGCTTCGGCTTTGGCGGCACCAATGCCACCCTGGTGATGCGCAAGGTCAGTTAAAGTTTTCCACGAATTGTAAGGGGCACATCGCACACGCCTGCGGTGTGCCCCTTGTTTTTGCGCTCGTCCATTGCGAACAATGCCGGCGACCCGCCACAATCTGGCGCAAGAACAATGACAACAAGGGTCACCACAGCCCTTATTCGCGAGTGACAGTGAAACGATGAACGACCGCAGGAACCGGCGCCGCCGCCGCTCGGGCAATGGTTTGATTGATATTCTCAATGGCCTGCTGACCCTTCTGGTCATCGGCCTGGTCGTTGTGGGGGGCGGATTGTTCTATGTGGCCTCGCAATATTACGGTGACGGTCCCCTGCGTGAAGACCGCGTTTTCCGCGTGGAATCGGGAAATACACTCTCGACCACCGCAAACCGCCTCGAGGAGCAGGGTTTCATCACCAATTCGGTGATCTTCAGCCAGTTCGGCAGCCGCGTGGAGGAGAGCGCGGTGATCAAGGCCGGCGATTTCAACATTCCGGCCGGAGCCTCCATGTCGGAAATCCTCAAGGAACTGACGCTAGGCAATCCACTGCGCTATGCCGTCACCATTCCCGAGGGTTGGACGGTGTGGCAGGCCATTCAGCGCATCAATGCCGATGACCAGTTGACCGGCTCCATCGACCAACTCCCGCCTGAAGGCTCGCTCCTGCCGGGTAGCTACGACTACACCCCAGGGGACACCCGCCAGTCCGTACTGGAGGCGATGCAATTGGCCATGACCAAGGCGCTGGCCGAGGTCTGGGAGGGGCGCGAAGCTGACTTGCCGCTCGAATCACCCGCCGAATTGCTGATCCTGGCCTCCATCGTGGAGAAGGAAACCGGCATCGCCTCGGAGCGGCCGCAGATTGCGGCGGTCTTCGTCAACCGCATTCGCGAGGGCATGCGTCTGCAATCGGACCCGACAATCATCTACGGAATTACCTTGGGCCAAGCGACACTGGATCGGGGCATCCGCCGTTCCGAGATCGAAGAGCGGACGCCCTATAATACGTACCAGATCGATGGGCTGCCCCCCACGCCGATCGCCAATCCCGGCATCGAGGCGCTGCAGGCGGTCGCCCATCCTGACAGTCACGATTACCTCTACTTCGTGGCCAAGGGCGCAACACCGCGGGAGGGCCACGTCTTCGCCGAGACCTATGCCGAGCACCAGCAAAATGTCGCGCGCTATCGCGAAATCGCCGCCGAAGCGGCTGCGCAGGCCGAAGCTGAGGCCGAAGCCGCGCGGCAGGCTCTGGAAGCGGAGGAGGCCGAGGGAGCCGATACTGCTGCAGAGGGTGAAACCGCACAGTGAGCGCCGCGCTTTCGAGCATGACCGGCTTTGCCCGCGCCGAGCAGCAGGCAGAGGACATTCGGGCGCGCATCGAGATCAAGTCGGTCAATAGCCGAGGGCTCGACATGCGTCTAAGGCTGGGGCCAGGCCTGGATGCGCTCGAAGTCCCCTTGCGGCAGCTCCTGTCCAAGTCCCTCACCCGCGGGGCAATCAACCTGACGCTGACACTCGATCGCGCCTCTGGCACCGGGTCGGTCCGGCTCAACCGGCAGGCGCTGGATACCGTTGTTGCGGCCATGAACGAGTTGCGCTCTCACCTCGCCACCGACTTGCCGCGCCCCGAGGGCATTTTGGCCTTGCCCGGAGTACTGGAGACCGACGACGGGGCAGGAAGGGCGGATGAGGACAGCCAGACGGCGCTGGTCATTGATTGCGCAAAACGCGCCATCGCCGCGCTGCAGGCGGCACGCCGGCAGGAGGGGGCTGCTATCGCTGCGGTGCTGTTGGACCAGCTCGAAACTATTGCCGGTCTTGTGGAACGCGCCCAAACCCATCCCTCCCGCAGCCGGGAAGCCGTGGAGGACAAGCTGCGGCAGCAACTGGCTGCGTTGAGCCAGGACATTTCCCTGCCGCCCGACCGGTTGGCGCAGGAAGCCCTGCTGCTCGCCACCAAGGCCGACATTCAGGAGGAGCTGGATCGGTTGCGCGCTCACATTGCGACCGCCCGCAAGCTGATCGGTGAAGGCGGACCGGTGGGCCGGCGCCTCGATTTCCTGGCCCAGGAATTCAATCGCGAGGCCAACACGCTATGCTCCAAGTCGAACGCGGTGGACCTCAGCGCCATCGGTCTTGACCTCAAGGCGGTGATCGATCAACTACGCGAGCAGGTTCAAAACATCGAATAGAGTGGGTCAGATGGATTTTCAGCGCCGCGGCGTCATGCTGGTGATTGCCTCGCCTTCGGGCGCCGGGAAATCCTCGATCTCTCGCTCGCTCTTCGGCGCCGATCCCAACATCAAGCTCTCGGTTTCGGTCACGACGCGCGCCCGCCGCACGGACGAAGTCCACGGCAAGCACTACTATTTCATCGACGTCGAAACCTTCAAGAAGATGCAGCGCGACGGCGAACTGCTCGAAAGCGCCGAAGTCCACGGCAATTTCTACGGCACGCCGCGCGCCCAGGTCGAGGAACAGCTGGCCAAGGGCGAGGATATCCTGTTCGACATTGACTATCAGGGTACGCTGCAGCTCTATGAGCGGGCCCGCGCCGACATGGTGACGGTGTTCATTCTGCCGCCCTCGATCAAGGAGCTGCGCGCCCGTCTCGAACGCCGGGCCCAGGACAGTGTCGGCACCATCGAAAAGCGGCTCAAGAACGCTCGCATCGAGATGGATCACTACGGCGAATACGACTACGTCATCGTCAACAACGACCTGGAAGACTCGGTTAGTCGCGTCCGCACGATCCTCGCTGCGGCGCGACTAAAGCGCGAGCGGCAAATCAATTTAGTGAGTTTCGTCAAAGACTTGCAAAGCCAGATCGATTCACTTTGAAAGCCTGTTGAATCGATGTCTGAGGGAGCGGGCATAAGGCCAGACGATGCAGCCGCTCCGGCCATCCGTCGTGGCACACCGGCCTTTGTCCGCGCCAATATCGCCTTTTTCCTCTCGGCCTTCTCGGTCTTCGCTTCGCTCTATTCGGTGCAGCCGCTGCTGCCCATGTTCGCTCAGTATTGGGTGCGTGACGCGGGCACGGCCTCGCTGGCGCTTTCGGCCACAACAGCGACAATGGCCTTCGCGCTCATTCCGGCCTCCATGCTGGCCGACCGGCTCGGCCGCCGGCGCCTGATTGTCGGCGCGCTGCTGATCACGGCCATCCTGGGCATGCTCCTGCCCTTCACCCAGGTCTGGTGGCAATTGATCACCCTGCGCACCCTGATGGGTCTGACGCTGGCCGGTATCCCGGCCGTGGCCATGGTCTATCTCTCCGAGGAAATGGACCCCGAGGCGCTGGGCTATTCCATGGGCCTTTACATCGGCGGCACGGCCATCGGCGGCATGGCCGGGCGCGTCATTTCCGGCGTACTGTCCGACTTTCTGGGCTGGCGGCTGGGCACCGGCATCCTTGCCGGGCTGATTCTGATCGCAGCCATAGCGGTGGCGATCCTGTTGCCCAGGCCGCGGGCTTTCGTTCGCGATCCGATCGGGATCAGGGAGCTGCTTCGGCGCTGTCGTGCGAGCTTTGGTGACGCGGCATTGCCCTGGCTTTTCGCCACCGCCTTCCTGCTGATGGGCGGCTTTGTGACACTCTACAACTATGCCGGGTTCCGCCTGGCCCTGCCGCCCTTCGAGCTCGGCCATTCGGCCATCGCGGCGATATTCCTGGTCTATGTGCTGGGCAGCTTCAGTTCCACCTGGGCGGGTAGCCTGTCGCAGCGGCGCGGTCGACGGAAAGTTCTCTGGGCCTTGGTGGCGCTGATGGGCGGGGGCATGGCGGTGACCATGGTCCCCAATACCGCCGTCATCATCCTGGGCCTCGCCATAGCCACCATGGGCTTTTTCGCCGCCCATGGCATTGCGAGCGCCTGGGTGACGCGACGGGCCCGCACCGTCAAGGCGCAGGCCTCGGCCATGTATCTCGTGGCCTATTATCTCGGCGCTTCGATCCTGGGAACGTTGGGCGGCTATGCATGGACGGCCTGGGGCTGGCCCGGCGTCATGCTGGTCTCTGGCGGCGCCGCGCTACTGGCGTTGCTGGTGGCGATCCGGCTGGTTTTCGTGAAGCCGCTGCCGATTCCCGAAGCCTCGGCTGCTTCTCACCCTCCCCCTTGAGGGGGCGATGGGGTCTAGGCCCAAACTTTACCTCAGCCCTGGCAGCGCCCGCGCCATGGCGAGGAATGCTTCGATGGGCAGGGTTTCTGCGCGTTCATCGCCCTTGAGATCGGCAGCGGCCAATAGGGCCTCTACCGGTACGCCGAGCGACTTCAGCGATTGCCGCACCATCTTGCGGCGCTGCCCGAAGGCGGCCTTGGTGACCTGCTCCACAAGTTTGACCGATAGCCCCTCTTCAACCGGCTTTGGCACGATATGCACGACGGCGGAAGTAACGCTGGGCGGCGGCACGAAGGCCTGCTTGCCGACATTGAAGGCGATGCGGGCATCGGTTCGCCATCCTGCCAGAACGCCGAGGCGGCCATAGTGATTGTCACCGGGCTTTGCCACGATCCGTTCGGCCACCTCGCGCTGGAACATCAGCGTCAGACTTTCGAAGAAGGGCGGCCATGGCTCCATGGTCAGCCAGCCGACGAGGAGCTGAGTGCCGATATTATAGGGCAGATTGGCCACGATCCGCGTCGGCCCGTCGGCCAAGAGGCGATAGTCCACTTCCATGGCGTCGCCGCCAATGACGGTGAGACGGCCGGGATAGGCATCGGAAATTTCAGCCAGGGCGGGCAGGGCGCGGGCGTCCCGCTCGATGGCGGTAACTTCCCGTGCGCCCTCGGCGAGCAGCGCCCGCGTCAAACCGCCGGGGCCGGGCCCAACCTCGATGACCCGAACCCCTTCGAGCGACCCGCCGACGCGAGCAATGCGGGCGGTCAGATTGAGGTCGAACAGGAAGTTTTGACCCAGCTCCTTTTTGGCGCGCAGTCCATGCGTGCTGATGACCTCGCGCAAGGGCGGAAGATTGTCGATCTGGCTCATGGTCGGAGTGTTTCCAGCAAAAGTGGTAACGGTTTTGCGTTTCGGAAACGCGACAAGGCAAAGAACGGGATCACGTCGTGGTTTTCCCGGAACGGGGATGGGATCCCGAGGCCGTCATCTGATTGGCCATGGCGATCGCCGCGGCAAAGCTTGAGAACGATGCGCGGCCGGTGCCGGCTAGTTCGAAGGCCGTACCGTGATCGGGCGAGGTCCGCACGATGGGCAGGCCGAGCGTAACATTGACACCGGCATCGAATGCCACGGTCTTGATCGGGATCAACGCCTGGTCGTGATACATGGCGAGGACGGCATCATAGTGCCGCCAATGCGGTGGATAGAACAGCGTATCGCCGGGGAGGGGGCCAACTGCGTCAATGCCTTCGGCAACCGCATCAGCAATCCCGGGCGCGATGATCTCGATATCTTCCCGGCCGATCGAACCGCCTTCTCCCGCATGGGGATTGAGCCCGGCTACGGCAATACGGGGGCGCTCGATATGAAATCGCTGGCGCAAATCATGCGCCATGATGCGCAGGGTATCCAGGACCAGCTTCCGGCTGATCAGCCCCGGCACATCCTTGATCGGTACATGGATGGTCAGCGGAACGGCGCGCAGATCCTCATGGGCCAGCATCATTACCGGTAGGCGGGGTTTGTCTCCCCCCACGGCACAGAGATCGGCAAGAAATTCGGTGTGTCCGGGGTGTTTGAAACCGGCCTGATACAGCGCTCCCTTGTGGATCGGCGCCGTTACCACCGCCCGGCAATGGCCGGTCATGGTGGCCTGCACCGCCTCGGATATGGCGTTGATTACCACAGGCGCTGCATGCTCGTCGGCGACGCCGGGCAAATCGGGGACCATGCCTTCAATCTGCACCACAGGCAGGGCGCGAGGAAAGGTTTCGAGGGCCGCCTCGGGGCTCACCGTATCGATGGCGATATCGAGGCCCAGCCGCCGGGCGCGGGACGCCAGGAAGCCGGCATGACCGTAGACGACAAAGGGAGGCAGGTTGAGATCCTGCCGGCGCGCAAAAAGCGTCAGAATGAGATCGGGCCCGATCCCGGCCGGTTCACCCATCGTCACGGCCAATGGCGCCGTCATACTGTCCCCCAAAGGCGAGGCGGCCGCATATTGGCTGCGGCCTGCGTTGGCCCCTTCTGCGGGCCGATGGTCGGCGTAGTCCGCGCTGCGTCTACTGGTAGAAGATCTTGGCCTGGCTGCGCAGGCGCTCAAGATAGGCTTCTGCCTCCTTGGCCAGCGCGTCCCCGCCTACGTCTTCACGCAGCCCGCCTTTGACGAAGGTCAGGTCTTCGGCCTGCACCTTTTCGCAGATGGCAAGCATGGAGAGACCGGTTTCGATGGCGCGCGGTTTGCTGATTGCACCGACATTGAGCCCGGCGAGCTCCTTGGCGATGGCATCAGGCATCTGCGTGGCGTGGCGCCGGCCGATGTCAACCACGGCGACATCCGTATAGGCCAGCGAGAGTTCGACCGCGCTGTCACAGCCGGCAAAGCTCGAGCGATAGCGGTTGGCCTGGCCCGATCGGCCACCGCCGCCGACGAAAATGACTTCCTTCAGGATGTAGTCGAACTTCTGAAAGTCAGCGATCTGCTGGGCGGCACGCTGGTCCAGTTCCAGTTCGGAAATCTGCACCTGCGGCGTGATTGCCGCCTCGGTCACGGCATTCCAGGCAATAGCGGCCCGCAGCCGGTCCTGCAGGGTCTGTGCACTGACACCACCCTGCTCCAGCATCTGGGTCAGCCGGTCGCGGCTGACATTGAGGTTGCGGGAAATCTGCAGAAATGCATCGTCCACCTGGGCATTCGAGATATTGATGCCGAGCCGCTTGGCCTCCTGCAGCTGGATCGCCTCGGTGATCAACTGCTGCAGCGCTCCGTTGCGGCCGGTATTGTTGCCTTCCATCCGGAAAAGGCGCAGCCGCTGGTCGACCTGCAAATCGCTGATCGGTTCACCGTTGACTGTTACCACGGTGGCCGCCGAGGCCGTGGACACCACGCCCAGGGTGAGGGCAAGTCCGATGAGCATCGCGCCAAGTGCGCGCCGAATTTCCGCAAAGGTCATGGTCAGGTCCGCTTGTCGTGTGACGCCTTCAATGCGGCGTCAGAGCCAGTCTTGTCAATTGGCCGATGATTGAGGCCAAAATCTGGACCTCGATCTGTCCTGCAGCGCAAATCGCGCAAAGGGGTGCGATTTGGCCCGCTGTTCCACCGGCCCCATGCCCGGTCAGCGCGCTCAGGTCCAGCCATCCTCTTTGCGCAGAAGAACTGTCACACCGATCACGATAGCCACGAGAGCCGGGCCGACTGCGGCAAAGAGTGGGTTCAAGACGCCGGTCGCGCCCGCCCGGTCTGCCATTTCGGTGATGATGAAGACCACAAAACCCAGGACGATGCCGTAAAGCACGGCGGGGCCGATCTGGGCGTGGCGGCTATAGCCGGCGGTGAAGGCAAAGCCGATCAGCAGCGACCCGGTGAGCACCAGAGGCAGAGCCAGAAGCTTTATCAGCCGCATCGAGGTTGCCGCATAAATTTGCGGATCGATGATGCCGCGCTGTAGCAGGCGAGCGAGTTCAAAGAAGGTCATGTCCTCGGTCGAGGCCAGCTTGAGGCTGATTTCGCCGGCGGTCGAGCCGGTGGAGACCTGCAGGTCGCGCACCGTCTTGAGCGGCCCATCCGGAGTGCGGACGCGCGCCTCGGGGAAATTCCAGAACCCGTCCTCCAGTATGGCTTCAGGCGCCTCGATGCGCGGGGTCTCGCTGGGGCCGAGATGGAACAGCGTCACATCGGCCAGCCGCGAACCACCCTGCGACATGCCGCGCGACATCAACACATAGTGTACGCCATCGCCACGTTGCTCGAGCCAGACTTCACCGGGCGGGGTCAATTGCGCGGCCTGTCCCGGTGGGGTTGGGGCCAATTCGCGATTAATCGAAGTGCTGATGGTTTCTGCGCCCAGGGAGATGAAGAGGCTGGCAACGAACAGCACGGCCACGGGAGCGCGCAGGACACGCCAGATCGAGAGCCCGCTGGCTTTGATCACCGTCAATTCGTGCCGCATTTTGAGATCCACCAGACCCAAAATCGTGCCCATTAGCACGGTCACCGGCAGGGTCTTGATGGTCCAGCGCACGGCACTCATGGCGACCATGAGGATGGCCATGTGCACCCCGCGCGTATCGGCGACATGGCTGAACCGCCATGTGTCGAGCGATTCGACCAGAGCGATCAGTCCATAGAAGATGAAGACCGTTGCGGCGATGCGGCTGAAGAGCCGAGCGGTGACGACCCTGTCGATCCGGTTGATCATGCCGGAACCGTCGCGGTGGGACGGCGTGGCCACAGCCGAACTGCCAGGATGAGCGAACCTACGACAATCAGCGCAATCGCCCCGGTTCCCGCGCCCAGCGGGCTATAGGCGCTGATGCCGCGCTCGCCGAAGGCCACCAGCATGACGAGGGCCTCAAGCGGCAACTTGATGCGCATGCGATTGCCACTGGGAAATCCGGCGACGGCAACGACCAGTAGCACCAGCCCGATGACTCGCAGCCCCTCGGCTGAGCGATCGAGCAGGCGCTTGACGATATCCGGCGTCCAGCCGCTTCCCAGGCCCTGCGCGATCAGGCCAAAACTGTCGGTTTCTGAGAGCACATCGACATAGGCGACCTGCTGAGCCAGACTTTCCACGCTCACATCGTAGCGCGAGAAACGGATTTCGGAGTAACGGCCATCGGCCTCGGTGTGCTGCAGCGTGCCGTCACGCAGCTCGAGCACATAGTCCTCACCCACGCTGACCACGCGAGCCGACGCGGCAATATAGGTGCGGCGCGTCTCGGGGTCACGGCGGTCATCGGCAAAGAACTCGGAGATTTCCCCGCCACTGGCGCGGCCGCCAACCAGCAGGATCACGCCTGGCGTCACCTGGGTGAACCGGTTGGGCTTGAGCGTGGAACTGACTAGGTCGGCCGCTACCTCTGCCGACAGCCGGTTCAACTGCCGGTTGGCCAGCGGCTCGACCACATGGGCAAGCAGCAGCACCGTGGCGACAGCCACGCCGCCCGTGACAATGGCGGCCCGCCACAGCCCGCCAAGGCCGTTGCTGGTATGGATGATGTGGAGTTCATGGCTGGTCTGCAGCGCACTGAGCGCCCGCACCACGCCAATACCGATACAGATATAGAAAAAGGAGAGCGCCAGCGGTGGCATGGTGTAGAGCGCCTGCAGCGCCAGCGTACCGAAACCCTGTCCCTTGACCGAGACCACATCGAACGAGCGCAGGCAATTGACCAGCCAGAGCAGGAAACACATGATCCCGAACAGGATCAGCGCATCGCTCGCAAACAGTCGCGTCAGATAGCTGGTCAGTCGTCTCATTTGGCCCTGTGGCAGCTCCCGCTCGGTTTTGCGTGGATGAATCGCACCGCACCTTGCGGTAGTTCTGCCTTGCGCACAATCTGCCACCGCGTCACATATTACGGTTTGCGCATGCCTGCCCGGCATGAGGTGAACTAGCGATGCCTCCGCGTCGCAACTAGTGTGGATCCATGGCCGAAGTCCTTTTCTATCATCTCGAAACGCGCCCGCTCGAGGCGGTCATGCCGCTGCTGCTCGAAAAGACCCTGGAGCGCGGCTGGCGCGCCGTCGTCGAGGTGGGCTCGCGCGAGCGCGCCGAGGCGCTGGATGCCCATCTCTGGACCTATCGTGATGACAGCTTCCTGGCACACGGCCTGGCCGGCGAGCATATGGATGCCCAACAGCCCATTTTGATCACCACCGAAACCGATAATCCCAACGGCGCCAGCGTCCGGTTTTTTGCCGATGGCGCCGCGCCGCAATCGGGCGAGGGCTATCAGCGGCTGGTCTACCTGTTCTCGGGTCACGATCCGGAGGCCTTGCAGACCGCGCGCGACGTCTGGAAAACGCTGCGGGGCGGCGCTGACACCCTGACCTATTGGCAGCAGGACGCCACTGGCCGCTGGGAAAAGAAGGCGAGCGCATGACGCCCGACCTGTCGACGCCTAGCCGGCACAAGCTGCACGAAGACATCTTCGCCATGCTGATCGGTACCATGCTGGTCTCGCTGGGCATTGCCTTTTATGCGCAGGTGCAATTGACCACTGGCAGTAGCGCGGGGTTGGCGCTGCTTCTGCAATACATCACCGGCATTCCCTTCGGCTGGCTGTTCTTTGCCATCAATCTGCCGTTCTACGCACTGGCATGGCTTCGCATGGGCCTGCCCTTTACCCTCAAGACCGTCGCCAGCGTGGCCTTGGTCTCCTATCTGACCAGCCAGATTCCGGCTTGGATCGGCATTGAACGCATTGACCCGCTCTTCGCCGCGCTGGTCGGCGGTGGGTTGATGGGGCTGGGCATTCTCTCGCTGTTCCGCCACAAGGCGAGCGTCGGCGGCATCAATATCCTCGCGCTGTTCCTGCAGGAGAATTTCGGCATCCGTGCTGGATACTTCCAACTCGGCGTCGATGCGGTGATCCTGGTCATCGCCTTCTTCGTGCTGCCCTTCGACCGGGTGCTCTACTCGATCCTGGGCGCACTGGTGCTCAACATGATTATCGCCCTGAACCATCGTCCAGGGCGATATGTCGGCTTCAGCTAGGGCCCGGACGCCGGCTCACTCCTGCCCGGTGTCCTCGCCGCTGTCACCCCAGCCGGCAATGTCGTAGACGTAGAGATTGAACATCTGGGCAGCCAGTTCGTAGCAATAGGTCACTTCACTGGCGGACGGATCATAATAGGCGTTGGCTTCCCCGCACTGCGCGGCCCGGAAGGTTACGGGCTGGGGCAGGGCGTAGGAGCTGGTGATTTCGCTCGCGGCCCGCTCCAGAATGCCGTCTTCCTTGAGCGCGACGGCAAAGTCTTCGTACTCGCCCGCATCCTCGTAGATCACCTCGATCGGGGCACTTTCATTGCCATTGAGTTCATGGGCGGAGAGCAGAGTGCTCCAGGACACCAGCGCCTGTTCATAGGTGTAGGCGCAATTCCCCTGCTGGTCCGGATCAAGCTCATAGACGTCTGCCGTTTCCCCGAAAATGTCGGGGTTGGCGCCGACCATCAGGCAGACCATGGCATAGGCCCGCTGGATATCCAGGCTGTGTTCGGCATAGTAGGAGAATTCGTCGACGCCCGAACCGGTGGAATTCACCGCGTTGTAGTACCAGCCGTCCGAGGCATCGATGAGAGCGTTGAAGGCGTAGTCCTGATCCTCGTCATTGAGCAGCCAGATGGTTGCCAATGTATCGACCGCATCTTCTTCCTTGCCCAGCACGGGTAGGCCCAGCTCGCCGATCAGCATGTGGCCGACTTCATGGTACACGGTGAAAGCCGCGTCATGCATGGCAAAGGCCATCGCATCGCGCAGGACTGCGTTCTCGTCGTCCTGCCCCACAGCACCGCTCGCACCAAGCGCAACGCATGCGGAAACCGCGGCCAAAGCCGTTGCATATCTGTTCATGGAAACCCCCAGTGGCGGCTGGCCGCCGATCCCGGACTTCGCCGTCAATCCCGGCTGCGCTCTGCGCGCTGGTCGAGATGGAGCTGCATGAAATCCTGCATCAACTCATAGCAGAAGATGATTTCGGTTGTCGCGGGGTCATAGAAGGCGTTGGATTCGCCACAGCGCCGGGCGGTAAAGCGGACCTGCCCATCCAGCCGATAGCCCCGGCGCAGTTCCTCGGCCACGTCATCGAAAATGCCACTGCCGCGAAATGCCCGCTCAGCCAGCCGCAACCGCGTGCCGCCATCATGATAGGTCACATTGACCCTGGTTCCGGCGTGACCCTCCTTGAGCAGCGCTTCGAGGCTGCGGCTGACCAGCTCGTAGTCAAACAGGCAGGTATGCTGCCGCTCGGAAGGAATGTCATAGGCATTGGCAATGCCGCGAAAGGCAGTGCGATCCGCCCCGACCATCAGGCAGATGATCTGCATGGCCCGGTGCCGGTCAGGGCTGTAGCCCGAGGCATAGTCGGCGCCTGCGAAGTAGTTATCGTAACGGTCCCCCGTCAGCACCCAGCCATCAGCTGCGTCCTCCAAGGCCTGATTGGCCTCGGGCGTGTTTTTCCCAAGCAATACCCATGTGGCAATATTGTCCGCCGCGTCCTCCTCCTTGCCAAGGACTGGCAGGGAGAGCTTGTCGATCAGCAGGTGCGCCACCTCGTGATAGAGTGTGAAGAGGCTGTTATTGACCGCAAAGCGGAGCGTTTCGGCGCGCTCCTGCTTTGAGAGGCCCGAAAGGTCCTGGGCTGCAGCAGGCAGGGCGCAGAAGGACAGGATCAGCACGACAATCAAGGCGGACAGACGTATCATTTCTAGCCTCGGGAAGTTGGGCTCCCAGCAAATGCCAGCGTCGCGCGCCCGTCAACAGCCGATGGCACCCGATGGTGAAGATGCCACTCGCAAACGGGGACCTGCTGATCCCTCATACGCGCTCGGCCTCTTCCAGCTCGGCGCTGAATTCGAGCCAGCTTTCCTCCAGGGTCTCAAGATCGGCGCTGTAGCGCGCCTTGTCCTTGCCCAGGGCAATCAGCTTGTCCGGCGGACCGTCGTAAACCTTGGGATCGGCAAGCTGGGCCTCGATCTTGTCGATCTCGGTCTTGAGCCGCTTCATTTTGTTTTCGGCGTCGATGATCTTCTTCTTGAGCGGGGCCAATTCCGCCCGGCGGGCGGCAGCTTCCTGGCGCGACTGCTTGCGGTCTCCCACACTGGTCGCGCCATTGCCCGCTTTGCTGTCCTTGTTGGACGTAATATTGCGCTGGTAGCTGTCGAGATCCTCGTCCAGCTCACGGATCGTGCCGTTTTCGGCAATCCAGAGCGTGTCGCAGGTGGCCTCGATCAGATGGCGGTCGTGTGAAATGATCAGCACGGCGCCCTGATAGTCGTTGAGCGCATAGACCAGCGCATCGCGGCTATCGATGTCGAGATGGTTGGTCGGCTCGTCCAGGATCATCATCGAGGGGCCGGAAAATGTGATGAGGCCCATCAGGAGGCGCGCCCGCTCGCCACCGGAGAGGTTCTTGGCCTTGGTGTCCATGCGGCTTGTGGTCAGCCCCATCTGCGCCAGGCGGCTCCTGCGTTTGGCTTCATTGTCGAGCGGCATCAGCGCGGTGACATGCTCGAGCGGGGTCTGCTCGGGCCTGAGCTTGTCCATCTGGTGCTGGGCGAAATGGGCGATTTCCAGTTTCTTGTTGATCTTGAGCTGGCCATCGATGACTGGAATGTCGCCCGCCAGCAGCTTGGCAAAGGTCGACTTGCCATTGCCGTTGACGCCGATCAGCGCGATGCGCGCATCCGGGTCAATGCGCTGGGTCACATTGCGCAGAATGATCTTGTCACCGTAGCCGGTCGATACCTTGTCCAGCGTGATCATCGGGGTGGGTAATTCCACCTTGGGCTGCTGGAACTGGAACGGTGCCGCATGCTCGTCGAACATAGCCTCGGGCGGCCGCAGTTTTTCGATCATCTTGACGCGGGCCTGCGCCTGTTTGGCCTTGGTGGCCTTGGCCTTGAAGCGGTCGACGAACTTCTGCAGATGGGCGATCTGGTCCAGCGTCTTTTCGCGCTGCTTGTTGTTCAGCTCCATCTGCATGCGACGCGTTTCCTCGAACGTGTCGTAATTGCCCTTGTAGAAGGTCAGCTTGCGGTGCTCGAGATGCACGATCGAATTGACCGCCTTGTTCAAGAGGTCGCGGTCGTGGCTGATCAGAAACACCGTGTAGGGATAGGTGGCGAGGTATTTCTCCAGCCACAGCGTGCCCTCGAGATCGAGATAGTTGGTGGGTTCGTCCAGCAGCAGCAGGTCGGGCTGGGAAAACAGGACCGCCGCCAGGGCCACGCGCATGCGCCAGCCACCCGAAAGTTCGCGGGTCGGCGCATTCTGCCGGCCCTGCTCGAACCCTAGACCCTTGAGGATCGAGGAGGCACGCGCCTCTGCGCTATGCGCGTCGATATCGGCCAGGCGCATATGGATTTCGCCGATCCGGTGCGGATCGGTGGCCGTCTCGGCCTCAGCCAGCAGCGCCGCGCGCTCCTTGTCTGCGGCCAGCACGACCTCGAGCACCGTTTCGTCCCCGGCCGGCGCTTCCTGCGCCACCGCGCCGATCCGGGCCTTCTTGTTGACCTCGGTCGACCCGCTGTCCGCACCGATATGGCCCTGGATCAGGTGGAACAGCGTGGTCTTGCCCGTCCCGTTCTTGCCCACAAACCCGGCCTTCGCGCCATCGGGCAGCACCAGGGAAGCATCCTCGAATAGAGGGCGGCCCTGAATGCGATAGGTAAGATTATTGATCTTGAGCATGCCATAATCTCGCCGACCCAATAGGCAGGATCGGCGGTCCATAAAGTCGTTTGCAATGTTGCTGTGCCAATACAGCGCGCCCGAGGAGATGTCTAATGCGCAGGACCATGGCTTCCATTCCGCTGGCGCTGGCCGCGGCCCTATGCGCCGGCGCCGCCCTGGCGCAGGAAGTTGCCAGCTTCACCCATCTATCCGCCTGTCGCATCGATGCCGAACGGATTCTGCTCAAGGCGACGTTTGACGGCAGCGCCTGCTGGGCCGTGGAACCGGCGGGCATGGCCGAGCCGCGCGGCACGATCATGGCAGTGCATTTGCCCACCGTCAGCACCGCCGAGGTCTGCACCATGCAGATCGTGCCGGTCAGCACCGAACAGGTGATCGAGGTCAGCGAGCCGGTCATCGATCTCGATGTGAGCGCGCTCAACCCTGAGAACAATGAAGTGGCCCATGGGGTGGTCGAGGCGAGGAAAGGGCAGGGCGACTGCCTTGAGGCGAGGGGCTGAAAGGCGGCAAGTTGCCGTCTTGCGCCTTACACACTCAGCCGCTAAAAGGCGCCACCTTTCCCACGCATGAAGCAGGAACCAACCGCCATGGCGCTCGAACGCACCTTCTCCATCATCAAGCCCGATGCCGTCCGCCGCAACCTGATCGGCAAGATCGTTGCCAAGTTCGAAGAGAACGGCCTGCGCCCCGTCGCCATGAAGAAGATCCACATGACCCGCGAACAGGCCGAAGGCTTCTATGCGGTCCACAAGGAACGCCCCTTCTTTGGTGAGCTGGTCGAGCAGATGATCGCCTCGCCGGTTGTCGTGCAGGTTCTGGAAGGCGAAAACGCCATCCTCAAGAACCGCGAAATCATGGGCGCCACCAACCCGGCCAATGCCGATGAAGGCACCATCCGCAAGGAATTTGCCCTGTCGGTCGGCGAAAACTCCGTGCACGGTTCGGACGCTCCGGAAACCGCCGCCCAGGAAATCAAGTTCTTCTTCTCCGACGACGAAATCGTTGGGTGAGTGCCGACGGCTGGCCTTGGCCAGCCGGCAAATCGCTCCAGCGGAGCGATTTGAGGGACGAACGCCCTGAGCCCCGCGAAGGGCCGGGCCGATCTCTCCGCCACCGAATTCCAGGCCGCCCGCCGGGCGGCCTTTTTGCTTGTTCGTGCTATAAGGCATTGAACACGACCCGGGTCACTCCGCCATAAGGGTGGAACCCCATTGCTAGACACCAATAATCGGTCGGAGCATCCCGCAGCATCGGGGCACGGCACGCATGGTGTAATCCGCTCCGAAAGAACTGCTTTGTCCCTACCCGATACAATTATTGCCCCCATCGCCCAGGCCCTCGCGGCCAAAGGCTATGACAGCCTCACCCCGGTACAGGCTGCCGTCATTGAAGAAGGCGCGGATGGGCGCGACCTTCTGGTTTCCGCCCAGACCGGCTCGGGCAAGACCGTCGCCTTTGGCATGGCGATCGCTCCGACCTTGCTGGGCGACGACCTCATTCTGCCGGCCCCCGGCGCACCGCTGGCGCTGGTGATTGCACCGACCCGCGAACTGGCCATGCAGGTCCGCCGCGAGCTCGACTGGCTCTATGCCAATATGCACGCACAGACCGCCGCCGGTGTTGGCGGCATGGACCAGCGCACTGAGCGCCGGGCGCTTGAACGTGGCGCTCATATCGTCGTCGGTACACCGGGGCGCCTGCGTGACCACATTACCCGCGGTGTGCTCGACACTTCGGCGCTGCGCGCCGTTGTGCTCGACGAGGCCGATGAAATGCTCGACCTCGGTTTCCGCGAAGATCTCGAATTCATCCTTGATGCTGCGCCAGAAGACCGCCGCACCCTGCTGTTCTCGGCCACCGTGCCCAAGCCGATCGCCGAACTGGCCAAGACCTTCCAGCGCGATGCCCTGCGCATCACCGCCGCAAGTTCCGGCTCGCAGCACGCCGATATCGACTACAAGCTGATGTCTGTTCCCGCCGCCGAGCGCGAGAACGCCGTCATCAACACACTGCTCTGGTACGAGAGCACCAATACCATCGTCTTTGCCTCGACTCGCGAAGCGGTGAAGCACCTGTCGGCCCGCCTGCACAATCGTGGTTTTGACGTCGTGACCCTGTCGGGTGAACTGAGCCAGGCCGAACGCACCAGTGCGTTGCAATCCATGCGCGATGGACGGGCCCGTATCTGCGTGGCCACCGACGTTGCTGCTCGCGGCATTGATCTGCCCAATCTCGACCTGGTCATTCACGCCGACCTGCCAATGAATGCCGAAACGCTGTTGCACCGCTCGGGACGCACCGGCCGGGCAGGGCGCAAGGGCACCTGCGTGGTCATCGCCCCGGCCCACCGCAAGCGCGTGGCGCTCTCCATACTGCGCACCGCCAAGGTCGATGCCGAAAACATTGCCCCGCCCAGCGCCGCCCATATCGATGCGCGTTACCGCGAACATATCCTTTCGGCCGAGACGCTGAGCGCGCCGGCCAGCGAAGACGAGGCGCCGCTGGTCGGCCAATTGCTCGAGCGCCACAGCGCCGAGGCGATTGCTGCCGCCTATGTGCGTCTGCAACTGGCGGCGCGGCCGGTGCCCGAAGATGTGACCGCAATGGCGCCCGATGACTTCGGCTCGCGCGAGCCGCGCAGCCGCGAGGCCTTTGTTGGCGGCAGCTGGTTCAAGGTCAATCTGGGTCGCAAGCAGCGCGCCGAGCCGCGCTGGCTGCTGCCGATGATCTGCAAGGCAGGCGGCGTGACCAAGTCCGCCATCGGCTCGATCCGCATTTTCGATACCGAGAGCATTTTCGAGATCGCCGCCGACAAGGTCGATGGCTTCCTGCGGTCCCTGGGCAAGAACGGCACCGGCGAAAAGGGCGTGCATATCAATGCCGTTGATGGTCCGGGCGAGCGCTCCGAGCGTCCGCAGGGCAAGCGCCGCCCGCCCGGACCACCGGAAAAATACGATCCGATGAAGGCCCGGCCCGAGCGCGCCGACCGCAAGCAGCGCTATGGCTCGTCCAAACTGCGGGCTGACGACTTCGAGCAGCCCACAGAGCGTCCAGCCACACGCCCGGCGACCCGGCCCGTGGAGCAGCCCGCAGAACACGTCACCATCCGCCCGGCCAAGTCGGCAAAATCGGCCCCCAAGGACAAGGGCAAGCCGAAATGGTCAAAGCCGGCCGCCGAAGGTGAAGCGCGCCCGCCCAAGAAGAAGGCCGCCAAGGCCAAGGACCACAAGAAGAACCGCAGCGAAATCTAGGCGGTTGCAGGCTGGGGCCTTAACCGCCCCAGCCGCTCCAGATTGCCACCCAGCATGATTCCCGCGCCAATGACCGACACGCCGGCCCCGACCAGCAGCGCAAAGCGATAGTCCCCGCCCGAGGTCAGCACGCCAAAGGCGGTCGCGCCAAGCAGATTGCCGGCGATGGCGACCACATCCATCAAGGAGGTCGACAGCCCAACCCGGCCTTTGATGGCCTCCTGGATATAGGAGATGTTGATGCTCATCAGCGCTGCCGTGCCCAAGCCGTTGAGGATCAGCAGCCAGTAAAACACCGTCATGTCGGTGAGAGCCGACGCCAGGGCGAGGAAGAGGGCAATCACCAAGCCCGCCGCGGCCAGCAATGTTTCCTTGGTCAGCTTCGTCGTCAGCCAGCCCCAAAGCAGCATGCAGGGCACTTCGGCAAGCGCAGTGATACCCGCGTAAAAGCCGACATCGGTGACAGTACCACCAAGGTCCGTGACGATGAAGAGCGGCACGGTGAAGCTCAAGATCCGCATCGCCATGCTCATCACGATCAGTCCGACCAAACCAGCCAGCACACCGAGCGGCAGGGCAAAAGTCGAGAGCAGCGACGCGCCCTCCGCCCGCACCGGCGGCGGGACATGCACATGGGTGGATTTGTCGCTCATCAGCGCCAGGAAAATCCCGGCGATCGCCGCGTAGCTCAGTGATGAGGCCAGATAGACGTCGAAAATGCTGAACTCCGCCGCCACCCAGCCCGCCGCCGGCGGCACTACAACCCAGGCAATGGTGAAGACAGTACGCAGCGCGGTGACCATGAAGTCGGCCCGGCCCGGCATGTGCTTTGAATAATAGACCCGGACATAGGCAAAACACTGCGAAAAGCATGTGAAGCCGATTGGCATCAACAGGGCCATGGAAATCGTGAAGCCGGTTTGCGTGGGCCAGAGATAGATCAGGCCGTGCCCCGCCACGCCGCCCAGCGCCGCGATCAGCACCAGGATGCGCCGATCCGGCAGCTTATCGGACAAGTAGCCCAGAAACAGGGACAGAAACGTCCCCAGAACCGACCCGACTGCCATGATGGTGGCGAACCAGCCCGGCGACATGCCCAGCGTGTCTACCCCCACCAGCGAGGCATAGGGCATGGTGGCGGCATAAGTGACGCCGGAGAAGAACATGTTGGCGCCCAGCAGGGCGGTCACGGGCATGCGGGCAGACGACGGCATCACTCTCCTCCCAAAGAGACCAGAGAGCTATCGCGGCATGCAGGGAATTGTCTATTTAAATCGATTGCGAGTTGTCAGGCACTTTCATGTCGTACTGGCCTGCGCATGCCCCCGACGGGAGATCGCTTTCGACGGGGGAGGCATGCGAGGCTGAGACAATTCTGCCACGTTTCGGCATGGAGATTGCTAGACTGGCCTCGTCACATTCGGGCGGGGATTTAGTTGGCGGGTCTAGATTTAATCAAGCTATTTCAATGCCCTGGAGGCGCAGCATGAATCAAGTTGGCAGGTAGTTGACTCACTCTGTCAGGCTCTTGAATCAATCCCTGAGCCCATCCTGGCCGTCCCGCCCCAGTTATGGCGAAAATGTGAATGGCCAAATCACTTCGTTTGCGTACCCTCGGGCGTAAGTGAACTGCCGAATTTGCGTCGCCGGCCCCGCACCATGGAGACTTACAGCGTGCCCTTGCGTTGGCAGGAAGTGGCTTTGCCGCTGATTACAATCACCCTTCTCATTGTCCTCAAGTATGTCCCTCTGACCGACCATCTGCCGCTGTCCCGAGCGGCCGGCGTGGTGGCCTTTGGTTATGCTGCTTTTCTGGCCCTGCGGTTGTTGCAACCTGAGGAGGCGGTCACGGTGGATGGTGGCTGGGCCGAGTTGCGGCCGTCCATGGTGGAATATTTCGCCTGCTACGGCGCGGCAGCCCTGGCAGCCATCCTGCTCTTTGCCGTGATCATCATGGGGCATGTGGCAGACACTACCCAATTGCTGGCAACCTATCTGGCAGTCGTGCTGCTGGCTGGCGGATCGCTCGGGATCGGCTTTGCCGGGCTCTTCACAAAGACCCGCTGGGATCATCGCCAGGTGACCCATCGCAATGCTATGGGGCGCGAGACGAAGCTGGATTGGTCCGAGGTGCGCCAGGTGCGCCCCAATTGGCGCGGCATCACCATCACCGGCACCTCTGGCCGCATCACCTTTTCGCAGTTTCACGCCGGCGCAGCCCAACTGGCCAAGCATGCGGCCACCCGCGCGCGCCGCAATTCCGAAACCGCGGCCAAGGCTTTCGCAACCTGATCCTGGGGGCAGGGGCGAGCCATCACAGCCCCTGATCCCTCCCATCACCACAATGCGATTGTCGCAGGGCAGGGGGAAGACTAACCTTGTGCCATGAACGCCCCCATTGCCCAGCGCACCATTCGCTCCGTCTGCCCGCATGACTGTCCCTCGGTCTGCGCGCTCGATGTCGACATCCTCGCCGATGGCAGTGTGGGCCGCGTCCGCGGCGCCAAGGACGATCCCTATACCGCTGGGGTGATCTGCGAAAAGGTCGCCCGCTATGCCGAGCGCATCCATCACCCCGAACGCCTGACCCATCCCCTACGCCGTGTCGGGCCCAAGGGAGCAGGGCAGTGGCAACGGATTTCCTGGGACGAGGCGCTTGACGAAATCGCCCGGCGCTTCCTCGCTGTCGAGGAACAGTATGGGCCTGAGGCCGTCTGGCCCTATTTCTATGCCGGCACCATGGGCCATGTGCACCGCGACGGCATCGAACGGCTGCGCGCATTGCGCGGCTATTCGCATCAATATGACACGATCTGCACCGGCTTGGCCTGGCCCGGCTATATCGCCGGCACGGGCCTGCTTGGTGGCGTCAATCCCGAGCTGATGGCCGAGGCCGATTGCGTCGTCATCTGGGGCACCAATGCCGTGCATACCCAGGTCAACGTGATGACCCACGCCATGAAGGCCCGCAAGACGCGCGGCGCCAAGGTGGTGGTCGTCGACATCTATCGCAACGCCACCATGGACCAGGCCGATATGGGGCTGGTCCTCAGGCCTGGCACCGATGGTGCGCTGGCCGTTGCCACCATGCATGTGTTGCTGCGTGATGGTCTGGCCGATCGGGACTATATGGCCCGGTTCACCGATTTCACGCCTGAATTCGAAGCCCATCTGCAAAGCCGCACGCCGGAATGGGCGGCCGACATCACCGGTCTGTCCGTCGCGGAGATCGAAGCTTTCGCCCATCTCGTCGGCAAGACGCCGCGCAGCTTTTTCCGGCTCGGCTTTGGCTTTTCGCGCCAGCGCAATGGCTCAACGGCCATGCACGCCGCGCTCTGCATCCCGGCCCTGACCGGCGCTTGGCAGCATCGCGGCGGCGGCGCCTTCCACTCCAATTCAGGCACCTGGGGCCTGGACAAGTCACGTCTCACCGGCAAGCACCTGCAAAAGGGCACGCCGCGCCTGCTCGATATGTCCGAAATCGGTCCGATCCTGACTGGCGATGCCAAGGCGCTGCAGGGGGGCGCGCCGGTGCACGCCATGATTGTGCAGAACACCAATCCGGCCAGCGTGGCGCCAGACCAGACCCTGGTGCAGCAAGGATTGCGGCGCGAGGATCTGTTCCTCGTGGTCCACGAGCAGTTCATGACCGAAACGGCGGAACTGGCCGATATCGTGCTGCCCGCCACCATGTTCCTCGAGCACAATGATTACTACACCCGTGGCGGCCACACCCGCGTGCTCTATGGACCCGCCGTGGTCGATGCGCCGGGCGAGGCGCGCTCCAATCACGAGGTCATCAACGCCATCGCCTTGCGTCTGGGCAGCGATGATCCGATCTTCCGCTCCACCGATCGCGAAGTGGTGGCGGACACCTTTGCACGCTCTGACTATCCGGCGCTCGAAGAGGTGGAAAAGACCGGCTACATCGATCGCGGCCGGCCCGACGACGAAGCCCGTTTCGCCAATGGTTTTGCCTGGCCCGATGGCCGCTTCCGCTTCACGCCCGATTGGCAGGCCGTCTCGGACAAGAAGGGCTATCGCTGGGTCTGCGACCCGGCCATCATGCCGCGCTTTGCCGATCACTGGGCGATCACGGAAGCCACCGACGCCGAGCACCCGTTCAAGCTGGCCACTAGCCCGGCGCGCGCCTTCCTCAATTCATCCTTCAACCAGACCCCTGGCAGCCTCAAGCGCGAGGGCGAGCCGAGCGTCTTCATTCACCCCGACGACGCTGCCCGCCTGGGCATTGCGGATGGCGCATCGGTTGTGGTCGGTAATCATCGCGGTTCGGTGCAGTTGACCGCGCGCCTGTTTGACGGGCTGCGCACAGGCGTGCTGATCGCCGAGGGGTTGCATCGCAACAAGGCCCATCGAGGCGGGCAGGGCATCAATATGCTGACCAGCGCCGAACCGGCCCCGCCCTTCGGCGGCGCGCCGTTTCACGATGCTGCGGTGTGGATCAGGTTTGCGGACTAGACGTCCCCGTCAGGCGAAATAGGCCGTCCAGAAGAAATACCCGGTCATTCCGATGCCATAGACGATCACGCTCATGCGGATCCACAGCGTCGGAATGAACCGCGCCAGCCGCGCCGCTGCATAGCCGCCGATGGTCACGCCCACCAGCGCGATCGAGCCATGGTACCAGTCGATGCTACCGTTGAAAGCAAACCGCGCGACCGCCACCAGCGCTACAATGGACGAGATATAGAGTTTCAGCCCGTTCATGGCGTGGATGTCTGTCATTCCCGCCAGGGCAAGGAAGGCCAGAAGCAAAATGCCGAGGCCCGCATTGAAGAACCCGCCATAGACGCAGACAGCAGCCAGCAGGGACAGGATCAGCACGGCTCCCAGGGCTTTCATGCCGCGCTTTTGGCCGCCACCCGCCCTCAGCGCAGCATTGATCCGGTTTCCGAACACGAACAGGGTCACGGCAAAGGCCATCAGCCAGGGTACCACCAGCGAGAACAATTCGTCCGACACCACCAGCAGCAGTTCCGCACCGACATAGCCGAAGAGAGCGGCAACAAGTCCATAGGTGACGAGCTTGTCCTTGTGCGCCTGCATCGCGCTCCAATAGCCGATTGTACCGCTCACATAGCCGGGCAGGGCAGCATAGGTGTTTGAGGCATTGGCCAGGACTGGGGGAACACCAGCAAACAGCAGCGCGGGAAAGACGATGAACGAGCCGCCGCCGGCCAGCGAATTAACCGCACCACCCAGCAGACCTGCCACGAGCAGCAGAATTTCGTTCATCTTGGTACTCCGGGACCCTGTCCTGCTCTCCTAGCGTCCAAATGCTGATCCGCCCAACGCAATTGTCTGATCGCCCCATCACCGCAGGTGATCGGCCCGCGCTTGACTTGGCGCCGTCCAGGGCGCATTCACTCCACCGGTTGCTGGCGCCTGCCGCTCGCGGATCGCACGATCCATGGTGAAGTCCAGCTCTATACGTTGATCCCTTCGGTTGTTTCTCCCAAGGCGCATCATGGCAATGCGGGCTCCCATGTGAATTGTCGCCTCCCATCCGGAGAGCCCGAAACATGTCGTTTTCCCTCGATACCCCGTCCGCCCAAACCCTCAAATCCGAGGCCAAGGCCCTGCGCGAAACCCGTGCCCGCGCCGGCCAGCCGATCACCCACAGCGCCGCTCTGGAAGAGATCGCGCGTGCCCATGGCTATCGCGACTGGAACACTGCCCGCGCGGCCTTGCCAGAGCGTGTCGCAGTGCCTTTCCAGGTCGGCATGCGGGTTAAGGGCTTCTATCTCGAACAGCCCTTCAAGGGCCTGCTGATCGGCGTGCAGCTCGTCCACCACATGCAGGCCTATACCGTCACCGTCCAGTTCGACGAGCCGGTCAATGTCACGCCGGACTTCATGTTCGCCGCTTACCGGCAGCGCGTTGTCTCCACTGTCGACATTCGAGGTGTGTCGCCTGCCCTGCGCGGCAATGGCCAGCCGCAAATGCGGTTGATGCGTGAATAGCGACTACTGTGCCGGGGCGGCGGCATCCGCCGTCTCGGCCTCCGCCTCCGCCTCAGTTGCGGCGCGCGCCTCGAGCTCTTCGGCAGGCACCCGCGTCCACTCTTCGCC
>Ga0208522_1000632_pt1 | contig 23898 bp, 20 predicted proteins | sample ETNtaG_25_FD_185763 | JGI IMG/M metagenome (GOLD analysis project Ga0208522, IMG submission 185763) | Marine microbial and viral communities from oxygen minimum zone, Eastern Pacific Ocean - ETNP201302SV86 (SPAdes) (version 2) | ecosystem: Environmental > Aquatic > Marine > Oceanic ... | reverse complement strand
AGCTGGCGGGTTAACGAGTAACAGGACTACCATTCTACCGCTACCATCTATCCCACGAAATACAGGAACAGATCCACCGGGCAACTTTGAGTTAACTGCCAAGCCATCCTTCTGAAACCCCTAACTCAAAAAATGTTTGCGTAGTTGGTTAGCAGTATCAATCACTCTTTGGGGATTGGGTTGATTTTCCGCCACCTTTCCCCAAAGCACATTGACCTGAATAAGCCGCTTGGAATTAAATCAAAAAAAATAAAACAGGTTTACCTTGCCGCTATTAGGCAACAAATCATTCACTAGGATATTAAAACTTACCGTTTTCTCAGTGGGATGAAGGCGACGCTGTATTTTGCTCTTGGGAATTTTAAAATCATTAAAGATCGGCTTCAAAGCTGCCTTCTCTGTCATTCCAAACCGCGCAGACCTGAACCTGTCAACCACAGCCTCGTTACTCCCTTTAGATTCAGAAGAAGGGGTCCTGGCCTGAGCCTCTTTTTGAAACATGACCAGAAACATCAATGCACACAACCATAACTAATGAAGCATTTTTTTTCATATCAGCACCAAACATTTTTACAGGCCTGCAATTTTAATATACCAAAAACCAAGTTGATCAGGAGCGGCGAATTTCAGTTTGTCCGCCCATGAAAGGCACAAGTACCTCAGGAATTCGGATCGAACCATCCGGTTGATAGCCATGCTCAACAACTGCGGCCCATACCCTTGGCGCGGCCAATCCCGAGCCATTGAGCGAATGCAGTAATTCAGGTTTATCCTTTTCACTGCGGCGAAACCTGCTGTTCCCTCGTCTCGTTTGAAAATCGGAAAAAATTCCAATCGAAGAAACTTCCAGCCAGGATTTTGTTCCGGGAGAATACACCTCCAGATCATGGACCCGGGTTGAAGAAAAAGTGACATCGCCGCCACAAAGGTCCAATACCCGATAAGGAAGTCCCAACAACTTTAGAGGACGCTCGGCATCGCTAATCAGCAATTCATATTCATCCTTCACCGTTTCCGGAGTACATAAGCGAACAAGTTCCACCTTGTGGAACTCGTGGAGCCTCTGCATCCCCCGTGTTTCCTTACCCGCCGAACCTGCCTCGCGGCGAAAACAAACGGTGTAGGCCATGTAACGTTTTGGAAGCTCTTCAATAGAAAGGATTTCACCCGCGTGCAAATTAGTCAGAGGAACTTCACCTGTTGGAATAGCCCATAGATCGTCATCGCGAAATCGATAAGCATCGTCTGCAAATTTCGGAAGCGTACCGGTACCCATCATCATTTCAGGCCGAACAAAATGGGGCGGAATAATTTCTTCATTGCGGTCACCGTTTATAGAAAGGGCAAACTGAATGAGAGCGCGGTGAAGACGTGCTCCATCGCCGCGCAAAAGGGCAAACATAGAACCGCTCAATTTAGCCGCACGCTCGGCGTCTAAAACCCCCAACTCCTCCCCGATCTCCCAGTGAGGCTTATATTCCTTCCCCTCGTAATCCGATTCGTTATACCCTTCCATTCGAACTACAACATTACAATCTTCAGTGAATCCGTCAGGGCAATCATCATCGGGTAAATTCGGGACTCGTAGCAACAATTGCAATCTTTTGTCATCGACTTCCTTATATTCTTTTTCTTTAGCCTCCAGCTTCTTTTTCAGTTCGGGAACAGATGCTTTCAGTTCTTCGGCTTCATCTTTTTTCCCTTGCTGGTAAAGGACACCGACTTGCTTTGACTTTTCATTGACCTCAGCGCGAAGTCCGTCTACTTCACCCACTAAAGTTTTACGATCAAGGACCGCTTGGCGGATTTCCTCAATCTGCTCAACGGGAACTCTTTTTCGAGTCAAACGTCGTTTGGTTTCTTCGTAATCGTTAATGAACAAATTCTGATCCAACATGGGCGTCTTATATAAAAGTATTAATGAGATGGTTTATGACTGAGGAAGGAGCCACACAGTAAACTCCGATCTGACCGGAGGCAGTGTACACCATTTAAAGGTCGGGGGGGAATATCACTTTTACATAAGTATTGCAATTGGCTCATTTCCAGCAACCCGCTATAGGTCCACGGCATTTGGGGCAAGCACCTGCTTGAAGATAATTTTTCAGCACGCGGAATCCGACACGCTCAATTAAAACCTCATTACATTCCGGGCAATAAGTATTCTCCGCATTCTCAGCCTGTCCAGGTATATTTCCTGAGTAAACAAATTTAAGCCCGGCTTGTTTACCTTTCTCACGAGCTTTCAGCAAAGTCGGCACAGGTGTCCGCCCCCCGCCCTGCATTTTATAATCAGGATGGAACGCCGTCACATGCCAGGGGATGTCTGTTGAAATGGATGCAATGAATTGGGCGATTTCAGCAAACTCTAAATCAGAATCGTTATAGCCGGGAACCACAAGAGTTACTATTTCCGTCCACATACCCGCTAAATAAACACGGCGGATAGTGTCCAGTACCGCAGACAAATTTCCTCCCAGCCTTCGATAGTTTTTTTCGGAAAAAGTTTTCAGGTCGATCTTGTAAAAATCTACCCACGGCGAGAGATATTCAATCACCTCGGGCGTACCGTGACCATTAGATACAAAAGCCGTGCGCAACCCTCTTTGACGTGCTTCTTTGAAAACTTCTACTGCCCACTCGCTCGTTATTAGAGGTTCATTATACGTCGAGACAACTGTTTTCGACCCATTCCTCTTCGCGACATCACAAACCTCAGAGGCGGTCATGTGGGTCGACTCTACAGTCGCCCGACCATCCCTCAGAGTCTGCGAAGTGAACCAGTTCTGGCAGTAGGCGCAATGAAAATCACACCCCAACATGCCAAAACTCATAGCGAGGCTTCCTGGTAAGGCGTGGAAAAATGGTTTTTTTTCGATGGGATCGTTGTGAATGCCAGCAACGTAATTAAGCGGGACCCGGAGGGTGCCTTCGCTGTTATAGCGAACTTTGCAAACTCCCCGTTGGCCGGGTTTTAGTTTACATAAGTGACCGCATGCGGTGCAGATAAGAGATTCGCCTTCAAGCGTCCTGACCAGTTCGCCTGGCTGAGTGCGATCGTCAATCAGATGTTTGAGAGGGGTGGTGCTCATAAGAATTCACCCTGTCACTCGGTACTAATACCTTCTGTCTTTTTGTCGAGAGCACCTACCAGCGTATGCCACGCGAGGCTGGCACATTTCGTGCGCGATGGATACTCTCTTATCCCTTGAAACAAAGTGAGCTTGCCTAGGTGGTGATCTTGTTTTTCCGGGTCGAATTCGCCCAGAACCATTTTATGAAATTCATTGAAAACCACACGGCATTCGTCAATTTTCTTCCCTTTAAGATGATGAGTCATGAGGGAAGTACTGGCTTTCGATATGGCACACCCAGAACCGGTGAAACTGACATCCTCAACTACCCCTTCATCTTCATCTACTTTGAGATAAACTGTGATGTCATCGCCACACAACGGATTGATCCCATGGCAACTGTGCGTAGCGTTTTCCATTTCATGAAAATTACGCGGTTTGCGATTATGATCCAGAATCACCTGCTGATACAACTCATTGTCGTAAGACATACCTGTAAAATCCTTTCATTAAGCCAGAGCTACTTACTAATATTCCAGAATCAAGTTTCGATTATTCACAATATCATAAAAAGGGGTTGTAAGCGGCCTCTATCACGCGCTCAATGGTGAGAGTCTGCTTTTTGACTATAGCAATCTGCCCCCACGGCGAGTGATTATGAAAAAAACTTGATGATTTTTTTCAGGCTTTCGGCCAGTGCGTCGAGTTCTTCGTATTTATTGTAGAACGCCATCGATGCCCGCGCCGTGGCTGGCACGCCGAAACGAATCATTGTGGGTTGGGCGCAGTGGTGTCCGCCCCTGAGGGCAATTCCATCCTGATCCAGCATGGTGATGATATCGTGAGGGTGTGCGGACTCCAGATAAATCGACAGTAGAGCCGCCTTTTCCTTAGCGTTGCCGATGATGCGGAGTCCATCTATATCACTGAGCAAACGGGTTCCATAATCTAGCAAACTCTTCTCATACTCAAAAATCTTATCCATCCCAATCCCGTTGATGTAGTCGATGGCCGCGCCAAGCCCAATCACCTGACTGATAGGCGGAGTGCCCGCTTCGAACCGTGCAGGAGGTTTGGCATAGGTTGTTTTTTCCAATGTGACTTGCATGATCATATCGCCACCGGTGACATAAGGCGGCATCGCTTCCATCACTTCCATTTTGCCGAACATCCCGCCGATCCCGCTGGGTGCGTACATCTTGTGTCCTGAAAATGTATAGAAGTCGCAGTCTATATCCTTAACGTCGACTTTCATGTGCGGAGTGCTTTGCGCTCCATCAATGAGAACTTTCGCTCCTGCCGCATGAGCCTTGCGCGTGATTTCTTTTATCGGATTGATAGTACCCAACGCGTTGGAAACATGATTCACCGCTACGATGCGTGTCTTGTCGGTCAATAACTTGTCATACTCTTCCATGATGAGTTCGCCGTTATCTGCAACAGGAATGACTTTGAGTGTCGCTCCCTTCTCTTCACAAAGAACCTGCCAGGGCACGGTGTTGGCATGATGCTCAATACTGGAGATGATGACCTCGTCCCCTGTATTGACAAACTTGCGTCCGAAACTGTGGGCCACGAGATTGATCGCCTGAGTGGTGCCGCTGGTAAAAACAATTTCATGACATGTCGGAGCGCCTAGAAAGTCTGCGACTTTCTGTCGGGCTTCTTCATAAAGCCGGGTCGAATTCTCACACAAGCGGTAAGAGCCGCGGCGCACCGTTCCATATTCTTCTGAGTCAAATTGACTCACCCGGTTGATCACCTGCCAAGGCTTCTGAGTCGTCGCCCCATTGTCCAGATAAATGAGCGGTTTCCCGCCTATCTCTTTTGACAGGACAGGAAAGTCGGCGCGGATTTTATCAACATCTATGCAAGGGTTTTCTGTAGAAACCGTATTGGCATCACCCATTAGTTCGCTTCCAGTTTTTTAAGTAAAGTTTGATTGAGCTCTTCCACAACAGGCGCGAATGGAATTTCCTGGATAATGCTTCTGGCAAAACTCTGAGTGAGGATTTCCTTCGCCACATCCTCTGACAATCCTCTTGTCCTCAGGTAGAAAAGCTGGCCTTCATCCAGTTGCCCAACAGTTGCGCCATGCGCGCATTTCACATCATCCGCAAAAATCATCAAGTTGGGCTTGCAATCCGCATGGCCTTCATCGGAAAGCATGAGGTTGTTGATAAGCTGGTCAGAGCTTGTCAACTGCGCCCCTTTATTGACCACTACAGTCCCGTCAAAACTCGCACGCGCGCGGTGGTTTATAATATTTTTAAAACACTGGTGGCTGGTACAATTTTCCACTTCGTGGTGAACACGAATGAATTGGTGCGATTGCTCATCATCAACCAACACACTCACCCCGTTGAGCACCAACTCTGCCCCCGGCTCACTCAACCATCCTTCATTATGATGGCGAACCAGCCGCGCTCCGTTGGTTGCCTGATAACCCAGATACCGGCTGTCGCGTTTTAAACGAACCCTGTTTTTTGAAAAATGCCAGGCATCTGTCGAATCTGCCTGAACCTGAATATGGGTTAAGGTGGCGTTCTCTTCCACAACCATATCCTGAACCGAGTTGACGAAATAGTTATCCCCCTCGCCAACATATTTCACAATTAACTTTAATTCCGATAGAGGCTCCAGGTGAACATAGACTCTGGGAACCGTCATCACAGGACCGCTTTCTCCGCCGGTCGAAACATTAAGGATCTGCAATGGAGCTTCAATCTGGTTATCTCTGCCGACTCGGATCATAATACCCTGTGTCATGAAGGCACTGTTGATCGAGGCAAACACATCGTTTTCCGACTCAATGCTTTCCTGCAATAAGCTTTTGACCGACTTATCTTTTATCGCTTCCGCCAGCGACCCTACCATGACAGCCGTGCCCAGTGCAGTGGCATCGGATAATTCAGGGCGCAAAACTCCATCCACAAGCGTCAAGTGGCTTCGCTCGCAACCAGCATAGACATGTTGCTCAACAAACTCCCGCTGAATAGAACTTTCTTTTTTCAGGGAAAACGGTGCACTCGCAAGACCCTTCGTGTTGACGAAGGTATACATCTCATGCTTACGGTGAGGAAATTTCAACTTTGCAAACTGGCCAAGGGCCTTCCTATTAAGTGCCAGGAAGTCCGGGCTGGGTTGGTTCGTTTCAATAAATTTTTTATGGAGATCAAGGACGGCTGATTCGGCGCCGTTACTGGATTCCGCAATTGTGCTCGACATGAAATCTCCTCAATTCGTCGTGGTCAACCAGTCGTAACCCTGCGCTTCCAACTCATGCGCGAGTTCCTTGCCACCGGATTTAATGATTTTGCCATGACTGAGCACGTGAACAAAATCGGGCTTAATGTAATCGAGCAGTCGCTGATAGTGAGTGATTAGAATCAGAGCATTGTTCTCATTATTAAGTTTATTGACTCCATTAGCGACCACGCGCAAGGCATCGATATCCAACCCGGAATCGGTTTCATCAAGAACAGACAACGCAGGTTTTAAGATGGCCATTTGAAGAATTTCATTTTTCTTCTTTTCACCACCAGAGAATCCGTCGTTACAGTTTCGTTCTTTATATTTATTTTCCATTCCGAGCAGGTCCATCTTCTCTTGAAGAATGTCATCGAAGTCCAGTGGATCCAATTCATCTTTTCCCTCATTAACCAACCGGGCATTGTAAGCCATGCGCAGGAACTCTGCGTTGTTCACACCAGGAATTTCGACCGGATACTGAAACCCCATGAACACACCGGCCAGAGAACGGTCTTCGGCACTCAAGTCGAGAAGATTTTTACCTTCATATATAACTTCGCCGGAAAACACTTCATATGAAGGATGACCCGACAGAATTTTAGCCAGAGTGCTTTTCCCCGAACCGTTGGGTCCCATAATGGCATGGGTCTCCCCCTTGTTTATAGAAAGAGAAATTCCCTTCAGGATTTCAGTTCCTTCGAATCCAGCATGCAAATCTTTTATTTCTAACATTAAATAAATTCCTAATTTATAAAGTGTGCTTCGATATACCCATCAGGGGCACAAAAAAAACAGATTCTTTACCGCTTATCGCGGCACAAGCACTCCGTTCAGAATGACAGAGCCAACTATCCGGTCATCCTGAGCAAAGCGAAGGGTCTCGGTATTGGGTCTCAATCAACCGACGCTGTTTTCCAGTTTCAGAGTGAGGAGTTTTTGCGCTTCCACTGCGAATTCCATAGGAAGCTGTTTAAAGACATCCTTACAGAATCCATTAATGATAGTGGCGATTGCATTTTCCCGCGAGATGCCTCGTTGTTCAAAATAGAACAACTGCTCCTCGCTGATCTTGGAAGTGGATGCTTCGTGTTCTATCTGTAGAGAACTGTTTCCCGTTTCTATGTATGGAAATGTGTGGGCGCTGGATTGATCCCCGACCAGCATACTGTCACACTGTGTATAGTTTCTTGCGTTGGTCGCGCTTTTACCCACCCTGACCAGACCACGATAGCTGTTGCTCGAATGGTCGGCTGAAATACCTTTTGAAATGATACTGGACCGCGTGTTTTTGCCGATATGCATCATTTTGGTTCCTGTATCCGCCTGCATATGTCCATTGGTCAGAGCGACAGAATAAAATTCGCCCACTGAACCGTCCCCTTGCAGGAGACAACTTGGATATTTCCATGTGATGGCCGATCCTGTTTCCACTTGCGTCCATGAAATCTTTGATTTTTCGCCCTGGCATTTTCCGCGCTTGGTCACAAAATTATAGATTCCGCCCTTACCTGTTTCAGGATCGCCCGCGTACCAGTTCTGCACCGTACTATATTTGATTTCGGCGTTGTCCAGAGTTACCAGTTCGACCACAGCGGCATGCAACTGATTGGTATCGAACTGCGGTGCGGTGCAACCTTCAAGGTAAGAGACGTAACTGTTCTCTGCACAAATGATCAACGTGCGCTCGAACTGCCCAGTTTCCTCGGTATTAATTCTGAAATAAGTCGATATTTCCATCGGGGAAATGGTATCAGGCGGTATGTAAACAAACGATCCGTCTGTAAACACCGCGCTGTTCAACGCCGCATAAAAATTATCACCTACCGGCACGACGGTTCCCAGATACTCTTCGATCAGTTCAGGATAGTCATTCAGTGCCTCGGAGATGGGGCAGAAAATAATGCCCACTTCCATCAGTTTCTTTTTGTGCGTGGTCGCAACGCTGACACTATCGAACACCGCATCGACGGCAACGTTGGCCAGCTTTTTCTGTTCTTCCAGAGGGATTCCCAGTTTTTCGAAAGTGTTGAGGATTTCCGGGTCCACCTCGTCCAGACTGTCCAGTTTCTTTTTTTGTTTTGGCTCTGAATAATACGATATGTTCTGAAAATCAATCGGTGGATACTGAACATTCGGCCAGACAGGCTCCTTCATTGTCAGCCATTTCTCGTAGGCCTTGAGTCTGAAGTTAAGCATGAACTCTGGTTCTTTCTTCTTCTTAGAGATCGCTCGAACCACTTCTTCATTGAGACCCTTGGCAAAAGTATCGGACTCGACATCGGTAACGAATCCGTACTTGTATTCATTATCCAGAGCTTCAGAAACAGAGTTGTCTTTGGATTCCATGTATATGTTTTCTCTCTTCTGATAAAGGGGATTTGTAGTGTTGTTAAGATTGATCACTGGTTACTGAAAAAGCACTGTCGCCCTGAGCCCCGTCGAAGGGTGCATGCTTTACCGCTTAGCGCGGCACAAGCGACAAGCTCAGCACGACACCCAGTAAAACTCTCGGGAAACCTACATATTGGGAACAACTATCAGTTCATTATAAATATCTTTACGCAGGGCTTGCTCCATAAACGAAAGTGTGGATCCTAAAGAAGATCCACAACTGCCGCACGCACCCTGATACTGGATCATAATTTTTTCACCTTCAACAACATCGAGAACCTGAACGTTGCCGCCATCGGCCATCAATGCCGGGCGTACTTTTTCATCAAGCACCATGTTGATTTGCGTAATCTGGTCTTCCTTGCTCAACCCCAGCCAGGCCTGTTCGGCCATGGACAGTTCGGCAAAAGACGCGGCCTTCACATCATCCTTATTTATTGACGCGCTCGCTTCCGCCACAGCTTTAGCGGCAGGATATTCCTGCTGGACAATTTTCAATAGCTCTTCGACATTGGCAAACGCCTTCTGCTTCGATTCCGGAACAGCGGGAACCTCCGGCTCGTCCCTGAGAAAAGCCTCAACATCTTCCCCTTTCAACGAACAGGCCTCGTCCACTGTGAGTCCCTTGACCATAGAACAAAGTGTTTCGCCAATAGCGACCGAAACTTTCCCACCGTAGGCAAAAAATTTCGCGCTGTAAACACGGTCTTCAATCCCATCGACCAGCCAGTATGCCTTGGTGTCCTTGAATTTGGCTTCAACAAATGCCATGCCCTTATCCCCGGCATCGTCCATATCGTACGCACCTCGATACTTCGGCTGAGTAGCGGCCTCATCAAATTTTTTGGAAAATTTTTCTTCTACAACAGTCATTCCAGACATCCTCTACGTCATGCTATTTGGGTATTACACCCGACTTGGGAACTCGTCAAACAATTCCCTTTAGCCTTTAAAATTTGGAAAAACCTTTGTTTATTATAGGTTATCGCCAAGAGAAACTCAAATGATCCTGCCCTGAACCGGTCTCTGATTAGATGCTTGCAAGTCCTTAAAGTTCTTTATAATTAACAAATCCTGACATATCCCGCAGCTGACGCTGAGGTGCCGTATCCGTTACCGGACAGCGCATTATTTGAAGCCGGGGTAAGCAACAATTTAAACTAATCGTGTGCATAATCCAAACAAAAAGGATATAATTATTTCACTCAAAGCACGGATTTTATGGGAGGATTGCTGTTCCTCACAACGAATGGGGCCGTGTCCCTGAAAGCTACTGTTGGCAGGCTTATAGAAGATTATTTAAGGAGAGCGATGTGACGACTTCAACGGAAAATAACGAGCAGAAACTGGTCGATGGAATGGGTCGAACCATCGTGAATTTGCGGATTTCTGTCACCGATCGCTGTAATTTTCGTTGTACCTATTGCATGCCCGCAGACAACGTGGAATTCATGCCCCGCGACAATTTACTCACCTTCGAGGAAATTACCCGTGTTGCTCAAGTCGGGGCGAGCCAGGGAATCAAACGATTGCGGCTCACGGGAGGCGAGCCTCTCATGCGCAAGGACCTGCCGGTTCTCATCCGCATGCTGACTCAGGTCGAGGGAATTGAAGATGTCGCTATGACTACCAACGCTTTTTTCCTCAAAGACCACGCAAAAGCTCTGAAGGAAGCCGGACTCAAACGACTCAACATTAGTCTCGACGCACTGGATCCTGAAAAGTTTCTGCATGTTAACCGTCGGGACTGCCTTAAAGAAGTTTTGGAAGGAATCAAAACCTCAGCGGAAGAAGGGTTCAAATCAATCAAGATCAACGCCGTTGCGATGCGGAATTTCTCGGAATCGGAAATCATAGGGCTTATTGAAATGGGACGGTCTGACGGATTTGAAGTCCGTTTTATCGAGTTCATGCCTTTGGACTCTGACCAAACCTGGGAACGCGACAAGGTATTGTTTGGTCATGAAATTATTGATCTCATCAAGAAAAAACACGAATTGGTACCTGTCGAAAATTCCCTGGAAATTGGTCCCGCCAGCGAATACGATTTCGCCGATGGCAAAGGACGCATTGGCATCATTACAGCCGTGAGCAATCCGTTCTGCGACCATTGCAACCGCATCCGTATGACAGCTAACGGTAAACTGCGTACCTGCCTGTTCTCCACCGATGAAACAGACCTCAAGGCTCTGATCCGTGGCGGCGCGTCCGATGAAGACATCGTGAAAGCCATCCAAGACGCGGTACTCATTAAAGAACCCGGTCACAAGATCAACCTGGATGATTTCGAACGCCCGCAACGCGCCATGCATGCCATCGGCGGCTAGTTTCTTTTTCGCGTGATCGCAAACCACCCTATTCCTGCCTCTCTTTGTGTATATTCTGTTTAAACCCCGAAAACAAACTTCCTCACTCCATCTGTAACTCGTTAATATATTAAGCATTAAACACAAACTCAAATTTCAAATTCTATTATCTGGTGAAGGCTCGGGTTCCACTCATAATGTTTTGCGATTCGGATTGCTGATCTACCAAAACACTGCGATCATAAAAATATGAGGGATAGATTTTTATCTCCTTCATTTACACCTCCTCCGGAATCCGAGAACACCCCGACCTGTTCCCGGATTCTTTCTTTCCTCTTTTGCTTATGCTAACCTGCAAAACAATATTAAATTCCTTAAAATAATTTTGTAATTATGTTACTGGAAAAGAAACGTCTTGATCTGGAGTCGAGAATAGCTGAGTTGGGAAGCGCCTTGGTTGCATTTTCCGGGGGAGTAGATAGCACCCTTGTGCTGGCAGTCGCGAAAAAGGTTCTCGGCGACAAGGTTCTGGCTGTTACTGCAGAATCGGACAGCGTTCCTGAGAGAGAATTGCAAACCGCCCAACATCTGGCTGAAACACTGGGTGTCAAACACCGGATCATTCATACTGAAGAAATGTCTTCACCCGACTATCTGAAAAACCCGGCGAACCGATGCTATTACTGCAAATCGGAATTATATGGCAAACTTTCCAAAGTCGCCGCCGAACATAAATTGACCAGCATCCTTAACGGAATAAACCTGGACGACCTGGGTGACCACCGACCGGGAATCACCGCTGCAAATGAGGCCGGCATTATCAGTCCGCTAGCGGAACTCGGATTCAACAAGCAGGACGTTCGCGATCTTGCGCGTGAAATGGACCTGCCCAACTGGGAAAAACCAGCGTTGGCCTGTCTTTCTTCGCGCATACCTTATGGTCAACCTGTCACCACTGAAAAGTTGTCGATGATCGAACAAGCCGAGGGGGCATTACTCGCGGAAGGATTCAGGCAAGTCCGGGTGCGTCACCATGGTGATATGGCACGCATCGAACTACCGCAGGAAGATATTCCTGGTCTGCTGAAAAACGGGCTGACAGAAAAAATTAACCTTCGATTGCGGGAAATAGGTTTTCAGTACGTCACAGTTGATCTGGAAGGTTACCGCTCAGGAAGTTTGAACGACGTGCTGGATTTGAACACGATTAAAAATGGAAAAGAGGTTGTTAGCTGATGTGGCAAATCGAACTCAGACCAGAAATCAAAAAAGAACTTAAAGATCCAGACAAGTACGTCCAGGGGATGAGGTGGACCTATAACGGGCTAACCATCACCATGGTGGGTGTCGGGATGATGTTTATCCTCTACTTCGTCAAGCCGGAGCATGTTCTTCGCCCGTTCTGGATCCAAATACTTGGTCTGGTCGTTGCCGGTCGGGGCGAGTGGCTTAAATTCCGCTGGAAGTAATAACATTAATTAAATTTCTTTCAGATGTAGCTCACCCATTTATGGGCGGTTTTAAAAGCGCCCATAAATGGGTGAGCTACAAGACCAGCCAAGCTTTACTCACTTAGAAGACCTATCATTTTTGGCGGAATTTTTTCCGAGTGCTATGGAACGTCGCGTCGCGATTTCTACCGCGTTCATCAATGTCGTGCGCAGTCCACCTTCCTCCAGAGTATGCAGTCCGGAAATCGTTGTCCCGCCGGGAGATGTCACCATGTCCTTGAGTTCACCCGGGTGCTTTCCACTTTCCCGTGCAAGCTTGGCCGACCCCAGAACGGTCTGAATCGTAAGGATGTTGGAAACTTCCCGCGATAGCCCTACCTTCACGCCCGCATCAGACAGAGCTTCGATGATCATAAAAATGTAGGCGGGACCGCTTCCGCTTAGTCCGGTAACAGCGTCGATGTGAACTTCTTCGACATCAACGGTTTGACCAACCGCTTCGAAAACGCGGTGAGCAATTTTCACATCCATTTTTGTCGCGTGTTCACTACTGCAAATAGCCGTCACTCCCTCCTGAACCAACGCAGGAGTATTAGGCATGGTCCGCACTACAGAAACTTTTTTCCCGCCTTCTTCGTCAAGAATACCTTCAATCATATCAATAGAGACACCGGCCGCTACAGAAATAACCAGTTTATGACCATCGACCAAATCAGAAAAATTCTCCAACACCTTCCTCACCACCTGAGGCTTTATGGCCAGAATTAATATGTCGCATTTTTGCACCAATTCACGATTATCTGCTATCGCCTTGATCTTGTATTCCTTATGCAGGAAACCTAAACGTTCCTGAATCGGGTCGGAGACAAAAATATTTTTCGCTTCAATGAATGACGAAGTGATGAGCCCTTTAACCAAAGCTTCGGCCATATTTCCGCCACCAATGAATCCCAGTTTTTTATTGGTCAACACGATAATAATCTCCTGATAATTTCAATATCTTCATTATGAAGCATAGGGCCGCATCATTCAACCTGCCGAAGGACGTGGCCCAAACAATGCCGTACCCACACGCACCAAGGTTGCACCCTCTTCAACGGCGACTTCATAATCGTTGGACATGCCCATAGACAACTCGTCAAGCGACACATTAGGAAAAGCCAACTCAGCACAGGCATCGCGCAATTCTCGCAATCGTACAAAATAAGGTCGCGACTTTTCAGGATCGGAGTCAAACGGAGGAATCGTCATCAATCCTTTGATTTTCACTCCTTCCAATGGCGCCAGCTGACGAATTACTTTCGACAAGTCTCCAGGGTCCATACCAAATTTCGACGCTTCACCAGACACATTGACCTGAAGAAGGATTGGCATGCAGGTTCCGCGAGTCTGGGCTTTTTCATGAATCGCTTCAGCCAGAGCCGCGCTATCTACCGAATGAATCAGATCAAACAAATCAAAAATAAATTTTACTTTGTTTTTTTGCAGGTGACCGATGAAGTGCCATTCAATTCCATCGCACCCAAGGGTTTCTACCTTACCCTGCGCGTCCTGAATCTTATTTTCGCCCAAAATCTCTGCGCCTGCACGCAGGCCTTCGGCAATTGTATCAACACCCTGTTCTTTGGTCACCGCGACGAGTCGCACATCAGAAGAATCGCGTCCGGCTTTTTCAGCGGCGTTTATAATATTGCGCTGTACCTGTTTAAAGTTTTTGGCAATCAAAACGATTTGGACAAAATTGGATGGATTGTTCAAAGACCCAAGGAAGAACCAGACTCAGTACAGTGCCTGTTTTCCGCGCTCACCCGTGCGGATACGGATCGCCTCTTCCACCGGAAGAATAAATATCTTACCGTCTCCAAGGTTTCCCGTATGAGCCGTCTTGGCAATGGTATCGACCACTTCATCGACCGCTTCGTCTTCCAGAACAATAGTGATTTCAACCCGGGGAAGGAATTGCGGAACCTTGGCATCCGGCGTGGACTCAAACTGACTCAACGGCTTACCGATCCCCTTGGCATCAATGACCGAAAGACCCGGAACCCCCAGTTCGAAAAGTTTTCCCCTCACCTCTTCGAGTTTCTTATGCTGAATGTAACATTGTATTTTTTTCATAGCGATAGCACAAAGGGTTTTGTGATCTCTACCTCAATCATTCACTAACATGATATTCGAGACAACTCCTTTTGAATAGTAGATTGTAAGCTTTTTTAGGTGGAATTGGCAAGCATCATAATGCCGACTTTATCAGCATCCAATGTCCTGCCTGCTTACCCCAAAAGAAGACGGGAATCAGCTTTGGAGCCTCCGCCAGAAATAAAAACCGACTCCCGCCAGGAGAAGAAGAAGATAGAATCCGTATTCGATGATCAACTGGTATATATAAACCTTAATAATCATGATAATGAACGGCAATAGAAAATATAGGACTCCCACCAAGCCGCATAGAAAGAGAAGGATTTTAAGGTTCAAAATGTTTTCCTCATTAAGTTTTACTTCTAGGGTCGCCAGCCAAATTGTGGGAGAATTACTAATAACGCACGCTAATCCATTTAATCATTCTTGCTGGTATTTCATCTAATTTTCCCACATCATGTACAGTGTGAACATGGCTATAACTGCGCCCATAATTATTCTAATCCAAAAACCCATTTCTATTTTCTCCTCCCGCATTAAATAAAAAAAACCGGAGCCCCGTCAGGAGCCCCGGCTGTTAATAGCAAGCAGGTCACCCGGCCAAGGTGGTAATTTCTTCAATATCAGGTGTTTCGGGTGAAGCCTCGGCTTTGTTTTTCCTGCTTTTGTTACCTGCTGGACCCATTAGTTTTTTCCAGTTCGCTTTTTCCCAGGCGCGGGCTTCCTCGTAATGGCGGTATTCGCGCTCTTTTTCTTTGAACTCGGGGTGATGCGCCATCCACATACCTTTTTTCCGTTTCATAGGTGCCGACTGATGGCACATTTCATGATACACGGTCAGTTCCAACACCGACCGAGGAACAAAATCCTGATCCAGTCGAGGATGAATTCGGATGAGCTTTTTTGCCGGGTCATAAGAACCAAATCTGAATGAGGTGAGGTTTTTCTTATTCACTTTTTTACCCCATTCAACATCGGCTTTAATTTTGTCTGAAAAATATTCGGCGTTGAGCCGATCAAATGTCTCTTTCAAATCGATCTTGCCATCGCCAGTGAGTTCCGGCTCTGGTGAAGAATCGCTTTCCGCTTCATCTCCGTTTAAGAGAGCGCGAACAGTTTCTTTAAATCCCTCTGCCAGACTCTTGTCGGACAAAAGTTTGACAAGCAATTTCTTTTCCAAAGCGGTAGCAACTTCCTCCCTGGAAACATCGAAACACTCAAAATAACTCGCATTAAATACTTCCATCTTAAGCGCAAGAAGCTGGGAGTCGATCTTGACCTGTCCCATATAGTCGAATCCATCTTTGCGACATCTGAAAAGTCTGGAATAGACCCGTGCTTCTCCTGCGCTCTCACGAGCGGGTCCGAATACGATAGTACCGGGTCTTGGGGAGTTTCCGATAACAGGGGCGGGAGCATTTTCCATACAAGTTTCACCTTTCTATGAAAACCACAATTCGGTTAGAACATCAAAAAAAATAGTACTTTAACAGGGGTGGGATGTCCACAGGGAAATGATGAAGAATTTCCCACTGCGCGACCCTGATGAGTCACACTTTCTATTACGTTGCGATAACTTTACAACAAATGCAATTTCCTTTAAGGTGCCAGTATGAAGATTGTTTGGCTTGCACTCATTCTATCCGCTGTCCTTTCCTGCACCACTGTGCCGGAACCAGAAACCGTCGCACCGTCTTACGATGCGGTAGCTGATATAGATTTGTTCCTCACAACGACTGACACAAAAATTGAAACTCAAGTTCTTGGACGTTTGAAATCTAACAACGTAAGCAATTCCCAACTGAAGCCGCTTTTGCTGGCCACACTTCCAACATCCAATCGCAAACCGGCGGGTCTTCATCCCAACATGAAATATAAAATGAGAGGGAAGACATATTCTTACGCGCTCTACATCCCCGAGTCAGCGGGTCCCGATATGCCAATGATCGTGATCATGCACGGTATGGGGGGGAACGGACCCAACACGATAGGTGTCTGGATGAAACGACTGGGAGATGATTTCATCATCCTCTGCCCGACCTACCCCATGGGCGCATGGTGGTCGAAAAACGCGGAAGAGTTAGTTCTTAACTTAATCAAGGAAACGCGTGCTAGTTACACTATTGATCCCGACCGGGTTTTTCTTGCCGGCCTCTCCAACGGAGCCATCGGGGCTTATCTGATGGGAATGTTTTATCCCGACCACTTTGCCGGAATCGTGCCTATCGCCGGGAGCATCACCCAGCGGTACATGCATTTCCTGGTCAACCTGAACAACACACCCAGCTATATTATTCAGGGTGAGTATGACCCGATTTTCCCAATCGAACTGGCACGCCGGGCCCATAAAATTTTATCCGACATGAAATCGCCGGTGGTTTATCGCGAACATAAGGAACGCGGCGCCGCGCATGGAGGTCACTTCCTGCCAGAAGCAGAAGTCCCCGCTCTAGTCGAATGGCTCAAGAAGCAGAAAAGAAATGCCGCTCCCAAAGTGGTGCGTATGACGCGGGAAGAGAATCACTTGAAACGCATCTTCTGGACCGGCGTGACCCGGGGCTTGAAGCTGGCCGCATTGCAGATCCCTGGCCCTGAAATGGAACCGCTCAATATACATGATGGGAAAATCGCTACATTATTCGCCATCGACAAGGGAGACAATCGTTTTGAAGTGATGGGGAAAAATACTTTGGAATTTGAGATGTACCTTTCATCCGACCGCACTGACTTTGAAAAATCTGTAGTGGTTACTTTTCAAGCCATCCGGGATGAGGGCAACCAACTTGTTCCCGGTGAAAAATTCGTGGCATTTCATGAAAAAGTTAAAAAAGATGCAGGCATTCTTTTGCGCGGATTCAAAGAGTTTCGCGACCCGGGCCTCTTGTTTGACGCAAAGATCACCCTTTCCGCAGAAAAAGCTATAGAGTTTGCCGCCTTGCCATGACTCCGCCAAGCAACGTCCCGCAATCAGACAGAATCCATCTACTGGAAAAATCCCGCGACCTTCTCGGGTGGCAGTTGATACAGGAATCTCTTGCCAGTTACGCCTGCTCTCCCGTCACATCCGATCTTTGCCGTTCTCTTGTCCCCTATGACGATGTCGAGTCTGCGAACGACGCGCTGGACACCACAAAGGAAATGGTAGACCTCCTTGCCGGGGGTGATCCTTTCCCCATCAACCCGTTCGATGACTTTACTCCTATTCGAAATGAGGCATTGGAAAGACAGATACTGGACTCTGCACAATGCCTTGCTGTTTTAAAGTTGTTACGTGTCGTTCGTAGTGTGCACCGCTCAATAGAAAAACAAAATGACTTCCCACTTCTTAAATCATTAAACGCCCGACTCGACCCGTTAGCGGCCCTGTTCAATGAATTGGATCGATGCGTAGATGACGAGGGAGAAATAAAAGAAAATGCCTCACCCGAACTCAGGCAAGCCATCCGCGAAGTGCAAGCGGCAAAACAAAAACTTGAATCCAAGGTAAGCAAACTATTTTCTAACGAAAATTATAAAGAAGCAATACAGGACATTTATCACACAGAAAGAGAAGGCCGGCTGGTCATCCCCGTCAAATCCGACAAACGCTCGCATATAGAAGGTATAGTCCATGACAGTTCTGGAAGCGGGCAAACCTTATATGTCGAGCCATCATCAATTGTTCCACTCAACAACCAGCTAAAAATAAATCGACTGGCTGTGGACCGTGAAAAAGTATTAATTTTACAGTCACTGACCCGACAGGTGATTGATTCCAGCGATACCATTGCAGGAAATATGGAAATACTTGTCGAACTCGATTTCATCCACGCCCGGGCAAGACTGGCCAAGCTGATGGAAGCGCGGAGATGTCCCATTAAATCCGGATGCGAATTGCAACTCAACAAAGCCCGCAATCCAGAACTGATACTGAACCGGCAAGACGTCATACCCAACGATATCGCGTGGAGCGAATCCACTCATGTGATAATGATATCGGGACCCAATACAGGCGGAAAAACGGTGACCCTTAAAACAGTCGGCTTGATGTCTCTCATGGCCCGTGCGGGATTATTCCTGCCGGTAGAAGAAGGATCGCAAATTCCTTTCTACCCAGAGGTGTATGCCGATATCGGCGATGACCAGAATATCGAACTCAACCTGTCAACATTTTCAGCCCACCTGAAAAAGATCATCCATATTGTTAACCACGCAGTTTCAGGTTCGCTGATCCTGCTTGACGAATTGGGAATCGCCACCGACCCGCAGGAAGGAGCGTCGCTGGCAGAAGCAGTGTTGACAGAGCTGAACGACAAGGGAGTGACAACTCTCGTTTCGACCCATTACCTTGCGTTAAAACTTCTAGCGCAAACACGGAGCGGATTTCTCAACGCCTGTACAGAGTTTGATGCCAAATCGCTGACCCCCACTTACCGCTTGATTTTTGGAGTACCGGGTCACAGTGCCGCTATCGATACTGCCGAACGACTTGGCCTTCATGAAAAAATCACAAAACGGGCTAGAGAAATTTACCAGGCACATGACACGCGAGCCGACACGGTACTTAAAGACCTGACCCAGCAACGACTCGAACTGCAACAGGAAATGGAAACCTTTCAATCAAGGAATCTCGAGCTGGAAGATTTGGCAAGGCAACAACGTTCACACACCGAAAGCCTGCGGGAAAAAGACCAGAAATTTAAATCCGAAAAATCCAAACGAATTCAATCCGCTGTCCGCGAAGCGAAAAATCAGGTCCGCCAAATGATGGAGGAGTTAAAAGGAACCAGCGAAATATCAAAACTGCGTAAAATAGAACGACAACTGGGAGCGATGGGGCGAATGCCGCTGTCTGCTCACCGCGATGATCTCTCCGAATGGGTGGTGCCGCCTGAAAAATTACGCGAGGGGGACATGGTGCTAATCGAAAGTTATGGAGCCACAGGAGCGCTACTGGAAAATCCCGTCGGCAAAAAAAAGGTGCGGGTTGGACTGGGCAATATAGAAACTGTTATAGAAACCAATCGACTAAAAGGAAGCCTCAATAAGAAGAGAGCGCCAGGAAAACCACCCAGACAAGTGAGCATGAACGTGCAAACGGAATCCACTTCCAACGTGAAAACAACCTGCGACTTGCGTGGGATGAATTCAGAGCAGGCACTCGCTACCATGGAAGCTTTTCTCAGTCAGACTATTGTCAGTGGAGTCGGACGCGCGACCATCATCCACGGACATGGCATGGGAACAATCAAAAGTCTGGTCAGAGACTACCTGTCTTCAGCCGGAATATGCAAAGAGTTTTCTCCCGCCCCGAGAGAGAACGGAGGAGATGGCGCAACCATCGTCGAATTCTAGAGAACTGGAAGAATCCATTTAAAAACAAAGCCCAAGGATTGAAGCTTTTAGGTTGAGAAGGCCACGCTCACTGGTGACTATAAAAATGTTACAATCTAATAGTAAATTTTTATGCGAATCACGGCTTTACTGAAGCAAGAAGGCTGGAAGGCTAATCATAAGCGGGTGGCCTGCCACATGACTTGAAGAGAAAAAGTGTATTTCCCGCTAAAAATAATACACAATAGAAATTTAGCTGGAACTTTGAATGGGAACCTAAAAAAAGGCTCTATTAGGGTGGGGATTCAACCAAACACCTTGACCAGATGATCAAATCTGTTTTTCGATTTCTTGATTTTTTCTTCATTGCCCAATACGCAGACATTACCCGACTCCTTGATTTTCCTGAACAAGGGGGCAAATGACTTAACATCCTCTAAACAGGTAGACAGTAATTCATCTCGCCGCTTCTGCTTTAATTCGTAAGTCTTTCCAATCATATGCTCTACCATCGCGATCATCCCTTTACGATCTGCCGTGAGCGGCGGGTCCAGATGTCCGACACAACCGATCAGAATTTTCGTTAGCTCCTTCTCTGAAAAATACAGGCTTTCAAGATAATCTGCGATTTGATCGTACACATCAAGGGTCTCTGATAAATTTGGGTCACGGTATGAAACCAATCCATAATCACCACTGAGAGAATCGAAGGAACTTTGACTTCCATAAGCCCCGCCCTGAACACGCACTCGGTCCCATAAATAACAAGTGCGGAGAACTGAATTCAGGACATCGAATTTCCCACTGTATTCCATGCCCAGCTCATACAAATTGGCCCCCTTCCCAACAAACTGGACTGCACTGGCAGTCAAAAAAGCCTCGTTCTCTAATGCAAATTCAAATTCAAGCGCCACAGGTGCTTTTTTATCGTCAGACAGAATCTGGGTCAGCGCTATCACCCTTTTTTCAACCTTCTTGTAGTCCTTTTCAGGAACGGTGATATTGGCTAAAGCATTTTCTTTAGTTAACAAAATCCGGGCAACGCCTCTGAATTCTTCCGCAACCTCATCGGGATTCTTCTCCGCACGAACCAGCAATTTTTCCACAAAATGGTAAAAAGAAATTCCCTCCGCAAGCTCATTGTAACGGCCTAATGGAGACTGGTAGGATTGCAATCGCGAAAGAACATAATGATTTCCTGAAGATAGGATTGAGTCCTCCATATCAGCTTTCGCGCTCTTTATAATCTCAATCAAACGCTTGGGGTTATCGAAATTATATTCCCCGATCAATTCATCCCAAATATCAAAAAGATTATCCACATTTTCCATGAGCGCTTTTCCGCTAAAGAAAACACGAGACAGTATATGGCGATGGTCATTAACCAAAGCAGAGGAGAAATGCCAGGAACGCAATCCTCCAGTATGAATACCGAGCAATTGCGAAATCTCCATATAACTGTGCCGCCGAGTCCCCATACCCAGCACAAGCCTGCCTATGAGCGGAAGATATTGAAGCTTATCCAACGGCACACCCGTCGCATCAAACCCGATTTGCACATAAGCAATTTTATTGGTAAACAAATCGTGAAATAGAATTTCAGGCTCCGATTTCCTCTTCACCTCTGTGGGAAACCGTTCACTTTCCCGCCGGATATCCGTAAGGTCGAGACTGGGCAATTTCTCCAAAGCTTCTGGAGAATCCGGTTTGATCTGTGCGGCCTGAAGCACTTGAGTTTTCTCGACCAGACTGTCAATAGCCTCTGGCGACATGGAGGTTTTTAAAACCTTCATTTTTTTTCGGATCTTTGCATCCTTCTTCTTCGCCAGATCAGCCTTGGGAACAGCAAGCACAATGCTCTGATGATTGTTGTTTAGAAGATATTTATCTATCAACCGCTCAAAATACCCTTCACTTGACTTGCGCTTGATCTTACGCATGAGCTTGTCATACTTCAAATGCATGAAGGGGTTTGAACCATATAACCATGAGGCCAGAGCCTGAATGTTGTAAACGATGCCCTTCGGAAAACCACCGAAATTCGATTCGCGTAATTTAAAGTCAACCGAGTTTACTGCAGACTTCACCATGTCCTCTTCGATTCCATCATCCACCAGACTTTTCAGAGTGGAAAATACAAGGTCCAGAATCTTGTCTTCATGATTGGCTTCTGTTCCTTTCAACCCGACAGCGAACATGGTTTCAAAACGATTATCATCAAATCCGCCGCCTATAACCTCGCTTCCAAGTTCAGAGTCGATCAGCGCTTTACGTAGAGGAGAGGCAGAAGTTCCAAGCAATAGATGACTTAAAATATTTAAAGCCATGCAATGCTCATGGTTGGTCGACTTATCCAGCTTTAAACCAACAACCACGAAAGTTTTGTTTTCCAGCGACTCATCTTTTGAAACAGCGTAAGAGATGACTTTGCGCTTGGGCTTGCTAAATCTCCTTTGAGCACTCACGGCCGACTCAATTTCGATAGACTCAAAATCCTTGAGGTATTCCCGGTTCAGGAAATCCAGATATTCACTAGTGTCTCCATCACCATAAAAGAAAATCCGGCTGTTCGACGGATGGTAAAATTTGCGGTGGAAATTTTTAAACTCATCAAAAGTCAGTTCCGGGATCGCATCAGGATCTCCACCCGACTCATAGCCATATGTTGTTTTCGGGAAAAGGGAGTGGGATAAGTGTCTATCAAGAATACTTTCCGGGCTGGAGAAGACTCCCTTCATTTCATTGAACACAACCCCCTTGTAAGTGATATCTTTATCAGGAGCCTCTAACTCATGATGCCACCCTTCCTGCATGAAAGTCTCTGCGGTGATATTTGGATAAAATACCGCATCTAGATACACGTCCATCAGATTGAAAAAATCTTTTTTATTGCGACTTGCCACGGGATACATGGTTTTATCGGGAAACGTCATGGCATTCAGAAAAGTCTGCAAGCTCCCTTTCAGCAATTCAAGAAACGGTTCTTTCACTGGATATTTTCGCGACCCGCACAACACACTGTGCTCAAGAATGTGGGCGACCCCGCGATCATTGGAAGGAGGAGTTTTAAATGTAGCGCTGAAAACCTTATTGTCGTCATCGTTTTCCATAACAAGCACCTCGGCACCTGTTTTCTCATGCGTGAACAACAAAGCCAGCGAATTCAGCTCGGAAATGGATTCCTGCAAGCTCAACCTAAACCCTGAATAACTTTTCCCAGATTCAAAACTCATTACTTTCCTTTCGCATTCATAATCCAGACTCGCCTTCTTATAAAAAATCTCACGGCATCGCTTGGATGCTTTTCTGAATATAATAGATTCATATTATCCATAGACCCTGCCAATTAACCTATGACGCCTTAATATCCAAGCCAATCGGACAATGGTCCGATCCCATCACCTCAGGGCGAATAAATGAATCTTTCACCTTACCCATTAAATCTTCAGTGACAAAAAAATAGTCAATACGCCACCCGATATTCTTCTGGCGCACATTGGCCCGGTAACTCCACCAGGTATAGTGATCCGGCTCCTGGCAAAACTCGCGGAAAGTATCAACATATCCGTGTGCGACAAACTTATCTACCCATGCCCTCTCCTCAGGAAGAAAGCCTGAATTTTTCTCATTGGGTTTTGGGTTTCTCAGATCGATCGCTTTATGCGCGGTATTAACATCTCCGGTGATGACCAGCTTTTTTCCTTCCTTCCGTAACGCTTCACAATGATCAAGAAAAGCGTCATAGAATTCCATTTTGTACTGCAACCGCTCCGGACCACTGGTGCCATTAGGGAAATATATATTCAAAAGGTCAAAATCCTTGTACTCCAGCCTGATGATGCGGCCTTCTACATCAAACCTGTCAATCCCCATACCCAGATGAATTCCTCTCGGTTTTTTCTTGCTTAATATAGCAACGCCGCTGTAGCCCTTGCGCTGTGCCGGATTCCAAACTGCGTGATATCCAGCGGG
>Ga0208522_1000630_pt1 | contig 23914 bp, 21 predicted proteins | sample ETNtaG_25_FD_185763 | JGI IMG/M metagenome (GOLD analysis project Ga0208522, IMG submission 185763) | Marine microbial and viral communities from oxygen minimum zone, Eastern Pacific Ocean - ETNP201302SV86 (SPAdes) (version 2) | ecosystem: Environmental > Aquatic > Marine > Oceanic ... | reverse complement strand
TCTTCGATTCCAACACTCACTCTAACGAAGCCAGGGACAACGCCCGCAGCCATTCGAACATCTTCAGGAATAGACATGTGACTCGTGTTGAATGGGCATTCGATCAAACTCTCCACACCACCCAAACTCGTGGCCTCAAAGAAAAGTTTCAGACCACGCATGAAGCCTGCTGCGGCATCATCTCCACCGTTGATGACAAACGCAAGCATTCCTGTTCCCTTGGGCATGGTGCGCTGGCCGACCTCGTAATCAGGGTGGCTCGCCAATGAAGGATGGATGACGCTGGAAATCTTCGGGTGGGCTTCCAATCGCTTGGCAATCTCAGCAGCGTTGGCGCAATGGATTGGCATTCGGGCGCTTAGTGTGCGCATGCCTCGCTCAAGCAGATAGCAAGCGTGTGGATCGGGTGAACCCCCAAAGTGAACCTTCTTCGGGAACAATTCGGCAATGAGATCCTTGCGCCCAACGACTGCGCCCCCCACAATATCTGAATGGCCGCCGAGATACTTGGTGGTCGAATGAATGACCAAATCGCAGCCCATCTCAATTGGTTGACAGCCCCATGGGGTAGTGAATGTATTATCGATGACCAACAGGAGGTCGTGGGCTCGAGCAATTGCAGCCATGGCTTCGATGTCGCAGACCTTCAGAACTGGATTAGACAAACTCTCGATGTAGAGCATCTTGGTGTTGTCCTGTATAGCTGCCTCATACGATTGAGGGTCGCGCATGTCTGCCATACTAACATCGATGCCGAATCGCGGTAGTTCCTGAGTCATCAGTCCGTATGTTCCCCCGTAAATGTCGGGGTTTGCCACGACGTGATCACCCTTGGAAAGTAGCCCCATTAGGACGGTTGAAATGGCGGCCATGCCGCTGGCGAACAATTCGCCATCCTCGGCGCCCTCAAGTGCACAGATTTTCTCAACGCAAGCCTCAGAGTTCACGCTAGACAATCGAGAATAGATGAGGGTGTGTTGGGCTCCATCGGCCCAGCCCGCGTAGCGCTCATCGGTCAGATAGTATGTGGAGGATTGGAAAATTGGGGTGTTCACGGCGCCCTCGATGTGTTGTGTACCCGAATGAACCGAGCGAGTTGCGAATCGTTTGTCCGCATGCTCGTCGGCCATGCTACAGGTGCGGCTTAACCAGCATTTCAATCAAGCGATGTGGGCGTCTAGTCAGAATCAACCCATTCGGCGTATTCTTGAGTCGATTCTGCGACCCAATGAATGATTTGTGGAATATCATAGGGGTGAATTTCTCCGAGTGTTGTCAAAACCGCATCGAAGCGAGATTCTGAGACTTTCAACTGTACCCTCCATTCCGCAGACGACTCGATCACGCCTTCCCATTTGTATGTGGATTGAATGGATGAATGTTGGACACAGGCCGCTCCTGCCTCCACTAACGTCTGAGCAAAAGCCCCAACCTCGGCCTCAATCCAAGTATCAGGAAGTGTCGTTTGGATGATTCGAATATCGGTGCTCACAGTGCGGGGATGGGGCTTCTAGCCATGAAATCAGCGCCCCAACGCTTGAAGACCGTATTGACCAGCCTACGGCTGGGTGCGTTGATGGACTGGGATATGCCAATTGATTCGGGTCCCGTACCAGAATCTGGTTCCGTGTTCGATGCCATCGTCGTCGGGGGTGGACCTGGTGGCAGCGGGGCTGCCGGATTCATGGCAATGAATGGGCTCAAGGTCCTGCTAGTGGAGAAGGCTGTCTGGCCACGGGACAAAACCTGTGGGGATGCGGTTGGTGGGAAATCGCTGAAGCATGTCGAGGAGTTGGGTGTGAAAGTCGACTTGGAGAAAACCCCTCATTTCAGAGTCGATTCGATTATTTTCGGTGGTCCGAATGGAAGAGAAGTTCGAATTCCCCTTCCAGAAGAAGAAGTTGAAAATCGGGAAGCTGGTTACAGCCTACCTCGACGGCAGTTTGACACGCTGCTCTTCCGAAATTCCAATGAAAAGGTATTGGAATCTGGTGGTGCTGTGATTCAGAATTTCACGGTCAAAGAGGTACACATTGAAGGTGATGCTGTGAGGGGTATCACGGGTATTCACGATGGTGAAAGTCTGCATTATACCGCCCCCCTGACTATCGGAGCGGGTGGGTACAATTGTCCCGTGGCCCGGGCAATTACTGCTCATCACGATGAACCAATGGTGGACAAAGCGCACTACTGTGGCGCATATCGTGAATACTGGACGGGCGTGGAAGGATGTGGGGATTGGAAAGGATCGATTGAAATTCACTTCATTGATGGAGTTCTTCCAGGATATTTCTGGATATTCCCTGTTGGTAACGGTGTGGTCAATGTGGGAATAGGGATGGTCATCACAGAGATGGATAAACAGAAGGTCAAACTACGTGGACTCCAGGATTGGGTGATTAATGAATCTCCAAAATTCAGTAAGCGTTTTGCGAATGCGAAGGTAGTAGAAAAATCGGGCAAGGGGTGGCAATTACCATTCGGTAGTCCACGCAAGAATCCACCATCATTCCAGCCCCGGCGTACAGCGATGGCAGGCGCTATGTGTGTAGGAGATGCGGCGTCACTGGTTGATCCATTCACGGGTGAAGGGATTGGCAATGCATTGCTATCTGCAAAGATGGCTTCTACCATATTCGATCTAGAAATTCACAAGGAAGGGTTTACTTCTGAATCGGCGATTGAATATCAGGATAAGTTGTGGGAAGAACTCTCTCCAGAATTAACAAACTCACACAAACTACAACGTTTAGTCAAAAGAAGGTGGCTGATGAATATCTTCATCTCAAAGGCTGTCAAGAAGGTGGAATTGCAACGTGCCCTTACCGATATGATTTCTTCTAAGGAAGCTCAAGGCCAATTTCACACCAAATGGTGGATGATCAAATCACTATTATTCTGAGGTTTATGCATGGATTCTACATTAGAAAATATTGACGCTGTTTTTCTCGACCTTGATGGTACCATGTATCTTGGTAGTCATCTCATTGACGGTGCTCTTGAATTCCTCAATCGATGTGAATCGCGAGGTATTCGTAGATTTTTCTTGTCCAATAATAGCAGTCGGTCTGTTGAACAGTATCTGCATAAATTGAGTGGTTTGGGTATTCCAGCTACAGTTGATGATGTCCTTCTCTCGACTCATGATCTAATCTCTTGGTTGCATGCATTCGATTACGACCGTGTCTATCTTGTTGGTACTGAAGGCATGAGACATATGCTTGAAAATGCTGGTCTAACTATGGATGCAGAGAATCCTGAAATTGTCGTGTTGGGATATGATACAGAAATTACCTACGAGAAAATTTCAACCGCCTCTATTCACCTGCACAATGGAATTCCCATGGTTGTCAGCCATCCGGATGTCGTCTGCCCCTCTCCGGATGGTGGATTGCCGGATACGGGCGCTTACATGGCCATGTTTGAGGCGACGACGGGGGTCAAGCCCATCCATGTCTGTGGAAAACCTGAACCAGGAATGATTGAGCACAAAATCAAGGAGTTGGGATTGGAACCTGCTCGTTGCGCCATGGTGGGGGATCGCCTCTACACGGATATGGCAATGGCGACAAGAGCTGGCGTCAAGGGAATTCTCGTTCTATCTGGGGAAGCGACGGTGGAAGATGTAGATTCATTGCCTGACGGGGCGGAACAGCGACCTAGTCTGATTGTTCAATCTGTAGACGAATTGTTTCGCTGACGGCTCAGAAAAAGGGGTGTGTAAATCGCCTTGGCCGGTGTCTAAGTCAGGGTGGACTTCAAGTGCTCATTGGGAAACTCGCTGCGCGTGAGTGCGAATCCCCCGCTATCTGGCGCACCCTCTTGTGATGTGGGTGCCCTGCCTCTAGTGGAAGACTGGCCCCTCCTCCCAAATCATGAGATGCATATGGAGCGTCTTGCCCAATTTGGTGTCATTGAATTGGAAGAAGTTCTTGATGCCATGCGGCAATGTCCTCGGGGTCCTCATGCGTTGCCATTTCCCTTGAGTGAAGAAGTTTCCAACCTCGATGCTTCTAGTCTGCGGATTCCGTGGTGGACTGGTGTCAATATGCATCATTCATTGCTTCCGGGTCTCTTTGAAACCTGCCAGATAATGCAACTTGTACAACTTGAGAAAGGAGACAGTGTGTTGCTGATGGGTCCACGTGGAAATTGGTGGACTGAATTGTTGATGTATATCGGTGCGGATCGAATTGTTGTCCTTGAACCTGATGAGGTTCGGCGTGAGGTACTTGCTGAGCGTTGGCAGGAATTACGACTAGATGTGGTCGCCAAGGCCTTTGATTGTGAAATCGAGTTCATAGGTACGGATCAGTTAGATGATTGCACGCCCGAGATTGGATTTGATCGAATCCTCTCAACGGGCGTGTTCCCCTCCCTCCCCCTAAGCATCATGATGCGTGTACAAGATCAGGGCTATGCTGTATTACCAATCCAAAATGAGGGTCGAAGTATGCTCCAACTCATTCAACACCACGGTAAGGGTGAATTGATGGCACAATCGGTTGCCTGTTGGGAAGTTGATCCGTGGCCTGAGGATGTTTTGATTGCCTTTGAAACCGGGGGCGCAATCGAACGAGGGCCTGAATTTGATGATGGGCGCATGGAGATAGAAAAGGCCTGGTGTGAATCAAATTTCATGCCGACCCGTGATCGTTTCGGGCCCGCTCGGATGTTGGACATGGTGGAGCGCGTGTGGTATTCAATCGACCCAGTGCACTCAGATGTTCCCGAAAGTGAGTCAGTTGGTCTTAGGGAACAAATCTCTGACGACTTGTTTCGCATGGGGCACGTTCTCTTGCAAATGGGAATCTTTGAACTTGCATCTGAGCATCAAGGTGAGGCGTTTAGATTGGCGCCCACGGCTGAATCAGCAACATTCCTCGGTTGGGCTCTTTCTGAAATGGATGATTCATGGAGTGCTCTGGGTTGGTGCCGCAAGGCCATTGAAACCGATGAGCGATTGGGGAATCCTTGGAATGATATTGGGGCGATCCTTTTGCAAATGGAGCAGCCTGCCGCCGCAGTACCGTGGTTAGCAGCAGCTACTCGTTCTCAACGATACGATGCTCCTGGGCATCCGTGGTCTAATCTTGCTCGCGCACACGAAGCACTTGGAAACAAGATGGCGGCCTTTGATGCGGCTCGAACTGCGCTTGAGCATTCGCCTGACGATGAAAACTGCTTGAGAATCATCGATGATCTCAGTGGATTCCTACTCTGATGGTTGCGGTGTGATGAGCACGTTGCTACCATCGCGGTCAATAATTGGAAGTTCGAGTGTTGAAGAGGCAGGGAGGACGTGGACGGTGCAAGCGTTGCCGCACGCAGGAGCGAGATAGTCCTCGCCTTGATCTGACATGATGAAGATAAGGCCGTGTCCGGCTGGAAGGATGGCATCAATCGCTTGGAATTCCATCATCATCGTAACTGCAACACCGGGGATGACTGTTTGTGCATCATACCCTCCGGCGTGATATCGAATGTCCATGGTTGCATGGCCCAGTCGAAGACCTGTTTCTGCATCTTGCATTTCGACGAAGACTTGTCCTCCGTCAAAAGTTGGGACTGCTTGCAGATGAAGGGTTGCAAGGCCAGCGATGTGAAGGTTGGTGTTGCTCATGGCTGGACATTCTATGGTAACGACTTGTCCTCCGCCGACAACGGGTGCGCCACCGCCAAGGAATGCGCCATCGTTGCTACATTCACTCATGTCTAGTGACATGCGTTCAACGTCTGATGGTGGCCACGTTTCCTCAATTCTCCATTCACCATCGTTGCGTTGAACCTGTGCATGGAGTGCGGGTGCTGGACCGACTCCCTTGAGGTAGTACTCCATCCATTCGAACAAATCTTGTGCCCAATCCCATCGAGTCATGTTGTGAATGGCTTCTCCACCGTAACCTGAATCCTGATTGTTGTGTTTGGTCCACTGATCTGGGTAATTGTGTTCCCATTGGCCAATCATCCCAGCAACTTCGTAACCATTGTCAATGTACTCCTGATACCAGTTTGTACCCGGAGGTCCCCCGAAGACCTGGTGTGGGTCAACGTTCCAGTCCTGCAATCCTTGGACCCAGTATATGCTGCCGTTGTATGTCCCAAGTGCCTTGTCGATGTGGCTGCGCTCATCGTAGTAATTGTCCATGTAGGGATCTGCTTCGCCCAACCCGTACCTTGTGGGGCCGGCGAGGAATCCTTCGATGACGTCTGCACACATGTTGTCGAGATCGTCATCGTCGTAATCGAGGATGCTGCCACCATAATTTGAGTGCATGACTTGGCTTCTTGCTTCAGCGCTGCCGTTCTTGTAGAGCAATGGGCCTAGCGCGGTGGTGCCTGAAATTGGTACAATAGTCTTCAGATGGGAGCTGCCTTGGGCTGCGGCTTCCCAAGCGGTTGCGCCTTCGTACGACTTGCCGTAAATGGCGACGTTGCCATTGCTCCAGTCCTGATTGCCCAACCACTCGACGGCGGTGTGGATACTCAGGCCTTCGCCATCACCCCTGTAATCGAAACAGCCCGTACTATCTTCAGTTGCAAAGACCGCGACCTGGGCAAAAGCGTATCCGTGAGGAATGAAATTGTCGTAGATGAATTCACCACGGCCGCCTCCAACGACATTGGTCGGCGAAGATTCGTCTCCGGGTTGTCCATACGAAAAATACGGGCTGATGACTGCAATCACTGGGACTTCTTCGCCCTCTTGAGTATTGGATGGCAACCAATAGGAAAGGTGTACATCGGCGGAATTTGGTCCACCCTCCCAAACACCGGTAGTGTCCACTTGAATGGTGCTTTCTTGCACATCAAGTGCATGGTGTGGGCCTGGGTTGAGAAGGAAACTGTGTGTGTGGGAAACGTTCCAATCCATGGAGTGGCGATCCCAAATACTGGGGTACATTTCATCCATGGCCTTGTTTGCTGACTCCTCGGCACCGAAACATCCGGTGAGGCTGGCCATGAGCAGGAGTGCGATGAGGCAAGATGCCGCCCGGCGAGAGGCCATGTGGTGTTCGAGTACGTTTTACCCCATCAATCAGTCGCTAGGCTCTATTTCGGGCTTATTTTCAGCGAAGGCAACGTTCTTGACGGAAAGGGCTGCCCCAAAAGCGTCGGCGAGGGCCGTAGGGGTGGATGTATGCGGATTGAAGATGCGCACGTATTGGTGACTGGTGGAACGGGTTCCATCGGCTCCGAAGTTGTCCGTCAATTGATGGACCGCAAGCCAAAACACATCACAATTTTCTCCCGTGATGACTCCAAACATTTCTATTTCCAACAGGAATTAGTCGGTCAGGATGATATCACTTTCATCATCGGAGATGTGCGAGATCGCGAATCTCTTGCGCGCGCTTTTCAAACCGATGTGGATATTGTGATTCATGCGGCGGCACTGAAGCACGTTCTCATCTGTGAGCAGAATCCAATTGAGGCGGTGAAAACCAATATTCTCGGAACACAGAACGTTGTTGATCTCGCAAAGGATGCGGGCGTTCAGATGATGCTCATGGTCTCCACGGACAAGGCTGTTTCACCCACTTCAACAATGGGTGCTTCGAAATATGTTGCAGAAAAGTTGACTCTCGATGGAAATTCAACCGGTGATATGCTCTGTGCGTGTGTTCGATTTGGCAACGTTCTCGGTTCGCGAGGATCGGTTATTCCGGCCATGGTCAAGGGCATCAAGGAGCGCGGCCAAGTTTGGATTAGCGATGAAGAAATCACGCGATTTGCTATGCCAATCCCAGAAGCTGCGTCTCTGGTACTCGACGCTGTTGAGATGACCGAAGGTGGCGAGATTTTCGTTCTCAAGATGAAAGGATTCAGTTTGGGTCAATTGCTCTCTGTGTTCAAGGGTATGAATCTACGAGAAGGTGGCTTCGATGTCGATGTTCGCGGCCTCATTCGTGCAGAAAAGTTGCATGAGGATTTAGTGACTTCAGACGAAATCGCGCGCCTGTATGAAACAGATTCGCACTACGTTGTTGCACCACCCGTCGGTGATTGGTCGCCTGCTTCGAACATGCAAAAGGTGGATCTTTCTGAATACAATTCTTCTCACGCTGAAATGTTTGAGGATGCTGAACTTGTTGAGCACATCCGCGAATGTATTGTCATGCTTGGTTTGGAGTGATGTCCATGATTGGCGTGACCGGTGCTTCCGGTTTCATCGGGGCCCATTTGCTCGCTCAATTGGGTGATGCTGGGTTTGCGGTGGATTTGCGTGCTTTGGATACACCCGATGTGCTAAGCGCACACCTTCGAGAGAATGATTGTCGAACAGTTGTTCATTTGGCCGGGCCGTTGCCGGGTGATCGCGGAGCGGATAGCGTTGCGTTGGAATTGGCGCAGAGGGTTGTTGGTGCGACTTCAACCCTAGATCAATGCCACATCATCTTCGCCAGTAGCATTCGAGTTCATTCGCGTGACGAAGGTGTATTCGGTGTTGATTCCGCCGTGGAACCGTTCGATTCGTATGGTGCAGGGAAAGCAGCGGCAGAATTGGTCTTGTTGAGTTGTGCTGATGATGCACATCCAGTGACTGTTCTGAGGATTTCTTCGGTGCAGGGTGTGGGTGTGAATGGACGCGCTCAAGGCTTAATCAGCGTATTCGCTAGACAAGCAGCATCTGGTGGTCAAATTACTGTCATGGGGGCTGGAGATTCAATCAAGGATCTCGTTGGCATAGGTACTGTTCTAGATGTGATTGGTGGGTGTGTTCTACAACCACCTTCCATTGCACCATTTTCAAACATCATCCCAGTTGGTTCGGGACAATCGGTGACTGTGTCGGAAGTAGCTGATGCGGTTCGCAATTGTTCGGGGGCTGACATTGTTCACATTGATGCTGACCCAAATGATCTCTCAGGATATGTGGATGTTGAATCTACAGATAGCGAATGGTTGGACATGGTCGAAACTGTTTGGGGGGCTGTGAAAACTGAAATGGGGGTGGCATGATGATTGCGCCAACACCTATGGATGATTTTACGGGTTCTGATATTCAGCAATTGGTTGGAGCGGCCTCGGAGCGGTTCGATAATAGAAATTGTTGGGTAATTCGGGTGCCTGCGCGCCTGTGTTTGGCCGCAGACCATACTGATTATTGGGAAGTGTTCACCCCTGAATTGGTGACATTTGCCAGTGATTCGGCTCTAATGAATGCCGTAATCTCCCCCCGAAGCGATTCGATGATTCGGCTGTTCAATGTCGGAGACTTCGAAGATTGTGAATTCGATTTGAATGAAAATGCGCCGCCACTCGCTACTGAAGAGAATGGTTGGATAGATTGGTTGGATGCTTGTGGCACACCTGCTGCTCATTGGTCAAATTATGTGCGTGGCTCTGTTCATCATGCACAGATGCATCATGATGTGAAGGTCGGGTTCGACCTGTTGATTGATTCGAATATTCCGCCGGCTTCAGGGGCTTCATCTTCCTCGGCATTGGCAACATGTGCTTCGATTGCAATTCGTCTGGCCAATGATTTGTCATTAGAACAAAGTTCGTTGGTCGAAGAAACTGCGAATGCAGAATGGTATGTGGGCACACGCGGCGGGATGATGGATCATGCCACAATGATGTTCGCAGAAGAGGGTCAGATGTTGAGATTGACATTTCGGCCATTTAGTGCCCAATCCCTCGATTCATCTACACGGTTGGCTGATTACAGATTCGTAACAATCTTCACTCACCCCTCTGACAAGAGTCGATCGACGCAATTGGCGTTCAATGCACGTGCCTTGGCGGCACGCGATGTAATCCCCCATATGTTGGCAAATTCTCCTGACGATTTACCCGACGTTGTCGATGTTGCTGACGTTTCTGACGAAGTCATGAGGAAATATCCCGCACTTCACTCCGCTGGTGAAGGTGAATTACGAATCAATAACTGGTTGGCGTTTGCACGCGGTGAATTGCAACGGTCTCAGGAAGTTCAAGTTCTGCTCCACACTAATGGGGCGGCGACCACGTTGGGCAGTTACATGAATCAGGCCTGGAGAGATGCTGGTGAACTGTATGGAATTCGAACCCCACAGATGGATCAGATTGCAGATTTGTGTCGCGGTTGTGAAGGTGTGATGGGCGTGAAAGTCATGGGGGCCGGTTTCGGTGGAAACTTGTTGGCGCTTGTCCGTGAGGATTGTCTTGAGGGGTTGCAGATTACTATGGAAGATCATCAAGATCTGTTCTCGCGTGGAGCGCAGGAGTCGGTTCTCGTACACAACCCCGGGCAAGGCGTGTCCATCATGTCGGGACCAGAAGGTGATATGAATTGGTCACCGTTGTGGCCAAACAGAGAGGTGTAGTGAATGGGCAATACGATTCTCTACCTCACCGATCATTGGCCATATCCCCCTGGTGAGTCGTTCGTCAGCAATGAAATTCGTGACCTTGCACCGCATTTCGATAAAATTCTTCTATTGCCTACAACCATGGATCCACTCGGTGAAATGACTCGAGAAATACCCGAGAATTGTGAGGTGCTCACCGATGTGCATGCGAGAATGTTGAGCCAATGGAATCGGAGAGGGTTTCTGGGCCGTTTGGGTGCAGGCATCAATGTGAAGGGTGTGTTGAGAGAGGTGCTTGCCTCAAGACCTTTCGCGCCCAGAGAAGTGATTGGTGAGGCAGCACAAATTCGGGTTACATGTGATTCGATTGAGAAGGTGTTGGGTTCGCGATTCTCAGAAATCGATGGGGCTGTATCATTCTGGCTAAATCGTGGAGCAAGTGTCGCTGCTGAGCTTTCCCGCCGTCACAAGAAAATCGTTTCATTTTCACGAGGGCACGGGGGCGATATCTATGCTGAAAGAGTTGGAAAGAAATACTTGCCAATGCAGGGATTCGCGCTGAGGGAACTCTATGCGATTTTGCCCGATTCGGAAGCAGGAGTTGTGCATCTTCGTGAAAAATATCCTAAGTTTGCCCATAAAGTGGAATTGGGGCGCCTCGGTGTGGATGAACATGAACCTGCGGCGGCGTCGAATGACGATCGTTTGCATGTGGTATCGGTATCCTCTCTACTCCCAGTCAAGCGTGTGCATCTGATTGCTGCGGCACTCAAACATACTCAACGTAAGATCAAATGGACACACATCGGTGGTGGTGAGACTCTATCGAAGGTGTTGGTTGAAACAGGCGAGGTTGGTGAAAATGTTGAGGTTGACCTAATGGGTCAGGTCGCGCATGAAGACGTTCTGAAATGGTTTGAAGAGAATTCTGCGGATGTCTTTGTCAACGTAAGCAGTAGTGAAGGGTTGCCCGTCTCAATCATGGAGGCATTCTCGTATGGAATTCCTGCTATCGCGACTGCGGTAGGTGGTATGCCGGAGATTGTGACAGATGAATGTGGGGTGCTGCTTCAGTCTGATTTCAAACCAGAAGAGCTTGGTGCAATCTTAGAGGAATGGGATATTTCGAATACTGCGCGCAGAGATGCTTCTCTGGACAAACAACGAACTGAGTATTCATCGTGGAAGAATGAGTTGAAATTTGCACTTGAAATTGCGAATGGGGTTTTGGAAGTCGCGCAATTCGCGATAATGTTCGCTTGAGGTGATTGTGTGCTGTGGGCATATTCTGCATTTATGAGAGGCGTTATCGAAGCAGTAAGAGAAAAGATGGTTTTCATACTCGTTGTTGTTGGGTTTCTATTGGTTGGAAGTTTGATTAATATCATGATAGACATGTGAGGTTGACCCATGAAACCTGAGGAAATGGAAGCGGCCATTGTGCGGAACCTTGTTGATAAAACAGGAAAATCACTTGAGGAGTGGTGTGCGGTACTGGGTGATTCAGGTCTTACGGAAAAGCGCGACATGAAGAAGTATCTGAAAGAAAGTCACGGTGTGGGTCATTTCCAAGCGCAAACCATCATCAAATTCTACTTGTTGGATTGAGGGTGACGCATACCCTAATCGTCAATTTTGGTAGCGCGGGCCTTATCGACTGCATCGTCAGGTAGGAAGAAAAGATCTGGAACTTGCGTTGCAAACTCGGAATCCCAGAAATGCTGACTGCGGGCCCAAATTTCCTGTGAACTACACCATTCAAGCCACTCATCGACCCAATCGCAAGTGGCGAGAACTTTCTCATCTCCGTTCGCGTTGTCCCGGAGCATGCGATTCATCATGCCAATCATGACGACGTTGGCGGGAATGAGTGCGTAGGTTCCGAATGGGTTGCGCTCAGTGTCTACGGTTCGCTGCTCCTTCCAAAGGGCAAGGAATTGATCGTAAATGTATCCTATACTGAGAACGACAACGAAAACGCCGCCAGCAATCGAGGCAAGGCCCCAATAGGTCATTGCAACGCCAAGCGTTTCTTTGTCGGCTTCGAATCTCCAACTGACATAGGGCCAGATAAGTAGTGTGAGAGTTGTACACCAGAACACCATCGAGATGAGGGTCTGGGATTGTTGAAGGCGCCAATACTGACGCATGAACCACTTCTTCATCGACGGTTGCTTCGACGTACTGCCTTTGACGATTGCGCATCTGCGTCACCTAGGGTGACGGTTTCAGGCGGGACCTCAAACGCGGGTGTGAAAGGTAATGTGGGTGTGCCGTGTATGGGTTCGCTGTGATTACTGCAGTTCTGGTTGGGCTTGGTCACCGTGGGGTGGGGTATGCAACCTACGCTGATTCGCACCCGGATGAATTGCAGATTGTTGGAATTGCTGAACCGGATGAAGTGCGGCGTGTCCGCTATGCTGAACGGTTCGGGGTTCCGCCTGAGAATTGCTTTGAGAATGCTGAATCATTGGCCGCAGTGCAACAGTTTGCGGATGTGGCTATCAACGGGACGATGGATGAGATTCACATCGAAACTACGCTTCCGCTACTCGAGGCTGGATATGATGTATTGTTGGAAAAGCCGATTGCACCTGACGCGGAACAATTGAGGTTGCTCGAAGCGGCAGTGGAGCGAACGGAACGCAGGGTCGTTATCTGCCACGTGCTTCGATATGCGCCATTCTATGCTGCCATCAAGGAGCGAGTTGCCAATGGTGAAATTGGTGAGATCATGCATATTCACACAACTGAGAATGTCTCTTACCACCACATGGCGGTGGCCTTCATTCGTGGTAAATGGAGGCGTCAAGAAACCAATCCAATGTTGTTAGCAAAATGTTGTCATGATTTGGATTTGATCTGTTGGATGAAGACGGGAGTCAGACCAAGGAAGGTTGCTTCATTCGGTGGGCGTCATTTCTTCACTTTGGACAATGCTCCAGAAGGTTCGGCCCCGCACTGCAACGATTGTTCCATCGAGCGCGACTGTGAATATTCAGCAATACGCCATCATGTTGACAATGGATGGTGGCCATTCTATGCACTAGCTGGTGAGTCGAATTATGAGCAGGGGGTTGAGGTTGGCGAGGATGCAATGCGAACACATGTTGCGGCCTCTGATTACGGGCGGTGTGTTTGGCATTGTGACAATGATGTTGTAGATCGTCAATCCGTCATTATCGAATTTGAGGATGGTTGTGTAGCCACACATGACATGGTCACGAATACTGCTGATGGAACGCGTCGAATTCAACTCACAGGAACCAAGGGTGACATCTGTGGTGACATGATGGAAGGGAAATTTACTATCTCAAAACCGGGTGCTGTTGGTGGTTCTGAATCAGTTGTCGAAGAGATTCAGATTGGTCTTCAAGGGGATCTCCATGGGGGTGGAGATGTGCGCTTGGTCGCTGATTTCCTCAGCCTCATCCGTGGCGAAGGGGGATCTCTCTCGACTACATCCTTGTCTGATTCCATCAACAGTCATCTCATTGCTTACGCCGCGGATACGGCCATGCGGGAAGAGCGGGTTGTGACGATTAATTGATGTGAGATGTGTCGAAGTCGGAAGTATGGCTGCTACGGTATTGGTCACTGGCGCCGCCGGATTCATTGGCTCACATGTTGTTCGTGAACTACTGGCACAGGGACATTCAGTTCGTGCCACGGTGCGAAATCCAGAGAATGCAGAACACCTGAAGGGGTTACCTGGCGCTGAAAATTTAGAGATTGTGAAAATGGATCTTCTAGAGAGGGGTGCTGTAGATGCGGCTGTCGCAGGCTGTGGAGATGTCATCCATTGTGCTGCATCTCTCTATGTGGGGGCCAAGGATGCACAAGTAGAGGTGGTTGATCCCTCGATACAAGGAACGCAAAACCTACTCGATGCAATCGATGCTGCTGGGGGGGTTTCGCGTTTCATCCACACTTCTTCTGTGGCCGCAGTACGTCGAAATGGGACGAAGGACGGTCAAACGTTCTCAAACTCGGATTGGTGTGATAATGCATCGGTTGAATCCAATGCGTATGGATTCGCAAAGGCAGGGGCGGAGAGACTGGCCAGAGAATGGGTTGCATCCAAATCGGATGCTGAAAAGCCCCGATATGTTTCCATTAATCCATCCATCGTCTTTGGGCCGGTCATGTCGAAGCGCCATCTGAAGGGTTCGATGACCATCATCGATCATCTTCTGAAGCGGAAACCACCTGTGTTGCTAAAGATGCACATGAATATCGTCGATGTTCGAGATGTAGCTTCTGCACACGTGCGCGCGCTGACAGAAGGCAAAGATGGTGGGCGATACATCGTGTTCAACTCCTCGATGTGGATGCCGGAAGTGAATGCTGTACTGCGGAAAGAAATTCCAGAAAGAAAATGGCCGCGTATGGTCTTGCCTAAGTCATTGAGTTACGTAATGTCCATCTTCCATCCACAATTAACTATGAGTTGGGTCAAACGGAATATTGGAACCTCCTGTGAATATGATTCTAGCCCGGCAACTGAAGAGTTGGGACTTGACTGGATTCCGGTTGAAGACTCGATTGTGGATGGCGCTCGTTCTGCTATTGAAGCGGGATGGCGCTGAATGCTATCAAGCGAAGGATTGAGGAATGGGTGACCAACCCGAGTGATTGATGGAGCCTGCGGAAGTGTGGGGTGCGCGCTGGAATGCGTGTGACAATTCATTGGCTCGTCAGTATATGGAAGTGGTTTGTCGCAAGAAGAGTCTTGTCATCTTGGCTGCCGACCTGAACACTATGGTGGGACTCAATGATTTGGTTGACGAGGTCGGTTCCCACATCGCTGCACTGAAGACCCACGTCGACCTTGTGGATGATTGGACGTCAGCGAGTTGGGCGGCCTTCTGCGAGAAGGCAAAATCACATGATCTGCTCATCTTTGAGGATCAGAAATTCGGCGATATTGGGCCGATTTCTCGCGGTCAAATGGCTGGTGTCTACGACATTCGTTCGTGGGCTAACATCGTCACGGCTCACGGTATCTCTGGGCCCGACATTGTCGATGGTCTGTGTGCGGGGTGGGCGGACGTTGGCCGCGAGGGTGGTGTACTTCTCCTTGCACAAATGTCCAGCAGAGGCAATCTTCTCGGGTTGCCCGGATATACCGATGAGATGGTTCGCGCCGGGGTCTCCAATTCCGGTGTCTTTGGGTTCATCGGCAATGGGAGCCGTGCAACTGAACTCGCAGAATTGCGACAGAAAGTTGGTGATGGAAAACTCATCTGGACCCCAGGAGTGAATTTGGCTGTTGGTGATGGTGAAATGGGTCAACGATACGGTGATCCACAAGAAGCCGTGCTTGCAGGTAGTGATGGAATCATTGTCGGTTCTGGAATTTACAAATCTGAACAGAAAGGCGAGGTTGCAAAGGCATACGCTGACATCTCATGGCAGGCTCTGCTCGAACGGAGTGGAGACTGATGGAATCCCTTGTTGGTTGGTTCTTGGTTCTCATTCTCACTGGCGTCATCGGTTGGATTGGGTGGTTGCAATGGAATTCCTATCGCACCCTAGACCAACGAATCGATCAGTTAGATTCTACATTGCTTGAGAGTACTGGTACACGCGTTGAAAACGTCTTGGATGCGCCGCCTGGTAGTGTGATTGTGCCCTATGTGGTCACAAGTATGGTTCCCGTGCAAAATGTGGTGCAAACTCCTGCCCCTGTAGCTGCTCCTGTGCATGAACCACAGTCGCCCGTCAGATTGGTTCAGGACTGAGTGTGACCATCGCTTCATTTGCGAATGAATGCGTAAATGATGATGAAGAGGCTGGCGCTGAGTGCCACATAATCTGGGATGCCCATTGTTGGGAATGGAAGCGACCACCCCATTTCATTGCCAATGTTATGAATTCCAAGCCAATTGATTCTGGTCGCTTCTGAAGTGCACTTGATTGCGGTACAAGTTGAATTGAGGAATCCGAAAGCGCCGAAAGCGTTGGCTGCACTGATTATCAATGATAGGAATCCAAATCGTTTCAGGCCCTTACCTGAACGTTTTGTAGATGGTGGGGGAAGAACGGCAGGTAGTGGTAAGGGTGCGGGTAGAGGCATAGCAGAGGTGACGTCTACGACCTCTTCGTCATCTCTCTTAGCTCGCATGTCGTCTACATCTTCGGGATAAAGTTGGTCGAGATCCTCAAGACCGGGGGCTTCCGGAATTTCTCCCATTATCATATCCCAATTGCCATCGATGATGGATTGTGTGACTGGCTTCTCAAGCCAAGCAACCGCCCCGGCCGAATGTGTTGCATCGGCCGCAAGTTGTCGTTGGCTGCGTGATGCCATGAAAGCAATTCTTGCGTGTGAATCTGATTCACGCATTTCCAATGCTGCCGTGTGGCCATCCATCGTTGGAATGTCGAGTGAAAGTAATACCAAGTCTGGGCGGTGTTGAACATAGGTGTCCACTGCGAGGTCGCCATCTTCACAGACCTCGATTCGCCAACCCTTCTGAGTGAAGATTTGTGATAGGCGCATGATTCCCATCGGATTGTTGTCGACAATCAACACGAGTTGGGCCTCGGGATCGTCTGTCGTGGTTACGCGCACCATGTCACTCGTCTCCCCCGAGGTCGTTTATCATCAATCGCACCCTCAGTCTATTCCTCTTCATCGTCGATGAGTGTGTCAGACGGTGCAGTTTCTGGAGTGGTGAATGTTTCCTTCAGTGCCTCTTGCCGCTTCATTTCGGCTTCGATTTCTTGCTGACGTTCGGGGGCGTGAACAAAAAGCATTTTCAGTTCTGAAATAAGACCACGAAGCATCGTTTCTTCTACTTCATCGAGGTTGCCTTTGGTACGACTCTCAAGGGTATCCAGAACGTCGATGGCGGCCTTGGCTTCACCCATGTTGAAGTGAATCATACCCGCTTCATCAGGAATTAGTCCAAGGTGCATCATGGCGCTGCGCTGCAGCATGTGAATCAATGAAAAGAATCGCTGGCTTTCCTCACTCTGTAGTATATCTTCCATATTTTCACCTCATTCAAACATCATCTGCAAAAGCCAATCGGGATCAAATTGTTGCAAGTCATCGTATCCCTGGCCAACGCCAGCGAGAACGATGGGTCGACCAGTCGCGTGAGCGATCGATAGTGCCGCGCCGCCTTTGGCATCTGTATCCAGTTTGCACAGAACCGCTCCATCAAATTTGAGCATGCGTTGGAATTCTACCGCTTGCTCGACAGCGTCGTTGCCAGCAAGGGCATCGCCCACGAAGAGAACGAGATGGGGTTGGGCGACTCTGTGCACCTTCTGTAATTCGTTCATGAGGTTGATTTTGTTCGTCATTCTACCTGCTGTGTCAATGATAACCACATCGGCACCCCGCGCTTTCGAACTTTCTACAGCATCACGAGCAATGGCCGCTGAGTCGCCGCCTCGTTCACTGGATACGCATCGAACACCGATTCGTTCGGCGTGCGTCTCGAGTTGATCAATTGCGCCGGCACGGAAGGTGTCAGCTGCAGCCAAGACGACGGTTTTTCCTTCGTCCTTGAGTCGGTGTGCAATCTTAGCGGTGGTGGTAGTTTTTCCCGTTCCATTAACCCCCACCATCATGACAATGACTGGGGTGTCACCAGCGTCAACCATTTGGTCGATTGTGGCGTTGAAATCCCAATACCCCGCCGCCAATAGGCTTCGCAGTGCGCGCTTTAAACTGGCTTCAATGACTTTCGTGAGATCTGCTCCCCTTCGCAATCTACTGCCAATGAGTTCGCTTCGTAAAGCTGCCAGAACAGCCTCCAAGGCACGGCTGCCCATGTCCGCCTCTAGCATGACCATTTCGAGTTCTTCCAATAATTCATCAAAGACCGGCCCCGCCTTGATGATTCGACCACCTTTTTCGACAACACCGCCACCTAGATCGATGTCAAACTCGGTTCCTTTGTCGGTCTCAACGGTTTTCTTGCCAACAGATTTTCTTGGGGCTTGCTCGACTTCGACGAGTTTGCGGCCAGTGGTTGAGCGCATAACATGGAGGTCGACTTTGGAACCGTCGGGTCGCGTGACTTGGTCAACGTCGTAACCCTTCTTGGCGAGTTTCTGTTTCTCCTTCTCTTTGCGCTTTTTTTCGCGCTCCAACAACTTGCGTTCTTTTTTGGATAATGTTGTTGTAGGCAGGGGTTCGGGCTCATCGTCCCAATCATCCCAATCTTCATCATCGGTGGGTTCGGGTTCCTCAACCGGGGTTTCAATCTCTGATATATCGTCCCATTCTTCTTCAACTGGGGGTGTTGTTTCTGTGATGATTTGTTCTGCTTCTTCGCTGCCTTCCTCGGCGGTTAGTGCATCCAAATCCGTATCGTCAGCGACTTCCTTGACGCGTTTTCGAAATCGGTCGAAGAAGCCCATGTAATCACCTAGTCGTCTAGAGTCAGTTCGGTGCCATGCTTCCGTCGGCGCCGTTTGGATTTTGTCGGGGTTTCTTCTTCCTCGATTTGTGGTTCAGTTGCCTGTTGGAGATTTTTTGCGGCTTCTGTGAATGTGGTTGCAAGTTCAGTGACAACCTTCTCAGTTTCCATGTATTCATTTTGCAGGGTGTTGAGAACTTCATCAACCTCTTTGAGTCTGGCTTCTAGAATGGTAATCGCTTCTTCCCTGGGCTTTTCCGCTTGAACACCTGAACCAATGTCGATCACAACAGTATCTCCTTTTGGTGATGCAGGTAATTGGATGCCAGCACCCAATGGAATCATAGTGGATTGATTCGATTCAAGAGTCTTGAGTGCAGCGATTACACCTAGTTGCTCTAGTCTAATCTCAGTCAGCTTGGTGACTTGTTCTTCGATGCGAGTCATCTTCTGGCGATTCATCTCGACAAGTTGCGCGATTCGCTGAAGTTCTTGCTGTTCCATACCGGCCCTCTGGGCCGGTGGACCCGCTCGTGTGTCATCAAGCCGTCGATGCGGGTATCGCGCCATCCTGAAGGACTGGCGCGCTAGCGGAGGGGTATGGCCGTGCTTGCTGCTGTCCTCCTATGCGGCGGCAAAGGCAGTCGAATGATGGCAGGTGGTGTGACCACACACAAACCGCTTCTTGAGGTCGGAGGAATGCCTTCGACGCGGTTTGTCATCGAAGGTTTGCTCGGTGGTAATCTGGAGTTTTCACAGTTCATCGTTGTAGTGCCGCCAGGTCGCGAAAAGGAGTACGAAGAAGCCCTATCTGGATTGGAGTGTCGAATCGTTGTCCAGGAGTGCGCCTTGGGTACTGGAAATGCTGTGTATGAATCGCTTGAACATCTACTGGCTCCAATCGAACATGTCTATGTGTCATTTGGGACACAGCCGTTGGTGCGCACGGAAACAATTGAGGGGTCGTTGGATGTTCATATCCAACAAGATCTCGGGTTCACATTAGCGACCGTCATTATGGACAATCCATATGCTCCTTTACTCAGGGATTCTGAAGGTATCGTTTGTGGCTCAGTTGAAACTCATCTTGAAGGTGCTGAGATGCCCGAAAATGGTGAAACTAACATCGGTGCGTACTGGGTGAGTCGTTCGGCCCTGGATGTTGTGTTGCGCGGGTTGCATGATGAATTATATGATATTGAGAAAGGTCGGTATGCGACGAATTCAGGTGAACTCGGTTTTCCCAATGAGATGGTTCGTGGCTGTCTGACTGCTGGTTTGGGTGTTGATGGCGTGCCGATCGCCACGGAAATCGAAATGATGGGAATAAAAACCCCCGAGACATTGGATGCTATCCGGGATGTCGTCGGGGTGGAATGAAATTGTTGAATCCAAACACTAGAGTTGTTGTCCTTACAGGGGCGGGAATCAGTGCCGAGTCTGGCATCCGTACATTCAGGGCTGCTGAAGGTTTGTGGGAAGAACATCGAATAGAAGATGTGGCAACACCAGAGGGTTGGAGGCGAGATCCCGAGTTGGTTTGGAGTTTCTATCAGGGGCGAAGGCGGCAGTTACTCGATGTTCTTCCCAATCCCGCCCACGATGCACTTGTCGATCTAGAAGAGTATCTTGGTGAGAATCTGTTGTTGGTTACACAGAATGTCGATGATTTGCATTCAAGGGCGGGCTCCAACAATCTCATTCACATGCACGGAGAATTGCGAAAATTACGTTGTGAATTGTGTGAAGTGGTTGTCGAAGCGATGGAGGGTGTTCATCTCCAAGATGATTTCGTCACTTGTCAAGAATGTCCAACGGGTCGATTGCGCCCACACATCGTTTGGTTCACCGAGATGCCTTTTGATATGGAGAAAATCAATGCTGCCGTGTTTGAATGTGATGTGTTCATCGCGATTGGGACGAGTGGTCATGTATATCCTGCGGCAGGCCTGTTAGCAATTGCACAAATGCGGGGCGCCTATTGTATTGGAGTGAACTTAGATCCACCTGAGAATGTTGATTTTTTCGATGAGTTTCACCAGGGGCGCGCCGGCGAAATATTACCTGATTTAGTGACCCAATGGGTGGGTAATGAAGAGGAGTGATTCACTCTTCTTCTGCTGTTGCAGCTGCTGCTGCGAAGTCGTGGGTGTCACGGAACGCTGAGACGACAGCGGGTGCTGTGGATTCGGTGGGCTCTATTTCTGCCACGCTCTCGATGTTAACGAATCGACGATTCACGCCGTGGCGGCTTCCAAAAAAGGAGTAAATGCGGTGTCGTGCGTCGATTTCATCGGCCGCTACGATGTCTTGTGTGAACTTCTGGACGACTCTTCCGTTAGGGAAGGTTCCGGTTGCTCTGAAGGCGTGCATCGGCCGGCCCACCCACCTTTCTCGTTTAAGCGCACCGTCTGGCCGTGGGGGGCGATGATTGAAGATTGGGGGGTTCGTCGGTTTGCCATGCGTCGCGTTGCACTGCTGTTGTGTGTGCTGATGCTAGCACCTGTTTCAGGCGCCTGGACTTTGCCAGAAGTACCGGAAGTTGCCGGGTTTGACGGTGAATGGGTCGTCGTCAAAGATGATGGTTGGACGCATGCTGATTGGGTTGCACTGCGTGCTGAAGGATTGGCGCCTTTGCGACAAATCTCTGCAACCGAAGTGCTCGTCTGGGGCGATCACGGTTCCTACCAACTAGAGTTCGATTCTGTATTGCGTGGTCAAATCGCAGAGGGACATCGTGTGGTGTTAGAGCCGCGCCTGCCTTCGGTGGCTCAACTGGATATTCTATCGATGTTTGAATTTGAATCATTACAACTGGCTGGAATGAACAGTGCACTTCCTACTTCATTTGAAATTCTTGGTGTGAATCCAGAAATTTTCGATTCGGTTCCTGGTGTTTGGTGGGTTGAGCCGTTACTTGAAACGAAAGCGCGGAATGATTTGTCGTCAAGTATTTTGGAAAACAATTCGATGGGGGGACACCCTGCTTGGAATCTGGGCCTGAATGGTTCGGGGGTCATCATCGGTGTGGCTGATTCTGGGATTGAATTAGATCATGGTTGCTTCAGTGAGAATGGGACTACCATCGGAGACGTTGGTTCAGAACATCGCAAGGTCGTCTTGGTGAATACCTCAATTGATGACGGGGACCATTCGGGTCAATCCGACTATCGCCACGGCACGCACATTGCAGGGACGTTGGTTTGTGATATGTGGAATGGAACGGCTGGAGAGGGGACTAGTCCATCGCACGGCGCGCGCGTATTGTTCCAAGATGTGGTCAACGAATCGGGTTGGTCTGAACCCACTGCGGATTGGTTGCTCGCCGAAGCATTCGCCAATGGTGTGGTGATTCACTCCGATAGTTGGGGGGATGATACAGAGGCTTACACTCTACGCAGTGCGGAATTCGATCTCTGGCATCGTGAGGTGCCGTGGTCGCTAGCTTTCATCGCGCCCGGTAACAATCCGAACCGATTCTTTGAACCAGCAAATGCTCGAAACGTAGTTTCGGTAGGGGGTTCTCTACATGACAATTCATCGGATCTCTATACATCATCCTCACAGGGACCGACAGAGGAAGGTTTGCGTGGAAATTTCATTGTCGCCCCTGCCGTTGGAATCATATCCGCAGCTGCTGACGGAAACGTTTCTTCATTCAACGACGATATGCGCTCAAGCACGGGGACGAGCATGTCAACTCCGATGGGTGCATCAATCACGGCTGTGATTCAACAAATGGTGCAGGATGGTTGGTTCACTGAGGAAGGGTTTGTGCCATCCGGTCCACAATTGCGCGCGTTGTTGGCGTTGTCTGCGGATTCTATGGCTGAGACTGTTGGTCCTGATGCGCAGCAAGGATGGGGGCGACCGAATCTTGCTAACCTAATCGATTACAATACCAATTCTTCACAGGATATTTGGGTCCATGACTCTTACATGATGAATGAAACAATTCGCTCACAATTGGCAAACGAGTGGTTGTCCGCAAACGGGAGTCGTCCGTTGGAACAGGTCATCGCATCGAAATGGAATGGGTCTGGTGCGCAAGGACCATTTCTCAAACAAGGGGCTAATGTGTCGTGGAATTTGACGTTGGTTCCTGGTGAAGATCTTGAGGTGTTGCTTTCCTTCAATCAGCGGCCTTTTGGTGCTGTATCTGATGATTTGAATGTGGCCGTGGTATTACCAAATGGTACGCGCATTGGGGCCAATGAAAGTCTTGAGGGGACAGAACGTGTGTCGGTGCCCGCTTCTGAGTTGGTTGGATTCGATAGTGTGACGATTGAGGTTAGTGCAGAACTTGTTGGTGTTGGAAATTACTCTGGTGTTCTTGGCAGTGATGGAGATCTAATCGGTTTCTCACTCGCAATTCGTGGCGTAGGGGGTGAGGTGATTGTGTCAGAGCCTGAGCCCGAACCTGAGCCCGAACCTGAGCCCGATTCTGATTCTGATAATGATGGAGTTATGGATCCTGCTGATTCTTGCCCAAATACACCAACTACTCAAACTGTTGATTCCAATGGTTGTGCCGATTCGCAAAAGGATACGGATTCTGATACTGTTACTGATAGTTTTGACTTTTGCCCTGGAACGATCGATGTCTCTTCTGTTGACCGATTGGGATGCTCTGATTTGCAACGGGATAGTGATGGGGATGGGGTGTTGGACGTTCATGATTCTGATATCGATGGTGATGGGCTTTCGAATTCCAGAGAAGTAGAGTTGGGTACTGATCCAATCGATTGGGATAGTGATGGGGATGGTGTATCGGATGGGGATGAGATTGAACTGCTCGGATCTGACCCGCTTGATGCAGATACTGATGGAGATTATTTTGATGATTCGTTGGATCGTTGTCCAACAGAATCTGGGTGGACGGCCAACCAAGGGTGTCCGGAGGCTGAGAAAAGTTGGTATGAAGGAAGTGAGGATGTGTTAGCACTAATGATGGGTGTCGCTTCATTCATTGTAATCTCGGGTTTGATTGTTCGTTGGCTTTCTGGTAGTGATAAGAAAAGAAGCAAAGAAGAGAGTGGAGATGAAGAAGTGGAAGAGTGGATTGAGTTCTTTGATGAAGTAGAAACGGTCGACTATTCTACCACTGGTGAAGAGGAGTGATTTACTCAAAAGCTGGATGTTTTCGTGAGTTAGGGTAAGGCGATGATTGAAGATTGGTGCGTGTGTCGGTTCGCCATGCGTCGCGTAGCACTACTGTTGTGTGTGCTGATGCTG
>Ga0208522_1000628_pt1 | contig 23924 bp, 21 predicted proteins | sample ETNtaG_25_FD_185763 | JGI IMG/M metagenome (GOLD analysis project Ga0208522, IMG submission 185763) | Marine microbial and viral communities from oxygen minimum zone, Eastern Pacific Ocean - ETNP201302SV86 (SPAdes) (version 2) | ecosystem: Environmental > Aquatic > Marine > Oceanic ... | reverse complement strand
GTATTCATATAACTAAAAATACACTGGATCTAGAATTGAGAAGATTGATAAAAAATCGTGATAAAATATCAGCGATTGGACAAGATGGAAAAAAGTGGGTAGAAATATATCATGATATCAAGAATGTTTCATGTAAACTCTATGATTATTATAGTGCAATAGGATTATTGTGTTGATAAGTAAAGTTTACAGCTCGACACATTTATTTTGGTCCCGCCTTATTAGTTACATTGTACTTCCTTATTATTCTTTCCTTAACCTATTCCGCGCATCCTATACACTTGACACTCTTGACGTAAAAATCATATTAGTTACAGAGTATCATCGTATTGGCGATGTGATTATGATTACACCAGCATTACATTATATTAAAACGAGATTCCCCAATGCCCATCTTATTCTGCTATGCAATGAGCCAACAGCATCACTTGCCAATCATTTGAACCTGGCGGATGAGATTATCCCTGTAACAGTCCCTTGGACCTACTGGGATTGGTCTTTATCAAAATGGATCAAGATCCGTTCTTTTGCCCGAAAATTGGGAATCCGCGGCATTGACCTGGCATTTGACTTTAAGGGGGATCTCAGAAACAGCTGGTTTGTATGGAATGTTAGAGCAAAGATCAGTATGGGCTATTCTACTACGGGGGGAAGTTTTTTCTTTACACATCCGCAGATAATGGATCAGGGCATACATCAATCCCGGCGTGCTAATGAATTAATCACAAAAGCGGGCTGTTCACCAACATTGATGGAGCCAGAACTTGTATTTAATAAAAATGGATGTATAGTTCTTCACATTGGGGCAACTGATCCAAGAAGGTCATGGCCTGAAAAACACTGGCTTGATTTAATACAATTACTCTCGGAAGAACATAAAATAAGTGTCATAAAAACACCCGAATCAGGGAAGTTAATTAAACAAATAAAAGATGCTGATTTAAAGACAGATTTCTTTGCAGGTAATTTAGTGGAGTTTAAAGATTGGCTTAAGGATCAGAAGTGTCTAATCGCTCCCGATTCCATGGCAGGGCATTTGGCTGCATATATTGGAATTCCAGTTATTTCTATTTTCGGTTCACAAAATCCAGATTTGACTTCCCCTGTCAGTAAAGAAGGAATTGTGATTACCCCCAATATCCCCTGTGATCATATACGAAATCATTGGAGGCTCTGCTCTCAATGTATGGGTGCCATACATCCTAAAATCGTTTCTTTAGCTCTATTAAACTTGCTTTCTCGACTGGAGATCCATAGATAAATAAAAATATTGCTAATATACCCTTTCTTAGTAAATTCAGTTGATGAAAAAAGATTGGCCCTTAATTCCACGATTGAAAATCAAAGGTCTTTCTAATTTCATGGATTAAGGATTATGACACTAGGTCTTAATTCTTACCAAAGAACCAAACCAAGGAGGTATCGGCATGGCTGATGTCAACTCAACCGTACAAAACGCAGCATCTGGAGTAGTTGGCGTAATCAAAGCGCTTATTGTGTTGTTTGTTTTCGTTAACATTGTTTATTCCACAGGTTTTGACCCCATCGGTGGAATCGTAGATCTGGTGAACACATTCCTAGATGGCGGTTTTGCTGGTTTGCTGGCTTTGCTGGTTTTTCTCTCGTTTCTGGGATAATAATACAGGATATATTAGGGATCTTGCTGTACAGTGGTGGTCCCGTTCCTGACAACAGGAGGAAACTATGCTGAAAGCGATGCAGACCGTAAATGAATGGCTTGGCCAACTTACAGAAGTTGCCAAGACATTAGTAGTCATAGGTATCATCGTGGGAATTCTGTTTGATGACTTCTTTGGAGTTATTGCTGGATTGGGGCGTATCATGTCACAGTTCGGAGATGCAGGATTTGCGGGAATATTAGCACTGATGATACTGGTGATGTGGTACGAAAAAAAATAGCGCGAAATTAATAAAAACCGCGTATGCGCCCCGATATTTCGGGGCGCATCTGTTTTTGGCTCTTTTGGCTGATCTGTTCATTAAGTGCCATCGAAAAATTTCTATACTATTGTTTTAGTATGATATTTTTCCCATCTATCAGTTGTTGTTGCATTTGAATTCTTTCATTCAGCCTATTCTATTTTCTTTAGTGCGGACATTAATTTCTAGTAGAGATGATTTGTAAAATATTCCCATTTCTTTTTCTTACCACAGTTTTAAATGGTGAAATTCATGTATTTAACCGAAGCGCCGGCACTGAATCAGAAATTAAAACACTACCCAAAACAAAGCTTCTCTATATGTCGGCAAAGGACCTAGCGCGTTCTTTCACATCAAAATTGTATGAAAATACAGAGCGAAAAAAACTAGTTCTATATATTGCTGGTAGAAAAATTAAAATTTCTGGTAACAGCAGCTATATAATGATTGATGACAGGCCTTACCAGATGCCGCAAATAACCCGGGTTGAATCCAATGATCTATATGTTCCCGCTGAAGATTTTTTAGGAATATTAAAAGCTACTATTCTGCCTGGTATTAATTTTGATTCAAGAAAAGAATTTTTAGATATTGATATTATCCGGTTCAATATTACGGGTATCTACATAGATGTCAAGTCCAACGGAACGATCATACGTCTCACAACTAAAAAACCATTTTCAGAACGTAATATCAGTTCTTTTATCAATAAACATGGATGGTATTATCTGACTGTTGCAGGAGCAATGGTGGATACCACAACCATAAATGCAGGTCTTTCCCGAGGAGTGGTACGGCAGATTGAATCGGACCAGATTGAAAAAACAGCTCAAGTAGCATTTAAACTAGGTAAAGAAGTGATCAGCCATGATTGGTATCAGAGCCTAGATCCAAATGAAATTGTGATCACACTTCGAACACCCCTTGGGAAAGTAGATGAATATATTGACGATGTAAAAGAACGTTGGCGTCTGGATACTGTGGTCCTAGATGCTGGACATGGAGGCAAAGACCCGGGCTCACAAGGGAAGTACGGCACAAAGGAAAAAGATGTAGTTCTAGATATAACTCAACGTGTTGGCCGTTTATTAGAAAAGAATACCAGTATTAAAGTTGTATATACACGGGATGAAGATGTTTTTATACCACTTATCGATCGAACTAAAATTGCCAATGATACCAATGGAAAACTGTTTGTCAGTGTGCATGCTAATTCGAATAAGAACCGAAAAATCCAAGGGTTTGAAACTTATCTTCTCCGCCCGGGTAAAAGCGAAGATGCGATAGAGGTAGCATCCCGAGAAAATGCTGTGATAAAGTTGGAAGAAAGAACAGGACAGTATGATAATTTAACTGGCGAGAATCTGATTATGGCTACCATGGCACAAAGTATGTTCATGAAAGAAAGTGAGGATTTAGCAGCCATTATTCAAATGGAGCTAGACAAAAGATTAAATACCCCGAATCGAGGCGTGAAACAGGCAGGCTTTTATGTACTTATAGGAGCTTCTATGCCCAATGTATTGGTTGAAGTTGGCTATATCTCGAATCCAGCAGAGGAAAAAAAGTTAAAACAGGCTGTACACAAGCAAAGAATTGCAGAATCAATATATGAAGGAATTAAACATTTTAAATATACCCGTGAAAAATTACTTGCGGGGGATTAAGGCATGGATAATAGACCTATAGGTGTATTTGATTCTGGAATTGGAGGATTAACCGTGGTGAATTCACTGGCTAGTGTTTTGCCTGGGGAAACTATATTATATGTGGGGGATACTGCTCGCGTACCATATGGAAATAAAAGCAGCGATCGTATCCAGAAGTTTTCACATGAAATCACCCAATGGCTCATTGAACAGGACTGTAAAATGGTTGTTGCTGCCTGCAATACGGCATCCTCTTTGGCGCTGGATTATTTGCAGTCGAAATTTTCAGTGTCCATTATCGGCGTCATTTCACCAGGTGTAGATTATGCTATTCAAGCTACCAATAATCGGAACATAGGTGTGTTGGGAACACAGGCTACAATTCACTCCGATGCTTATGGAAAAAAATTGCGATCTATCCAATCAGATATTACAGTTGTTAGTCAGTCCTGCCCTTTATTTGTTCCCCTTGCAGAAGAAGGATGGGTTGTAGGGGATGTCCCTCTTGCAATTGCGAAATCTTATCTGCAGCCTCTCCAGAAATCAATAGTTGATACAGTAATCTTAGGTTGTACACATTATCCACTGCTAAAGGGGGTAATCAGGGATGTTTTGGGCGCTGATATCAATCTGGTTGATTCCGGGGAAGCAACGGCTGATGTAGTAAAATCCATTATAGTGAAGAATAATTATGTATCGGATCACCAACATGGAGGGATACATTGTTTTGTAACAGATGACCCGGTCTCATTTGACGTTCTTGCGGACAGATTTGTACATGCAAGCATAAGTGCAACCACCCACATTGACATCTCCTGACCTTTCACATATTTTAGAATCCCTGTATGCGCTCCAAAGACACGGTATTAAACTGGGCCTAGAGCATACGCACCGCCTTTTAGAATTTTTGGGGGATCCACATAAGGATCTAACCTTGATTCATATCGCAGGCACAAATGGGAAAGGTTCAACCTGTGCCTATATTGACAGCATTCTCCGTGCTGATGGAAAAAAAATAGGGCTGTATACATCGCCCCATTTAATTCGCTTTAATGAACGGATTAGAGTAAATGGTCTCCCAATCGAGGACTATGAGATTATTGCCTTTATGGAACATGCCGGAACAACCATCAAAGAAATTGAATCCACTTTTTTTGAAACCACCACCGCCATGGCACTAGATCATTTTAAAAGACATAGTGTAGATGTAGCAGTCATTGAAACCGGCCTTGGAGGCCGGTTGGATTCTACAAATGTAATTAAGCCTGATCTTATCGTTATCACTTCAATTTCTATGGATCATATGGACATTCTCGGTAATACTATAGAAAAAATAGCTGAGGAGAAAGCAGGAATAATAAAAGATAATATTCCAGTTATTTCAGTAGACCACTCTAAAACTATTCAAAAAATACTGTGTCGTAAAGCACAGGAAAAAAACACGTCTATCACTATAGCCAAGAGTCCATCAGATATTCGAATGAGGGTTGATTGTACGGAATTCTGCTATGATGGTACATATTATCGAACATCATTGGTTGGGGAACATCAAGCTGCAAATGCAGCTCTGGCCATTGCAGCCACACAACGGTATAACCCGCTTCTTAATAATGAAATGATAGAAACAGGGCTGAATACATTGTGTTGGCCAGGGCGTATGCAAAAGCTTTCTGATCGAATTTATTATGATGTTGCTCACAATGAAGATGGGATCAAAATGGCCTTCAAATCAGTTCATGCTCTATTTCCTAATAAACCTTTTTATGGTCTATTTTGTTTAAAAGGGGAAAAAGAACTTGATCGTATTGGAAAATATATTTCAGGAAAATTTGATCGTCTGCTTGTATCAAGTGATAAGAAGGGACTCCTTCTTGACACACATCAATTATCTACAAAACTAACATTATTAGGGATACATAATGAACCGGTCGAATCAATTATAGTTGGTATAAAAAAGATTAAACAAATAATTAGGGGAAGCGGAGTAGCTCTGATTTTTGGAACGCATTACATAGCAGAAGAAATTTTCTTAGAATTTGAAATATCTTTTGACACAGGAGTTATTTAATGTAACTTTAGTTCACTCCAGTGTTTCCTCGGAGGCTTATAATTTTAATTTTCTAAGAATTATATACACAGGTTTGAAATATATGGATCTCAACGAACTACAATCATTACATATTCGTGAACTTACAGAGTTAGCTCAAAAGTTAAACATAGAAGGCGGTATTGCAGGTTTAAACAAGCAAGAGCTAACTGTTCGAATACTAGAAGCAAACGCCAAAAAAGACGGCTCTTTTTCTGCACGAGGTGTTTTAGAGGTTATGCAGGATGGATATGGGTTTCTACGCTCCCCTGATTTTAATTACTTGCCGGGGCCAGATGATATTTATGTAAGCCCTTCCCAGATTAAGCGTTTTGGATTGAAAACCGGTCATCTGATTGCGGGCCAAATTAGGCCTCCAAAATCAAAAGAACGTTTCTATGCTCTATTAAAGGTTGAGACAGTTAATGATCAATCGATAGAAAAACTCAAAGATATTATATTATTTGACAATTTCACGCCCCTTTACCCGGAAGAGAAATTTAATCTAGAAACGAACGCAAAAGACCTATCTATGAGGATAATGGATCTGATGTCGCCCATTGGTAAAGGGCAGCGCGGGCTCATTGTTGCTCAGCCAAAAACAGGAAAAACAATTTTATTACAGAAATTGGCGAATGCTATCAGTACAAACCATCCTGAAACTAAACGAATTGTTCTATTAATTGATGAACGGCCGGAAGAAGTGACAGATATGAAACGAAATGTGGATGCTGATGTTATCAGCTCTACGTTTGACGAACCTCCGGAACGACATGTATCTGTAGCCGATATGGTTTTACAAAAAGCAAAAAGAATGGTTGAGTACGGGGATGATGTAGTTATTCTACTTGACAGCATAACACGTCTCGCCCGCGCCCACAATGCAGTGATCCCCCATAGTGGAAAGATATTATCAGGAGGAGTAGATTTCAATGCGCTTAAAAAACCTAAACAGTTCTTTGGGGCTGCGAGGAATACAGAGGAGGGTGGCAGTTTAACAATTGTTTCTACAGCTCTAATTGATACAGGTAGCAGAGCAGACGAGGTAATCTTTGAAGAATTTAAGGGGACTGGTAATATGGAGCTGGCCCTTGATCGTAGATTAAGCGATCGGAGAATATATCCTTCTTTTGATATAATTCGTTCTGGAACACGCAAAGAAGAACTGTTGCTTGGTCGTAAAGAGTTGGGCAGGATGTGGATTTTACGTAAGCTTCTGAATGATATGAAAGTTGAAGAGGCAATGGAATTCATGCAAAGTAGGATGAAGCGTACAAAAACTAATGCAGAATTTCTTGATACTATGAGCCAATAATTATCTGGGTATTTTATATATAAAATGAGCGAGAGTTTTCCTGATATAAAATCAGTTGTAGTTAGGGTTGTCACAGACAAACCTGTCCGTAAAACCCCGTATCAGGTCAAGGGAGTATTTATGCGCCAATTTCCCGATGAACCTATTATTCCCATGCTAGATGGATCCTACCGGGATCAATTTCTTTACCCCAGAGTGCAAGTTAAAATTCTGAATGAACAGATTTATATTATTGGCATTCATGAAGGTGTTGACCCTGTCTTATCTATTGCGGAGAAATTTGAAATGTTTGATTTTGGTAATATAACATTTGAAGTGCAAGATTGTGATATAGAAAATGTTGACAAACAATTCATTCCATCAAGTCGACTGGTCCGATATCGTTTTATTACACCTTGGGTTGCTCTTAATCATATGACTGGTGGGAAATATAAATTTTTAACCAATCAGGAAAAACCATCTTACCTAAACAGACTCTTAGGACAAAACATCATTTTTTTAGCCAATGAAGTAGGCATTAATCTGGAAGACAATATTTTTACTAAAGTGAAAGTACCCAGTTTGTTCCCAAGACCAGTAGACGAAAATAAATGGGGTGCCTTCATGGGTGAATTCAAGACTAATTTTGTATTACCAAACTACATTGGAGTAGGGAATGGTATTACAAGAGGATTCGGAACGATCTTTGGCATGTTTAATCCTGATTCATTTTCTTTCGATGAAGAAGCATTGAAGCAGGATTCAACCAGTGAAATATCAGAACCTCTTGAAGAGCAAAATGACTTGGAAAGTGTGTCAGCATCCGATGTACCAAAACCGAAAAGAAAACGTCGCACCATATACAAAGGGAAACGACAGCGTCAAAATAAGCAGGACGAATCAGCACAACACCACAAAAAGAAAAAACATCCGAAAAAAAAGAAACATGTTCATAACCAAAATAAAATTCAAAAACAGAAACAGAGGCATCCTAGATCAGGCAGGGTTTTTTCAGAAGAATTTGATATTGAAGAAGAAGATGCCAACACTAATCTCAAGGATTTAGATGAAAATATTGAAGATCAAAAGTTCAATACAGAAAAGCACCATAAACAACAACACAAATTTTGAATTATAAATTTGCGGACCGTGTTCATAAGGTCCAACCTTCTTTTACTTTGCAAATGGCCACCGTGGCAGCAGAAATGAGGGCTGATGGCGTTGATGTAATTAATTTTTCAGTAGGGGAACCTGATTTTAATACCCCTTCTCATATTATCAGGGCCGGGAAAAAAGCCATGGACGAAGGATACACCAAGTATACGGCTGGCCCGGGTATGATCGAGTTTAGAAAAGCAATTTGTGAAAAGCTCAAGCGGGAAAATGACATCACGTATACGCCAGGTGATATACTTGTATCCAATGGGGAAAAACAGAGTTTATATAATGTATGTCAAGCACTATTTGAAGCAGGCGATTCGGTCATTGTATTTCGCCCCTATTGGGTTTCTTTCCCTGAATTTGTACGCCTTGCCGATGCAGAACCTGTACTTGTGGATACAGTGCCTGAAAAAAATTTTGAACCGGATTTTAATGATCTTAAAATTAAGAATAGCCCAAGTGTTAAGGGTGTCATTATAAATTCCCCATCTAATCCTACAGGAGGCGTCTGGAGTAAAGATGCATTACTATATTTGTTAAAAATCGCAAAAGAAAATAGTTGGGTAGTCATTTCGGATGAATGTTATGAGCGCTTGGTGTATGATGGTGAATTTTTTAGCACTGAAAAACTAAACCGATATCATCAGATAGGTGCCAATGTCGTAACATGTTTAAGTTTGTCAAAAACATATGCTATGACAGGCTGGAGAATCGGCTATGCTGCGGGCCCGCGGGATATTATTAATTCCATGTCCAAAATCCAAGGGCAGGCAACATCCTGTGCAAATTCAATCGGTCAAAAAGCGGGAATTGAAGCTTTGACAGGGAACCAAGACTGTGTAGAAGAAATGAAAGTAGCGTTTAAAAAAAGACGAGATTTAATTGTTAGATTATTGAATGAATTACCAGGTGTATCCTGTGCTATGCCCGGAGGGGCATTTTATGCTTTTCCCGATTTCAGTACTTATTTAGATAAACAGGGTAGCGGGAAGTTATTGAAAGATACTTTTGATATTTCAAACTATATTTTGGGCTGTGCAAGGGTGGTTACAGTACCGGGTGATGGGTTTGGCGCACCGGGCCATATCCGGTTTTCATATGCTACAAACACAGATATAATTGAAAGAGGTATTGGGCGGGTCAGGTCCGCTCTAGAACAAATTACTTAATTAGGAGCGAATCATGAAAAAGGGTGTACATCCGGATAATTATCGGTTGGTTGTATTTAAAGATACGTCATGTGATCATGCTTTTTTAACACGGTCAACTGTAGAAACTAAAGAGACCATCAAGTGGGATGATGGCAATGAATATCCATTGTGTAAGATCGAGATATCAAATAAATCTCATCCATTCTTTACAGGGAAACAAAATCTTGTTGATACGGCAGGACGTATAGAAAAATTCAATCGAAAATACGGTCGTAAGTAACAAATTAATTTTCTTAAGTGGCTCTGCGAACAGTTAAAGAACTGGAGCAGGGCCATTTTTTTCTATGAAAAAATCACTTTTATTTTTGACTATGAAGCCTTCAATTCTTGTTGGTGGTCAAGCCGTTATAGAAGGTGTGATGATGCGGGTTCCCGGTGCTTATGCAACAGCTGTACGGGATCCTGGAGGTACGATACATATTCAGAAAAAGGATTTTCAATCGATTACAGAACGATCCAAATTGTGGAATAAACCGGTCTTTCGCGGTATGGCATCTCTTTTTGAAGCCATGAAAATGGGAATGACCACTCTGCAGTATTCTGCGGATATAGCAATGCCAGAAGAAAATGAACAAGGCAGAGTTGCTGAGTTTTTCTCAACAATCTTTGCTATTGTACTTGCCATTTTACTTTTCATGGTTTTACCTATGTGGATTACAACACATCTAATGAATGTTGAAAAAGAAGCTTTATGGTTTAATCTATCATCAGGCGGTTTTCGAATCCTTTTTTTTGTTATCTATCTTTTGCTGATTTCTTTGATGAAGGATGTAAGGCGTCTTTTCCAATATCATGGTGCAGAACATCGCGTAGTCTATAATTTTGAATCAGGGAAAGATGTGAATATCAACAATGCACAATCCTTTCCAACTCAACATCCTCGGTGTGGTACTAGTTTTCTATTTATCGTGCTGTTATCTGCCATTCTAGTTTTTGCACTTGTTGATACACTGGTTATATATTTTCTTGGTACAATCTCTTTACCCATCCGGCTTCTATTTCATTTGCCGATGGTTCCTTTCGTTGCAGGAGTAGGTTATGAGGGTATCAAACTTTCAGTAAGAAGCGATTCAATAATTTTCAGTATCTTAAAAAAACCAGGACTATGGCTTCAAAATATTACCACTCAACAGCCGGAAGATGATATGGTGGAGGTTTCCATTACAGCTTTAAAAGAAGCGTTTGGTGATCAATACGATACCATGATCGGGAAAGAATACACAGCTGAGGCTATTGGGTGAAAGAAAAACTCCAAGCTATTATTGAAAAATATGCTCACCTGGCAGAGCAAATGACGGATCCTGATATTTATGGTAATCAGGAAAAACTAACAGCTATTGCTAAGGAACACAGCGCAATGGAGGATGTTGTCTCGGTTGGAAAAGAATATATATCCGTTCTAGACCAGATAGCCGATGACAAAGATATGCTTAAAGGTGATGATGAAGAATTGAAACAGATTGCACAGGAAGAATTGGATGAACTGGAAACAAAATTAATTACACTAGAAGAGAATCTTAAGGTGCTATTACTGCCAAAAGATCCTAATGATAATAAAAATTTAATTTTGGAAATACGGGCAGGTACCGGTGGAGATGAAGCTGCTTTATTTGCTGCAGATTTATTCCGTATCTATACTCGATATGCAGAACGAAAAAACTGGACCTTAAAGGTCATGGATTCATCTGATACAGGAATTGGCGGCATTAAGGAAGCAATAGTCTCAATTCAGGGAAAAGGTGCATTTGGCATGTTGAAATATGAAAGCGGTGTCCACCGAGTCCAGCGTGTGCCTAAAACAGAAACCAGTGGCCGTGTACATACATCTGCAGCAACGCTTGCTGTATTACCGGAAGCGGAAGATGTAGATATTGCAGTGAATGAAACTGATCTGAAAATCGATACTTACCGGGCAAGCGGCGCTGGAGGACAGCACGTGAACAAAACAGAATCTGCTATCCGCATCACTCATATTCCCACTGGTTTGGTAGTGACCTGCCAGGATGAATCTTCGCAGCATAAAAACCGTGCTGCTGCTCTGAAAGTATTAAAATCACGTTTACTGGCTGCGGAGCAGGAAAAGGTTGCTCAGGAACGTGCTGCTGAACGGAAAAGCTTGGTATCCACTGGTGATCGTTCTGCAAAAATTCGTACCTATAATTTTCCGCAAGGCCGGGTAACAGACCACCGCATCAATTTTACTTCCTATCGTTTAAATGAAATACTGGATGGTGATATCACAGAACTAATTGAAAAACTAAAAATTGCAGAGCAGCAGGAGCTAATGGCTGCTGACCTATCCTAGTATTCGTTATGAACCATTTATATCCACTGATTATTTTGTTGTAACTGATGCCAAGTACATGGCGAGTTATCGATCTTATACACTGGGCTGAAACCTATTTAAAAGAAAAAGAATTCGATAATCCCAGAGCAGAAATCGAATGGTTACTATGCGCGTTATTGGATTGTAACCGTTTAAATGTATATCTAAGATTTGAAGAACCCCTTTCCCAATCCCAATTGACTATCCTTCGTAATTGGGTCAAAAGACGACTGCAGAACGAACCACTACAGTATATTACAGGATCATGTGATTTTTACGGCAGGCAGTTTCTTATTAATTCAAAGGTACTAATTCCACGACCTGAAACAGAGCGGCTTGTTGATATTGCCATCGAAAAAATGAACGGCATCAATTCACCATCCATACTCGACGTAGGTACTGGCTCAGGGTGCATTGCTACAACCTTGGGGTTGGAAATCCTTGATTCTAAGGTAATGGGGGTTGATATTTCTTTGGATGCGCTCGAAGTTGCCAATGAGAATAAAGCAAAGCTTTGTTCGGAAAATGTTTTATTTATTGAAATGGATATTCTAAATACACTTCCGGAAAAACTTTTTGATCTTCTGATATCCAATCCGCCGTACATTCCAAAAAATGAGATGGAAAATCTCATGAAAGATGTTAAAGATTTTGAACCTGTTATTGCTTTAGAGGATAAGAATAATGGATTCACTTTTTATAAACGATTTGCAGAAATCGGAAGAACCCTTGTAAAACCTGGAGCGTGGTTTGTGCTTGAAGTTGGAATGGGGGATCATCCGATGATGGTGAAATCCATTTTTTCCAACTCCGGATATTTAAATGTGGAATTAATTAAGGATTATAATGGAGATAATCGGGTGCTGGTTGTACAAGTGTAGAATTGATTGAATTATTTATTCATGGTGAAAGGACTCTCATAATGCAGTTATTATTCAAATTGACATGACAACACTAATATATCATATTAAACTGTTGCGCCCATTGAATGTACTTATCAGTGGAGTGGCAATGGTAATTGCTTCAGCCATTTTAGGGAAAGTTCATGAGACCACCACAGTTCTATTCGTTGTAGCAATTGTCATGTGTTACACAGGTGCGGCTAATGCCTTGAACGACATAATGGATTATGAAATTGATCTGGTCAATCGACCCCTGCGGCCCATTCCATCGGGTTATGTGCAAAAACAGACGGCCTTAATTATTTCTATGATTCTTTTTTCTGTAGGGAGTGTTTTAGGTCTGCAATTACCTGAAACAGCAAAAGTAATAAGTATTCTCATTGCCATGCCGCTTATGGTTATTTATAGTAGAGATTTAAAGGGCAAACCGTTGATTGGAAATATCACTATTGCATTTATTTTGGGGGTGTCCTTCCTTTTTTGTGGTGCTGCCCATAATAATACAGGGCCCATGTGGATTCCCATGATGCTGGCGTTTGGGCTTACGCTGGTAAGGGAAATAGTTAAAGATATTGCGGACATAGAAGGGGACCGTTCCGTGGGACTCAGGACCTTTCCAATTGCAACTGGAATTGACAGGGCAATCCAACTCACTATTTTTTTATCCGTTTGTATTGGGGTCGGTTCATTTTTGCCTTATATGAATGGAACATACGGGTTATGGTATGGGATTTTGTTAATTCTCGGCGTTGAGATTCCATTATGTGTGGTTGTAGTTTTACTCTTAAATAATCCGGGAATTTCATCCGCAATACATGGAGCTCGAATTTTAAAATTCAGTACCCTAATGGGACTGATTTCCATATATGCAGGAACTCTTTCATGACATCTGAATTTGTACATCTACATAACCACTCGGATTACAGCTTGTTGGATGGTGCCCAGCGCATCGATCAGCTTGTCAATACCATTGATGATCTGAATATGGATTCCGTAGCTCTGACGGAACACGGAAATATGTTCAGTGTGATTCCTTATTATAAAGAAGCAAAAAAAGCGGGGATCAAACCTATCATAGGTTGCGAAATCTATGTGGCGGTGGGGTCTAGGTTCGATAGGAAACAACGACCAGAAGGCGGCTGGGGGAATAATCATCTTATTCTTCTTGCTCAAAATTATACGGGGTATAAAAACCTGATGAAACTGGTAACTGCAGGATATTTGGAAGGGTTTTATTACCGCCCAAGAGTTGACATTGAACTACTTCGCGAATACAATGATGGTCTTATTTGTATGTCTGCGTGCCTCAAAGGTGAAGTCCCGGAGAAAATGCTTAAAGGGGATTATGAAGGAGGTAAGGAAGCAGCAATTATCTTTTCAGAGATTTTCCCAGATCGATATTATCTTGAAATTCAAAATCACGGTATCCCGGAAGAAGAAGCAAATATCCAGAATATGAAAAAATTATCTGCTGATCTGAATCTCCCCTTGGTTTGCAGTAATGATGCCCATTATGCAAAACAGGATCATTCGGAGGCCCATGATATCCATATTTGTTTAGGGACAGGGAAAGAACGGAGCGACCCCAATCGTCTTCGTTATGCCACGCCGGAGTTTTATTTTAAATCTCAGGATGATATGCACAAATTGTTCAAAGAGTTTCCCCAGGCAATTGAGAATACAAGACGAATCGCTGACAGCATTGATATGACACTGCCCATAGGTGAATCCCACTTGCCTAATTTTCCTATTCCAGAAGGTGCACCAACCCAAGATCCGGATGAATACCTGAAGATTCTAACCCAGAAAGGCGCAGAGGCCCACTATAGTGAACTGACTCCTGACACACAAAAACGCATTGATCATGAATTAACGGTCATACACAATATGGGTTTTGCAGGCTATTTTCTCATTACGGCAGATTTTGTTAAATATGCAAAAGATGCCAGTATCCCGGTTGGTCCCGGACGCGGATCAGCAGCTGGCAGTATTGTTTCTTATAGCCTTGGTATAACAAGCATTGATCCGTTGAAACACAATCTCCTATTTGAGAGATTCCTCAATCCTGATCGAATCAGCATGCCTGATATTGATATCGATTTTTGCATTGAACGCCGTGGAGAAGTGATAGATTATATCAAGGAACAGTATGGTGAGAATTCGGTGACCCAGATTATTACCTTTGGAACAATGAAAGCGAAACAGGTTGTAAGGGATGTCGGGCGAGTTATGGGTTATTCATTTGGTGAAGTTGATAAAATTGCCAAGGCCATACCCAATGAATTAAATATTACCCTAGACAGCGCACTTGAAAAAAGTTCTGATCTACTGCAAATGGCAGAAGGGGACTATAAAGAATTAATGGCCCATTCTAAGGTCCTGGAAGGTATGCATCGCCATGCATCCATCCATGCCGCCGGCGTGGTCATTGCACCAGGGGATTTGACCGATTATGTCCCGCTCTATAAATCTTCAACCGATGATATAACAAGCCAATATGATATGAAAGGCCTAGAAGAATTAGGTCTTTTAAAAATGGATTTTCTGGGTCTTCGGAATCTAACAGTGATTGATAAAACGGTTAGATTAATTGAAGAAAAAGGTGACACCGTTAATATTGAAAAATTGCCTATGGACGATGTGAAGGTTTACAAATTATTTGCCAAGGGGCACACAATCGGGGTTTTTCAATTTGAATCTTCCGGTATGCGGGAGTTTTTGAAAAAGCTCCAGCCCACTGTCATAGAAGATCTAATCGCTATGAATGCACTTTATCGTCCTGGTCCCATGGAGAATATTGATAATTTTATTTCAAGGAAGCATGGTAAGAAAAAGATTGTTTACCCTCATTCTTTAATGGAACCAATCCTGAAAGAAACATACGGAATTATTGTCTATCAAGAACAGGTAATGCAGATCGCCCATGAAATTGCAGGATTTACTCTGGCTGAAGCGGATATTATGCGGCGAGCCATGGGAAAAAAGATCAAATCTCTGATGGCTGAACTAGCCGTTAAGTTTGTGGCGGGTGCAGAAGAAAAGGGCATCAAGAAAAATAAAGCAGAAGAGATATTTTCACTTATTGAAAAATTCGCACAGTATGGTTTTAACAAAAGTCATTCTACGGCCTATGCTTATGTTGCCTACCAGACCGCATGGCTGAAAGTACATTATCCTGCTGAGTTTATGAGTGCCAACCTGACCAGTGAAATGAGGACCATTGACCGGGTGGTGATCCTAATTAATGAGTGTAAAAAGATTGGGTTTGAAGTAACACCTCCAGATATCAATGTGTCTTTTGGAGATTTTCGACCCGTGAATAATTCAACCATTTCCTATGGTCTGAATGCAATTAAAAATGTGGGATCAAAATCGTTGGAAACGATTATCGAAGAACGAATTAAAAACGGGAATTATGATTCTATTTTTGACATCTGTGCCCGTGTAGATCAACAAAAGGTGAACAAGCGGGTGCTGGAAAGCCTGGTTATGTCTGGTAGTTTGGATTCTGTTTCAGGCAATCGGGCCCAGAAATTTGCCGCTGTTGATGATGCGGTGAGGTATGGCCAACAGATGCAGATTGAGAAGGATCAGAATCAAGTGGATCTGTTTGGCGGTGGTACGGAAGATACATTGATAAAAACACCCGCTTTACAACAATTGAATGACTGGGTTGAGAAGGAATCCCTAGATAAAGAGAAAGAAGTGCTAGGTCTCTACGTTTCAGGCCATCCGCTTCTTGAACATGCAGAAGATTTAGAAGAATTCACATCAATTTCTTTTGAAGTTGGGAACGAATTATCCAAAAAGGATACCGTTATAGTGGGTGGAATGATTACCAGAATTGTAAGGCGTTTTGATCGACGTAACCGTGAAATGGCCTTTTTTGATCTGGATTGTCTAGGCGGCCATGTTGAAATAGTAGCATTTAGTGACTGTTACAAATCTTATGTTAATTTAATCGATGAAGGAAATGTGATATTTGTAAAAGGTAAACCATCAGAAAATACAGATTTTTCTGATCTAAAAATTATAGGAGAAGAAATCATTCCTGTGGATCGGGTCCGGAATCACTTATCCCAGCGTCTTAATATAAAATTCCCAGCAGGTGAAACAGAACCGGAGGATGTAGATGAGCTTATGGAAATAGCCAAAGGGTATCCTGGTAATTGCAGGTTGGTGTTTCATCTGCCCAACACTGGTTCTCCCCGTCCGATGAAGGTCATGGCCCATAATATCATGATATCAACAGAAAGTGAACTTATCAAAAGGTTAAGAGGTAAATACGGAAAAGAAAATGTTTGGGTCGAATAAGGCATGATCGCTGTTATACAAAGATGTAGCAGAGCAAACGTAAAGATTGGTAAAAATATTGTAGGGCAGATTAAGCATGGGTTAGTGATTCTATTAGGCGTTAAAAAGGATGATAATGAAGAGGATGCAGACTTTTTGGTTAGAAAGGTTTCAGGCCTTCGTATTTATAATGATTCAAATGAAAAAATGAATTTATCCATTAAAGATGTTGATGGTTCTGCATTGGTTATCAGTCAATTCACCCTCTGCGGAGATATGAAAAAAGGTCGCAGGCCCAGTTTTATTCATGCAGCGCCGCCTAAGGAAGGGCAAAGGCTTTACGAATATTTTATATCATCATTATTGAAAGAAGGTATGCCAGTCGAATCCGGTGAATTCGGTTCCATGATGGATGTGGAACTGGTAAATGAAGGTCCTGCCACATTTATATTAAACAGTAAAGAATGAGCTATGGATCAGGGATTTTCACTTTAAGTCCAATCCACATCAGAACTCCTGAATCTAATCTTGGGTATGAAGTGATAATCTACACCATTAATTTTTACTCTTATGGAACGTAAGATCAGAATTGTTATGGCAAAACCAGGTCTTGATGGTCATGATCGGGGTATCAAGGTGCTTGCAGCCTCCTATAGGGATGCAGGGATGGAAGTTATTTATCTCGGGCTTCGCCAGACTCCAGAAATGATTGTATCCGCAGCGCTCCAGGAAGACGCTGATGTGATTGCCTTGTCCAGCCTTAATAATGCCCATAATACGATTTTTAAGAGTGTCCTTGATCTCATGGAAGAGAAAGGATTAAACGATGTTCTACTAGTGGGTGGCGGTATAATACCAAAAAAGGATATCGAGAACCTGGAACAACAGGGCGTTGGGAAATTATTTGGTCCAGGAACTCCAGTTCAGACAACCATAGATTTTATCACGAATTGGGTCCACTCCAACAGGCATTAATATGAACTTAAAAAACCAGATCGAACTTGAACTCTATTTTGCCGATCATTTTGATACAATCCTATTTCCGGTTCTTGCAGATATGTATTTAGAACAGGATGATTTAAAGCGGGCCAGAAAAGTATGTAATATAGGTTTAAAACATCACAAGAATAATTCAGCAGGTTTGTTTATTCTGGCCCAGGTAGAAAAGGCGGAGGGCAATTATAAAGAGACAGAAAAATCTTTAGAACGTATTCTATTGTATACCCATGATCACCTTGCAGCGGCAGAAATGCTGTGCGAAATCCAGACTGTTCTTGGCAGGGCTTCCAACCGCTTATTGAAATCGTGGAAACATGTCTTATCCTTAAACTCTGATCACAAAACAGCACAAAATTTTATTAGCAAGGTTGAAGGTGCAGATATTACACCAAAGTCGAAAACTAGCCTGAAGCCTCAAAGAACCGTCGCCGTAACACCGATCCAAAAAGAGAAGCCACCTGTAATAAAGAGCCCTGTTGTACCCCCTGTTTCCATTGAACCTAAAGAACCTTTAAAGGTTAGTTCACGGTTGGCCACATTCACACTGGTCGCAGTTTTGAAAAACCAGGGATTATTTGAACAAGCACTTGAGGTTCTGGGTGCTCTGGAAGAAAAAGGAGAAAGCCTAGAATCTATATCATTGGAGCGCGACACAATTCATACACTTATTCAAAATTCAAAAAAGGATTAATCTCATATGAATGATTCAATTTATTCAAAGCGCCAACAGGACCTCAGAAAGGTTTTAGATGAAAGAGGTTTGGACGGGATGTTAATTACTAATTTAACAAATGTCAGGTATATCTCTGGTTTTACAGGCTCTGCTGCATCCTGTTTGATTACACCAGAAGGCCAATATTTTATTACGGATGGTCGGTACATTGAACAATCGAAAGCACAGGTTAAAGGGTTTGAAAGATTTATTGATATGAACTCTCATTTATCTCAGATCAAGGATAATAACCTGAACCCCAATGGATTCAAACTGGCTTTTGAAGGGGATCATATGAGTTATGCTCTATATGAAAATATGATCAGCGTGTTCCCCAATACAAAATGGGAAAATTCATCCATGATTCTTGAGGATCTTGCATCGGTCAAAGATGATCATGAATTGGAATGTATCCGTACAGCGGTCGAGGTCACAGATAAAGTGTACGAAGAAATTCTGCACATGCTTCGCCCAGGGTTTACAGAAAAACAGGTGGCCAATACTATGGTTTCTAAATACCGCGAATACGCGGAAGGCGAAGCCTATTCACCTATTGTAGCCACCGGACCCAATGGTGCCCTGCCCCATGCAATTCCAACAGATCGGGAGTTTGAAAATGGAGATTTTATTGTGATCGATGCTGCAGCGAAATATGGCGGATACCATGCAGACATGACCAGAACTCCAGTTATCGGAGAAGCCACTGAAAAGCATAAGGAAGTTTACTCTATTGTAAAAGAAGCGCAGCAAAGGGGCTGTGATATTGCCAAAGCTGGTGTGCCCTGTAAGGAAGTAGATGCTGCCACCCGTGAATATATCAGTGAGATGGGCTACGGTGAACATTATACACATGGTACAGGCCATGGCCTTGGCCTGGAGATTCATACATCACCCCGTTTCAGCCCCCAAAGTGAACAGGTTTTGGAAGTGAATAATGTGATGACCATAGAGCCTGGGATTTACCTGGCTGGCTGGGGAGGTGTTCGTATTGAGGATGATGTAATTATTGGCAAAGATAATTGCGAAATTCTTAATCAAACCACAAAGGATCTGGTTGTCCTGAATTAATTTATCTCATTTTTACCGGTTAAATATTAAGTGGATATATATTCAAAACCGGACCTCTATGATGCAATGCATAGACACTACAGTCAAGACAGTGAACTCATTACATCTATTGCAAAAAGAGCCGGAGACCCTGTTTTAGAATTGGCTGCAGGAACAGGCAGACTGGCCCAGTTAGTACTGGATCTTGGTTATAACTACACAGGACTGGACCTAAGTCCGGAATTTATTGATGTGGCCCGTGCAAAATATGGTAAACAGGCAACCTTTGTTTTGGGGGACATGCAGGAATTCCACTTAAATGAACAATTCAGTTTTATTTTCATCGGGTTCAACTCATTCCTGCATAACCTAACAGATCAGGATGCAAGCAGATGCTTAAACTGTGTTCGAAATCATTTAACAAAAGATGGATTATTCCTGGTATCTATTTTTATTCCTGATCCTTCATTTCTATACCAGGAAGCGGGGAAACTATATCCGGTTACATCTTTATTTGAGTATGATGGAAACAAGTGCCGCATCATGGAAACAAATGAATTCGATAACGAAACACAAGTAAACCAATTGATTTGGCGCCTAGAAAGGGATGGGCAATTGACTCCAGAAGAATACTGCTACAGTATGAGGATAATTTATCCCCATTCCATGGATATATTACTTTCTGAAGCAGGATTAATTATTAAAGAAAAACTGGGTCATTATGATGGAACACCTATGGATGAAGAAAGCGGGATGCAAATCTATGTCTGCTCGAAAAACTAAACCCTTATCCATAAAAAAATCAGTAAGGTACCTAAGACAGTCTGACCCTGAATTAATTCCCCTTTTAGATGCATTTACAATTGAGGACCTGCAACCAGAAACAAATTATTTTAAATCGCTTACGCGCTCTATTGTATATCAGCAATTAAGCGGGAAGGTTGCTAAAACTATATTTGATCGTTTCATTTTATTGTATAAAGATAAATCATATCCAACCCCTATTGATGTAATGAACATAGACCATGAAAAATTGAGAACTGTGGGATTGTCAAACTCAAAAGCACAGTACATAAAAAATATTGCACATGAATTTCTGGATAATCCTGATACTTATGAAAGCCTTGAAAAAATGGATGATCAGGATATCATAGATACATTAATAACCATAAAAGGAGTTGGGCTCTGGACAGCCCAGATGTTTCTCATGTTTACCTTGAGTCGCCCAGATGTTTTTCCTATGACGGATTTAGGGGTTCAAAAAGGTTTTCAACACTATTATAAATTGAGTGATATACCAACCCCGATCCAGATGCTTAAGAAATCAGAACAGTGGGCACCGTATAGAACTGTAGTAAGTCTTTATTTTTGGAGATTATTGGAAGGCCCATTTGAGTGGTAATATGATTACAACAGTATTTTTTGATATCGGAGGTGTATTACTAAATATACATCCTGAAAGAACCTTTCAATATTTAAGTGAATGTATAGATACTAAACCAGATGATATCAAAGTAAACTTCCCTTGGGATGTCCATAGTGATTATGAAAAAGGGCGGCTCACCAATAAGGAGTGGTTTATAGCATTCAAAGATTCACTACCCCAGCCCAGCTGCTTAACAGAATCTGATTTTTGGCGTGCCTGGCAGCTTTTATTGGGAAAAGAAAAAAAGACGGTCCAATTATTGAAAACTTTATCGGAAACATATTCTATCTGGTTGCTGTCTAATACAAATCCAAAGCATATCCGAGATGAAATAGAGAAACGATATTTATTTCCCCAACTCATTGATGGTGCTGTATATTCTTTTAATGTAGGATATAGAAAACCAGAAACAAGCATTTATCGAATTGCAGCCGATAATGCCAATGTACTGCCTGAAAATTGTATATTCATTGATGACCAATATAAAAATGTTCAGTCAGCGATAAAGCTTGGATTTACCGGAATACATTTTAAATCCTACCAAAAACTGGAAATGGACTTAATTCAATATAAATTAAAAGGCACTGATCAGCGATGAAATATTTTCCAATAGTATTTTCAATCATACTCTCTTTTTTAAATGCTACTGGAGCCTGGATGATGAGCCAGCGTTCTCATGGTGAATTGAAGTGGAACACTATTTCAACAGACCACTTTGATATTCATTATCATGATGGCATAAAGGATATCGCAGTTAAGGGCTCATCCATCGCAGAGCAGATTCGGCCTGTTTTAATACAACAAATGGGTTTGGATACCCTACGTCGGTTGGATATTGCATTTACAACGGAAGATGAGATTTTAAACGGATTTGCCACGCCGGGTAATTATACTGTGATTTGGGTAGACCAGAATGATGCAGGATTATGGACAGGGGATGAGAAATGGCTGCGCACAGTGTTGGCCCACGAGCTACAACACCTTGTTTTTTTTAATACTGTAAAAGGTCCCTGGTGGCTACCGGAGCCCATGAACAGCCTTGTTGCAGGTGTCCCAGGTTGGATTGTTGAAGGGCTGGCAGAATATTATACAGAAAAATGGCGACCATTTAGATTTGATATTTCACATAAAGGACATGTTATTAGAAATACAGTCCATAGGATTCAAGATCCGCATAATGATGGGTTTTCAAAAAGTCTTTACTTGGCAGATAGGTTTGGAGATTCTACCATAACCAAGATCTTAAATCACCGTAATAAAGCGGGGTTTCTATATTTTGAGAGTTCCTTCAAAAAGCACACTGGAATCAAACTGAAACAGTTCAACGAGGACTGGCGTCGGCACATGAACACTTTTTTCTATGGACAGAGGGCCCAAAAAGAGCGACTGGAAGACGTTGGAAAGGTACATCGACTACCCATGAAACGGGTTACTGCTTTTGATTATTTCCCTGATACCATGCGTATTGCCATGATTGGCCAAATGTCAAAAGGGCAAAGAGATCTTTCCCTAGCAGTGGCAATAAGGGATACAGCTAAGGAAAGAAAAATATGGAAGAAACGGGTTGAAAAGGCGGAAAAAAAGGGAGAAAAACCAAAAAAAGTCACGCCAAAATGGAAACTGAAAGAGTTGGATCATGGAATTTTTGGTGAATTAATTATAAACCTCGATGTTTCACCCGATAACACTTCAATCGTATATCCAAAATATCGTTATGGTGGTAATCAGTCTCTTATGTATGGCATCTGGAAACTAGATGTTGAAACAAAGAAGAAAACCCAGCTTATCTCATCTATGCGGGCTAATTATCCCAAGTTTTCACCGGATGGGAAAAAGATTACTTTTGTTGCTCATGAAAATTCCATATCACAGATCTATACCATGAACGCCGATGGAAGTAATATAAAACAGATCACATATAATAAAGGTGATACCCAGATTATAACACCTGCTTGGAGCCCTGATGGAAAATCGATCGCTTATGCCCAGTCGGATCCAGATGGATTAATGGATATACATGTCCTGGAATTATCTACAAAACAATCAAAACAAATTACTAATTCCAGCGAAGGAGACTTCCTGCCTATTTGGTACCCTGATGGTAAAAAGATCTCTTACACAGGGCTATACGATTACACGCCAAATCTTTACACTCACGATCTGCCATCTGGAGAAACAATCCAAAATACTGATGTAGGTGATGCTGTTATCGGGGCGCAATGGAATGAGAAAACATCTACCATAACGGCGTTCACTTTGAATACGGTGGATTCAGCAAGGGTGGTGGAAATTGATCCAGCCAGGATAGCTAATAAGACAAAGCTTAATATCAATTCTGCTTATTCTTCCTGGCGGACAAAAACGCCCGATAATCCCTTGGTGGGCATTGATCCAAACAAAGAAATAAAAATTAGGGGGGAGTCCAAATATAAATTTTATAAGAACATGAGGCATTTGGGAACCATTCTACTACCGGATGTGCAAAGTCTATTTTATAACGGCGCATTCACGGATGGCCTTGGTAGGCATACTGTTGCTGGTTTTTATGCCACAGATTATGATACTATACATAGCGTTGCTTTCCAATACCAGAACAGCACGGGTTTACCATTCGGGGGATTTTGGGGAGTGGATATTTATAAGGATTTTAATTTTCAGCTCCAGTTTTATAATCGAGAACAGAACACACTCGTGGAATTGTTTAATGGTATCTCTTTATGGGGCAGGTATCCCTATAATTTTGGATATTCTTTGTCAGCCAATCATATTATGGAATACTCTTTCCAATTTATGGATCGTGTAGCCTTATTTGACACAATCCAATTTTCATCTGATGTTTTTGAATATCCAGAGTCTGGTAAAGAAGGCAGCGTCAAC
>Ga0208522_1000627_pt1 | contig 23925 bp, 19 predicted proteins | sample ETNtaG_25_FD_185763 | JGI IMG/M metagenome (GOLD analysis project Ga0208522, IMG submission 185763) | Marine microbial and viral communities from oxygen minimum zone, Eastern Pacific Ocean - ETNP201302SV86 (SPAdes) (version 2) | ecosystem: Environmental > Aquatic > Marine > Oceanic ... | reverse complement strand
ATTGCGCGGCAACGGGAATTACAAAAACCAGCGCACATAGAAAGGAAAGGGTTGTCATTTTAGCTAATCTTAATTTAATGGCTGACATAGTACCCTCCTTAATCACTTAACAATCACTTAAAATTAGTGGTCTCTATAAAATTGGCGCGCCCGGCAGGATTCGAACCTGCGACCTACGGATTCGAAGTCCGGTATTCTATCCAGCTGAACTACGGGCGCATTATTATAAAAAATGGGGCGAGCGACGGGACTTGAACCCGCGACCACTGGAGCCACAATCCAGTGCTCTACCAACTGAGCTACGCCCGCCGTTCCTATTGCAACAATATCAAGCCTCTTGATTTGGTAAGGAGGAAGAGTTTAATCCATCTGCACCCCGTTGTAAAATATATTTTTACCCTCAATCCAGAGGTCAACGACAGCCCACCAAACCGCCCCGATTAGCGGAGGTTTCAGGCAAGCCGGCATCTGTAACTATTTGATTACTCTGAGGTGACTCCGGTCTTTAGGTGATCGATCCGATTTTTTAGGTTTCGCAGACTTTGTTTTTGTCTGGATGGTTTCTGAATTTGCCTTATTCGCCGCAGAAGACTCGGTTGAAACCGACCTCACCCCGACTGGTACTTCGGCTTGCGCCCCGGCTCCCACTTCGACCTCCGTCTCAGCCTTCAGTCGCAAGTCTTTGGGAAAGCTTTCCTCCCACACCTGTCCCTTATTGCTTTCCGGTTCATAAATTGCCCAAACCGCGTTAAAAGGAATGATACATTCATGCGATCGCCCTCCAAAACCAAGAGTCGCGTAAATCCCGTCTTCTTGAACATCCATCGGACGCTTGAAGTTCAGGTTAAAAATAAGGCTCAGGGCCGAATTATCTTTGTGCATCGCAGGAACATCTACTTCCGGAACCCGGGCATCCAGACACACCATCGCGTCGCCTTCACCAAGAAGGTGTATCAATAAATCGTATTTGTTTTTATTTTCGCTTTCCACGCTTTAAAATAACATAAACCATATCGCATCCAAAAATCTATTTCGCGGTTCTCCGGTTGCCTGACATGCTTGAGAAGTGATACTATTCACCCATAAATATATATAACCGCTCATCGAAAGGTCGCGTCATGCTCAAAGCAGGAATCCAAACCACTATCTTCATATTCGCTCTACTCTTTATTCTGTCAGGATCTGCGGCCTTCGCTGGCGAACCCAGAACTGTTGAGGTAATGAATAATGTATACACCATTGTTGATGGCGATGGAGTAGATTCAAATACGACCTTTATCACCACCAAAGAAGGGGTCATCGTAATAGATACCAGACCCACTCCCGCAGAGGCCAGAAAGGTGCTGGCAGAAATTCGCAAACGCACTGACCTGCCTATCGTTTATACAATCAATACCCACTATCATGGTGGGCACACCTTCGGTAACCAGGTTTTCAAGGACAGCAAAACTATCATTGCTCATAAAAACGTTCGTAATATGCTTATTGATTTTGGACAGGACAATTTGTCTTCCCTAAAAACTCTTAAAATACCGGGAATGGATGAGGTAGAGATAACCCTGCCCAATGTTGTTTTTGAAAAAAGAATGAAAATCTGGCTTGGAGAATACCGACTCGAACTGCTCTATGATGGCAGAGGACACACCAATGGCGATACGATCATATACATAGATCATCTACGCACTGTAATTGCTGGTGACCTGGTATCCAACGGGGAAATCCCTTATATGGGTGACGCTTATCTCGATGAATGGATCGAAACTTTAAACTTACTAGAACAGCTCAAGAACGAAACGGTCATCCCCGGTCACGGCCCGATAGGCGGAAGACCCACCATCATCGCAATGAAACATTACCTGCTCAGCCTGAAGGGTCTGGTCCTCAAACAATTGGACAACAGCAAATCTCTTAAAGCAACTCAGGAAGCCGTCGCACCCGTTCTGAGAGAAAAATACAAAAGCTGGAAAAAACTAGAACGGATAGAGGGGAACATTGAACGTGCGTGGCTGGAATACAGCGCCAAAGAGGGAACCTGACTACTGGGCGTCTGAAAAAGCATCCTTCAGTTAAAGACTATTTCCGCGCCGGACCTTTTTGGGTAACGCGGTAAAACGTGCTGAATCCGATCAAGAACAATGTCGCGCCAAACATCTCAAGGCCTTCCTCAACCGCAATCCCGGCACGACTTCCTTCAATAGAGTATGGGTCAATAAGGTTTTTCGCGACTCCCTCCATAACCAACACGCCCAACCACATCACAAGGGCTAGAAACATAGTACAAAGAATCACTTTATTCTGGCGAAACTCCATCCAGAAAAAACGCATTAGGAATGCCGCCGCCGCCAACATGAACGGACCGTAAAACCAAAGCCATTCATGGATAAAGTGAAACACGTCTGCACCGGGAGCAACCTGCTGGGACCATTTGATAAAATTTTCGTGAATCGCAATACAATCATCCAGGCCGATAAAAAAATACATGCCTGCCACCAGATACCATGGCCAGACTTTTTTTAACGATCCTTCCTCTTCGCGTTTTTCCATACCGATCATCAGGACAAACATTCCCAGTACATACAACTGAATTGCAGAAAAGTGCGTGCCGTACCCTTGTTCGGCGTTGAGGTTCCATAAAAAATCTTCCGGATAAAGGTGCCACATGACCTGCAAAAAAATTTCAATGCCGATCAATGCGCCAAAAATATAAAATCGCGAAGAATTATTTATAAGATAGTTTTTAAGCTTGCCTAACCAATTCTCACGAAAATAAGGGTTTAAGTAACCGATAAGAAATATAGCGCCCAGTAAAGCCGCCAGTGGATTGTTCAGCTTGCGCCCTGGCATGGGGAAGGGAAACTCGACCCCAAACTGGGTATTAACAAAGATCACCAGCATCAACAGACAATCGAACAATATGAATACCCGCAGGAACAACTCGATATTTTTTTTCCAGGAAATCACTAGAACCACACTTAATTATTATTTAATGTTTTGCCAAAGCCGAAACAGGGCCAAGCAGTTGGTGCTGACGAAACATATCTTTTGTTTCAAGAATAACCCGCAGATGCGGATACTTCTCCAGTAATGGACCGCTTTGCGATCCCTTAACCAGGAGAAGCGTCTCAGCATTATCAATTATATTTTCTACATCTTTCGCTTCATGCGCTTCTTGAACAGGCCTGTCCAGATAATAGAGCAGGTCTTCCCTGGGCTCACCCATATGTACCAGCCTTGAGGGGGCCTTATTCTTCACCCGTTCTGCGAAAGGTTTCAAGGAAGAGTACCCATTTATTACTTTCGCGACAGGACCATGTGCAAGTAATAATACAAAAATTGCCCAGCCAGCGGCAAAACTCCAAACTTTCAAAAAGGACCTTTCCTTGAGCGCTACGAGCAATCCCAAGGCGAAAAATAACATACTCACTGTTGCCATCGCAAGGATTCGGCGTGAAGGGAGGTCATGCAGTAACAAAAGATTTATCATGTGTCGATCCCGCGAATTGAGAAACGCCAAATGAATATCAGGCTCAATATTTATCAGCACGGGAATAAATAATACCAGGGCGATAACCCCGATCAACCCGGAAAGCAACCACACAGGCAACAACTGCCCCACAGAAAAGCGTGAACTGGAATCGGACAAGGATTCCGAAAAAAAATGTCCGATCATAATAGCGGCCATGGGATAAAGCGGTAATAAATAATCCCCCCGCTTGCCACTGAAGAGCGAAAGAAAAACAAAAAGCGCAATCCAGGCCATGGCAGGATACAGCCACTGCACATCTTTTCGATGCTTTTTGAATCCACTCCACAATACGACAGGAAGAAACAAACTCCACGGTGCCATTCCCAGAAATATCTGCGGCACATAGTAGTAAAACGGTTTGTGGTGAATCTGGATTGATCCGCTACCGGCCACCCTGCCAACCGTTTCCTGGTATATCATGGATTGAAACTCCTCACCGCCCACTGTCCATGCCAATGCCAGCCAGGCGCCAACGATTCCCAAAGGAACAATAATGAGCCTCAACCAGGGAATGTCTTTCTGCCCTACCCTCCAGCTATAGATAAACCAAGCCATCAACGGAAATATTATTCCCAACGGACCTTTGGTAAGTATTGCCAAACCAAGTGCTACTGCAACGTAAAGGCTGGTACGCCTGCTTTTATCGTCATCCTCCGCCTTAATCATTTTCCAGAACCCCACAAACGCCAGGGTGATGAAAAAAGCAAACAGCATATCGATTCGCGCATGCGAAGCCAGATAAGCATAACGCCAACTGGTCGCCAGAATAAGACCTGCCAGACATCCCGTCACAGGAGAAAATAATCTGAATCCGAGAAGCGTGGTTAAAAACACCGTTGCCGTTCCTGCAAAAACCGAAGGCAAGCGAAGGGAAATTTCGCTCACCCCTCCCAACACCTTCGATGCAACCAAACCTGCCCAGTAAAATAACGGCGGTTTGGTCCGTACGCGCTCATCATTAATCCTTGGAACCCACAGACTGGCTCCTCTGTCCATATGGACAACGGGAACCCCCTCGCGAGCTTCTCTCTTCGACAGATCGGAATGGCCCACCGGCCACAGGAACAGAAAAAAAGCCAACAGGCTGGGTCCGATCAACAGATACCTTGAAGCAGGCTCTTTGAAAACTTCTGTCATGGTAGAAGATGTAATGATGATATTAAGAAAAAGCAAAAACGCCCCGGCTACGGGGCGGCACTATTGCTTTGAGAATGTAAAGAGGAACGATTACCTGACTCGGGATACTACTCTTTAATGATACCTTTCTTCTTCCAGTATTCCCTCAGAGTATGCTCTTCGTCGATGAACGTATCCAGATAGGTATGGTTTGATGGAATCATTGGCATAACATGCCCGTGGGACTTATCGTTATATGGGTATTTGACATCCAGAACGTAAGGACCCTTGTGCTTCAGCATACGTTTAAGCGCAGGCATTATTTCTCCGGGCTTACGAATACATTCCGATTTAACTCCAAACGCATGGGCGATTTCCGCAAAATTCGCGTCTCCCAGATACGTATGCCCGCGAAGCGATTTATAAAACCTGTCTTCCCATTGCGCCACCATTCCAAGATGCGCATTGTTCAGCACCACGTTTTTAACGGGTATCTTTTCGATATTGAGCGTTTGCAATTCCTGAATATTCATCAAGAAACTACCGTCGCCTTCAATATTGATAACCTGCTTTTTTGGGTGAGCGACCTGAGCGCCCATGGCCGCAGGCAAACCAAACCCCATCGCGCCAAGCCCGGAAGAACACAACCATCTCAAAGGTTCATTAAAATCCCAGAACTGGGCTGTCCACATCTGATGCTGTCCAACACCAACCGAAACGATGGCGTCCTTGTCTGCAAGTTTCCTCATTTCTGAAATCAAATGCTGAGGAACAATATCATTCTTATGCAAGTCGTACCCGAGAGGAAAATCTTTTTTCCACTTATTCACCTTCTTGATCCACGGACCCGTATCTTTTTTAGGCTCAACTCTGTCGTTCATCATTTTGAGCGCCTGCTTCACATCGCCCTGAATAGGAATGTCGATCGCAATATTTTTATTTATCTCGGAAGCATCTATATCGACCTGGATAAATTTGGCTTCCTTGCAAAACTCCGACAACTTACCCGTCACCCGATCATCGAAACGAACGCCCAATGCAATAATGAGGTCGGCGTGATTCATGGCTATGTTCGCATAAATCGCACCATGCATGCCAAGCATCCTGAGCGATAACTTGTCATCTGAAGGATAAGTGCCCAACCCCATAACTGTCGTGGTGATGGGAATGCCTGTTTTCTTTACAAAGGTCCGCAACTCCGCCGACGCGTGAGCGGCAACGATTCCACCACCAGCGTATATAACAGGGCTCTTTGCCTCCTTGATAGCGTGAACGGCTTTCTTGATCTGCATCATGGAAGGCTGAAGGTTCGGTTTATAACCGGGACAATCAAACTTCACCTTGAAGTCTGGAACCACCTCCTGTTGCTGAATATTTTTTGGAATATCAACGATAACCGGACCGGGACGACCCGACTTGGCTATCTCGAACGCCTCATGAATGATTTGAGGAATATCGGCTATGTTCTGCACCAGATAACTGTGCTTGACCATGGGAAAAGTAGCGCCAACGATATCCGTTTCCTGGAAGGCATCGCTTCCCAACATGGTGGAAGGAACCTGCCCGGTAATGGCAACCAGAGGAATAGAATCCATCTTCGCATCCATGATTCCTGTGAGAAGATTGGTCGCGCCCGGACCCGAAGTCGCCATGCACACCCCAACTTCGCCGGTGCTTCGCGCGTAGCCACCAGCCGCAAACGCACCCCCTTGTTCATGGCGGGGCAGTACCATGCGAATCTGTTTGCTCAACGTAAGTCCCTGATGGATTTCCATTGAAGTACCACCCGGATAGCCGAAGATTACCCGGACACCTTCATTTTCCAGTGCCTTAACGATGATATCCCGGCCCTTCATCGGGCGGCCTGAAGGCGTTTTTTCATTCTTCAACGCAACCAGGTTTTTCCTTTTAGATTTGGCTTTTTTTATAGTCATAGGTCAATAAAAACGATAACTTAATTGAATAATTATGTCAAATTCTATCATATGAATCCTCACTAATCTCCTGTCAGGTCACAACCTCTTCACTGTATCCAGAACAATTCCTTCACGCAGACCGTGTTCACTGATCGTCAATTGATCGCAATCGAAGGCTCGCATGGTTTCCAGTGTCAGCACGCTCCCGGCGATGATTAAATCTTCGCGTCCTTTTTCCATCGTTTTCATCGCCACACGCTCATCGAGGGATTTCCTTTTCAATTGTTTCAGAATCTCCTCAACCCGATCCCTGCTGAGGGTCGTCCCATGGATTTTTTCAGGATCGTAGGGAAAAACATCGCCATCGATGGCGGCCAGAGTAGTCACAGTGCCCGCCGTCCCTACCAGCATTTCTGGTGAAAAGTCCGCGAGCTTTTCCCTAACCTTTTTTAGTTCGTTTCTTAGGTGCTCTGTCAATGCGCAGTATTCATTTTCTTCAACCGGGTGTCTGGAGATAAATTTCTCCGTGAGCCGCACTGTGCCCAGTAACGTTCCTGCTGAGGATACGATTTGCCTGTCTCTGGCCAGAATAAATTCGGTGCTACCGCCGCCAATGTCAAAAGCAAGAACCTGTTTTTCCGCACCCGGCAGTTTCCACAACACTCCCTCAATCATCAGGCCCGCTTCTTGTTCCCAGGAAATCACTTCAATTTCTATCCCCGCTTCTTTCTTCGCACGCTGAACAAACTCTGCCCGGTTACCAGCTTCCCTGACCGCGCTGGTAGCGACCGCCCGAATGGTCACCGGGTCAAACTCCCGACACTTGCTACGAAACCCTGCCAGCACTGAAATCGTTGCATCCATCCTGTGGCTCAGCAGGCGTTTTTCTGTATCCATCCCTTCACCCAACCGGGTAATCGCCCTTTCCTGATCTATTTCGCGCAGACCTCCTCCCGGTTCTGTTTTCAGAATAAGAAGGCGGACCGTATTAGTACCTATATCAATTGAAGCAACGCAAGTCATAACTTGAATCCGGGAATAGTCTCTTCACTGTCCAACGTAAATATGAGGTAAAAACCAAGGGATGAGAAAAAAGCAAACGGACCCCACGCCGCAAGAACCGGACTGAAGATACCTCCAAAGCCAAGGGAAATTCCCATCGCATACAAAAACGAAAAAACAAATCCCATAGCCAGATTTACCCCGACACAGAAAAGCACTCCCCCGTGACGGCTCGAACGTAAGGATAACGGTATCGCTAACAGCGCCAGCACAATACTGATGAATGGGTACGACAATCTCTGTTGTAACTCGACTCGATTCTTCACAGTATCTTTACCCTCGGCTCCCAACTCCTGGATTTTGTCGTACATCTCCCGCAGACTCAATTCCTCGCTAAAAATTTTCATCTTCTTAAAATCATCAGGAGTTTCTGCGACCGGGAAGACCTTCTTCGCAAAATATACCGTTGTATCCAATCCATCAGGACGAAAGGTGCGTACATATCCAGCGATAAATTCCCACTCCTTACCCGTCCACACCACCTCATCAACATCGATACGTTTCTGGATCGATCGACCGTCATATTTATAAAAGATACTCACCTTACTCATCCGCCCTTTTTCCGGGTCGAACTGATCAATATTCCAAATAGCTCCATCCTTGGCGACAAGCCATATTTTCTCCCTTTGTATCGTGCCATAGGTTGGCTTCTGCCGGACTTTCACGAAAAAGATATGATTCATTTTCTTGTTGGTGATGGGGGTAAGATATTCGCTACTTGCGAGAATCAACAACGCGATCACCAGCGACGAACCCAAAATTGGCAGGGTGATGCCGGTAATACTTATACCGCAGGCTTTCATGGCGACAATCTCGTTATCCCGCGCCAGAGTCGCCAGTGTGATAACCGTCGCCAGCATCACCGCTTGAGGCGCCATGTAAAACGCAATATTAGGAACCTTGTAAATATAATAAAAAACAAGATCCGAATACGGCAGGCCGCGGGAAACAAATTCGTCAACCCGCTCAAAGAAATCGACAACAAGAAAAATCCCGATGAGACCCGCCGCTGACAGCAGATAACTGTAAACGAATCTTCCAAGAACATAGCGTTTGAGTAACGACATCATCCTTCCGCCTCGCTTCCTTCCAAACCCGGAATATATTTCAACAAGGTCTCCCGCAAAGCAGAGTTCCCAAACCGCCGGTCCAGAGTTTGACGGACGTAAGCAAGGGTCGGTGCGATATAAGCCGTGTATCTATTATTATTTTTCCCGACACTCTGGTAAGCAAAGGTTCCCACCGCTTTGAGATTTCTCTGCACAGACATAGCGTCAAATATTCGAGCAAATTCCTCCCGGTCAACTTTCTGCTTCTCCTCTTTTTCTTTGAGCTGGATGTAATAATCCACCAGTTTTTCCAGCAAATCAGAATCAACCTGAACGTATGAATCCCTGAGCAACGACACCAGGTCATACTGGCAAGGCCCCATCCGGGCATCCTGAAAATCGATAAGAACCAAACGCTTTCCATCGACCATCAGATTGCGCGAATGATAGTCCCGATGCGTGAAGCAAAGTTCCTCCGCCGCAAGCGATTCACAAAGCGGAATTAAAACCTCGCGCACATCCTTTCTGGCGGAGTTTTCAAGGGGTGATCCGCATAGCTCACCCACATAATGATCCAGCATAAAATCAAATTCCCACATCAGTTTTTCCACATCAAATCGAAGGTGGTAGGCAGGGCATTCCGCATCCATCGCACGAGTCGCCCGGGTTTGCATTTGAACCAGCAGTTCTACCGCTTGACGGTACAACCGCGCCTTATTCTGCGGAAATTCATGGAGTTGGTCTTCCAGCGTCCTGATTCCACAATCCTCCAGAAACAACAAACCCATAGGAACATCGTAATGAAAAAGCTCCGGTGCAGGAAGATCGAGTCCTCTTAGAAATTTGAGAATTCGGGTAAAATCCGTTTCCGGCTCAGACGCAGGTTCCTTGAGTTGCATCACAATCAATGATCGCGGACCCTTTGGATTGGTTTCATCTTTCAGTAGCACCCGGAAATAAAAACGGTCTGAAGCATCTCCCTCAAGAGCCTGGCAGGAAATTTCAGAAGCCGACCACTGGAACATTTTTTCCACTGCCGCTGACAGATAAGAAGGACCAAAACGGGCTTGGGGGAAATTATTTTCCGAGGCGGCAGGTGCGGTCATAATATTTTTCATCCATAAAATATAAATCCATTTGATTTTTTCGGCATCTCAAGTAGAATTCTCAATTTTGATGAATTCAATTTACCGGAGAAAATAATGCCGAAACCAAGTCATCACATTTTCATTTGCACCAACCAGCGACCTCCTGGACATCCCAGAGGGTCTTGTGGAGAACACAACGCTATGGCCCTGATGGAGCGAATGGGGATGGCCATTGAAACAAAAGGGCTTTTTGGTCAGGTTCTGCTCACCAACGCCTCATGCATGGGCCCCTGTTCCATGGGCCCCGTCGTGGTGGTCTACCCTGAAGGCGTCTGGTACAACAAGGTCACACCAGAGGATATCGACGAAATCCTTGACCAACACATCGGTCAGGGCAAAAAAGTTGAGCGTCTGGAAATGCCCGAAGAATTGTGGGGGTAACTCCATACCTGTAACAGGGAGGTCAAAAGACAGTCTTTTTAACCGACTTCTTTTGGCCTCCTGTGGTTTTCGAATCCCAAACAAAAATTAATGACCATGCTGAGCCTGTCGAAGCATGCACCCTTCGACAAGTTCAGGGCGACAATTCATTTTGCTTCGAATTGATCTTTCAGCAAGCCGCACAAGCCTTCCTGCCTGCTACTTTCCCATTAGGGCGGTGATGACGCTCCAAAGCTCTTTCCTTCCTCGACCGTTTTTACTTGAATAGATAAGAAGCTCGCCTTCCTCGCCCTCAAAATAAGCGTCATTGAGTTTACGCCCCTGCTTTTTTAATTCCGTCTGAGATAATTTATCTGCTTTGGTTCCTACAAGAATGTAATCTACATCACAAGCTTCCAGCCAGTTTTTCAAATCGAGATCCAAAGGAGATGGGTTTCGCCTCATATCGATAATAAAAACCACGGCCAATAGAGTTTCCCTATTGAGTAAATACTCTTCAATCATTTTCTTCCAGCGTTTTTGCACCGCAGGAGGAACTTTGGCGAAACCGTATCCAGGAAGATCGGCAAAAATGAAGTCGCCGTTCACCTTGAAGAAATTTATTTCCTGAGTCTTGCCAGGGGTCTGACTGGTTTTAACAAGTTTCTTTCTATTCAGAAGCGAATTGATCAAGGAAGACTTACCAACATTAGACCGACCAACAAACGCCAATTCCGACCACTCAGGCTCAGGATACTGGCGACAAGACACCGCTCCCGTCATAAACTCTGCAGACACGATTTTCATAATACAAAATTTTTAAAACACTCGATAAAAGCAGACACGATTTTCATAATACATAACTTTAAAACACTAGACAAAAGGGGAATCAGGAAAACAACTCAACCAGAAAACGGCGGACAGGAGTTCTGCTTTATGACTCGAATTTATTGATAACCAATCCGGAAAGAAGCTTGGGATAAAAGAACGTGGCTTTTTGCGGCAAGCGAATACCTTTTTCTGCCAGGTTTCTGACCTGTTCAATTCGAGTCGCGTTCATAAAAAAGACCATGTCAAATTCACCAGAATCAACTCGGCTCAACGCTTCATCCATATCTACTTTATAGGTCACATACTGCTGGCTATGAGGATCTTTCGTATCTACCTTAAGAATCGTCTTGAGCAGTAACGTGTGAAGCTGTGCCACATCAAGAACCTGCAACTCTTCAGGCTCGTCCGCAGTCAGCAAAGGAAGCATATTAGTTTTATCCTTAATTTTAATAAAATACCCCTTATCCTGACCAAAATAAACTGAGAAGACAATATTGTCTTCATCAGCAGATTCGAGAAGCTCTCGGATACCCTCTTTTCCAATTCCCTTATCCAGAGGTTCCACATCGAAATAATTTTCCACCTGATGCATAAAATCCGTTTCATCGAAAGGAGTAGGACTTTTAACAAGCCTGTGAATCGGATAAATAGCCAGTGACTGCGCATCCAGATTGGTTAGAAACATCATCACGTGAGCCGAGTCTTCCACGGTATCGCCATGTTCCCTGTGATAGTTCAACGCTGTTTCATAACGATGATGCCCATCGGCTATGAAAATTTTCTTGTCGTTAAACTGTTCCGTGATGAAACCAAGGGTCTCTTCATCGTCAAGCCGCCATACCTTGTTCAGGATTCCATTCTCCTCGACTACCGCTAAAGGCTGGTCTTTCATAGCCTGATTCAACCTGGTGTCCACTTCACCCGCCGGATCAGAAAACAAACCAAAAACAGGACTGAAGTTTGCCCGGCACGCTTTCAGTAACTTCATACGATCCTGTTTTGCCTTGGCCAGAGTGAACTCGTGCGGACAGATATTCCCTGCACTAAAATCTTCTACCCGCACCCGGGCAAAAAAACCGACCCGGCATACCGACTGTTCTTCATAAGTGTATTCCTGACTGTATACATAAAACCCCGGTTTCTCGTCCTTGACCAAAACCTTTGCTTCAATCCACTGCTTGAATGTCGCTGATGAACGAGTGTAGCGATTGTTCTGTTCATCATCTTCAGGGTATTGTTTTTCCAAAATCAAACGAACAATATTAAATGCGTTTTTCTCATAAAGCTCATCCTGTTGTTGTGGCGAAATCACATCATAGGGCGGAGCCGTGAACCCATCCGCCGGACCTGTTTTCTCCTGATCGAACAACAAACCTGTAAAAGGAACAACATCTACCATGACATATCCATATCAATGATGAACAGTTTGACAAGATTTAGAAAGGCCGGGCAAGCACACCTTGTAAAGACTACTAAACAGGATTATAGCAAATTTTTAACCAGAGGTGGGATTGAACCCATTCACAAGGCTTCACAGTCGCATAGCTCACGAATGTAGCTGACCAGAGAATGAATCGTTTTATCTTCAAGAGTATTCCCCCATGCAGGCATGCAAGGGGCGCGTCCTACAGCCAGTCCGCCTAGTTTTATCGCCTCAAACAATTGTTCGTCAGAGCGAGTTTCCAGATAACTCGCCTTCGTATGGTCGCGAGGCGGAACCACCAAGTGCGGTGCATTGACACCATTACCATGCCCCTTCTCGCCATGGCACTGCGTGCAATACCATTGATACGTCTGACGGGTTTCTTCCGTCACCTGGCTCACGTTCTCCACTGGCGCAGGGCGGTCTGGAACAACAGGAACTGCCTCAGCAGGAGGTTTTACCTGTTGAGTCGGATTCTCGGAACCACAACCCGACAAAATAATAAGTACCAGAAACAGTGATAGCTCTGGAAAAAATTTCAATGTTTTCAAAAATTTCGTTTTCTTATTCAACATCACTAGTCGATTCGCTATTTCCTCGCACTGGTGACTAGCACTAGCACAGGCGTAATCCAATTTATACTATTTCTTCGTTCGTATGCTTAAAACATATTTTGTGATACGAATCGCTGTCTCATCATCCAGATTAAATACCGGCATACGCCCCCTGGGCAAAAACTTTTCTGGCGATTTCAGCCAGTGGAAAACCCAGTCAGGTTTCAGGCGCAATCCAGAATCGACCAAAGTGGGCCCCGACACGCCGCCACGAACTTTTCCCACCAGGTTCAAGGCCTCGTGACAGGCAATACACCCGAAATTTCGTTCGAACAGCATTTTCGCCTGCGCCCTTGCGCCTTTAGACAAAGGCACATCATCAACCTTTCCCGTTTCATAATCAGGCAGGTGGAGCGTCATGAGGAAAGTTGAAACTCTCGCAGACTCTTCATGAGTGAGAGTGCTATGAGGTTGGCTTACTTCCGGATTCCCACTGGGGAACCCCGGATCGGTAATATATCCCACCTTGCGAATCACCTTTGGCGATTGCAAAAATTCTTTGAGCCAGTTTTCGTGAAATTTATCACCGGCATAAAAAAGATCCGGCCCGCTAGCAGGTTGCTTTTCTTCGGAGGAAAAGCGATGGCAATCCCGGCATCCTTTCTTTTCAATTTCTTCAGGCTCTGCCCAAACCGGCGACACACTCACACATATTAATAATAAAACACCTATCCCGATTCTCATCTATCAAAGCCCCTCGCCCGACGCATCAGACTCACCCGTTGAAATTTTCTCATCAGACTCCAATTTTTCATCGGGTACGGGTGCCTGAAAGAAATCGGGAGAAAATTCCATTATCATCCTGCCTTCTACCGGCTCTATATCCGAAAAACGGTCCTGTCCGGCTGATTTTTCCTGAACAGCAGGAGAAACCGTAGAAGAAGCCGAAGATTCTTCCAAGGGCTGGTGTACCACAAAACTTTTTTCGTCTACATTAAACAAAAAATCCTTTTCCTGTCCGGGTTCCCCTGCCAGCTTTTCATTTTTTTTATGACGTCGGTCAAAAGGAAACTCATCCCGGGCCAGCAACCTGGGGAACCGCTTTTCTCGCAAATCCATATAGCGATAGGCTTTATAAACATCACTTTTATTTTTCATCGCGGCGATTTCCTCCGCGTTCAAAAAACGGACCTGCTCACTGGGATAAGCCTGCTGGATCGGCTCACCTGTCTCCGTCACCACCTGCCTGGATTGAAAATCGGAAGGGACGCGCCCGTCTTCTTCCCAGGCTGTGAAAAACGATTCTGCGTCTGTTATAGTTTTCCGCGTCGGGTCACCCAAACCCAATGCAACTTCACTTTCATGACAACTCTCGCAGGGCCGAACTGTGGTACGAATAGTATGAGGAGTGTGCGGGATGAGAATCAATCGCGGTCTTTCATTCTTTGCCACGGGCGCCTCTGTTCCTTCTTCTGCGTTCTCCTCTCTTTCCTGTCGGTCCGTCAAAAAATACTGGTGCCGAGGTTTCATAATGGAATATTTCCCACGCTGATTTTTTCCAAGAATCATCGTACTCCAGTCCTTCTCAACAGTTAAACCCCAGAAAACACCGGGAGCCGTATTCCCCGACAATTTATCCCCCATCCATTCAGCAGACAACCAGTCAATCATTCCTGAAACTTTTGGATCAGGATTCCACAACATGTCCTGCAATGTCGGATCAGCAAAGCTCCAATCCGTCCACTTGGACAAGTCAGGATTTTCTTCCCGAATCATGTGCATGCCCCATTCGCCAGTTGACCACCGGGCATGACAGGTGTGACATTCCATCGTTTCCAGATGACGCGCTATTCGGTGGGCTGTAACCGGCTTCTTTTCCGCCAGTAAAGGTATAACGTGTTTTTTTCCTGTCACCCGTGAATACAAAACCCACCTCTCCTTTTCCTTCTTAACATGGGTGAGAGGCACACCGCCAGAGTTGAGGAGGACCGCGTCCCCGGCCATAATCTTTTTCTTAAGATTTGAATTGAGCGCGTTGGAAGCAAGCAATCGTTTGGTTCTGGGATCGGATTCAATAAGCAACAACTCCTCTGGTTTTGCAGAAGGAGTGCCGTGACAATTTTCGCAACGGATTTCCACACCCGCGTGTAGTTCAGGCCCCGGAGGCGCTCCTTTAAGATCGGACGCGACATGACAGTCGATACAATGCATTCCGCGCTCACGATGGATATCAGGCAACAAAAATTCATGTTCCGCCCCATAGAGAACCGGTTTATCCGCACCGCTTAACCGAAAAGCAGAATGGGGTCTGGCGGCGGGAGAAAATAATCCCTCATACTCATTGCCGATCCCATTCTCATTGTGGCAATGTTCGCATTGAACACTGGGTATAGCCGTTGTGAACTTATGCAGTACTGGATAAGCACGAGGATTTTTCAGACTGCGGACAGCAAACTTTCTTTTAAATCGTTCCGTTTTTTCTTCACGGTTTTTTCTTTGCCGGGATTGGATAGCGCGGTCATGAGTCAACGTATGCCCATCGTTGGAATAAATCATATGACAAGCGGCGCACCCTCCGGCACGGAAATCTCCCGGACGATGAGGCGATTCACTTTGCAGGTGACAGCGCAGACATTTGGTGCGTAAAAAAGCATCGACAGGTTCCCCATCTGCCAGACTGGGCAGAGCGGACTCTCCATTTTCTTTTTTAGGACGCAACGAGTAGACGCTTTCCTCTTCATTCTGAGAGCCCCAGGCAAAACGCGTAACGTCAATCACAGATTTTCCAGTTGCCATGGGTGACTGTTCCACCTGTTCAATTTGATCCGCATGGCATTTACCACAATATTTGGGCGCATGATCCAAGTCGGATGGGTTCGCGACCAAATTCTTATGCGCGGCGGGCAAGGTTCTCTTTCTGCGATTCCCAGCGTGACATTTAGTGCAACGGAATTTATGGTTTTTACTGATCCTCTCTATACCCCTGTGACAATACAGACAACCCCCACCATCCAAATGCTCCGGTTTCCCAAAAACATCTTCAACCTGGAAACGGGAGTCGCGATATACCTTTTCAATAAACAAATCCGACTCTTTATACGAATTGAACTGGACCCCATCCACCGTCACTCCGGGTTCCAGAACTTTTCCCGTATTCTTTTTGCTCCCCCGCAAAAGGAGAAACGGGTCGCGGAAATCTCCCGCGTCTATAAAATCTTTTTTCTGCTGTGGAGGCACCTCAACCAATTTTTTTCGCAAAACATCAGGAACCGGCAAAGGCGCGGCTATATCTTCTTCTTGAATACCATCCGACTCTGTATCCATGTCGGGAGCAGAACCGGTTTCCGTTGGTTTCTCAGCAGGTAGAAAATCAAAAAAATCTTTCCAATTTGATGAGTCCTGAGTTTGGGCAAACAGTTGCGGAACGCCTAGGAATGATAGCCAAACGGCGAGCCCAACAGCAAGGACAAGAGATAGAATAGTTTTTCGTATGATAATCACTGCTGATTCAAAATCCTTTTTCTCAAATTCCGGTGAATCAAAGATTTCTCAAATAAATAACTTTTTTTCATGTTCTGATAAATAGGATCGTCATATTCATTATGGCAGGGAATACAATTCCCAACTTTCAGAATTCGGTTAATCTCCCCCTGATTGAATGGCCTGGCTCCAGGCTGACTGACACCCGCCAACGGTTCGCCGCGCATAGTCACTCTCGCGGCAGGCGTGAGTTGCGAACGACCGGAAGTTATTTCGGTTTTCACCAACGGTAGCAAAACATCGTCCTTACCGGAAGATTTAAGCCCGATACTGATATCGCCTTCTCCCAGCCCCAATGCACGGGACGACATGTGACATGAAGCGCAAGACCGCACCCGCTTACCGATTGAATGTGGATTCATCGAGTATGCCAGCCGTCCGCCAGAATATCCGTGAGGGTTGGTGAATGACCACTCACGATAATCACCTGAGGCATCTCCATCGTCTCTCATTACTGCTATCGAGTTTTTCTGTTCATCAAACACGTTCAACAAACGTCTCTCCGGAGAAAACATTGGCGTTACTTTTCCCCGCGGACCCAACATCAACGAAGGAAGTTTGACCTCCACCATTTGTTTAACAGATGCCCATGATTTATCTGTCCCCGTTTGACCAGAAAGAAAAGTGGCATGACAACCCTTGCAGTCGGGAACCCATTGCGAGTGACAGGAAGTGCATTCCAGCTTATTCTTATGACCGGGAATTTTATGACCCCCAACGACATCCACTGTCAATGGAATCGGATAAACTTTTCCGTTTCGCTTGCCCAGTGCAACGATTCTGCCTTCCCTGACTTTGACGTTGGTCAGTTTGCGTTGGCGTGAAGACAAAACCATCCAGTCGCCAACCAAGTTGTTCCATCCTGTGTATGAGCGGGCAAGACGGATGACACGATCAAGCGGATCAGTAATCTGAGCAATCAATGGGCGAGAATCGGTGTCTCCATGGCAGGTTTCACACCGTATTTCAACGGCTTGATACTGTTTGGAATAAATATTGCCATCGCCCATGATATCAAACTGCGTGTGGCAGTCAATACACTCGAATCCGGCTGCCGCATGAACATCCTGCCGTATTTTCCCATAACCCGGAAGAGGCTTGACCGAAGTTTCATTCAACGTTCCGGCTGAGAAACTTTCTTCCTTCGATACATCTACCTGGGTTATTTGAAAACTTTTATGGCATTGACTGCAAATCGAATCAGGTGTCAACGTTGTCATACTGTGCCTTCTGGGATGGCCCGGCTCGTCGCGTGAAATGGTAGGATCACTCCCCTTGTATAACCCATCCGCATCGTAGGTAAAATGACAGGCGGCACAACCTTGAGAACGAAAATTTTCTGGTCCACTCGGAGAATCTATGTGACAGTTGAAACATCGATCCTTGAGCAGACGGTCCCCTATATGGCGCGAGACATTTACGGTATCAGTTTTCGGTGCCTCACCTTTATCGGTAAAAATCGGGAGCTTCTGTAAACCGGGCAAAGCTCCCTCATTAACTAGGCCATCCTCATCCTTTACGGAACGCACGCCATAGTCTGCCTCCCTGTGGCCTTGCGCACCCCACTGATAGCGTAACCCGGAAATCATCCCGGCAAGGGTGCTCATCATAGATTTTTTCACTCGCTCTATATGGTTGCGGTCTTTCAAACTGTGCCCGGAATGACAGTAGGACTGTCCACAAGTTGTATCGACCACGCTCAAACTGGAAGGATTTCGCTTTCCCGTTCCTGCAGACGGATCATAAATGAGTGTCGCGTGAGCCGTATTCTTATCCTCAGCTCCTCCATCGCCGCCATGGCAAACCGTACAGCCGAAGCTTCGAGGATGCGACTCTCCAATTTGCTCAGTCCCTTGGTGACAAGACACACATTTTTCACTCAAATATCCTCGATACTCTGAAACACGGATCCAGGGATAGTCTGGCAAGGTGGCCGTCACCGCAACTTCGTTGATCGACTGCGATGTTTGATGTGGAAAAGAGTCAGAGGAAGGAACAATTCGCATCTCTTCCATGAAGGATCGGAATGGTTGAGTTTCGGCCTTTTCATCGGATGCGGCGAAACTCACTGTCAGAAAAACAATAATTACCAGAAGAAGGGTGGAGCCTACGCACAGGATCTTATTCACAGGCAAAAATGAGGCGAGATAAAGAAATATTCATCTTCAAGGTTTATTCCCAACTAAAAAAACCGGGCAGAAAAATCAGTCATAAACAACTGTAATACGATCCAGGTATTGGGCGAGTTGATCGGTATTAGTCAAAACTTCTTTAACATTTTCTGTTTTTCCAGCTTCCTCCGTGGCTCCCCCCAGGGTCGAAACAGGAGCAAAGCCATATCCGGTGCCAGACCCTTTCATCGAATGCCCCACCTTTAGAGGAATTCGAAATCCTTTGTCTCAAGCGCCGCCTTGATATTAACAATATCATTTCTTCTGTTCTGTAGATACCCAGGAATCTGGTCTTTCAGGTCGGGGTCAATTTTTACGACTATTTGATCTTTGGAAACTTCACCTGCGTCCTCTGCCATGCTTCTTCCTTTCACCTTTAAAAAGGTAAAACGGCCCATCCGGAAACCTCCCTCGCAAACGAATTCCTGATGGGGGCGAACATCCTCTAAAGGTTACTTTTAGCAGAGGAAATTAATAGACCGGATTATGAAAATAGTACAGGGCATCGTCTTTGGGCCCGATTGAGTAATCAGGCAAACTGGAACAATGCTCCAGACTGATTTTCCAATCGCCTTTTTCTTTGGAGAACACATAACTGCAAACGCTGTGTTGCCGTTCATCTATGTGTACATTTTTAGCGACAACACTGATGAGTTCGTCCGTAAGCACATAACCCACTTCATCTCCCATATTACCAGCAAGAATTGTTCGCTCCGTATGACAATCCATACCAACCAATTCTGACATCATCTGCCGATAATCCTTAATCCGGTTTTCCAGCAAAGCGCGTTTGTCATCAATCATAATAACGAGTTTGGCGCTGTAAAATGGGGTCAATTTCTCTGGATTAGTACAAACGAGGTTGTCGATTTTTTTGAGAATATTAGCGAGGTTGTCAGTACCATCGGCCAACGCAGGTGTAGCGGTGTTGGATGCCAAAAGTATCCAACTCGTAAAAACGAATGTAAAAACCAATCTAAACATGAACTATTCTCCAATAGGTTTCGATTTCAATAAATGAAAGAACAACTCCATCATAAGTCGGAGGTATTCTAAATAAATGTCGCTCTAAAAGATGCAACAAACTTACGAGGAATAAGCCCCGCCTGCGAAATTAGCAATTTCCGGGTTTAGGGGAAATGATGAAGATAGATTTCTACCGTTTCACCTGTCCGTGCCCAACCGAACGACCCCGTTCCAGCAAAGGTAGTAATCGTCCCTCTCGTATCTACCTTACGAATGAGGTTACTTCCCATATCAGCAATGTACAAGTTACCTTCAGAGTCGAAAACGATCGCGGCTGGATTTTTCAACATTGCCTTTGTGGCTGGCCCACCATCACCGAAAAGTCCGGCATATCCTGTTCCTACCACAGTGACGATCTTTCCATCTTTAGTTATTTTTCTAACCTTGTGAGTATTGGTTCCCAAAATGTACAACTCGCCGTCAGGACTGAATGCAATATCATCCATGGAGCGAATTCCAGCCTCCAGCGCAGGCCCTCCATCGCCGGAATCCAGATGCTCCCCGTTACCCGCGATGGTTGTGACAATGCCTTTAGTATCAATTTTACGAATCCGGTTATTCGCCGATCCAGCAACGTATATGTTACCTTCCTTGTCCGTTGTTATGGCATTCGGGTCACGAAACGCCGCATCAAATGCTGGACCGCCGTCTCCATAAAAATCAGAATCTCCCGTTCCGGCAATGGTTGTGATATTTCCCTTGGTATCAATTTTTCTAATCTGGTGATTCATACGGTCGGTGATAAACATGTTTCCCTTAGGATCGAACGCAACATCTGAAAACTGCGTGAGAGTCGCGACCGCTCCTGTCTGCACCAGACCTTTATATTTTGATTTACTGATCGAGTCGAGATACTTTTCGTGGGCGGTATCCATGTAGTCATGAATGATTCCCTTAGTATCGATCCTCCTGATAATGCTGACGAATCCGCTGGGACTCAGCGTGAACGACTCTCCCTTTGAATTCTGAATAATAGTTGTGACGTTATAAAGATTAGCCTCGAGAGCTGGAACATTGTTCCCTACGTTTCCGCGAATGCCGTTACCCGCGATGGTACTGATGATCCCTTCAGGTGTTATTCTGCGAATACGGGAATGGCCTTTGTCAGAGAAAATCAGGTTGTCGTCTTTATCCACGATCATGCCATGGGGAAAATACAATGTTGCGCCAGTAGCGGGTCCGCCATCACCGGCGAACAGTTTTAACCCGTTGCCCGCAACTGTTTCCACCTTGCCGGATTTAGGGTCGACACGCCGAATGCGATAATGTGACCGATCAATGATTAGAAGATTGTCGTTGGAATCAATAGTGAGTCCAAATGGAAGGTGCAGGGTGGTTTCGCGGGCGACTTCCGAGTCACCGTTATAAGCTTGCTGTCCGGTTCCGGCAACGGTCCTGATCATCCCAAGCTGGTCGACCACACGGACACGGTTATTGCTTCTATCCGCTATATAGAGGTTTCCTTTGCTATCAATGGCTACTCCTGTCGGAGCGGCAACACTGGCCCGGTAAGCAGGGCCGTTATCGCCCATAAAGAAAAATCCTCCATCCCCGGCCACGGTTGTGATGATGCCCTGAGTTGAAACTCTGCGAACGCGGTTGTTTTTGCGATCCGCTATATACAGATTCCCTTTACCATCAAGAGCAATACCAAAAGGCTTAGCCAATTGCGCCTCAAGCGCGGGACCCGCGTCACCCCGAAAACCCTCAACGCCACTGCCCGCATATGTACGAATGTTTCCTTTTTTGTCGACAACACGGATGCGGTCGTTAGATCGGTCTGATATGAAAATATTTCCCTTGCCATCAGCCGCCAACCCGGAAGGCAGGTTGAGCTCGGCATTAACTGCCGGTCCGCCATCTCCGGAAAAACCTGCCTTACCTGTACCGGCAAAAGTGGTGATGTTGCCTCTGGTATCCACTTTGCGTACCCTGTGGTTGTCGCGGTCGGCAATATAAAGGTTGCCTCTGGAGTCAAAAGTCAGATTAGCCGGAGTCTTGAGCCGGGCTTTTACTGCAGGCCCACCATCTCCGGAAAAACCAGATTCCCCCGAACCTGCATACCGGGTCATCATACCTTTGGTGTCGATGCGATTGATTACGTTGTGTTCGCGGATGGCAATGTAGATATTTCCTTTCTTATCTACCGCTATGCCATCCACAAGGGAAATTTCCGTTTCCGTCGCTTTCTCCGCCGTAGCTTTCGCGTAAGCGGAAGTGACTAGAAACAAACTGAGCACAATCAGAAATAATTGAATCTTCAAGGTATTGGTAATATTGATATTGCGAAATCTTGACATAAAAATCCTCTATGTAATTAGTGCGATTGCCACATTGTCCATTAAACCAACCTCATAAGACCCAAAGGCGCTCACTTAAAAAGCTGATAAATCGCAGACGTTTTCGGTATAAGCCGCTAATTATACGTCCAGCAACTTTGATGTCAAATGGATTTTCCGGTACCATAGTTCGATTTTTTCAATATATCGATTAATCCTATAAAAGTTTTCCCATCCTTCAAAAATCGCTTTTCTGGATTTCCAGATTATCCATTTGGGTTGTGGGGTGGAATGGTGATATGATGGCAACATCATGAAATCATTACTTATTTTTCCTGCTCAGTGGTATCCCACTCAGCCTTATTTGAGCACGCCCTATTTATGCGCCTATCTCAGGGACAGGGGTTGGGATGTCGCGCAACGAGATTTCAATATCGAATCTTATGATCATTTTCTGTCGCCGCCTCTGCTTGAGAAAGCGGTCGCGAAAATGGAGAGCCGTCTGACCGCGCTGAAAGAGAAGAAGTCGTTCTCGTTTAAGGAAAAATCGCTGATGGATGTGTTATCAACGGGCATCCGGTTTGCCCCCACGATCATTGCCGGGGTGGATGATGCTAAAAAGGTCATGCGGACTCCTGATCGGTTTTTCGATTTTGAGGCTTATAAGCAGGCGGATATGATTATTAAGTCGGCTCTGAAACTTGTTTCGGATGCTTACGCTCCTTCGGTCCTCACGCTATCGACTTTTGAAAGTGGGACCCGTGCTGAGGAATCGACTCAACGGGCCGCTGAGGTCACTCGCAATAGCGATATCAATCCATTCGTTGATCTCTACGAAGATGTGCTGTTGCCTTCGGAGCAATGGGATGACTATGGTCTTGCCGGAATTTCCATTGTCGGCATCTCACAAATTTTACCGGGCCTGACTCTGGCGCGTATGCTCAAGGAAAAACATCCGCATCTACACATCACACTCGGCGGACCTATTTTCAGTGTCAACTCGAAACAACTTTTAGATCAGCCTGAATTCTTCGATGAGTTCTGCGACAGTGTGGTCACTTTTGAAGGGGAGGAACCTCTGCACCGTTTGCTGACAACTCTTAAAAAGGGATCGGCACTCAAGGAAGTTCCCAACCTCCTTTTTTGCGAGGATGGAAAAGTCGAATTGAACGAGGAACGGGTTGAACTGCGCTTTGAGGAACTACCTGCTCCTACTTTCGACGGTTTGCCGATGGACCTTTACTTGTCGCCCTATCCTATTCTGCCGGTACTGCAAAGCCGGGGATGTTACTGGGGCAAGTGTACGTTCTGCACGCACAGTTTTGTTTACGGTCACCGTTACGGCAAGCAACGCACGCAACAAATGGTCGGTGAACTGGAGGCTCTTGCTGAAAAATACAATACGAAATATTTCACGTTCTCGGATGAGGCGGTTTCGCCGCACTCGCTGAACGATGTCTCGGAAGAAATTATCAAACGTGGACTGGACATTAAATCTCTCGCTCTTCTCAAGTTTGAAAAGGTGATGGATGAACAATTGTTTCTGAAAATGCGGCAGGCGGGGTTCATTTTTCTGATGTTCGGTCTGGAGAGCGCCAATGACCGGGTACTGTCACTCATCGATAAGGGAACGGACCAAAAAACCGAACGGGAGGTTCTGGACAAAAGCCATAAGGCGGGGATATGGAATCACTCGTTCCTGTTCTTCGGGTTCCCTACGGAAACTCGTGACGAGGCCGGGGACACGATCAGTTTCCTGATGGACAATTTGCATAGTATTCACTCGTTTGGCCCTGGGGTGTTTCTGCTCAATCGGGATTCCAGTTGCTACCAGTATCCCGAAAAATTTTCTATCACTAAAATCGTACAGGACCCTGAATCAAACATCGCGATGAATCTGGATTTTGAAGCGTCTTCGGGAATG
>Ga0208522_1000626_pt1 | contig 23931 bp, 30 predicted proteins | sample ETNtaG_25_FD_185763 | JGI IMG/M metagenome (GOLD analysis project Ga0208522, IMG submission 185763) | Marine microbial and viral communities from oxygen minimum zone, Eastern Pacific Ocean - ETNP201302SV86 (SPAdes) (version 2) | ecosystem: Environmental > Aquatic > Marine > Oceanic ... | reverse complement strand
TACAACAACTGATTCACCTAGTGTGGTTTCACTTGCACAAAGAGCTTGGAAATCTGATGGTAAAGAAGTTTGGAGTATGGGTAATGATGCACCTATGGGTGATAATGGACCAGATCGATACATCACAGGTATGATGTTCAATTGGAACGTTCTTTATAAACATATCGTTGATCAACTTGCTAGCGGTAAGTTAGAAATGAATCAACGATGGGCGTGGGGCTTACATGAAAATTGTGTAGGTCTATCTCCATGGGGTAAGAATGTACCAGGTTCAGTTATTAATAAAGTTGAGACTGTCAAGATGAATTGGATCAATGATGAAATGGGAACATATTTTCCTTTTGATCAAGGAGTTACTAAACAGGATGGAACAAAAATTCCTGCCGGTGAAATTCAAAGACCACAACTTGAGACTATGCAATACTTCGTTAAAGGTGTTACAAACCCATTCCCTGTTCAGAACTAGTGGGGGCGTATAAACAACCCAACCCAATAACTGAGGGCTGGGCAGTTTATCGTAAAATGGTTGATACTCATATAATGAGTGGTTATCCTTACACAAAGTGTTTAACTCATAAAGACTGTCATCTTGATTCTTTCTATCCAGGCAAATTGTATCGTTCAATGAAACTGGAAAGAGACGCAAATGGTTGTCTCAGATTAGTCAAACTTTAATATGAGGGGGGGTTGTCTCTCAACAACCCTCTATCTCCCCCAGTTCTTCCCCCCTCTTATATATAAATAATAGTATTAATGATCAATAGAAAGGAAATTAATGCATAAGCTGTTATTAATTTTTATAATGATGGCGACATGGATGGTTACCGGTTGCAGTTCAATTACAGGAGGTTGTTTCGGTCATTGGGTAGATGATGGATTAAAAAGAGGAACAATTTCTTGGAAAAATGCTGATTATTCAAAACCATATAGACAATGTGTAGAAAAAGAAGCACCACATAAAAATATAGAGAAAAGACCTTATGGATAATATAAAAATATTGTCATGTATAATATTTTTATTATTCAGTACATCTTGTTCATCAAAGAATAATTGGCCATATCCAATGACCCCATTTTTTGCAGAGTGTGAGTACGAAGGAAAAGTATTTGTGGACGGCGCATACCTTAAAAGAAAAAGAGCCGGGGAATGCAAAAAAGGAAAATTTAAATATTATGATAGGGGAGAGCCCGTACTGACAAATGATTAAAATGGAGGTTAAGAAATGTTTAAAATAATAATATTGGTTATGGCAATGTTGATTGGTGGTTGTACCACTCAACTGCAACCACCCATTGAAGAAAAAGAGGTTGTTGTACAAGAAACAGGGGGATATGAACCATGGCCAGAAGGGGAAAAGGTGTATTGGTATGCAAGATACTTTTTTACTATGGCTGCAAATCTAAAAGTTCAACAATTAATGACACCTAGAGATGCATATGAGATTGCTAAATGTACAGTAGACAAATATGAGTCAGAACATTCGTGGGAGTGGTTTACCATGTTTTTACATGACAATCGGCTTATTCAACCACAGATAGAACAGTATGTGTATGAAACCACAAGAGAATGTGCGGTCAAACAAAGAGCCAAATCTGAATCTGCAAAATCAACAGATGTGTTATATACAAATACGATGATAAAAATAAAACTTGGTACCACACTTTAAATGTAAATTTATAAATATCATATAATATATAAATTTATAGGAAACGCATGGCTGATAAAAGTATATCTCAATTTGAAAAAATGATGGAATCATATGCCGGACTTGAAGGCATATCTGAATTTGAGAAAATGATAGATTCTTTTGTGACATCTCCGGTACCAAAAATACCACTAGAATTAGAATCAGAAATAAAAATTAGTGAACCTGAACCAATTCAAGAGGAATTACCAGACGAATTAGTCGCTGAGGTTCCTGAAGATATACCATACGAAGAACCGGTTAAAGAAGATCCTATAAAATTAATTGCAGATAGAATAGGCCAGGAACAACAATCAGCGCGTGTAAAAAAAGAAAATGTTGAAATTGATTATGATAAAAGACTTTCTTTAGTAGAACAAAATCTTAGTGCGATATCTAGGAGATCAAGAGATTTTTCTAGTGCAATGGGAGGCTCAGGTGAAGTAAGATTATTAAAACTTGATGATGTAGATACTTCTAATTTAGCAAATGACAGATATCTTAAGTATAATTCTACGACATCAAAGTTCGCATTTACTACAGGCACCGCCGGCGGATCTAAACATACAGTACAGAAAAACGATCTTGAAGACGGTAGCGATAGTACTACAACATATGGTGCCAAAACAAATATGTTATTTGATGATAATACTTTTAGAGTTATTAATGATAGTGGTACTGATTCAACAAATATAAGATTAAATACTGAATTCACAGGTATTACTAACGGCACAGCATTAGCAAATAAAGTTTTAATATTAGGTGCTAGCAGAGCAATTGATAATGTCGGTGCAATGACAGCGGTTACTTCTTATGAAGGCGGCGCCGTTACATCAAGCGGATTAGTTACAGGTAATAAAATTAATGTGGCCTCTACTGGCACAGAAAGTATAAAGACAGCAGGTGGCATTACTATGGCTGGTGCTATTGCTGGTGCAACAACAATTACAGGAACAAAAGTTGTTTCTTCGGGTACCGGTGCTGCGAGTGTTAATACATCTGGAGGAGTCACAATGAGTGGTGCAATCACCGGAGCTACTACTATAAATTGTGTTGATATAGATGTTCAAGATACTAATAGTGAAGCAATTATACAATTACATCGAAATGAAACAGGATCTAATGGAAACGCAGTAGGTAAAGTAAAATTTAAAGGAACTAATTCTGCTAGCGAAGAAATAAATTTTGCACAAGTTGGTGGTAAGCAAAAGACTATTACAGATGGCTCTGAAGATGGTGAAATAGAACTTAATGTTATGAATGCAGGGACAATGCAAACAAGTGTAACTATTGATGAAGATGGAATGGATATTCCAGGAAGCCGTACAATTAAATTTGGTGGTGCAGATGCATTCAGAATTATGACTACACAGGCTAGTTCCTCGGTAGCTACTAACTCCGGTGCGAGTGATGGTAGGATTAAAGTTGAAATTGCTGGTAATGAATATTATATACCAATATGGGACGCATAAAGGATAAAAATGTCTATTTTAAGTAAAAAGAATCGGCTAGATGATGATAAGATAAATACTAGTGAAGAGATGTACTCTGATAGTGAATCTAAAGCATGGAAAAGTGATCCAATGAAAGCATTGATATTTGAAGGTACCGAACGACGTAAAAAGTTAAATTTTTGGTCGCGGTTTATTTTAAGTTTAATTATAGTTTGTACATTTTTATTTTTAGTTTGGTTATTGTTTATGGGTTCACTCCCTACAGAATCTCGCGATCTAATTAATATAATGGTGGGCGCCTATGTCGCGGTGCTTAGTAAGTCAACGGACTACTGGTTCAAAGATAAAGATGATCCAGAACATAAAGAAATGGCAGACCTTGAAAAATCTAATATAGATTAAGAAAAATCTAATTAAGGTTAATAAAAATGGCAACGCGTAAACCTGCATCAAAAACCGAAAAAACAAGCTTGGAGACGCATGTAGATTTATGCGCGGAAAGATATCAACGATTGGAAGAAAAGTACGAAGAATTGAGAGAAACATTTAAAGAAGATAGATTAGTAATACATGAGAGAATCGATAAGGTAAAAATTAGTATAGAAGAAATAAAGATTTTATTAGTGGAACAACAACTAAAACAAAATAGAATAATCATTACTAGTGCGGTTGCGATTATAGTAGCACTAATCGGTATGCTAGCTGGACGGTTAATTTAAGGAAATATATGTTAACATTTGAAGAACTAGTCTGTATAGATGAAGCCATATTAGAATTCATTGAAGAGGTAGAGGATGCCGGAGAATTGGACAGTTTCTACGAATGGATTGAAATGGATGATCTGGGATTAGAAGAAGATTGTACATCATTGCAGGAAAAAGAATCTATGGCTACATACGGCCAGCGAATGAGAAAGCAAGGTCGTCGAATGAAAAGAATGGCTAAAAGAGCCACTTTCCAAAGACAGAAGAAAAGATCACAATTAAAAAGAAAAACAAAACAGAAAGTTCAAACTTCTTCTAGACAAAGAACACATAGGCAAGTCATTCCAGGTGCTATAATGAAATTAAAAGGTACTGTGGGTGCCATGAAAAAGAGGATGTGGAAAACAATGAAAGCTTCCGTCATTAATAGAAAAATGAAACCCATTTCCCGACAGATAATAAGAGACGAACCAAAAAGGCAAAGACAGGCCCGAAAAAATATGGTTCAGCATAGAGGGGCACATAAATGAAGCACGTCAAAGTGAGAAATTTTAGAAAAACGCGGCGCGCTATAAGAGAGACAAACGGCACGACGGTTAGAAAACATATTCGGAAAACAGAGGTGTTTTATACTCGCGACGACGGCGACCCAACAGGAGAAGAATTTCTTAAATCTATTGATTCAAGGCATTTTAAAAAAACAACATCCACTGAGTATGATTCCATTGATTGGAAAAACGTAAGAAATATACAATAGCAAGGTAAATGAATGGGTATACACTACCTAGGTAACCCAAAGTTAAAAGCAGCTAATGTCCCAGTTGAATTCACTGAAGAACAATTAACTGAATATATTAAATGTCAGAACGATCCTGTTCACTTCATTACACAGTACGTTAAAATTATTCATGTTGATAAAGGTTTAGTAGATTTTGATCTATATCCTTTTCAGGAAAACATGGTTCGCAAATTTCATGAGAACCGTTTTGTAATATGTAAGATGCCACGACAGTCTGGTAAGTCAACCACTATTATCGCTTTTTTCTTACATTACATTCTTTTTAATGAAAACGTACAAGTAGGTATATTAGCAAATAAAGGTTCTCTCGCTAGAGAATTATTAGATAGATTAAAACTGTCTTATGAAAATTTACCTATATGGTTACAGCAAGGTGTTTTAGCTTGGAACAAAGGAAATATAGAATTAGAGAATGGTTCGAAAGTATTAGCCGCAGCTACATCATCATCAGCGGTTCGTGGATCATCTTTTAACATAATTTTCTTAGACGAGTTTGCTCACGTACCAAAAGAATTAGCCGAAGAATTTTTTACTTCAGTTTATCCTACTATATCATCAGGACAAACTACTAAAGTTTTTATTGTATCTACTCCTTTAGGTTTGAACCAATTTTATAAGATGTGGGTAGATGCAGAAGAAAGAAGAAGTAACTATATACCTATTGAAGTCCATTGGTCTGAGATTCCCGGCAGAGATCAAACATGGAAAGAAGAGACGGTTCGTAATACAAGCGAAAGACAATTCTCACAAGAATTCGAAACTGAATTTATTGGCAGTACGAGAACATTGGTGGCCGGATCAAAATTAAGATCTATGGCATTTAAGACGCCAATTCATTCTTATGAGAATTTAGATATATTTGAACAACCAATTGAAAAGCATACTTATACAATAGTATGCGATACAGCAAAAGGTTTACAATTAGATTATTCTGCATTTACAGTGATAGATAGCACAACTCTTCCTTATAAGGTTGTTGCAAAATATAGAGATAATGAAATATCTCCTATGTTGTATCCAAATTTTATATATAAAGCAGCTAAACATTATAATGATGCGTTTGTATTAGTAGAGGTCAATGATATAGGAGAGCAAGTAGCAATAACCCTCCATCAGGACATGGAATATGAAAATATGCTGATGATGAATTGGAAGGGAAGAGGTGGACAACAATTGGGTGGTGGATTTGGTAAAAACGCACAATGGGGTGTAAGAACTACAAAACAAGTTAAACGCTTAGGTTGTTCAACTTTAAAGAATTTAATAGAAGAAGATAAACTCATCATTACAGATTATGATATAATATATGAGCTAACATCTTTCTCAGCTAAAAAAGAATCATATGAGGCCGAAGAAGGACACCATGATGATTTAGTTATTACATTGGTTATCTTTGCATGGTTAACAAATCAGAACTATTTTAAAGAATTAACAGATTTTGATTTGAGAGAGAAAATGTATCATGAGAAAATGAAAGAAATAGATGAATCATTTCTACCTTTCGGATTTATTGAAGATGGCCTAGAACCGGAAACTATCGTTGATGATGAAGGCACGCGATGGAAAGTACAACGTGAAGATCAAGCACTAAGAGATCAAGGGCATAGCATATACGGAGTGTAAGCTTGGTTATTTATAAATAATATCAGTAACAATAGTACATGAACTTAATAAATTTTTTCAGCGATTACAGGAGAAGAAGATGGCATTTACAGTAAGTCCAGGAGTAGTTACTCGCGAAATAGATTTAACTACCATAGTACCTGAATCTGGAACGACTGCAGGTGCTTTTGCTGGGGCTTTTCGCTGGGGACCTATAGATAAAATCGTTAGTGTAAGCAGTGAAGATCTACTGGTTGAAAACTTCCAGAAGCCTGACTCTTCAACATATCTAAGTTTTTTTTCAGCGGCAAATTTTTTAGCCTACGGACAAAATTTGAATGTTGTTCGAGTAGCAAATACATCAGCATATAACGCAACTACAGATTCAGCAAACGCAGTTTTGATTAAAAGTGATGAGTCTTATTATAATACTTATTACACAGAATTCGGTGGTTCGGGCGCCTCAAATGATTACGGGGAATTCGCAGCCAAGTATGCCGGCCAGTTAGGCAACTCAATGAAGGTATCACTTTGTGGTGCTGACATTCCATCCGGCTTATTGACCGGAACCATTGCGATAGCATTCGCAGCAACAGAAGGAACAGTTACAGGAACTGGTACAGCCTTTACTTCGGAATTACAAGTAAACGACGTAGTTTATACTAATTCATCATCATATTCAATTGTAACAGCAATTGCAACAGATACTGCAATGACTGTTTATTCTTCTGCTAATACAGACATAGCCAGTGGTACAGCCGTAACAAGAGCTTATTCATCTCAGTATTCAGAAAAAGAGGAAGGATCTACAGGAATCGCTCCGGGTTGTATAATGGGAACCGTTCAGGTTGCTGATTCAGCACGAAAAGTTATGACTGGTACAGGAACATACTTTGATCTTCAACTAGCTGTAGGTGATAAAGTCACCATTAGTGGAGAGTCACACAAAGTAGCTTCTATCACAAGTAATACAAGCGCAACCTTAGAAACAGCAATCTCACCAAGTTCAGCCGCCATTTCAACTAGTGTAAACTGGGCAAGAGAATGGGAGTTTGCATCTAATTTCGATTATGCTCCAACTACTTCCGATTTTGCAGTTCGTAGAGGTGTGGGAAGAGACGAAGTTCATGTAATAATAACAGACGAAGATGGAGAATGGACAGGAGTTAAAGGAACTGTTTTAGAAATTTTCCCAGCTTTGTCAGTAGCAAGCGACGCCAAATCAGAAGACGGCCAAGCACTCTATTATAAAGAAGCAATTAATAGGCGTTCCAAGTATGTCTGGTGGATGAAACATCCAACCGGTACAGGAGCTGACACTGCGCCTAATACCGCCTCATGGGGAACATCAGCGAATTCTGCTTTGAAACCATTTTTTACTCAAAATAGAATAGGTATAAATGCTAGCATGTCAGGTGGTGCCGATGGACAGGACTTAACCGACGGCGAGATTATTACTGGATTTGATAAATTTAAATCTTCTGAAGATGTTGATGTATCCTTAGTAGTTACAGGTGCACAATCTTCAGTTGTAAATTCATACCTTATTAGTAATATTGCAGAGACTCGTAAAGATTGCATGGTATTCTGCTCACCGGAACAATCCGATGTTGTTAATAATTCCGGAAATGAAGTTAATGCAATTAATAATTACCGAGATAATTTGCCGAGCTCATCATATTCGGTTATTGATAGTGGATGGAAATATCAATACGATAAGTACAACGATACTTTCAGATACGTTCCATTAAATCCGGATATGGCAGGACTTGTTGTAAGAACAACACTGGAAAGAGATTTCTTCTTTTCGCCTGCTGGTTTTAATAGAGGACAGGTTAAAAATATTGCTAGGTTAGCATGGAATCCAAATAAGACCGAAAGAGATAATCTTTATAAAAATGGAGTAAATCCAGTTGTATCCTTCTCGGGTCAGGGAACATTGCTTTTTGGAGACAAAACGCTATTAGCTAAACCTTCAGCATTTGATAGAATTAACGTTAGAAGGCTTTTCATTACATTGGAAAAATCTATTGCGAATTTCGCAAGGTTTTCAATGTTTGAATTCAACGATGATTTTACAAGATCCAGTTTTACTTCTTCAGTTGAACCTTTCCTTAGGGATATTCAAGGACGAGGTGGTATAACAGATTTTGCGGTAGTTTGTGACGAATCAAATAATACTCAAGAGGTTATCGATCGAAATGAATTCGTTGGAAGTATTTTTGTCAAACCGACTAAGAGTATTAACTTTGTATTGCTAAACTTTGTCGCTGTAAGAAGTGGCGTAGAATTTGAAGAAGTTGTAAACGTAGTATAAATAACATAAAATATCGTATAAATAATATAAATTATACTTTTTAATAATAAAGGAAGTTAAGATGCCAGGATTTGTCGTAGACGGAGAAAATTCTTTCGTCAGCAAGATGACTGAGGGTGGAGCGCGCGCTTCTTTATTTCAAGCCACGTTATCCCTTGCTGGGTTGGGTGAAGTGCCCACTGCCGGACAAGCCGATTTCAGTTTCATATGTAAAGGAATTCAGATTCCTTCTAATACCATTGGAATCACAACCGTTAATTATATGGGCCGTGCAGTTAAGCTGCCAGGTAATAGAACATACGAAGATTTATCCACAACTGTTATAAATGATGAAGGTTATTCTTTCAGAAATCAGGTTGAAAACTGGATGTCTAAACTGAATTCACATAAAGGCAACGTTCGTGCTTCTTCCCATGTTTCAAAATTGACTGGATACACAGGAACTATGTATCTTGACACCTATACAAAAACCGGTGCAAAAGACGGCGAAGGGTGGAGTTTTATGAATATTTTTCCAACATCATTAGATCAAATTGATGTTAATTGGGACCCCAATGACGCGGTAATGGAATATACAATCAATTGGGCTTATGATTACTGGGTGATTGGTAGCGAATCAGGCTAATTAAAAATAATATAGGAAAAGAAAAATGGCAGATTTTAACGTAGATTCATTTACTAGTGCACTTAAAGGTGGTGGTGCTCGTACTAATTTAATGTGGGCAAAGATGACTAATAGTACGTATCTCACAAACGGAGGAGATTTCACTTATATGTGTAAAGCATCGAACATACCTGCATCAACAATTACTGCTATCGACGTGCCTTACTTTGGAAGAAACGTAAAAGTAGCAGGTGAAAGTAGAGAATTTGCACCGTTAACGACAACCGTTGTAAATGATGAGGGACATGTAATTTTGGCCGCTATGACCGCATGGATGGAGGATCTTAACGGAGCCACGACCAATGCAACGAAAAAAAACTTATTTGCGTCTCGGACTTCTTATACCTGTGATATAGAATTAGAAATGTATAAAAAGGATGGTGTTAAAGATCAAAATTGGAACTTTGTTAATTGTTGGCCTTCCAATATATCTGCAATCGATTTGAACTGGGACAGCGTCAACACTATTCAGGAATTCGTAATCGATTGGCAATATGACTATTACTATCACACACAGGCTAAGATTTCGAAGTCAGCTTAACCTTAAAATAAAAAATATATTATGAAGTTATTTGGATTTAATATTGAGAGAGATAAGAAGCCGGATCTACCCGCTCTGGCATTCCCCGAGAACGAAGAAGGGGCCATTGAAGCTACCTCTGCAGGTGGAGCTTTCGCGTCATATATTGATATGGAAGCGTCTGCTAAAACTGAAGCAGACTTAATTATGAAGTACAGGGATATGGTCGAACACCCTGAATGTGACATGGCCGTTGAGAATATCCTCCAAGAAGCAATTATTACTAATCAGAATAGAAATCCTGTTGAATTAGATTTAACAGAGACTGGCCTTTCTAAGGGTTTACAAAATCGTGTTGATGAAGAATTTGATGGAATTCTAAAGATGCTTGATTTTAATAATCAGGCATATGATATTTTTAAAAGATGGTATGTTGAAGGCAGAATATATTACCACGTAATGATTGATCCTAAAAATCCAAATAAAGGTATACAGGAACTTAGATTAATAGATTCTCTTAAAATTAAAAAGGTTAGAGAAGTTAAACCGGATCCTAGACAAACACCAGCTACTTTTAAGTTACCAAAATATTCTGAATATTATCTATTCAATGATAAGGGTTTATTGACACCAAGCCAAATGGGTGTTAAAGTTGCTAAAGATTCCGTTATAATGGCACACTCAGGAATAATGACAAAAGATAAAAAGTATGTTATTTCTCATTTGCACAAAGCCATTAAAGGATTAAATCAATTAAGGATGTTAGAAGATGCAGTTGTAATTTATAGAATTGCTAGAGCACCAGAACGTAGAATATTCTATATTGATGTGGGTAACTTGCCAAAAATGAAAGCCGAGCAATATCTTAAAGATATAATGACTCGATATAAAAACAAGTTGGTTTATGATGCTGCAACAGGTGACATAAAAGACGATAGACGACATCAATCGATGTTAGAAGATTATTGGCTTCCACGAAGAGAAGGTGGAAGAGGAACGGAAATTTCTACTTTACCTGGTGGACAAAATTTAGGTGAAATGGAAGATGTTGATTATTTCCGAAGGAAATTATATCAATCATTAAATGTTCCTTTGTCACGATTAGAAGCGGATACTCCCTTTGTATTAGGTAGAGCTTCTGAAATTAGTAGAGATGAATTAAAGTTTTCAAGATTTATTGATAGAATTAGATTAAGGTTTTCTCATTTATTCTATTCAACATTAGAAAAGCAATTGATTCTTAAGAATGTAATTCATACATCTGAATGGCCAAAATTAAGAGAAACTATTAAATTTAACTATGCACTTGATAATCATTTTGCTGAATTAAAGTCACAAGAATTAATGACTGATAGATTTAATATGATGAGAGATGTTGAAGAATTAGTCGGCACATATCTATCTAAACAATATGTTAAAGATAATATATTAAGACATACACCAGATGAACAAAAGAAAATCGAAAAAGAAATAGAAAAAGAAAAGAAAGAAGCAGAAGGGGAAGGCGGTCAATATCCACCTCAAACAGATATGCCCCCTGCAGTTCCACCGGTGAATAAAATTAATGTACAACCCGGAGCAGATCCAGGAGGACAAACATTTACTCAAAATCCTCCCGTAGAACCAGCACAACCTGAAGAAGTTAAACCGGAAATGCTCACGGGAGGAAAATTATATAGTTTACCTAGTAGTGATATAAATAAGAAAAGAAAAAGTGGTTGATACGAACGAAAAAGATGACTTAACAAGTATGGTTGACGCAGTTCTTAAAGGGGATGCCGCGGACGCCCGTCAAAAGACATTTGAAGTATTAAATAATAAAGCTTCTGATCATATAGAAGAGTTAAAAAAAGAGTATACTTCTAGTGTTTTTGATAAAGAAGATCTGTAATCATAACCACATAAGTTATATAAATAAACATAACAAATCAAGTTAGGAAATAAACATGAAAATACTTGCTGCAAATACCGCGAGCACGACAACAAATAACACTGTAGGAAAAGCTACTGCTATAGCCGTTACCACAACTGCTGTTACATTAATTACTATCATAGATAGTGACGGAACAGCATTAGGATCAGACGGAACTGTAGTTGGCTCAATTTCATTACCGGCAGGTCAAGTACATGTAATTCAAAAAGACGCAGACCAGTATATTAAGTCTAGCACTACAAATGCGCAATACACTCCAGTTGCAAGATCAGGTTATTAAGGGAAACTTATGAAACTCATGTGCGAATTAATGGAAGACGTAGAAATGCTTGTGGAAAAAGATAGCTCCACAGATCAAAAGAACTACTTTATTAAAGGTGTCTTTTTACAAGCAGAACAAAAGAATAGAAACGGAAGAGTCTATCCATTAGAGACGATGCAAAAAGAAGTAGGTAGATATTCTAAACAGTATATCGACACAAACAGAGCTTTCGGTGAATTGGGGCATCCAGATGGTCCTCAAATTAATCTCGAAAGAGTTTCCCACATGGTTAAGGAACTTAAGCAAGATGGTCCAAACTTTGTAGGAAAAGCAAAAATCATGGAAACTCCTTATGGTAAAATTGTCAAGAATTTAATTGATGAGGGTGCTAAATTAGGAGTTAGTTCGCGAGGCATGGGTTCACTAAAATCAATTAGTGGCTCACAAGTCGTACAGGATGATTTTCACCTTGCAACAGCTGGAGACATTGTTGCAGATCCCTCAGCACCTATGGCGTTCGTAGAAGGCATCATGGAAGGCAGGGAATGGATCTGGAATAATGGTATTTTAAAAGAAACAGATGTTCAAGAAATTAAAAACAGTATAGTTAAAGAATTTGCAAAGAAAACCAGAGACGAATCTACCTATGTATCTTCGTTCGAAAAGTTTTTATCAAAGCTTTAATTTTATAAATAATATAACAGTAACTAATATTCTATCATAGATTAGGAGAATGCAAATGTCTGAACAAGAAACTGCCACTATAGAACAGCAGCAGACTCTTGCCACAAGTGTGAACGAACTCGAAACATTAGCTCAGCAAGCATTAGAATTAGACGGCGAGGCAAGGGAAGAGCTCGTTGAACAGATAAAAACTAAATGCAACGAAGAAGGGCTATCGGCCACTGAGACTGATGATTTGTTGGAAGAGATAGGTCTTGTTCAGGAAGCACGTAAGGTACAAGAGGGTAGTAAAAATCAACCAGCACCTGGTAAGGGTGGCTCAGATGGCGATGGGCCTGACGCACAAAAAGTTGTGAATGCGGATCCTCCCGCAGAAGTTAAGGGTTCCGGAACTGCAATGGGCAATCCTGTAAAGGGAAAAGCTAAAATGTCCGATAAAGGCGAACCAATGGCTAAGGTAAAAGAAGATTCAGTGCCAACAACCAAAGCAGGTATGATGGCAGCTGTTTACGAAAAACTTGGTAAACTGAAAAAAGATCAGATTGCCGGGCAGTATGAATCAATTCTTAGTTCCCTAGAACTTCAAGAAGGTGCGGAAGAAGAAACCGATGTTAGACCACTTGATGTCCAAGATGACATTGATGCATTAACCGCAGGCGAAGAACTTTCACCTGAATTCAAATCTAAAGCAAGTACTATTTTTGAAGCGGCAGTTCAAGCAAAAGTAAATCAGGTTGTTCTTACAAAAGAACAAGAACTTGAAGAATCTATGCAAGGACGATTGCAAGAAGAATTACAATCTTATCAAGAAGAAATTGTAGAAAAGGTAGATAATTACCTCAATTATGTTTCTGAAGAGTGGGTAAAAGATAATAAATTAGCCATCGAAAAAGGAATTCGTTCAGAATTGACCGAAGGATTCCTCGTTGGACTAAAAGATCTATTTACAGAGCACTATATCACCATACCTGAAGAGAAGGTTGATGTAGTAGATGACCTGTTCGGTAAAGTTGAAGACTTAGAAAAAGAACTGAACGAGCAAGTTAGTAAAAATGTTGAAGTTCAATCAGAACTCACAAAGATTAAAAAAGAAAAAGTTTTATCGTCATTGACGAAAGACCTTACTGAGACCCAGAAAGAAAAAGTGGCAGAATTAGCTGAAAATGTTGTAGCTGAAGACGCAGAGGACTACGAAACTAAAGTCGAAGTTCTTAAAGAAAATTACTTTCCAACAGAAGAAAAGAAAGTTGCTCTGGTCGAAGACATTGAAACACATAGTAATGAAGAAGAAATCGACGAAAGACCAATCCTTAAAGAAGGAATGGAACACTATATGTCAGCTATTTCAAGACATGTTAGATAATTAGTAATAACAATTTTTAAATTTTAATGATACATTCAGGAGAATAACGATGTATTTATCTGAAACTTTACAAGAAAAATGGGGTCCTGTACTCGACCATCCTGATCTTCCTCAGATAAAAGACTCTTATAGAAAAGCTGTTACAGCTGTTTTGTTGGAGAATGAGGAAAAATCAATCATGGAAGAAGGTGGGTCTACTATTTTATTTGAGGACGCTCCTGGGAACGCTGTTGGTGCCGGTATGGGTACTACAGCTGGAAATATAAAAGGTTATGATCCTGTACTTATTTCCTTAGTTCGCAGAAGTATGCCTCTTTTGATCGCATACGATGTTTGCGGAGTTCAACCAATGACTGGTCCGACTGGCTTAATTTTCGCCATGAAGTCCCGTTATGCATCCCAGACCGGTTCAGAAGCACTTTTCAGTGAAGCTGATTCAGGAAAGTCTGGAACAGATGCAGCTGGTACTTCTGCACACACCGCTAATGGTAACCCAGCAGCTGCTGCTTCAAGTTCAACTGCTTATCTCCCAGGTCGTGGAATGACTACGGCACTTGGTGAAGCACTTGGAGATTCTAGTACCAACGCTTTCGCAGAAATGGCCTTCTCAATTGATAAGGTGACCGTTACAGCGAAGACACGTGCACTCAAAGGTGAGTACACAATGGAACTCGCACAAGACTTAAAAGCAATTCATGGTCTTGACGCAGAAACAGAATTGTCAAACATTCTGAGTTCTGAGATTTTGGCAGAGATTAACCGCGAGGTTATCCGAACAATTTACGGTAACGCCAAAACTGGTGCCCAAACCAACGTAGCCAATGCCGGTACATTCGATATGGATGTTGATTCAAACGGTCGTTGGATGGTTGAGAAATTTAAGGGCCTGATGTTCCAGATTGAGCGCGAAGCTAATGCAATCGGACACGACACACGTAGAGGAAAAGGAAATATCCTTATGACTTCTTCGGACGTTGCATCTGCACTGCAAATGGCTGGTGTACTTGATTACACACCTGCTCTTTCCGGTAATGATTCCATTAATGTTGACGACACACAATCAACATTTGCTGGAACACTTAACGGTCGTTACAAAGTCTATGTTGATCCATATGCAACAATCCAAGACACAAATTGGTTTGTACTAGGCTATAAAGGTTCTAGCGCATATGATGCCGGATTATTCTATTGCCCATACGTTCCACTACAAATGGTACGTGCGGTTGGTGAGAATAATTTCCAGCCAAAGATTGGATTCAAAACACGATACGGAATGGTATCAAATCCTTTCTCCACTGGAACCGCAGCATCCTCCGATGGATCACTCACTTACAACACCAACGTTTACTACAGGCGCTGTCTAGTTACAAACTTGATGTAATCTTGTATTAAATTAAGTGATATAAATAAGGGTAAGGGGTCTAGAACTTCTTACCCTTTTTTTATGTTTAAAGGTATTAATGGCACTCGTAGACAAAACAACGACATCGCGAACCGGAAAACTAGGTTCCGATAATATAAATTACCTTTCACCTACTGGCTTTAGATTTTTATGCACTCATATGCCAGAGACTCAATTTTATTGTCAAACAGCCAATTTACCAGGTGTTTCAATATCAGAAATACCCGTTGCTACACCACATAAACAACATTATGTAGCTGGCGATAATGTAACATTCGATGAATTTTCTATAACGATAATCCTTGACGAATACTTAAAAAATTGGGAAGAAATACAGAGATGGATAATAGGTTTAGGTAAGCCTTTCGGTTTTGAAGGATATGAAAAAAGAAAAAAAGATGGATTGGATACAACAGGGCAATTATTTATTCTTACAGGCTCTAAAAATCCATCGCTAAGATTTGATTTTTATAATCTATGGCCAAAATCTATTGGATCTGTTCAATTTGATTTAACACAATCCGATATAACCTACACCACAGTAGACGTAGTTTTCCAATATAATTATTATACAATGACAAGGATAAACGAACCCGCATAAAATATTATGAAATTAAGTGACATTCAAACAATGTGGCAAAAAGATTGTCAGATTGATGATACAAAATTAGACGCAGAATTATTAAAACTCCCCAATCTTCATAGTAAATATCTAGGAATTTATAATGATGAATCTCTCTCCCAGAAGAGGTTATTTTTTGCAAATAAAAAACTCATAAAACATAAGACCATTTGGTATGCTGGAAAAATGAGTGAGGAAGAATTAGAAGAACTAGGTTGGGAACAATTTAAAATTAAATTAATCAAAGGATATGAACCTAAAATAGAAACATATCTTCAGGGAGATGATGATTTAATTGAAGCAAATCAAAAACTGGAATATCAAAAGATAAAAGTAGAGTTTTTAGAATCGATTATCAAATCCCTAAATACAAGAGGATACAACATTAAATCGGCTATTGACTTTTTACGGTTTACAATGGGACAATGATATTAAAGAAAATTGATGATGTTCATTTATTAGTTGAATGTGATAGAAGTCAGGCAGCTGAATTAAACGATTATTTTACGTTTGAAGTTCCTAATGCTAGATTCACATCATCCTATAAGAATGGATTTTGGGATGGTAAAATTAGATTATTCGATATAAGAACAAGGAGATTATACTATGGGCTTGCTGGATACATTAAAAAGTTCTGTGAAATCGGAGAATATGACTTACAAATTGATAAAGGCTTTACGTTCGGTGATAGTAATTACACTGATACTGATAGCTCTGGGTTACGTGAACGCTTCTCTTTAAGCTTAGAACCTAGAGATTATCAATTAAAAGCTATAACACATTGTATTCGTAATGACAGGTGTTTACTTTTATCTCCAACAGCCTCCGGCAAATCTCTTATTATATATTTACTTTTAAGATATTATAATACAAGGAGTCTTATAGTGGTACCAACTGTATCATTAACACAACAGATGTATACAGATTTTCAAGAATATAGCAGTGATTGGGATGTAGAAAAAAACTGTCATATTATAAGTGCCGGTAAGGAAAAAGTAACTGATAAACCAGTAGTTATAACAACCTGGCAATCAATATATGGAATGCCTAAAGAATATTTTGAAGGATTCGAATTTATGGTAGGAGATGAAGCTCATCTATTTAAAGCCAAATCTTTAACTACTGTAATGAGTAAGTTAAAAAAGTGTAGATATAAATTTGGTACAACGGGTACATTAGATGATTCCCAAACTCACAAGTTAGTTCTTGAGGGATTGTTCGGTCCTATTTTTAATGTAACTCAAACTAAAGATTTAATAGATGCAGGATACCTTTCTAAATTTTCCATTCAAGCAGTCATATTGACATATGATGATGAAGTAAAAGCTGAAAGTAAAAGTTTCTCATATCAAGATGAAATGGATTTTCTTGTTAGACATCCTAAAAGAAATAAATTCATTAGAAATTTAGCAGTTGATCAAAAAGGTAACACACTGCTTTTGTTTCAATTCGTTGAAAAACATGGTAAGATACTATATAATATTATTAAAGAAAAAGTAGGAGAAAGTAGAAAAGTATTTTTTGTTCATGGAGGAGTAGATGGAACAAATAGAGAAGAAATCAGAAAAATCACTGAATCAGAAAAAGACGCAATTATTGTTGCAAGTTTCGGTACTTTCAGCACTGGTATTAATATTAGGAACCTTCACAACATCATTTTTGCTAGTCCTACTAAATCTAAAATAAGAAACTTACAATCAATAGGTAGGGGTTTGAGAAAAGGTGATAATAAAGAGGAAGCGGTGTTATTTGATATAGCTGATGATTTATCTTATAAATCTTATACCAACTATACATTGAAACATTTTAAAGAAAGAATTTCCCAATACAATGAACAACAGTTCAAATACAATATGTTTCACATTAGGATTTAATTATATATTTTCCCGGTGGCAACAACATTAAATATTATATCATATTTTTACGAAAAGGTCAACCGAAAAATAAATAAAAATAACCCTTGATATTATTAAAGAAATAAGGTATAATATAGGAAATTATGAATAAAGAAACAGCAATAAAAGTATTATTTGAAGATAATAGGATACTTTTGCCCAATTTTAGATGGGCAAATTATCATCAATTAGATCACGAATATTATCATTCAAATAACATAGATTCAGTGTTCAAAAATGAACTCAATATGGATCTATCTAAACGGGTTAGTATAATAACCGATTATGGTTATGGCGATATAGTCTGCAATATGAATTATTGGATGTGGATGAACGAAATTAGGCCTATAAAGTTAAAGATCTTATATGATGAAACTCATGAGAAAAAGGGGTTTAGTAATAAGGAAACTACTTTAGATAAAGTTAATTTTATGGTTAAAGAGTGGGGTTCTGATATTGAATATGATTTTGTTAAAATTAGAAGGTCTTACGGAAATATTCTAAGAACATATAAAAGTGCTTTAAGAGGTAAGGATCTTTTTTCCCACATAGATAGAAATCATAGAAATATGTGGTATAAACATGTCCCAATTAATATGGAACAATATTCATTTGTTCCACTTTCAACGCAGATGGAATGGTACCCTACTAAAACACAATGGAAGAGACCTAAAAAAGATTCTGTTTGTATATACAAATATTCTCCTCCATTAGATTGGGATTTAATTTCTAATAATTCGTTTGCTAATATTGGCGATAAAATGATATCGCAAGATAAAAAAGTTGTTAGTAAATATTGGAGAGATTTAGAAAAAGCTCTAAAGAAATCTAAGCGCAGTATAGAATATCTTGATTATACTATGACACCTAAACAACTAGTTGATAAAATTTCAAGTTGTTCTTACCTAATATCTTCACGTGGTGGTTTTGCTTTCTTAGCTCAACTTATAGGCACACCTACAGTAATCGTATTTCCTCCGGCACACACCGTACCTGAACGAGATTATACACCACAGAGTATTCAATTTCATCAAAAAACAATGAAGCTATTTGATCCTACAGAAATAGCTACTGTTGATATTGATGAACTTGAAAAGCAAGATACTATGAAAAAAACAAGGTTGATGCATAAAAAGAAAAAATATCCAAATTTAAAATCTATGCAGAAGTTAGAAAAAGATACAAAACAATTTGAACAAGAAATTGTACACGTATACAGAGAGGCAATACTAAAAGACGCGCAGGCAAAGGAAGCGGAGTCTAAATCAAAAAAGAGAGCGAAAAGTAAATAATACAGAAAGGTAATTATGGGATGGTTTAGTCACATTACTAAGCATATTAAAAAAGTATTTTCAACACCAGCGGAAGTTGTTAAAGAAGCAAGTGACATAGTAAAAGAGAATGCAGATGAAGTTAAAAAGACTGCGAAGAAAGCTACAAAGAAGACTGTAAAGAAAGCAAAGAAAAAAGTGAAAAAAACAGTTAAATAGTCCCCCTCTATAAATTTTTTAATAGTTTTGAAGGATAACAATGGCTAGAGCAAAGTCGATACATTATGTTGATAATAAAAAATTTCATGAAGAGATGGTTAATTATAAAAACCATTGTGCTGAGGTGAAGAAAAAAGATCCGGATGAATTAATTCCAATTATTCCAGATTATATTGGTGATTGTTTTATGAAAATTGCGGAGAGACTTAGTTTAAGACCAAACTTTGTTAACTACACTTTCAGAGATGAAATGATCTCAGATGGAATAGAGAATTGTGTTCAATCAGCTCATAATTTTAATCCGGAAAGATCATCTAATCCATTTTCTTATTTTACCCAGATTATATATTTTGCTTTTATCAGAAGAATACAAAAAGAGAAAAAGCAACTTTATATAAAATATAAAACTATTCATAATAATAGCATGTTATCTGATAGCGCTTCAATGTCTGAGCATGATGATGGCAATACTAACTTTAATATTGAAGTTTTAACTGAAGAGCAAAAAGCAAATATGTATAAATTTGTAGGAGATTTCGAAGACGCGAAAGCCAGGAAATCTAAAAAAGCCACAACCGCGAATACATCAGGGGCTAATACATTAGTACCTTATATGGTAGAGGCTGATAACGCAACATGAAAGCAGCCATAATTACCGATACGCATTTTGGTGCTAGGAATGATGCTATAGTTTTTTCCAGTTACTTTTCTAAATTCTACGAAGATATATTCTTTCCTTATCTTAAAGAACATGATATAAAAAGCCTCATACATATGGGTGATGTATTTGATAGACGAAAGTTTGTTAATTACAAATCTTTATATGATGCTAAGCATATGTTTTTTGATCCCTTGTTAGAAAATAATATAGAATGTCACATGTTGGCTGGAAATCACGATACATTTTATAAAACTACTAATGAAGTAAATTCTCCAAGTTTATTATTAAAAGAATATCCTAATATTACGACACATAATACACCGAAAGAATTGAATTTTTGTGATGCAAATTTTGTAATGATGCCATGGCTATGCAAGGATAATCATGATTATGCAGTTGACTTAATTAATAAAACCAAATGCGATATAATGTTTGGTCATCTCGAAATTCTTGGTTTTGAAATGATTCCGGGACAATTTAGTCCAGAAGGATTGGATCGCAAATTATTTAAAAAGTTTGATATGGTGTTCAGTGGTCATTTTCATCATAAAAGCGATAACGGAACTGTTTATTATACAGGAAATCCCTATCAAACTAATTGGTTGGATTATAAAGATCCACGAGGTTTTCATATATTTGATTTTGAAACTAGAGAATTAGAATTTATTGAAAATCCTTACGAAATGTTTCATAAATATTTTTACAATGATTTGGATTGGACCGTTGAATCAGCACAAGAAGAAAACTTTGATAAATGGGAAAATACTTACGTTAAAATAATTGTTGAAAATAAAACCAATCCGTATTTATTTGATGTTATCTTAGATAAGATGTATAAATCCGGAGTTGGAGATGTTACAGTTGTTGAATCTTTTGCCGAATTGGATGATGAGGAAAATATTATCGATGAAGCACAAGATACCATGACAATTTTATCCACATATATAGAACAGTTGGAAACACCTGTAGACAAAAAAAGACTTGACATTTTAATGAGAAACCTGTATAATGAATCTTTAACCTTAGAGTAGCATGAGTGACAACGCATCCTGGTTTTATGGTGAGCGCTTACCTGAAATAGCCAGAGAACATAATTGTTCGTTGAAAGAAGCAGAGAGAATTTTTATGGATGAAAAATCCCGCGAAAAAATAACAAACCCCAAAACAAAAACAATAGAAGTTGATATAGAAGAACCAGTTTTAAATAAATTGATGTTGTTGGCTCATCAACACAATATAACACTAAATCAATTAGTCGGTAAATCATTACAGGATCAGCTAGTAAGTGCCGAGTATCAATTTGAACACGGCAAGCAGTTACTGACCGAGAATTAATGATTACATTTAAATCCGTTCGCTACAAGAACTTTTTAAGTAGCGGCAATGTTTTTACAAAGATAGATCTCGATAGATCTAAAACTACACTTATCATTGGAGAAAATGGTGCTGGAAAAAGCACTATGCTTGATGCTTTAACATTTGGTTTATTCGGGAAACCATTTCGTAGTATTAATAAAGCTCAATTAATAAATTCTATCAATGAAAGAGAAGCCGTTGTTGAAGTAGAATTTTTGGTGGGCAAAAAACATATATTAGTTCGCCGAGGTATTAAACCAAACTTCTTTGAAATAATAACAGACGGCCTGCAATTACAACAAAATGCTAGTGTAAGAGATTTTCAAGATTTTTTAGAAAAAAGTGTATTAAAGTTAAATTATAAATCTTTCACACAAATAGTAATTTTAGGTAATTCTTCATTCGTTCCATTTATGCAATTAAAAGCATCGGATAGAAGAGATATTATAGAAGACCTATTAGATATTCAGATATTTTCTACTATGAATAATGTTCTTAAAACATATTCAATGGAAAATAAGATAAAAATAGATGAGAATAAATCATCCAAAGATTTACTTGAAAATAAAATAGAATTAAAAGAAAATTACATATCTCAGTTAAAACATAAAACAAAATCTCTTATATCTGGATATGAAAAAGACATTAAAAAATCTTTAGATGAAAAAGAAAAGCTTTGTGCTCAAATCGAAGAGGTTAATCAATCAGTAGAGGAACTTTTAAATCAAATAAATGATGCTAAACAAGTAAACGAAACTCATGATAAACTTACAGAATATCAACGTTCCATTCTCCGGAATGTTAATACCGAACAAGAAAATATCTCCTTCTTTGAGTCAAACGATGACTGTCCAACGTGTAAGCAAAACATCGACCACGCCTTCAAACACAAAGAAATTATACAAAAACAAAAAAAGATCGAAGAATATAATAGCGCAGTCGATAAGATTGACGGAGAGCTTAACTCTACCAGAGAAAGATTATCTGCAATACAATCAATTCAAGAAAACATACAGGGTCAACAAACCTCAGTACAAACAATTAATAATAACGTAAGGGTTATTGATCAGTATGTTAAAAAACAACAAGAAAGTATTAATCAGTTAGAACAAGATACTGGTGATATAAAAGAAGAAAAGAAAGCTCTAAAAGAATATGCTTCAGAATTTAAAGAAATAGAAGCGCTAACAGAAGAATTGATTGAAGAAAAATTTGTACAAGAAACTGCTAGAAATATTTTAAAAGATGAAGGTATAAAATCTAGAATTATAAAACAATATTTGCCAATCATGAATAAATTGATTAACAAATATTTAACACAAATGAATTTCTTTGTATCTTTCAATTTAGACTCGAATTTCAATGAAGAAATTAAGTCAAGATATAGAGATGATTTTACGTATGATTCTTTCAGTGAAGGAGAGAAGATGCGTATAGATTTAGCTTTATTGTTCACGTGGAGAACAATTGCTAAATTGAAAAACTCAGTTAACACTAATCTATTAATATTAGATGAAGTGTTTGATAGTTCCTTGGATGGTGAAGGAACAGATGAGTTTATGAAAATAGTTAATGAGCAAGGATCCACCACAAATGTATTTGTAATTTCTCATAAGGGTGATACTTTATATGATAAATTTAGAGTTCACATGAAATTTGAAAAACGTAAAAACTTTAGTGTGATATTATGATAAAGCCTTTACTTCCAGAAGGACACGAGTTATTAGAGCAAGAAACTATACCTTTTAGTTTCTGGAGTCCCCCGGCTGACCCTCACGAATTTCAAGATGAGCTAATTGAGAATATGCTACATTATGATGGCGTAGGTTTATCAGCAAATCAAATAGGTTATAAGCAAAGTGTATTTGCTATGAATCACGAAGGAAATAATATGGTACTGTTTAATCCTCAAATTATCGAGGAATCAACAGAGTACGTTTGGGAAATGGAAGGATGTTTAACGTATCCAGGTTTGTTTATTAAGATAAGCCGACCCAAAAGTTTGTCGGTATCATGGGAAGATGCTGAAAATAAAAACCTAACTGGTTATTTTTCTGATTTATCTGCTCGTATATTTTTACATGAAATGGATCACATAAAAGGAAAAGTCTTTTATGAAGGTGCCAGTAGACTTCATTTATCAAATGCGAGAAGAAAAAGAAGATCACAACTTAAAAAAATAAAAACCGCGAGCCCGACATTATGGCAAAGTCATTTAAACAACAAAAAACAAGAGAGAGTTACAGCAAAGATGTCTTGAAAAAGATGTCAAAAAAAGAACGGCGACTTAATAAGGAGTTAGCTGATAATTATATCGATGAAGAAATCGATGAATTCGAAGAAGAGAACGAATATGAGTACAGTAGCTTTAGGAAGTAAGGAACCTAGAATATACAAATATAACAGTACAAAGGAATACGTAGATAAATTTCCAGTTGCTTATCGACAATGGAAAGCAGATAGTCATTGTAATGTCATTCATGGCTACAGTTTTAGTATGAGATTCTTTTTTGGTACT
>Ga0208522_1000625_pt1 | contig 23940 bp, 19 predicted proteins | sample ETNtaG_25_FD_185763 | JGI IMG/M metagenome (GOLD analysis project Ga0208522, IMG submission 185763) | Marine microbial and viral communities from oxygen minimum zone, Eastern Pacific Ocean - ETNP201302SV86 (SPAdes) (version 2) | ecosystem: Environmental > Aquatic > Marine > Oceanic ... | reverse complement strand
TGCTGGCCCGGTAAGGCACGCTGCCTCCTCCTCGTCGCTCCACCCGTCCCCGTCGTCATCGGTGTCGGAGTTGTCCCCTATCCCGTCCCCGTCGAGGTCCGCGCTCTCGCTTCCGTCATTCGGGAACATGTCCGCATTGTCCCCGATACCGTCCCCGTCCGAATCGGCAGTCTCGGAACCGTCCAATGGGAAGGCGTCCGAGTTGTCACCGATCCCATCGCCATCAGCGTCAGCCCACTCATTCGGGTTCAGATGGAACAGGTCTACGTCGTCCCTGTGGCCATCTCCATCCGAATCACGGCTGAACCCATCTAGCGCCCATCCAAGGGTTTCTTCAGCGAAGGCTCCATTGTTGAAAAGCGGGTTGTGGCCTCCGTATTCGATGCTCCATAAGGCCACTCTGTTCCCATCGTCACAGTCCAGGTGCTCGGCCATGGTCGTCTCTTCCCCGCTTACCAATTCATCGAGGTCCAGAGTCCCTAGGTCTGTGGTCGAACCATCGCATCCCGACCGATCAGCCCAGTAGGAGGTTGAGAGGCTAGCAGACGGGTACTCGACCAGTCCGCCCCATGACAACAGGTACCCCCCTTCGTACCAAATCACGCTGTCAATGGTCCCATGGACGTTCAGGATGTTCGGCCTGCCTGTGTCTTGGCAGTCCCCAGTGAAATCGTTGTAGGTGCCCCCAGATAGGGAAACGATGGAACGAACCAATCCTCCCCTCTCACAAGCCATCCTGTGGGACATGAAGCCCCCGTTCGAGTGCCCCATAAGGATGATTCCTTCGGGATCCGCTCCGTAGTATGCAATCGCCTCGTCGATTAGTTCTGTGAGCCACCCCACGTCGTCCGATTCCGTGTCGCCTCCCGAGCAGCAGGCATCGGTAGCGTTCCAGAATGGCACTCCTGCACTGTTCGTGGAGCCATTGGGCCAAAGAAGGAGATGCTCGTTCTCGAGGATGCTCCCGAATAGCTCCATGAAGTAGGAATTCATCCACCCGCTTCCAGCGAAGCCATGGAGGCTAACCACCAGGGGCAATGGTCTCGAATAGTCGTGCCCCCCCGGCATTGTGAGCATAGCGGTCCTGTTAGAGGGCCCGATCTCAACAGAAGAGTACTCATCCGTGTACTCGATCGCCCCGTTACCCCACTGGTCGCATACGTCCCCCCAGATGCCCTCAACGAACCCCTCGTCATCGACGAAGGGGTTCCGATTTCCTTGTACCTCGTACACTCGGTTGTTCCTCTCCACCTCGTAGTCGCTAACCGGGTCCTGGTAGTGCCATGAGTAAAGCGTGCATATCTTCCCTAGGAAACCCTCGTCCTCGGAGGGCTCGGTCCAATTGTTCACCATGGTGAGTGATGGCTCCTCCCCGAACCCGTTGTATCTCACGTCCATGTAGAACACCGTTCGTGCCGCATCCCCCTTGGTGACGTCCGCAGGCTCCCATGCCTGTGCAGAGGCATCGCACTCTGTGCACTCCGAATGGTCGTCCTCCGCCTCCCCGAAGTCCTTGTCGCTTCTTGCGGAGTTTACCGTGTTGTCCACTGGCCTGAGTGCATGCAAGTCTGTACCGGCGACCTTGGACATGGTCGTCCCGAAGTCACCGTGAGACTTCGGCCACACGTGCTCCCTGTTCCAGGATTCGCTCGTGCAGTCGTTCCCGTCCCCACAAGTGTCGCCCTCGGAGTGGGACCTCTGCATGTAGAACAGCATCACGTTGTCCGAGTTTGCAGGGTCCTCGTCCACATGCCTGAGGTGATCCCAAACCGAGTAGTAGCTAACTACGGTGTGATTGCGGACTATTTCGTACAGTTTCTCGTGCAACTCGTCCCCATCCAGTCCCTCGGTGCCATCGTAGTAATCCTCGAACGAATACGAATCCATCCGACCCCCGTCGTCCTGCAAGGAGCCGTGCGATGGCGATGCGTGGAGCATCAATGCTGCAACCGCCAAGGCAATCTTCCAATTATTCACATTTGTGGGCGGGGGGTCCCAAAGATAACACATACGTCACGCTGAAAGGGATCCCTCCCTATCCCGTCCCATGAGCAGCAAGCAATTACCAGGTTCCCTGCACATCGCTCCACATTAGCAGCGCCAACGCATCCAGGCCAGTCTGCATGCCGTCCTCGAGGCCACCTCTGCCACCTGCTAGCTGGTAGAGCACATCGACACGGTCAGTCGGAGCGTGCTTGGGCGACTGCTCGCATGTGTCCCCCGTCTCCTGGACGAACTCGTGCATGCCCCTCATCCACGTAGCGGGCCATCCGTGCATGATGAAGTTGTAGTGGTCCGAATTACCCTTCGTGTCATCCATCACCCTGACCCATTCCATCGGGTAGCTCAGGTCGTTGTGCAGGACCGAGTTCAGCCTGAACTGCAACGCCCCCGCCTCCTCCCTCATGCCATCCGTGACGTTGAGGCCGCGATCCGTGTAGTACGACCAGTCGCTAATCGGCGAGGTGAACAGGTAGAGGTGATAGTAATCCTCGTCACACCCGCTTAGTTGGCTGGCCAACTGCGTCTCTACTGGCCAGTTCAGGCCGTACATGTCCAGGTTGATGTAAGTGGCAATTCTGACCCCCTTCGGTAGGCTCTGCACGAAGTGTAGGCTCCCCATTCCCCCGCCTTCGGCAGAGCCCGAGCCCTGCCACTCTTCGTAGTCCCACGAGGCGAACTTCCACGTGTGCTGCGGCGTCCCCCCCCACTCCATCATCAAGCGGGCCATCTCCAGGACCGAGGCCGTCCCGGTCGCGTCGTCGTACGCCCCCTCTGAGGTGCATCCGGGGTACTCCACCCCGATGACGACCTGCTGCGAGTAGCATATCGCGTCGTAGTGGCCGCCAACGACGATCCAGGAGTCCGGGTCCTCTCCCTCGTATGTCGCGATGTAGTTCCTGCAGTACCCGCACTCCTCGGTCGTGAACTCCTGCACCTCGATATCTTCGTAACCCAGGTCCTCGAAGCGGAACTGGACGAAGTCCCCGGCGGTCGCGTGAGCCACAGTGTCGATCTTTCGGTACCCGAAGTCCGCGAGCGTCGCTATGTCATCCACCACTGCGGACGGCCCTGGCATGGATGGCGGGGGGAGCTGGTCTGGATCCGAGGGAGAGCCCCCCGTTCCCCCACCATTCTGCACGTAGGGGATCGCGAACGCGAACATGGCGGCTAGGACCATCATCAGCACCACGGCCACCCCCAGGAACGCCCTGCGACTCTTGTCGTCGAGTAGCACGGAAAGACTGGCAAGGGCCTCCTTGGGTCGCATCACACTCATTGGCTCGGCGGACCTGTTACCTCTTATCCCCTGCGCGTCCACGACTCAGAGGTTAGCCTATGTTTCTACATCCATGACCATGTACTCGTCTCCATGACCCCAGTGCATCTTCCCAGGTTCATTGAACATGAAGTACTTCGTCGTGAAGTATTCCCCCCATTGTGGGTGATCCTCATCGAAGAGTATCACGACCTTGGTGGTGTAGAATACCCTGTCATGTATGAAGCACTCAGCAGAGTGCTCATCTACGGTAACTCTGACCGTTCTTATTTCGTCGTTCCCGACTACTATCGGTATCATTTCTTCAGTTATTGCTGTTGTTTTCGGATTTCGTGTATTTTTTTCATCATTCATGATTTTCTAACCTCATAAGTCAGAGAGCCTAGTCGCTAATGAAGCCTATGCGTAATAATTGTACAAAATTTCGATTTTGTGTAATTGGGCGGTACGAAATCCGGATTTCGTGATTCTAAATTTCGATTTTGTGCAGGAAAATTCTCAGTTCATACATGTGTTAGTGATTGTGCGTACTCAATATTGAAGTCTCCAAAGTCTAGCGGGCATCATGTCACAGGCAAGGCATCCCCTTGCCAGGCTGATATCCGAGCTCAGCGATCACAGGGGGACCATCGTCCTCGCAGCCGTATGCTCGGTCCTGAACAAGATATGGGACCTGGCTCCGCCCATACTCATCGGGATGGCAATCGACGTGGTGGCCACGAAGGAGGACTCCTTCCTCGCAGGGTTCGGGTACACTGATCCATGGGTCCAGCTGCAGGTCCTAGCCGCCATAACGGTGGCCATCTGGGTGTTGGAGTCCCTCTTCCAGTACTTCTACGGGGTCCTGTGGAGGAACCTCGCCCAGACTGCCCAGCACGAGCTGAGGATGCAGGCCTACAGGCACATCCAGGATCTCGAGATGCAGTGGTTCTCTGAGCAGAGCACTGGTGGTCTGATGGCCATCATGAACGATGACGTGAACCAGCTGGAGCGCTTCCTGGACCACGGAGCGAACGACCTCCTCCATGTGGGGACCACTGTCATCGTGGTGAGCGCAATCATGTTCTCAGTCGCTCCGGAGGTGGCCATACTGGCCATACTTCCCGTTCCGGTCATCGTAGGGGGCTCGTTCCTCTACCAGAGGAGGATTGGGGTCCGTTACACCAAGGTCCGCAAGGAGGTGGCGGACATGAACGCCATCCTCAACAACAACCTGCAGGGGATCACCACGATCAAGTCGTTCACCGCCGAGGAACGGGAGGCAGTCAGGGTCAGCGAGGCATCACAGGCCTACAGGGATGCCAACAGGGATGCAATACGACTCTCAGCATCGTTCGTCCCCATCATCAGGATGGCCATCCTATTCGCCTTCACTGCCAACCTGCTGATAGGCGGCAAGTACGCATTGGAGGGCAAGATAGGACTAGGCGAGTACTCAGTCATCGTCTTCATCACCCAGAGGCTTCTGTGGCCACTGACCAGACTCGGTGAGACCTTCGATCTGTATCAGAGGGCAATAGCCTCCACGACCAGGGTACTCGACCTCCTCGACACTAAGATCGGGATAGTCGAGGGCGAGGAGCGGCTGACCTCAGTCCAAGGCGACATCAGGTTCGAGGGAGTACAGTTCACCTATCCAGGCCGGGAGGACGTGCTGAGGGGTATCGACCTCGATGTTCCTGCCGGCAAGACCGTTGGCCTGGTCGGCGCGACCGGCTCTGGCAAGACCACCCTGATCCGGCTGCTCCTCCGATTCCACGACCCCCTCTCAGGCTCTGCCAGGCTCGACGGGCACGACGTCCGCGAACTCACGTTGGACTCCCTGCGAGGCTCCATCTCCCTCGTCAGCCAGACGACCACCCTGTTCCCCGGGACCGTCAGGGACAACGTGCTCTACGGTAGGCCCGGTGCCACCGAGGAAGAGATGGTGGAGGCTGCTAGGATAGCCGAGGCCACCGGCTTCATCGGCGACCTTCCGATGGGATGGGAGACTAACATCGGCGAGGACGGCCACAGGCTTTCGGGCGGACAACGCCAGAGGATAGCCATAGCCAGAGCGGTCCTGAAGGACGCTCCCGTCCTGGTGCTCGACGAGGCTACCAGCAACGTCGACAACGAGACGGAGGCCGCACTCCAGCGCTCCATCGAGAGGATTTCCCGGGACAGGACCACTCTGATAATTGCCCACAGGCTCTCCACGGTCCGGAACGCAGACCTGATCGCGGTGATGGAGGGGGGCGTGATCACAGAGGCAGGAAGGCACGAGGAACTGGTATCCAACAAGGGTCTTTACTCGCGCCTCTGGTCGGTCCAGACGGGAGAGGCTTCCTCATGAGCGACGCACTTAGCAGGCCAAGAGTCACCGAGCTGGCCAAGATGATAGGGCTGGACATCACAGATTTCTCGGAGGGCAGGTGCATTGTGGAATGCACGATTAGGGAGGATCACCTGAACATGGGAGGTGCTGTGCACGGGGGGATACATGCAACTATCCTTGACACTTCGATGGGGGGCACTCTGGTCTCGACCCTGCCGAAGAAGGAATGGTGTGCCACAGCGCAGCTGGATATCTCCTACATCAATTCAGTAGGGGTCGGTACACGGCTGATCGCCTCATCCGAGGTAGTGAGGAGGGGGAGGAACCTAGCTCACGTAGAGGGTAGGCTGATCGCCGAGGACGGGACCCTTGTAGCCACTGCTAAGGGGACTTGGGCAGTCTGGGAGGGCCGCCCGAGCAGCCAAGGCGCAAGCCAATAGGTCCTGCAGGGAACAGACTCAAAAAGGGCATTTGCCTCTTGGGCCCATGGCACGCAAGGATTCCTTGACATGGTTCATGCTGGGAGTTGCCCAGATTCTCCTAGGAGAGGCGATAGTCGCGAACGGCGGAAATGAAATCATCAAGTATTTCATCCAGCTTTCCGGCGGTGGGTCAATCGCCGTGGGAATTTACTTCCTGATGTTCCTAGCCAGACACGAGGACGAGTTCACAGCGGCTTACAACAAGGCCGAGAAACTGATCCTCGAGAAGGACCCAGATTCAGGCAAGAAGATCCTAGTCGATGGTTCTCGCCCAGCTGCAAAGGCCGCATGGTACACCATACCAGTAGTGATGACTTTCATAGGTCTGGTGTATGCCCTAGTAGTTTGAGGCAGGTGCGATGTCACAGGGTAAAAACGGCCCCGAGTTGGTAGACAAGGTAATCGGAAACCCGGCCTTCGAGCAGTTGGGCGGTTACCACATCTTCTTCCGCAGGGCCGCAATACCCCTTCTTCTATTCGTCATTGGCCTACTGACGTACACGATATTGGATAGATTCTTGTCCCATCAGACGAACCTAATCATCTCCTTCGTGGTCGTCGGCCTCTCTCTCGGGCCAATTCTCAATCTCGAGCGATACTTCGGGATTCTACGGTCACGCAAGTGACACAGTAACCCCCATGCCGCCGAATATGTCAAATCATGACGCCCCCGCGACCAAGCATGGGACTACTGGATGACTTCAGCCTATTCGAGCTAGTCGGTCTGGGTGATTCAACGGGATTGGAGCTTCTCTTCGCAGTGAGCGCACTGATCGGTGGCATCCTGTTCGTCCTCTACTTCTTCCTCCTCATGGTGGGCGGGATAGCGACCGATGTGTTCGATGGAATTTTCGGCATTGATGTGGACATGGGCGCCGATGCCTCGTTCAAGGCCCTCACCTTCCAAGGAATAATGGCCTTCATGATGTTCTTCGGACTTGCTGGGCTTTACACCCTAAAATCAAACGGACCGGAAAGCGTGGCTGTGATGGCTGGGGCTATCGCCGGTGGCGCCTCCATGTACGGCACTGGCAAGCTCTTCGAGCTCTTCATCGATCTCCAGCAGGATGGGACGACTTCCCTCTCCGAGGCAATCGGTTCCAAGGGGCAGACCTATCTCAGGATTTCAGCCGATGGGGTTGGCCAGGTAACGGTGGACGTCAACGGTGCCCAGAGGACCTACAACGCGAAGTCCGTGGATGGTGCAGAGATTTCCACTGGTGCGTTCATCGAAGTCACTGACGTAATCGGAGAGGTCCTCGTAGTCAAGAGGATCTGAAAAGCCGACTGGGTCCCAGACTCGATGCCTAGCTCGCGCCGGGTAAGCATTGATAGGGAGGACCTCACCCAAATAGGCAGGAGATGAGACGATGGCAAGCAGTGATGCAATTCTGACAATAATGATTTTCGCAGTTGTACTGATACTGGTAGCGGCTGTGATGTTCTTCGCCCAGCGCTACAAGAGGTGCCCCCCTGACCAGATAATGGTGATTTACGGGCGAACCGAGAAGACCGCCGAAGGCAGGCCCAGGCCCTCCAGGACATTGCACGGCGGTGCTGCTCTGGTATGGCCGCTGATTCAGGACTATGCCTACATCTCGCTAAAGCCAATGACGATAAACATCGACCTAAAGGGGGCCCTTTCCCTACAAAACATCAGGATCAACGTGCCAAGCACCTTCACCATAGGCGTTTCAACCGAGCCTACCATCATGGCAAATGCAGCCGAACGTCTACTTGGATTCAAGATGGACGACATCGAGGAGATGGCCAGGGAGATTATCTTCGGTCAACTACGTCTGACGGTCGCCACTCTGACGATCGAGCAGATCAACCAGGACAGGGACGCCTTCTTGGAGCTGATTCAGAAGAACGTCGGAGCCGAGATGCGAAAGGTCGGGCTATACCTGATCAACGTTAACATCGCCGACATCACAGACGATGCGGAGTACATCGACAGCATAGGAAAGAAGGCAGCCGCTGGCGCTATCGAGCAGGCTAGAATCGAAGTGGCCAACGCTGAGAGGGACGGTGCCATTGGTAAGGCCAAGGCCGACAGGGCCCGGGAGATAGAGGTAGCCGAGAACCAGGCAGAGGCCGAGAAGGGCCGCAAGGCAGCTCAGGCAGACCAACGTGTCTTCGTTGAGCAGCAAGAGGCCATGGCCATTGCCGGAGAGAACGCAGCCCAGGCCGAGATAGCCCTCGCAAACGCAGATCTGGCCGAGGCCGAGGCTGCTGCCAAGCAGAGGGCCGACGTCGCCACTGCCCAGGCCGAGGCACAGATCCAGAAGGCAGTCTACGAGGAGGAGGAGCAGAAGCTCAGGGCGAGCGAGATCGCCCGGGAGACCATCGCAAAGCAGCAGGTCGAGATAGCAGCCGATGCAGAGGCCGAGCGACAGAGGCGCATTGCCCATGGTGAGGCCGACGCCATTCTTGCAAGGTACGAGGCCGAGGCCGCAGGTATCCAGAAGGTGTTGGATGCCAAGGCTAAGGGTTACCAAAGTCTTGTCGCCAGTGCTTCTGGAGACCCCAAGGCCGCAGCCACGCTTCTCATGGTGGAGAAGATCGAGGCTATGGTAACTGCGCAGACCGATGCAATTCGCAACCTGAAGATAGACAAGATCACGGTTTGGGACGGGGGAAACAGCGCTGACGGCTCATCCGCCACGAGCAACTTCGTCAGCAGCCTGGTCCAGAGCCTCCCACCCATACACGACGTCGCAAAGATGTCTGGCGTGGAGCTCCCAGACTACCTAGGTTCCATGACCGAGGATACGGACGAGTCCTGACTGGGGTCAAACTAACAGTCATGCTCTTGAGCCAGCCGACAGTGGCCTAAGCATGGCGACCGATGATGTGGTAGTTGTTGGCGGTGCCCGTACGCCTTTCTGCGAATGGCTGGGAGGCAAGAGAGGGGACGGGGAGCCCGGAGGGCGGCTAGCCTCAATCACTGCCGAGGACCTCGGCTCCATTGCAATCTCAGGAGCCATGGAGGGGACGGGAACGGATCCCGAAACCATCGATCACGTAGTCATGGGGCATGCCCTTCAGACCTCCGGTCAGGCAATCTTCGGGGCGAGGCACGCCGGTCTGAAGGCCGGAATACCCCACGAGGTACCGATGCTGACCATGAACCGCCTCTGCGGCAGCGGGGCACAGTCCATCGTTACGGCATCTCAGATGATAATGCTGGGCGAGGCGGAAGTGGTAGTTGCTGGCGGGATGGAGAATCTCAGTCAGGCACCACACGTTCTCAGAGGGATGCGCGACACCTACAAGTTGGGAAGACCACCTCAGGCTGGCGACGAGCTCCCGGTGTCCATGGAGGACTATCTGTTCACGAACCTTAGGGATGGCATTCCCGGGTACTTCATGGCCCAGACCAGCGACGAGCTATGCCGCAGGAAGGGAGTGGTCAGAGAGCAGGCGGACGAGTTCGCAGCTCTGAGCCACCAGAGGACTCAGACAAGCATCGAATCCGGCATCTGGGCCCAGGAGATCGTTGACGTCGAGACGGATGCAGGCCTCATTAGCCACGAGCACGAGGACCACGTTGTCCTCGGGACATCCGTCGAGTCGCTTTCCGGGTTGAGGACCCACTTCGGACCGGACTCACTGGTTACCGCGGGAAACGCATCTGGGGTAGTCGATGGCGCTGCCGCTGTCGTCGTCAAGTCAGCCAGCAGGGCCGCGGCGGATGGAAACGAGCCACTGGCAAGGATTGTGTCCTGGGGGATAGTGGGCCTCGAACCCGCGATTATGGCCTATGGCCCCGTTCCATCCAGCCTCAAGGCGCTCGATAAGGCAGGGCTATCCGTCGGGGACATTGACCGCTGGGAGATCAACGAGGCGTTCGCGGGCCAGACAGTGGCGTGCATCGGTGACCTGGGGATGGAAGCCGACCGGGTGAACGTGAACGGCGGGGCCGTCGGGCTCGGCCACCCACTGGCCGCCACGGGAACCAGACTCATCCTGACTCTCGCACACGAGCTAAGGCGTATCGGTGGCAGGTATGGCTTGGCAACCGCTTGCATCGGAGGCGGACAGGGAATCGCCGTGGTCATCGAATCAATCTAGAAAGGCAAATATGCTTAGTTCGCGTGAAGGGTCCATGGATTCCCAATCGAGGAGCATTGTAAAGACGTTCAGCTGGAGGATTATTGCCACATTGACTGGTGGGGGGATAGTCTTCTGGCAGACTAATGCCTTGAATGACGCATTCACATTCATGGGTGTCGAGTTCCCCCTCAAGATGCTGTTCTACTACTTGCACGAGAGGGGATGGGGAGCAATCGGGTGGGGCGTCTGACAGCTACGCCAGTCCCGCCATTCCCATTATGTCCCAGCAGTATCTTCCCAGGCTGGCTACCAGGGCTATCAGGAATGGGTAGCTTAGGACCTGCTGCGGAACCATCTTGATCGCGACCCTGGCTCCTAGCCAAGCCGCCGCGTATGCCAGCAGCATCACCGCTATGATTGCCGGCCCCACCGTGGTCCACAGCTCTCCTCCAGTGTGGTCAATAGCGAGATGAGCGGCAATGCCCACTGGGACCATCCAGGTCTCGATGATGTAAGAGGTCCCGGCTGCGTAGTGGGGCTTCCAGGCGAACAGCGTTCTGTGGAACATCACGAAAAGCGAGCCACCGCCAATTCCCAGTAGTCCTGATGCGGTCCCACCTGCCAGGCACAGGCCCTTGTAGGTCGTCATCACTCCGTCTTCTATCCTCTCTCCGGGCTCTATCGCCTCGGATCCGTTCTCGTTGACCTCTCCTGCCAGTTGCCCCACAGTTCGCACGATAACCCAAGCCAATAGTGCGGCCGCGGCCATCTTGATGGTGAAGTCCCCAACCTGATTCACAAGAATCGCACCAATCACTGCACCTGAAACGGCCCCGATGATGGCGAATGGAATCGCGGATTTCCCCACTTCCATGATCGCGTACCCGCCTTTGGAATGGGCCCTCCTGCTCCCCATCGAGACCATCATCACAAGAATCAGTGAGCCGACTAGGGATAGTTGGATGCTCCACCCCATGATGTAGTGGAAGATTGGGACGAAGAGGACTCCCCCGCCTAGTCCGAGTGGGGCGAAGAAGAATGCTGTGCAGAGAATGAGGACAATGGAGATTGTAGTCTCAGGGTCCATTTTTTCTCATCTCGCCGATGTACCAGTTGCTTTTCTTGGGGGATAATGGCCGTTTCATCCACAATGGCCTTCTCTCACCCCTCGGGTGCACTTCACGGTCCCTCGCCCAAATGTTCCATTCTTTGTAGTATCGGAAGGACTTGCCCTTGTCCACCACTATGTCGCCATACTCTTCGCCCTCGTCGGGCTTCGAAAGCCTGACTTTCTGCAACCAGCAATGCGCCCCGCTAATCGGGTCAGGTTGCACGGCGTGTGTGATGTTCTGGTGGACCCCCCCGTCTCGCCACCAGACCCTGTTGGTGTCGGGATCTTCCGAATCCCATGGCCTCACACCAGAAGTCGTCCTCATCCGCATCTTCCCGTCTCCCAGGTCTTCTATCTCTACCTCGTTGGTCATGTAGCGGTTTCCGGAGTCTTGCTTTCTTCGCCACCTGCCTATGTGATGCGAGCAACCAACCACACCGGGTTTGATGCCCTCGGTCACCCAGACCTTGTCGATGAACCACCCGATCTCTGTCTCGATCTTTAGCAGGTCCCCTTCTCCGATGCCCAGTTTGGCTGCGTCCTTGGGATGTATCCATATCGGATTCCTGTGTGCTATCTCTGCGAGCCACTTCGCATTGGCCGATCGGGAGTGGATGTGCTGGGGCAGCCGGAAGTTAGGCAGCAGGCAGTACTCGTCGTCCCCAACCAGGTTCTCGGGGTGTACGTGGCTCTTGACCCTATAGTGGGGGATGGCGTGCTCCGGGTATCCGAACTCCACCATGGTGCCCGAGTAGAACTCCTGCTTGCCGCTCGGCGTAGGCCACCCCTCGTCCTCGTGTTTGTTGTACGTGGCCTCCTCGATCAGGAAGGCCCCGTGCTTCCTCATGTAACCCAGTGGGTCAGTTCCCTCGGACGCGGCAGCCTCGGGGAGTCCCGGGACTCTCTCGAAGATGTATTGGTAGTACTCGTCTATGGTAATCCGCTCTCCTTCTCTGTAGGGGCTCATGAAGTGCTCCCTGATGCCCATGGAGCCATCGTCTATCCTCCACGACAACTCGTTCCAGAACTCGTCCTCCTCCCAGACCTCGCCAGGGTTCGATTCGTAGGTGAATTGGACCTCCCTACCCTCCCTCCTTGCGTACTCGCGGAGGACCGGCTGCCGGAAGGCCACCCACTTGCCCGAGCTGGTCGCGTAGGAGTTGACATCGTGCCGTTCGGACGCGTGTCCCATGGGAAGTACGTAGTCTGCGAAGAAGGCAGTCTCGTTCCAGGTCGGGGTAAGGGCCACATGGCAGCCCACCGACTCTTCGTTCTGGAGCATCTCGATCCAGGAGAATCCGTCCGGATAGGTCCAGACGGGGTTGAATACCCTAGTGAAGTAGACATCCATTGAACCCCTGCCGTCCTTCACCAGATGAGGTAGGATGTGACTCATCTCGTAATGAGAGAGGGTGTATTCGGGCGGGAAGTGCAACTCGTTCCACCCGTCGGGGTCGGGGGGAACGTCGAACAGCTCGGGCTTGAACTTGGACCACGAGTTGGGGGAGGTCCCCCCTTCGGTTCCCACGCTCCCGGTCAGTACGTTTAGCAGGTGAAGGGTCCGGCTGACCTGCCATCCCCCTAGGTTCCCAATCGCAGCCGCCCTCCAGACGTGCGTCGCCAAGCGGCTGCCCGCCTCAGCCACGAGTTCGCCGACCTCTATCACCTGCTCCACTGGGATCCTGCACTCCCGGGCTGCGAACTCCGGGGTGTACTCTGCGTACTCGAGTTTTAGAAGCTCGATGAATCTCTGGAAGCTCCGTTCCTCCCCTGGGTGATCGGCCTCCATCCACATCTCCCAGTTCACCCAGTTCTCCAGGAATTCTCTGTCGTACAATCCCCTGTCGAGGATCATCTTGGCCCATGCCAGGAATAGGGCTGGCTCCGAACCCGGCCAGGTTGGAATCCAGTGGTCTGCCATTGCAGCGGTATTGGAGAGCCGGGGGTCGATCACAATCAGCTTGGCACCATCCATCATCCCCTCCAGGATCCTTTGTGCGTGCGGATTGAAGTAGTGGCCAGTCTCGAGGTGCGAAGAAGTCAGCAGGATGACCTTCGCCTTTGCATGGTCGGGAGACGGGCGGTCGTGCTTGTGCCATAGCGCATACCCCGTTCTGGCCCCTGCTGAGCAGATGTTGGTGTGGCTGTTGTGCCCGTCAACGCCCCACGCCTTCAGGACCCTGTTCGTGTATCCCTCGTGGCCAGGCCTCCCAACGTGGTATACAACTCGGTCTCGGGCACCGGTCTTCAGGGAGGCCCTGATCTTCGATGAAATCTCATCCAGCGCCTCGTCCCACGAGATTCTCTCCCATCCTCCCTCTCCACGCTCACCGACTCTCTTCATTGGGTGCAGTATCCTCTCCGTGTCGTTGATCTGGTTGATCGTGGCTGGGCCCTTTGCGCAGTTCCTCCCCCTGCTTCCGGGGTGATGGGGATTCCCCTCGAACTTTGCAACCTGCCCAGTACCCTTGTCCACGTATGCCAGAAGCCCGCACGCCGACTCGCAGTTGAAGCAGGTCGTCGGGACCAGAGAATACCTCTTCTCGACCCTCTTGGGCCATTCGTTGGCATCCAATTCGGCATGGTCGTGCCAATCCTCTGGTTCGGGGAATGTTCTCAGGGCCCCGCTAGAACCACTCGACTCCTCACGATCCAGATTTGGGATTATCCCCAGCTTCTGGGCGAAATCCTCTATGAACGAATTACCCAACTTGATCACCTCAAAGCAATGGCTCCATTTGTGGTTTCAACACGAGATGCTTGTCATGTACCAGCACCCCAACTAGTATCAGCATCCCCACGGCGATGTGCAGTGGCTCCATTGTGGCCATTGGGAAGAAGACAGCAGCTCCAGCGATCACGGTCTCGAGTAGGAACTTGGCTGGAAGCAGGCTGTCCTCCGACCAGGACCTCCCCTTTGCCTGTCTGAGCAGCCATGCCGTGTATACGCCAGTGAGGATTGCCAACGGAATCCCGGCTATTGCCAGATACGCGAGAATTGATCTATCCATGTCGAGTAGGATAACCATCGTGCTAGCAGCCAGCACTCCTCCGTAGCCTGCGAGAATGTAAGCGCCCCTGACCAGCCAGGAGTCCCAGTTGGGCCTGAGAACTACGTATAGGAACCTCTCGGGGCGATCGAGGTCGATGATCAGAAGTAGCCCAGTGATTGCGAGGAAGGACAAACCCACTCCGAGAGTCTGAATCCAAAGCCCATCGGTTTCTGGGACCATTCCGGCTAGCATGGCAAGAACGGCCACCACGTACGTCCCCGCGCAAATCGCCTTGGTCCAGATGTATGCGGACACCTCCCATCCCCAGAGTACTCCCTTGCTCGGTTGGTCATACGTTCTCTTTGCTCCCCCGGAGTCATCAGCGAGCCTCTCCATGACGTCCCTGATTATTGCCTGGTCCCTTGGCACTGCCTTCTTGGCCTTCTTCTCAAGGGCCAGTTGGACTATCATCGAGGAGGTGTCAGCCTCTTCGAGCCGGCTCTCAGCGTACTTCGCGAAGTGCCCCACTCCGAATGCCTGGTCTGTCCACATCCCCTGGCCAGTGACTTCTGTGGCCGAGGGGACCAGCATCTCCTCGCTTGCGTCGATGTAGTACAAGTTCGGAATCGTGCCCGCCTCCGGCTTCCTGACCGTCGTGTTCTGGCTGGCAACGATATAGGAAATCGTTGAGTCGGGGTCATCGAGGTCTCCCGAGACGATGGACTCGGTGGGACAGACGATGACGCAAGCCGGCTCGAATGAGTTCTCGATCCTATGGGCGCAGTAGTTGCACTTTGCAGCAGTGCCCTTGTTCGGGTCGATGTAAAGAGCGTCATACGGGCAAGCCTGCATGCAGGATTTGCAACCTATGCAACGCTCGTCATCGAAATCCACGATACCGTCGGCTCTGTTGAAAAGTGCCGTGGTGGGGCATATCGTAGTACATGGCGAATCTTCGCAGTGATTGCACCTATGGACGCTGAACTCCCTCGTCGAGTCCGGGTATGAGCCCTTCTCGATGTACTTGACATGGGTCCTGTTGACGCCAATGGGCACGTCGTGCTCGGACTTGCACGCCACGGTGCAAGCATGGCATCCGATACAGGTTCTGTTGTCAATTACGAATCCGTAGTTAGTCATCTCCGGTCCCACGAGAGGGGGTCGGGGGAAAATAATTCTTGATGCGCCATCAAAGCAGCAGACCGATAATTGCCCCTCCGGCAAGCCACGCACCCACGATGGAACCTACGTTCCCCAGTGCAGTAACCATCAGGACCCTGCCGACCCTATTTTTCCAGAATAATGACACTTCGTCTAGTCTTAGGAAGTCCTGCGCATCCTTGCCAGTAGGGGCTGCCACCTTCAGCTGAGTGTAACCAGCGAACCAGCCTGCAGCGAGAGTCGGATTCAGTGATGTGATTGGTGAAGCTACCGCACCTACGATGATGGATAGTGGATGACCTCTGGCAATTAGTACCCCTAGTCCAGCGCCAAGAGCGTTGAATGCCAACCAGGCCTGTGCCGTCCGCTTCAGCTCGTCCATCTGTCCGTTGTATGCCATCCATGCTACTGCTCCAATGAGTAGTGCTGGAATCAAGGTAAATACCACCTTGGGCCATGACGCCTTCTTGGGTTCCCGACCGAGTTCGGCCAATCTCGATGTAATCTCCATGGAGGGCCCCCTGAGCTGTCGCTCAACCCCCTCTAGGTGACCTACCCCGACCACAGCCAGAATCTTCCCCTTCCCCCTAATTTGTTGAATTCTTCCGGCCAAGAATGAGTCCCTCTCGTCGATCAAGACCTCCCCGGCCCTCGGGGCGACTTCTCTGGCGTCCTCCATCAGCTTGCTTAGCAAGTCAGAGTCCCCTAGGATCTCATCAATCGAGACATCATCCTCGTCATCGTCCCAGAGTAGGGCGTTCAGAACCCTCCACTTCTCAATCATTCCCATCTTGGACCAGGCCCTTCTCAGGGTGATCACCACGTCACGGTCGATCAGCTCTATCGGGATTCCGGAGTCCTCCGCCGCTCTGATCGCTGCAAGGAGCTCAGCACCGGGCTTCTCGCCGGACGAGATGCCCATCTTCCTCTGTTGCGCAGCTAGGGCCGATTGCAGGAGTATCATGGCCGAACGTCCCTCTTTGATTATCTTCAGTAGATCCTCGGAGTCAAGCTCCTCTGGCTCTGTCAGTGAGGTCAGCCTGGACTGGCAGAGTTCCACTGCGACTACGTCCGGGCTCCATTCCTCAATCTGCTCGCGAACCAGTTGCACCGACTCACTGCTAACGTGAGCAGTTCCGACAATACGGAGGCGATCATCAACCTCTACTACGTTCTTCTGCCCCAGATCCACCGATTCACCTCAATGCTCCCATTGCCCCGAAGAGGTCGGAGTGCTCTGCTACGTCATGGACTCTGATGATGGAGACCTCCTTCTCGGCTGCAATAGCAGCCACACCCAGAGTACCAGGGAGCCTCTCTTCGCTCGCATCCCTACCCAGCAGGTCCCTGAACATGCTCTTCCTGCTCACTCCCCACATTAGTGGCATGTCATCGTTCGGCGAGACTTCCCTGCCCGCCGATAGCAGTGCTAGGTTGTGGGGGAGCTTCTTCCCGAAACCGATGCCCGGATCCACCACGATTCTCGAGGATTCAACACCAGTGTCAATCAGCCTTCCAGATGCCTCTGATAGGACGCCTCGCACCTCGCTTACAACGTCCATGTAGTTCGGATCGTCCTGCATGTTCTCGGGAAGGCCCCTCATGTGCATGAGGCAAATCGGACAATTCCAATCCAGTATCACATTCTCCATCTCGGGGTCACTAAGTGAAGACACGTCATTGACCATGTCCGCACCCGCCTCTAGGGACTGGCGGGCCACCTCTGATCTCCTAGTGTCGATAGAGATGCAGATATCGGGCAATTCTGACCTAATAGCTTCGACTACGGGCAAAACCCTGGCCAACTCTTCGTGTTCTCCCACAGGTTTGGCCCCCGGGCGAGTGGACTCTCCTCCGATGTCTATCCATTCGGCGCCATCCGCGGCCATCTTCACCGCCCTAGTCACCGCAGTTTGAGGGTCAGGGGACCTAGAAACAGCATGGAATGAGTCGGGAGTCACGTTAACGACCCCCATTATTCTTGGAAACCCGTTGTCCCGGCGATTCAGCATGGGTCGCCAGTCGGCCATCTATCCCCCTGCAAACGACGATTGCTTTATGATGTGACGGAGGGGCAATAGCGCGATGGTTCTGGGAGAGGAAGAGTTGCAAGAGGGGCTGCAGAGCCAGTCCTCGCAGATATCAGAGCAGGCACATCACCCTGAGACCCTCTTCATTCTGGAATCAATTGTGCAGAGGCTGAAGCCCAGGGACGCCCACCATGTAAGGGACATGATTACCGAGCGTGGGAGGATTTCTGGGGCCCTTTTTATCTCCAGCCTGCTGTTCTGGTGGATAGCCATTAGCAAGGGCTCGGACCGGATGAATGACTCCGAAATCCCCTTATCCCTCCTCGGCCCGTTCGATTTCCACACCGTAAGTCTGGCCGTCCCACTTCTGGTCGTCTCATTCACCCTGTTCACGGTTGTCGGTAGGGAGAAGGGGAATGCCACGCTATCCCAGATTGGGGGCGGGCTCGCCGTTCTGGCACTGTTCTACATCATCGAGCCCGTGCTATTCAACTACAGCGACATCAATGGCGGCAACGCGCTTTTCGCATCCGGCAGGCTTCTGATCCTTGCTGTAATGGTGGGCTTCGCATCACGCTTCATGTTCGACGCAATGCTCCTGCAGTGGGTCCGGGCCAACATGCTGAACATGGGAATCGAGGTCTTCCCTTCTTCGAATGAGCAGGTCTACGAGGGTCAGGATGATGAGTCTCCCCCGTACGCATGATGCCATGACCGGAGCAGGAATCCCCAAACTTGCCGTCCTGAGGCTCGGCCATCGGAGGGAACGGGACAAGAGGATTACATCCCACCTCGGACTGACAGCGAGGGCCTTCGGGGCCGATGAGGTCGTACTCTCTGGGGAGGAGGACCCATCGGCACTCGAGACATGGAACTCCGTAACCGAGAGGTTCGGCGGCCCATTCGGATGTAGGTATGAACCCAGTCCGATGTCCTGGCTCAGGCGAGAGTCGAAGTCGGGCCAGACGACAATAGTCCACCTGACGATGTATGGCGAGCCTTGGAGGGAGGCCATCCCGAGGATCCCCATGGACAAGCCTGCGATTGTGGTGGTCGGTGGGACAAAGGTCCCCGCTGAAACGTACCACATCTCGGATTTCAACGTCTCAGTTGGGAACCAGCCCCACTCCGAGGTAGCTGCCCTAGCGGTTTTCCTCGACGCGTGGGTAGGTTCAATGGATGAGCCATCTAGGTTCTCCGGTGGCCAGATCGAGGTCGTCCCTTCCCCCAGGGGGAAGGTGGTCATCACCCACGAGGAAGAGTGAGCCTTGGGCACCCCAAGGACCGCATCACTGTGAATGATTAAGAGGCGTACTTGGGCAGCGTTGCTGATGTCGGAGACCACTGGTGGTCGGGGCTTCTCCCCGGGCTCTGGTGTTCTAGGCGTTGAATCGCCACCGAGCTTCCCCGATGCGGCTGATTCGCTGGTTGATTCCGACTGCTCCGAGCAGCCTAGCGGGTCACCCGGACTCCTTCTTCTGGCGGATGGAAACAGGTTTGAGGGCCGTTTGTTTGGGGCCGAAGTCATCGCGGAGGGCGAGCTGGTTTTCACCACCGGCATGTGTGGCTATCAGGAGAGCCTCACCGACCCCTCTTTCGCTGGGCAGGTCCTCACATTCACATACCCCCTATTGGGGAACTACGGGATTATCCCCGGAATTTCCGAGTCGTCCTCCGTCTACCCGAGGGGCGTCGTGTGCCGCCAACACATGAAGAGCCCAGACCACAGGGACTCGGTAGGCAGCGTTCACGACCTTCTTCTCGCTCATGGCGTACCAGGAATCGAGGGAATCGACACCAGGACTCTGACCAGGAGAGTCAGGGAGCACGGAACCGTGCTCTGCGTGTTCGGCCCTGCGGAGAAAGAGGGGGAGATGGAAAGCATTCTCGGGGAGATGGCGCCCCCCGACGCTGATGACCTCGTTGGACAGGTCACCATCGATGCCCCCGTTTTAGTCAACCCCGGCGCCAAGGACTCTGACGGAAACAGACTTCCAAGATTGGCAGTCATAGATTGCGGCATCAAGTACAACATTCTGCGGGAGCTCTGCGGCAGGTTCGAAGTCGTTTGGTGCCCGGCGACCATGGAGATGGAAGAGATAGCCCGTACCTGGTCCCCAGATGCCCTTTTCGCCTCAAACGGCCCCGGGGACCCTGCTCATCCCGGAGCCGCCACGGATGCTAGGAGGACCCTTGCAGCAGCAGTAAGGAACGACCTTCCTGTGATGGGGATTTGTCTCGGCCACCAGCTAATGGGGCTGGCCGCGGGTCTTAGGACCTATAAGCTCCGATATGGCCACCGAGGGGCGAACCAGCCTGTGATGGACCTCGTCTCCGGAAGGGTCCATATCACCAGCCAGAACCACGGCTTCGCCGTAGAGGATCCCGTGAAGGGAATGCTCGCACCCCACCCCAGTGGCGCTCACTCGGACACGGGAGACAATGTCCTTGGCGCTGACTTCAGGGTCCGGCACGTCAACTCAAACGACGGAACCGTGGAGGGCCTAGACCTAGTGGGGCGACCCGCGTTCACGATCCAATTCCATCCCGAGGCGTGCCCCGGACCACACGATGCCGCGCCTCTATTCGACAGGTTCCAGGGCATGGTCGCCGAGCACCTCGCCACAGTGGGACAGGCAATAGGATCGAGGGGCGGTGGGCTCTGATGCCCCGCAGAGACGACCTTAGGAGGATAGTAATCCTCGGAAGCGGCCCCATCCGCATCGGCCAGGCAGCAGAGTTCGACTTCTCGGGATCCCAGGCATGCAGGGCACTTCGCGCCGATGGCTTCGAGATCATCCTGATCAACTCCAACCCGGCCACGATCCAGAATGATCCCGAGATGGCTGATCGCATCTACATCGAACCCCTGCTACCAGAGGTAGTCAAGAGAATCATGGAGAAGGAGAAGCCAGATGCCATCCTTGCTGGAATGGGTGGGCAGACTGCCCTGAACATAGCTTCGGCCCTTGCCAAGGACGGCACCCTGGACGAGTTGGGCGTCGAGCTGATCGGGTGCAACCTTGCCGCAATAGACGAGGCAGAGGACAGGGACCTGTTCAAGCGGGTGTGCGAGGAGATCGAACTCCCCGTGTGCAAGGCGATGGCCTGCGACTCGATAGAGGCGGTCATTTCCGCTGCCGAGGAGCTGGGATCGTTCCCTCTTCTAATTCGTCCCGCGTTCACCCTAGGGGGGCTTGGCGGGGGATCCGCGTTCAACATGGGCGAGCTGGTGGAGATTGCCAGCCAGGGGATTCTCCACTCGGCCATAGGGCAGGTATTGATCGAGGAGAGCATCCTCGGTTGGCAGGAGCACGAGTACGAGGTCATGAGGGACGGTGCCGACAACGCCATTATCGTCTGCACAATGGAGAACATCGACCCGATGGGGATCCACACGGGCGAGTCGATAGTAGTCGCCCCACAGCAGACACTCTCAGATCGGGACCACCAGATGCTGAGGGACGCTGCCCTGAAGCTGATCAGGAGGCTGAACATAAAGGGCGGCTGCAACGTACAGTTCGCCGTCGACCAGTCGACTGGTGATTTCCGCGTTATCGAGGTCAACCCTCGGGTCTCGCGCTCGTCTGCTCTGGCATCGAAGGCGACGGGGTACCCCATCGCGCGCATGGCCGCACTAATCGCAGTTGGATATACCCTGGACGAGCTCCCTAACCCAATCACGGGAGAGGGTACCACGGCTGCCTTCGAACCCACCCTCGACTACTGCGTCGTCAAGATCCCCCGGTGGCCATTCGACAAGTTCCGCACAGCCGACAGGAGGCTGGGGACTTCGATGAAGTCGACCGGCGAGGTCATGGCGATAGGGCGTTCCTTTGAGGAGGCATGCCTGAAGGCGTGGGCGAGCCTGGAATACGGCAAGCCCCATCCAAGGCCCCTGACGATGTCCGACGCCTCAGACGGCGAAACGATGGACGAGAGGGCCGCAGAGCAGCTGCCCACTGCACTGCTGGAGGACTGGCTCAGGGTCGCGACGGACCGCAGGCTTGGTGCCGTCATCGAGGCACTGAGGAGGGGCTACTCTATCGAGGACGTGAGGGACCTAACCGGGGGGATGACTCGCTGGTTCGTACGGCGGTTCGAGAGGATTGCAGCCATAGAGACCGAGATTAGGGCGGCTGGCGAGATAGGCATGTGCCCAGCCGACATACCCGAGGGCGAGATGCGCTCCTGGAAGGGCGCGGGCTTCACCGACCTCCACATTGCCGACGCGCTCGCGGGATTCCCCGAGAGCGGCTTCAAGAGCCTGTCGACCGGCTCCGACGAGACGTCCGTCAGACTCCGCCGCCACAGGCTCGGGATCCATCCTCGCTACCGCATGGTTGATTCGTGCGCCGCGGAGTTCGCCGCAGTCACCCCTTACTACTACTCGACTTACGAGGGTGGTTCCGCCTACTCTGGCATAGACTACGTACCGGGGCTCTCCTCCTCGGTGAAGCAGCGAATCGTGGTAATCGGCTCCGGCCCAATTAGGATTGGCCAGGGGATCGAGTTCGACTACGGGTGCGTTCATGCCGCTGGCGCTATCCAAGACCTCGGGCACGAGGCGATTATCATCAACAACAATCCCGAGACCGTCTCAACCGACTTCGACACCAGCGACAGGCTGTACTTCGACCCGCTGACCCTGGAGTCCGTCTCGGAGGTCCTGCTGAGGGAGGACGCAACAGGCATCCTCCTTCAGTTCGGGGGCCAGACCGCGATCAACCTCGCTCTTCCTCTCGCGGACGAGATCCCTCACCTGTCGGGCCTGGGGCTCGACCTGGTTATGGAGGGGACCACCCCCGAGGCGGTCGACGAGGCCAGTGACAGGGAGAGGTTCGAGGAATTCGCCATAAGGTGCGGCCTGCGCATGCCCGACGGGGCGACGGCGACGTCCCCCGACGGGGTCAGACATGCCGCCAACGAGATAGGTTACCCCGTCCTTATCCGCCCATCCTACGTCTTAGGGGGCCGCGGCATGGAGATTCTTTCCAACTACAAACAGCTGGAGTCTTACATGAGGGATGCCTACCTGTCTTCCGACAGGCCCCTGCTCATCGACAAGTACCTGGGGAATGCCATGGAGCTGGACGTGGACGCAGTCTGCGACGGCAAGGAGGTCCTGGTCGGTGCGATAATGGAGCACTTGGAGGAGGCGGGGATTCACTCGGGGGACTCGACCTGCTTCATACCCCCACAGAACGTCTCGCCGGAACTGCTCGCTCAGGTCGAGGAGTGGACCACCCTAATCGGGCTTGAGCTCGGAATCCGTGGCTGCTTCAACATTCAGTTCGCGATCCACGAAAACCTCCTTTACGTCCTGGAGGTGAATCCCCGCGGCTCCCGCACGTTCCCGTTTGTCGCCAAGTCCACCGGCATCCCCCTGGCCCGGATTGCCGCCCGGGTCGCACTGGGCGATAGGCTGTCCGACCTCGACATCCCCGAGCCACAGACCGAAGCGGTGTGCGTCAAGGCACCCGTCTTCCCGTTCATCAAGCTCAGGGGGCTCGACCCGGCCCCAGGACCGGAGATGAAGTCCACTGGCGAGGTCATGGGTTCGCATGTCCGGGCTTCCGCAGCATACCTGAAGGCGCGTCTGGCGACCGAGCTCCCCGTCCCTACCGAGGGAGGGGTCTACATCACTGTGAAGGACGAGGACAAACACTCGATGATACCCCTAGCGGAGAGGCTACTGGGCATGGGCTTCACCCTCTACGCCACCAGGGGGACATCCCGGATACTTAGGGGGGCAGGGGGCCTCGAGGTCCAGACCTGCTACCGTATCGCCGAAGGGAGGTCCCCCGATGCACTCGACCTGATGCGCCAGGGCAAGATACAGCTGGTGATCAACACTCCTCGCTCGACTGGGGGCGCCGTTCTGGACGGGAACATGATGAGGCGACTCGCAGTGGAGCTGAACATCCCGTTCGTGACGACAATGGCCGGTGCGAGGATGGAGGTCGAGGCCATCGATGAGGCCAGGAATGGGATTCCTGAGCCACGCCTCCTTAGAATCAAGACCCTCTGAGAATACTGACCTCTCAATGGGTTAATGTCCGATAACTTTGGGCGGGAAATGTGGAGGATCGTGATCTCCGAAGGCACTTTGTTGAGTTAAGACAAAGGTACGACACGGCAATGTTCGTTATCTCTGCAGTTTTTATTCTATTTTCGCTTACTATTATCTATGACATTGGTGATGCTATGGAAGCTGTTGAAGACTGCCCTCCAGAACTAGGGGAAGTGTGCGATGAACTGGAGGAGGGAGTTTTTGTAACCATAATTCAGTTTATTATTTTCTTCTTTGGTGGAATCTGCATATATTTTTTGCGTGCTTCAGAACCAATAGATCAGTGACGACTCAGAGGGTGCAGAAGTAGAAGAATAGAATTACACTTTCTCTTGTTTTCTCTCTTCTTCATAGGCATCAGCAACCTTGCCAGCCGTACGAAGAAACTTCTTTTTCAAACCATCGAAGTTAAGATATATTATCCCACCAACTGT
>Ga0208522_1000620_pt1 | contig 24010 bp, 27 predicted proteins | sample ETNtaG_25_FD_185763 | JGI IMG/M metagenome (GOLD analysis project Ga0208522, IMG submission 185763) | Marine microbial and viral communities from oxygen minimum zone, Eastern Pacific Ocean - ETNP201302SV86 (SPAdes) (version 2) | ecosystem: Environmental > Aquatic > Marine > Oceanic ... | reverse complement strand
GGTCGGCCGAGAGCATTCGCACCAGGTGCAGCGCGTCGAGATCGACGTTGCCGAAGTTGAGATCGCTTTCCTTGAACGATGCGCTTGGTCGGTCGAACCAGCGGGCGCGGCCCGAAGAAAACTTGCGGCGCGGATCCTTGGGCGTGATCGACCAGCTGATCAGGTTCTGCCCGAAGACGGCTTCGGTGATGCCAAGCGAAAGTCCGCCCGGCGCCTGGCCGCTGCCCCGCTTGGCAAAGATCGCCTGGTCGCCGCGGATCTTGAAGGTGCCGCCGAACTTGCGGGCCAGCCGCTCGCCAATGGCGATGAAGCTCTCGCCATCGGCCGCCCAGTAATCCTGCTGCAGGGCACCGAGATCCGGATCGACGGTAATGCCGATGCCGGCACCCTCGGCCAGCTTTCCGAGATAGCCGGCCAGGTCGGTATCATCGACATGGAACGCCTGCGGTTCCTTGGCCTTGCCACCGGTGTCAAAACCTTTGGCCTTGACCTTGAGCAGCCGGCCGCCGCTGCGCGAACCGCTGCTTTCCACCTTTTCGACAAAGCCCCGGAACACGCGGGCGCCGTCGAGGATGACGACGATCGGCATCCGCTTGGCTGGCATGCGCACCTTGCCGTCGCTGTCGTCGATCGTCAGGTCGCAGCTGTCCGATGCCTCGCCCGCCTTGTCGGTGACCGAAATGTCGATCAGCGTCGGCGCCCAGGCCGAGGTCAGATCCTGCCCGTCGAGCAGGATCCGCCAGTCCACTTTCCATTTGGGTGGCGACAGCACTTAGCCCTCCCCGAAGAGATCAATGACCTTTGTGGTTTGCGCCGGCGCGGACGCCGGCAGCTCCGGTAGCTTGACCGAAGTGCCGATCGGCAGCTCTGCGCCGAGATCCGCCACACCGGGATTTGCCTCCAGCGTCTGTTCGAGCAGCGCCGCGCCAGCCACGCCATGCTGCCGCCAAAGCAGCAGATCCAGCGTGGTGCGCGGCCGTTGGACAGTGACCGTGATCATCAGAGCGCCTCGAAGAGATTGAGCAGCATGCCCACAAGCCCGCCCGCCTGGCTGCTGCCGATGGCGCCATCGGTGCTGACCTTGGTGAGGGTCAAGGTATAGCGAACCACAAAGCCGACGCCGAACCGGGTGAGGTCGGAATGCTGTTCGCCCACCTTTTCGATCACGTACCAGCCCAGCATCCGGCCATCGCCGCGCATCAGCGGCACCTTGGTGCCCGAGGTGGAAAGGCTATAGGCCAGTTCCAGCTCGGTCAGGCCGCCAAGCCTGGTCGGCAGCAGCTGGCCGGAAATGGTGATCGACTCGTCGGCCTCGCCCATGAATTCGCGTGGCTGCAAACCGCCCATCACCGGCTTGACCGCCAGATCCGCCCCGGCATTGCGGCTGAAACTCTCGGCCGCGAATGGCAGTGTGTCGAGCGTTAGCGGCCCGATTTGGAAGAGCATGGCTTACCCCGCATATTCGATATCGGCATAGATGCCGCTCAAGGCGTCTTTCACCCGACTCTCGATCATCTGCAGCACGGCCTCCGCCGTCGCCTGCGGATCCGCGCCACCCTGCACGACGATATCGCCAAAGCTGACCGACAAGGCCCCAGCAGCGCGCCCGCCAAGCATGCCTGCCGTTTCCTTCGCCGTGTGAACCCAGCCGCTACCGCCAGGCGTGATCAGCTCGGGACCTTCCTCGCCGACCAGATAGGTCTTGCCGCCGACAATCGAGCCACCGGCCGCCTTCGCATCGTCCCAGCCGGGCACGGGCAGAGCGTTTGGGTCGGGATCCGCCAGCGGATTCGCCTGCCCCCCGCCACCGCCGAAGAGCTGAGTAAGCCACGGCGGCAGGTTGGCGATGATGAGGCTGCTGATATCGATCTTGCCGATCGCTTCGAGGATCATGGCCGGCCAGCTCGCGAACCAGGCAAGCAACTCTTCGAACTTGGCGACCAGGCCATCCCAGATGCCCTGAATGATCTGCACGCCGACGTCGTACATGCCGGCGACGGCGCCGGCGATCTCGCCGGGCAGGGCCGTGAACCAGGCGATGATCTCGGCGCCCTTGGTGACCACCGCCATTACGGCATTGCCGACAGCGGACCCAGCAGCCTCGCCCCAGCCGCGCCAATCCTCGGCACTGGCGTCGACCGGCCCAAGCAGTCCAGTCACCCAGTCGAGGATCGCAGCGCCCCCGTCGATGATCGGCTGGATCGCCGGCATGACAGGCTCAAGGGCCGAGACCACGCCGGCGCCGAACCCGTGGAAGAAGCTCACCAGCCCTTCCCAGTTGTTGTAGATCCACGTGCCCGCCGCCGCGATGCCGGCGAGCACCAGGCCGATGCCCGACATCATCAGCGCCATGCGCAAAGCCATGACCGCGTTCTTGACCAGGTTGAGCGGATTGATCAGGGCAAGAAAGCCTGCCGCCCCTCGGCCCAAGACCAGCGCAGCGTCCAGAATGCCGCCCTTCATGAAGAGGAAAGCCCAGCGGGTGGCGATCGCCGCCACCCGCAAAGCCACAAGGCCGCCGACCAGGGCGACAATGGCCTGCACGATCTGCGGATTGGCCGCCGCCCAGTCGGCCATGGCGATCAGCACCGGCCCCACGGCAGCGGCCACACCATTGATGGCGGGCAGCAGCGCATTGCCGATCGCCAGAGCGACCCCGTCGACCTGGTTCTTGAGCCGCTGCAGGTTGAACTCAGTCGTCTGGGCGCGCTTGGCAAATTCGGCCGAGACGCTGCCGGCATATTGGGTTTCGTCGGCCACATAGCCCAAGGTCCGTTCGAGGGCGTCGAGGTTGCTGAGAAGTGGCGCCAATGCGCGGGCTTCGTCGCCAAAAAGATCGCTCATTGTGGCGGCCCGCATCTCTGCAGGCAGCTGCCCCAAGCGGTTGATCACCTCCATTGTGGTGCCGACCGCATCTTCCTGCATGCCGGCCGCAACCTTGGCGGCATCAAGGCCGAGACTACGGAAGGCACGACGCTGCGCAGCAGTGGCGCTTGTTCCCTTGGTCAGTGCCCGGCCCATATTGCGGAAAGAGGTCGAGGCCACCTCGACCTCGGCGCCGGCGCTGATAAGTGCGGCCCCGAAAGCCAGGGTTTCTTCTTTGGAATAGCCGTAGAATTCACCCTGTGCAGCGACGTTGCGCGTGAACTGCGTCAAGTCTGGCGCTGTCGAGGCCGTGCGATCGGACAGGTGGTTGATCGCGTCGGCATAGAGCATGGTCTCTTCAGTAGTCAGGCGCAGCGCCTCTCTGATCTTGGCCAGATCCTCGCCTGCCTGTCCGCCCGACACACCCCAGGCGAGCGCCGCCTTGGCGGTCATGCGGGTGAACTCCAGCAGCTCGCTGTCCGCAATGCCGGCAGCGGCCGCGTTCTCTGCCAGGGCCGCCAGCTCGGTCACCGCCATCGGGATCTCCGAGGTCGAGAGGCGCCGAAGATCCTCGCCGAACTGAGCAAGACCGCTGTCGCTGAAATCGGAAACCTTCGCGACGTCCGCCATGGCGCTTTCAAAGGCCACAGCCTTGCCGATCGGATCTGCCAAAGCACGGCCGAGGGCGTAGGCAGCGGCTGCCGCGTCGACCATCTGGCCGCGCATTTCATTCATCTGCATGGCATTGGCGCGCGACTGCGCCTGTAGGTTCTTGACCACCTGCGCCACCCCACGTGCCGGCGCTGAGATCTGGTCGATCAGCGCCACGATGAGCTTGGAAGTGATGACGGCCATCAGATGGACTCCGTTAGCTTTCGTCCCCTATGCAGTGAGCAGGAGAGGGAGAACCGATATGAAAAGGTTGGCTATTGTGATGGCGCTGCTGGCGCCGATAAGCGCCACGGCGCAGGACAAGTCGGCGCAAGACCGCCTATTCGACGCCCTGAGTGTGGAATGGTTCATCGCAAACTGCGATCAGGCGCGGGGCCTGTCGGCCATAAGCGCGACAATGGCTGCGATGATCATAAACGGCAGCACTGTTCACGACGTAGATGCTGCCCGTGAAACTGTTCGCGCCCGCATTTCTTCTCGCTACGCAACACCACAGGAAGCCTGCACCGCGCTTGAGGCATGGCAAAACACCCCGACTGCCGAGTGAAATGCCCGCATGGCCGAACCGCTTGCAAGCGGTTCGGCCCTTCGATGATCACCGTTTCGGCCGCTCGCGCTTGAGCTGGCGGCCGAGGCTTTTCGAGTAGCTGATCAGCTTGTCGATCTCCCAATCCTCGACACTGTCGATCGAGGTGTGGGTGTGCCGCGCGACCGAGAGGATTACGTCTCGCCAGGCGACTGGTCGGCTTCCGCTCCCAGCTTCTCCAGCAGAGCCGCCCCACGCTTTCCCATCAGGGGCGCCACCTTCACGCCCAGCTCGGTCAGGTCTTCCATGTCCAGCTCGAGGATCACCTCGACGGGGACGCCGGCGAGAGCGGCAAACATGAGATACCCGGCCATGACCTTGTTGGTCTCATCTTCGGCGACCAGGGCGTCACGCGCTTTCATGCGGCGCAGGGTGAAGCTGGTATAGGTTTTCCCCTCGACGGTGACGGGATGGGCAAGGGTGAGGGTCGGTGCTTCCGTCATGTGCTAAGCCCCCAGCGCCCGGCGCTCTTCCTCGAACATGTCCACGCCGTTGACGCGCAGCACCCGCTCGAAGAAGTCGACATAGAACAGCTCCTGGCCGCCCAGTGTCAGCTCGTAATGGGTCACCTCGGAAAAGGTGTGATTGCAGCCCTGAAACTCGGCCGGGTCGCTTTCGTCCGGCTCCCAGACCGAGATCGCGCCCTCGATGACGGCGCGGGCGCCGACCGTGGATCCGCCCCCCGGCTTCTTTTCGCGATAGGCCGCCGCGAACACCCAGCGGTCGCGGACGCCGAGGCCCCGGAACACGTCGAGGTCGAGGCCCTTGACCTCGAACTTGGGCTCGATCACCTCAAGCCGGGGCTGGGCGAACTTGACGGCCATGACGCCGCCACCGGGCGAATGCTCGGCGCCGGCAAAGGTCAGGCCCGGCAGGGCAAGTTTGGAGATCACGGTGGCACGCGAGGTGCCGGCTTCCTCGGCCCGGCGCACGTCGACGGCAGTCAGCTGATAGAGCGGCTGCATTTCAAATCCTCATTGATGAACGGATGCAAGCCAGCCAGCGGATCCGCTGGCTGGCGAGGGTGCGACCGGCGCCTTAGGCGGCGACCGAATTGAGGCGGGCGATGATCTCGCCGACCAGTGCGTCGAGGGCCGGGCGGTAGCGCGCCACTTCATGGTTGGCGACCTTGAAGGCCGACACCGGTTCGATCCCGAGATTGACGGTCAAATGACCGAGGCGGATGGATTCAGGGCTGTTCTTGTCGGCGCGGAACTGCACGTCATAGCCGATGATATCCTGGTCGACCTTGTGGTCGCGCAGCATGAACTTGATCGAGTTGATCCACGCCTCGACCGAATCCGCCGAGATCTTCCTGCCCAGAAACGGCCGGGTGATCTCCATGATCTTGACCGTGAGATAGTCGGCCCCGCGCACCTGGTGGATCTGTTTCCACAGCTCGCCCGTCGTAGTGTTGTCGGTGCCCACGAACACGTGGCCGCCATCGGCGACCGCGCCGTCAACGCCGGTTTCGCCCTGCACCACGATCGATACTTCGCTTTCCAGCATCTGCTGACCTTCGGTCGAACCGTCGAGCAGCGAGAACGGGATTTTGCGCGAGACCCCCGAAAGGCCCAGCACCGCCCTATTGGCGAAGGGGTTGAAGGGCTTGCCTTCGAAGAGGTTATCGACGCGGATCATCAGGCCGAGGATGCGCGGCCCCATGGCGCGGGTCACCAGCGAGACGCCCTCATAGACACGGGCGGCCACGCCGATCGGCAGGATGCGCTCGGAATTGAACGCCTCGCGCTGCGTGATCGCGTCATCCTTGTCATCGGGATCCACATCGACCACTGCCACGGCCAGCAGCTTTTCGCAGGCCACGGGCAGCGCTGCCCAGATCGGGTTCGGGGTTTCCGCATCGGCCTGCCAGCTGGTGCGGCCGACCCAGATCAGGCGGGGCGTTGCGCCGGTGGCCGAGGCGATTTCCGCAACCGAGGTCGGGGCCAGGGCGGCGACGATATTGGCGACGGTCAGGGCGACCGTGGCCTCTTCCTTGACGCGGATCACCGTCACGTCGGCGCCACCGTTGATGCCCGAGAGCTGGGCATGGATGGCTTTGACGGCATCGGCCAGCAGGCCAGTGCCAAGGTCGGCGACCTTGGCGGCATCGCTGGTCGAGATCCGCACCGGAGTGTCGAGCGGATAGGTGAGCGCGACGGCATCTTCCGAGGTCTCGATCACCAGGGCTTTCGAGAAATCGGCCCCCAGTGCTGGCAACGCCTCTGTTTCAGGGCGCGAGAATTGCATGCCGAAAACCGGTGCGGTCATCGGGTGGTCTCCTTTGGTGTGGTTTGAGGGTCAGCGCCGCGCGCTGTCGAAGATGACGACGGCCAGGAACATGGCCACCGCCTTCCAGCGCTCGACGCCGAGGATCACCAGGGCGTCGAGAAAGGTCGTGTGCGCTGTGAGCGGATCGAAGCCCGCCCAGGAGCGCAGATAGTCGTGCAGCACGGCCGCAGCCGCGTATTGCGGATCGAACGGGGCGAAGAGCCACCAAAGCCAGCGGGGCACCGAGGCGAGGTCGGTGACATAGCCGGCCGGCACGGTGACGCGCAGGCCGGAGCCCTTGACGCCGAGGTCAAAAGAAAAGGGGCGCTCCGTTCGGTAGCGCCCCTTTTCGTCCGGTGTGATCACCAGCGGATCGGTGAAACTGCTCACAGCGTCAGCCCCCAGAGCCAGAGATCGTTCAGCTCGGTTTCGGTCATGCCGAGATGGATCCGCGCCGCCTCGATCAGCGGATGGTCGCGCCGGAATTCGAGGCTGAATTCCAGCATGGCCGAGGCGATGCCCTTCTGCACCGGATCGGCAATCGTATCGACCCAGGCATGCAGGTCGATCTCGTGGCCGGTGGCGCGCACGGCCCCCCAGAATTGATAGGGCTTGAGCGGCAGGTAGGGGTTCGATGCCGGAACCAAGGGAGTGAGCAGAGACAAATTTACAGCACTCACTAGCGCTAGCCCTCCGCACTGGTTGGGAGCGTCACCGGTCCATTGCTGGCGACGATTGTTTCGGGAAAGAGGACAGATTGCCGGGCTTCGTCCGGCGAACATGGCATGATCAACGCGACGGACAAGACCCCACCCTCGCGATAAGCACCCAGAACATAGGCGCTCTCGAAGGCTTCGGCAGGAAGGCGATAGCCGTCTGGAATGCCCGACAGGTCGAGCAAGGCTCCGTTGACCGTGATCACCTCGCCATCGACCGTGACCGATAGCGTGTCGAGCCGGACTTGCGGCGACAGTTCGATATTCATTGCTAGAACCACCTTCCAATACCGACAACATGGAGCTGTTGGCTCGTGAGCGCATCAGTGGAGTTGATGTAAATCGCGTAAGTCGAGAGATCTGGGTGAATTGCGCAAATGGAGAGCTGGTTGGACGTGGGCACACCCATTGATGCTAGCGCATGAACCGTGTTGCCTGCAGCGAAGGCCATAGGCCAGGTCAGCGAGGAACTCACCCATGTCGTACCAGTCGATTTCGACATGGTTATGCCTTGCCGCGAGCAGATCAGAGTGCCGTTGGCAAACATGATCCACGAGCCGTTCGCATTGTCACCTCGGGCGAGGATGCCTCCCGTTGGGACTCCCGACACGTGGGTGGGGGTCGTCAATATGTTGGTCCGCTTGTAGGCGTCTGCGGGCAGCCTAGCTGTGGGTAGTGTTCCCGTTGTTAGGTTCGTCGCATCATGTGCGCCGATGTAGGTCCGCGATGCTGCGGCATCGGCCAAAGTAAGCAGGCCCCGGCCAAAGGCAGTCGTCGCCAGGGCCGCGATAGCAGTCAGGTCAGAATCCAGCGGCTGCTTCCCCGCCAAGGCGTTTGTGATCGTCGTCGCAAAGTCCGGATCGTTCCCTAGAGCCGTCGCCAGCTCATTGAGCGTGTCGAGTGCGCCGGGCGCGGCCCCCACCAGGGCATTGATGGCGGCCGTGATATCGGCCGGTGTAGCCTTCCCATTGAGGGCGGTTTCAAGCCCGGCAATATTGTTGATCTGCAGGGCGACCGGGATCCACTTGCTGGCCTGCCGCAACAGCGCCATGCCATTGGCCACGCCGGCGACGTCCACGTCGGTCAGATTGGCGAGGGCATCGTGATATCCCACGTCCAGCTTATTGCCGAGCGCAGCGACCAGGCCGGCGATCTCGGCCATGGCGTGGCCATGACCGAGGTCGGATTTGCCGGCCAGGGCCAGCAGCAGGTTTGCCACATCGGTGTCGATCGCGCCAAGTGCCGCGATCAGCCGAAGCACGTCGTCTTTGAGCTTGCTACCGGGCGCCGGCAGCTGATAGCCGCGATTGGGCGTCGTCGCCATTCGCTCGAACTCCTAGATCTAGACGGAATAGCCGCGCAGGGCGGCAATGGAAGTGCGGCTGTCAGGCCCACCGGTCATCGTGACGCGCAAGCGCCCTTCGGCGGCCGAGTAGCTCGCCAGCTCAAATTTGGGTTCGACCCAGCCCTCACCCAGCGTGAAAGTGCTGTCGAGGTCCAGATCGACCCAGTTGTCGTCGCCGGCATCCACTTCGACCGCGACCGTGCCACCCGAGCCCAGAAAGGCCGCGAACAGCGCCGACACCGTCTTACTGACGCCGATTTCGAAGGCGCGCGTGACATAGGTGCCGGTCGCACGAATCCGGCCACCTGCGATCATTGTGCCCGGATAGAGCACCGGCGAGATCGTCTCGGTCCCCGCAAGCACCGCGCGCAGCGTCACGGTCTCCGACACATAGCCGGAGAATTCGTGATTCTGCCCCGCTGCCAGCGGTATGACCGAGCTGTCGGCCCGCACCAGCTCATAGCGGAAGCCCGCCTCTTGTGACGGGATCTCGATCGAACCCCTCACCAGGAAATCGCTGATCGTGTCGAGCGCCCCGGTCCAGAGATTCTGCACCAGGCTGGTGGCCGTGAATTTGGCACCGACTATTTCGAAGGCGATGTCTTCATCCGGATGCACCTGCCAGCTCACCCGGTTGGACGAACTGAACATGTCCCCGATCGTATAGGGCTGCGACGATACCCGCTCCTGATTGGCCCCGGATCCGAACACGTCGCCGAGGCGAGAGGTCGAGACCGCATGCTCGCCATCCGAGGTGAGGATGACGAAGCAATAGAGCCGCATCGGGTCGAGATAGACCGGGGCCGCAAAGCGCGCCTCGATCTTGTCGCCTGGCTCGACCATCGCCATCGACACAAAGGCCTCGGCCAACACCTCGGTGGTCGGAAAGCCGTTGGCCATGGTCGCCAGCTGCACGCGCACCGCATTTAGCGGCGAGCCCACAGCCTCGATCCAGAAGTTGACGCCAACAATGAACCGAGGCGCGGGCACCCGGAAGCTCTGCGCCAGCGGGTCGTTATTGCCCCCCGTGTTCGGATTGACCACCTGGTTGATCACCTGGGTGACATTGTTGACGATCGTGTTGTTGACGATCACCACGGGCGGCGGAGCCGCGCGCGTCACCAGGGTCACCCGGCGCATGATCGAGACGTCGATCTGGCCTTCGCCGACAAAGATCGCTTCCGCGAAACTGTCGGCCGCGCCAGTAGCCCGCACCAACCTGCGCCCGACCGGCACATTGGCCGGGATGGTGAAGGTCAGTGCGATCTCGCCATTGGCGTCGGCCGTCTGGGTGCCGGCTGGTTTCACGTTGCGACCGTCGAAGGTCAGCGTGGCCAGCTCCTCACCGACCCCGAAACCTTCGAGCGTCACCGCCACCTCGATCTGCGCCAGCACCCGGGCAGCTTCCTGCCTGGTCGCCGCCACTTCGTCGAACACGGTCTGGCCGGGCGGCACGTTTGGCGCCGCCGTGAATTCCTGTGTCACCGGCGACGTCCATTCGACCGCCCGTTCCGTCCAGAAATAGGCGGCCGGCTGGATCTTCATCCCCGCAGGCATGGGAATGAAATTGTCGTATGGGTTGATCAGCGACACGCTGGTGCGCTGCGGCTGAGATACGACGATCTCTTCGACATAGGGCAGCGTGATCACGTCCCCCAGGACGATATCGAGCAGCACATTGTCGATCGCCAGCTGTAGCACGCCACGGTTGACGGCCGCCGACTGTGCAGCGCCAGGGTCGCGGTAGAAGTCATCGACAAAGGTGTCGGTGAAGATCCCGCGCTTCGAGACCGGTGTGCCCGAAAGGCGCACTTCGTTCGAAGACATGGCCCAACGATCGACCTGCTCAGCCACCTTGATCAGCAGCGCATAATAGCGCCGGTGATCGTCCTGGGTGACATTGCGCGTGCCATTGTTGACGATGACCGGAGGGCCCAGCCAGCTGTTATGCACTTCGGCCAGCTTGAGCAGGTTACCCGGCACGGTCGGCGGCAGGGCACCACGACGGGCCGAGACCCCCTTCACGCAAGCCGGACGGCCTGCAATGTCGAGGCAAATGAGATCGATGCGGGGCAGCTTGGAGCTGTAGCCCAGAATGATCGGCTTCCCATTGACCCCACCCTGCACGGTCACTTCGGTGGCCGTGTGCGTAGCGGTGTCCAGCACCGAGACATTGTAGAGATACGTCACGGTATAGGTCGAGGCGCCAACCGGCTCGGCGCCAGCCGGACCCCAGCTGATGCCATTGCCGGCAAGGGCATAGGTCGACGGGTCAAAGGTCGTGCCACCCTGCACGACGCTCTCGATCTCGAAGGCGCCGGCCATGAGCAGCGCGTCGATGCCACCGGGCGAGCCGCCGCGCACCACGGTTTCGACGGCGCGCTTGACCACCACGGCAAAGTTGAGCGCCGCGATCGGGCCGCGGTTGACCGCCACCGTGGTCGAGGTGCCGGTGGCGCCGGTAAAGGTGTGGGTTTCGCCCGAGATCAGTTCAAGCGACGGATCCTCTGTCACCTGCATGGTGAAGGCAGTTTCGCGGATCCGCTTGTAACCCAGAATATTGGCCGTGCCCGCGTTGATCGAAAACACCTGGTCGGCGCCATTGAGGCCGAGGGCGGTGACTTCGCAGCCATCGACGATGTAGTGCCCGTTGAGGTCGAAATCATAGGGCGCGATCTGGGCCATGATCCCCGACAGCGCAGGCGGCGCCACCTGGGTGATGACCGTCCCGTCGAGCAGCCGATAGACCGAATAAAGGTCACCCTCCTGGCCGTCGCCGGAAAAGCCCCAGCTCAATGCGATCTGCTGCCGGGCCGCACCCGGTTCGCCCTCGGCGGCCGAGCCGGGGTGGAGCCCGGTGAGGGTCGGATCCTCGACTTCGGTGACAACGGTACGGATCACCCGGACGCCGATCGTCACCTCGCCGACCATCGGCACGTCGGCGAGATAGGCTTCCTCGATCGGATAGATATCGCCCTCGATATAGATCCGGCCGGGGAACACATGCACGACGCCATTGTCGAAGTCGATATTGACGTCGGCACCCTCGATCCGGTCGCCATCCTTGATGACGCGATCCGAGATCCGCTGGCCGCGCGAGCGCAGAATGGTTTGAACTTCATTCAGCTCGGCGCCTTGGGTGTAATACTGCTCGCCCTCGCGAAAGATCACCCCGGACGTGTTTGGCCGGCTCGGCCCACGGTCATAAGCCGCAGGCACGCCGGGAACTTCAAAAGCCATGTCGTATGTCCCTAGAACCGCAAAAGCACTTTGACGCGCTCGCGAATGGTTTCGCCAAAGGCGATATCGATCGGCGAGACGGCCACCGGTTCGGTGCCGCCAGAGATTTCACCGGGCGCCAGCCACAGCAGGCCAGGCGCAGCCGGATCGCTGGGCACGGCGTCGAACACCAGTCCAAACGAGTGGGCGACACTGCCGTCGCCGTCACCAAAGCCGGTCTGGCATTCGGCATAGATCCGAATGTCGGCACTGGGCACCGGCGCATAGTCGGCGCCGCCGACCCGGTAGGGGCCGCCTGTCTCCGGCGCGACCACCCAGCTCGCGCGGGCACGCCGATATCCGATCACGTCGCCCCCTTCGTCGAAGAAAGCGAACCAGATCGGCCGGCCGATCGCGCCCGATGCCATGGCTTCGGATCGGGCGCGCACAGCACTCGATTCCCAGCTGGCCTCGGTACTGTCCCAACTGAAGTCGCCCCAGCCTAGATCCTCATCGGCGACCGGCTCCAACCAAACCCCCAGTTCGACCAGGTCGGCCTCAGCCAGGGTATGGTCGAACTCATAGCTCCGGCCGAAAGACCAGAGCGGCCCGCCCTCTTCGAGGCGCCGACCGGAAAACTCGCCATAATGCGCTTCGCCCCAATGGCTTTCGGAAAGGGTCAGCGGCCGTATGTCGAGACCGTGATAGCCCCGCCAGAACACCGAGCGCCTGGGCACCGAAAGCTTGGCCACGCCGGCGATCCGTTCGAGATCCGCGCGCGCGTCTCGGACGCGATCGAGGTGAAGCTGGAACAGGTTCCAATACCGCCGCAGCGAGCTGGCCTCATCGACAATGCCTTCATAGCCCAGCCAGGCCAGGGCAAGGTCAATGGCGGCTGGCGTCCCCCGGACACGCTGCCAGTCGATCCCTTCCGCGATCAGCTCATAGAGATTGGGCACGTAAGGCGTCAGCTCGCCCAGCCCATACTCATAGATGAGGAAGGGCAGGAACGATGGCGGCGGCGCCAAGAGCTTGGTGCCGCGAATGGCAACAATGGCCGGCGACACCGATTGGTTGGTGTCGAGCGCCTCGGCCAGGGCGCGTTCCCAATCCGTGGCATTGCCCGGCAGCAAATCGCTCAACATCAGAATGCTCTGCCAATCGTGTTGAGGGTGACCGCCCCAAGCGCGGCCGCCTGGTTGAATGGCACAATGACGTCAGCGGCCGGCGCGAGGATCTCCACGCGCTGCACCCCGTCGATCATCAGGTTGGCGATCAGCCAGGATCTTGTGACGTCACGGCCGAGCCCCATCTGGGCAGCCCAGGCTGCGCTCAGTTTTGCTGTCATCTGATCGACGATTGCTGCAGACGTTTCCGGCAGCAGCCAGACATTGGCCGTCACCGGCATGGCAACGCGCGAGGCGGCCGCGACGACGATCCGATCATTGACCATGCGCACGGCCGGAGCCTGCAGGGCGGCATCCACCTTTGCCAGCAGCGCCACGTCAGCAACGCCGGCATTGTCGGTGGAGAACACCGCCACATGCACGGTCGGATCCCGTCCGACGGTATAGACCGCAGCATCGGCAACCCGCGCGTCGGCGCCGAGGGCCACCGAGCGATAGCGCGGCTCGGTGCCGCCCGTCGATCGACCGCGGATCGCCAGCACCACGCGCACGCGCAAAGCGGCATCGGTTTCGCCGGTCAGGCGTGTCACATCATAGAACTGCGCCAGGTGGTCGAGATCGCTGCCATTGGCGAAGGCCAGGAGGTTTGCCCGAATGGCCTCATTGATCCGCTGGCGCAGCAGGAGGTCGCTATAGCTGGCCGTCTGCAGCAGGATCTGCGCCGGATCGGTTTCCAGATCCTCGACGTCATAGTCGATCCCTGCGGCCGCAAAGATTGCCACCAGCTGTGCGCGGAAGGCGGCATAGCGATCTTCATAGCTGATCTGCTCGATGATGACCGGCAGCGGCAGGTTCGCAAGTTCGGCGGGCAGTTCGGCCATCGAGGCACCCCTAGTTGATCGTGACGCGCTCCCCCAGGCGAATGGTGAAGCTGCGCGTGCTTGCTACGGAAAGGTCGCCGGCAAGCGCGCGAGGGCGCCAGTCGACCAGAACTTGAATGCCCGCATTGCCCAGCCGCAGCTCTGCAGGCGTGGCCGAGATCAGGACAGCGCGCACGCGAAAGCGCGGCTCCCAAAGATCAATGCCGACGGCGATCAGCGTTTTCCACGCTGCAAACAGGGCCGGGGTCGTGGCCCGGCCTAGCAGCTCGGCGAGACCGGCACCGAAGTGGCGCCGCATGACGCGCTCGCCGATCCGCGTGGTGAAGATCACCTCGACCGATTGCAGGGCCGAGCTGTAGCCGTCGACCATTTTGCCGGTATGCCGGTCAACGCCGCTCATTTGGCGGCCTTGGTTCGGGGCGGCTTGCGGGCTGGCGCCGGCGTCAGGCGGCCGTGGCCGAGATCATATAGCGCCTCGGCCTCGGTGAGCGCTACGCGCCGATTGCTGGGCACCGGGGCGCCATTGATCTGGGTGACGCCGGGCGCCACCACATAGAGCTTTTTCATGGCTTGCTCTCCTAGACTGCAAAAACCACGTCGGATCCTTCGACGATCGGCCAGAGGCCCGCCGATGAACCGGAACCGACATTCACTTTGTCGCCGATCCGGGCGACCTTCTTGCCGCCTTCGCCGCCCAGCTCGATCTTGGGGGCGTTCACCAGGACATTGGTCGTGGCATCGATCGTCACGTCGCCACCCTTGCCGATGGTGATCGTCACCCCGCCGAACTGCAGCTTGTTTTCGTCAAGGCTCTGGCTGGGCGGCGGATTGGCATCCGAGAAACCGCCACGCAGCAGAACGCCGCGACGGGGATCGCCACCGGGATTGATGAGCCCGACAATCTGCCCCTCGCTCAATGGCGCCCAGGTCGAGGTCGCGCCGCCAGATTCCGGATGCGGATAGAAGGGCGAGAGATAGGGCTGCCCATCTGGCCCGTCACCGAGCTTGATGCGAAAGCCTTTCTCCGGATCCACGATGGCCACCGGCCCAACCCGGAGCGCCCGGCCGAAGAGGCTCTTGAGCTGCTCAATATCGGCCCGCTGCGCGATGATTTCCGAGATCATGATGGCTCAACCTCGACGGTGACGGTTTCGATCGTCGGCACTTCGCCGCTCTCGCCTGTCGCCAGGGGGCGGCCGCCGAGCGCTACGGACTGGCCGTCGGTCAGGCCAAGCTCGCGCTGCACCAGCTGCCAGTCGACGGCAGTGCCCGCCAGGGCGGCCTCGAAGGCCAGCTTGATCTTGGCCAGCCGCGCATCAGCGCTATCGGCCAGGGCCGTCAGAAACCGTGCATAGATGCTGCCAGTCAAATCCGCGCCACGAACCGGATCGGCAAGCAGGCCGGCCGTGATCCGGACTTCCTGTGCCGCCACGCGCGTGCCGTTTTGTTTCTGGCCGATGCGCGAGCGCTCGATGCCGGAGACGTCGCCCATCAGCTCGCGTGCCAGGTCGGCCCAGAGACTGTCTGGCGCGACCAGGGCATCGGCAACCTGCCGCATCATCAGATCGAGCGACAGCTCCATATTGGCGTCTGTGTCTGGCAGTCCGACGCCGATGATTGAGGTCACCCCGGTTTCAGGATCCTGTTCGAGCATGGCGGCCGAGATACCGGCTTCGATTACTAGCTCAACCGTTGGATCGTCGCCAAATAGCGACAGGAATCCATTGCCCGCACCGACCCGCCCGCCATCGGTATAGACCGAGATGAAGGGTCGATCCTGATCTGTTCGCAGGGCGCCGTCGGCATCGAGGTCGAGGGCCGTGAACTGGCTGTCCAGCACATTGTCACCGGCGAGGGTGGCGCCGCGAAGGGCTTCCTGCACGGCAACGCGCAGCGCGATGCGTGTCAGCATGTTGGCCTCGCTTCGAACGTTGAACTAGGGCGCGGGTCTCGCCTTGGTGGATAGCGAGATCTGCGCGACGATCTGACCGGCGCCATTGGCGTCGACCGTGCCGATTTCGAACCAGGGCTGGCCGTCGCGGGCATCTGCCCGCACCTTGTCACCCTGTTTCAAAATGCCGTTGAAACTGGCCTTCTGAATGATCAGCAGGCCGGTGCCGCCCACCAAGTGCGTGGTGAAAGACGAATTGCTGCGCGACGGCACCACGTCACTTTCACCGGGCAGATGGAGCTGCGCCCGAAGATCCAGCATGGGCCGGCCGGGATCCTCAAGGCCGCCCTTGAGAAAGGAAAGGCGAACCGGCTCCCCGAACAGTCGGTCGGCCGTCCGGGTCGCCATCGCTGTCAGGTTCTGCCAGTTCGCCATGGCGGTTAGTTCGACAGGCGAACGGTGCCGACCGTGTCAGCGGTCAGGGCGGCTTCAACCGCGTGGCCAATCGCCTTATTGGCGCCGGTATTGTCGTCGGTCGTGCAGACAGAATTGCCGGCATCCCAATAGAGCTTGGCACCGACGGTCCAGGCCTGCCCAGTCGCCTTGGGCAACTGGAACACGCCGACCAGGTGCAGCACGACCGGCTCACTGGCAGCGGCGTCATGACCGGCCACGCCGCCGATGTCGCCGGCAAAATAGACACTGCCCGACGTCTTGGCGCCGGCAGTGGTAACGGTGACGGTCGCACCGCTCGAAAGGAAGTTCTTCATTCTGATCCCCTTGGATCTGTGATGTTGGGAAAGCCCGATCGGCCGCGCTCAACAAAGGCGCGGCCGACAGTCAGGAGCTAGGCCGCGTTACAGGCCGGCGTTCTTCCAGGCGAAGCGGGAATCGACGGCGCCACAACCGAAGTCGTGCTCGACCGACATGCCGAAGCCCTGGGTGCCGAACGGCTCTTCCATTCGCACGCGCGGCGCCTCGTAGCCTTCGAGGTAACCCCAACGCCAGTTGCTGCCCATCTCAGGTGCGCCGATCAGATGCCAAGCATTACCCTCGATCTGGCTGGTTTCGATCGGCTGAAGCTTGCCCGAGAACGGGTTCACAGCGCTTGCCGTCGCCGGCGTGATCGTCGCCAGCAGCTTCTCAGCTTCGGTCGATTTGTCGGGGCCGGTCAGCAGGAAGCGCGGGCTGTTGGAAAGCAGCGGATTGCCATCCTTGGACTTCTGCTTGCCCATGGCCGCCCGGCCCTTGCCGATGTTGTCGACGTCGATGACGCTCGCCGTGCCGATGTTATTGTGATCGGCATGGAACACCGTCTTGCCGTCGGCCAGCTTCGCGTTGAAGGCCAGCGAGTAGAAGGTGATTTCCTCGAACAGGGCCACCGTCGCACCATAGCTCGACAGCAGATCAGCGATCGCCCCCAGGTCATCATTGATCAGCATCTGTCGGGTGATCTGGATCCGCCGCGCATAGCTGAAGGCCTGGGTGGTTTCCTTGCCTTCCCCGAAGGTGCCGGCCTTGATCTCGCCGGTCTCCAGCACCTTCTGCAGCATCGGGAAGTCGCCGACGCTCACCGAAGTGTGCGGCCGGAAATCGCGATAGTTGCGCTGCCGGGTGAACGGCTTGAAGGTCGGCTGCGCCAGGGCATAGCGGCCTTCGAGGGTGCGGTTGAGGGCGTTTTCGAAGATCGCCGGGAAATCCGAAGTCGAGTGCGAAGCACGGGTCATGATTTCGTCGATCTGGCGGGCGTTGAGAATGCGGCCGCCGCGATAGTTGATGCTCTCGGCGGCGAGGTCGATCACGCCGCGCCCCATGAACTGGCGGGCAGCTTCGGACGGCCCGGCTTCCGGAACGCGGACGCCCAGGCCATAGGAGAGCGCCTCGGTCATGGCCGCGCGGGTGGTCTCGGTGGCGTCAGTGCCAACCTGCACGCGGGTGTTGCCGTTGACCGGCGCCTGGGTGCCGACCAGTTGGTCGAACAACTGGGCGCGGAAAGCATCGACGGTGACGTTGCCCGCAATGGCTGCGCGGACCAGATCATTACGCCCTGCGCGTTCGGCCATATCCATGATCGCGGTGACGCGAGTGGTTTCGGCGGCACGGGTGGCCTCGGCGTCGACCGGAGCCTGACGGCCTTCGCCACTGTCGTCATCAGTCTCGCCGGCAGCTTCACGCTGTTTGATTTCCATCGACAGCGCACGGATCTGGCCGAGCAGGCCTTCGTGCTCTTCTTCGATGGACCGGACCTTTTCAGCGTCCATGCCGTCGGTGATTTCCTTGATCTTGGCCGATGCCTGCGACGTGAGAGTATCGCGCTCAGCCCGCAACTGCTTGAGGGTCTTCATCCTGTTTCCTCATGAGAGTGCCTTGCCTAAGGGCGCGAAAAGGCATCCGCCTGACAGGCGGCAGCGGCAGGCGGAACTGCCCGACTGACCGTAAAGGGAGGTGCGCTAGGCCAGTTGGGCCTGACGCATGCGCATGCGGGCGGCAGCGACCGCAGCAGCAGAATTGTCCAGCTCGACGTCGAAGAGCTGCTTAGGATCATCGGCCCGCACGCCCGAGGCGTGATCGGCGGGCACGGTGACGAAAGAGATCTCGGTGGGGGTCCAACGCTGGGCAATGACCTTCTGCACCTCGCCGCGCTTTTCCGGCTCGATGATCTTGATCTTCTGTAGCGTGTAGCCGGCCGAAACATTACGCACGATGCCGTCGGCGATCAGGCCGAACAGCCGGTCGGCATCCTGATCGATGCCGGCAGCGGGAAAGCGCAGCAGGGCGCGCGCTTCGGTGCCATCGATCCAAGCCTTGTCGACCACGCCACGCTGGCTGCTGGTCGAATAGCGTGCATGGCTGTCGAGAACCGGAGCGCCGGCATTGAGCCGGGTGAAGTCGATCGCCGACTTGCTGATGGTCAGGATCTCGTCAAAGTCGATCACCCTTTCCCAGCCTTCATAGCGGCGGCGGCGAACCGGGGTTTCGGTGGCAAAGACCACTTCGACCGTCCGCTTGTCCGGGTCGACCTGGTTGGTGCTGGCAAAGGCGCGCACCTGCATGGGAAGAGACGACAGGGTCATTCCTCTTTTTCCTTCGGTTTATCGGACGGCGCCGAGGGCGGCTTCTGGAGCTGCCCGGCCTGCGACATGGTCCGTGGGTCGACGTCCAGCACGAGCCCGAGCTTGTCGAACCGATTGTTGTCGTCGGCGAGCTGCTGGGCCGTTGCTTCCGGATCCTCGCCCCGTTCGGCGACAGCCGCCGACCAGGACTTGAAGCCGGCGCGCACCTCGGCCTTCTGGGCATTGAGGTCGCGCATCGGATCGGCCGAATAGAACCGGGGCGGAACCCAGTCGTATTCGACATTTGTGCTGTCGATGGCGCCGGCGAGCCAGGCCGCATCGAGAAACCAGCCGATCATCGGTTCGCACAGCATCGGAATGATCGACAGCCATTGCAGCTGCGAGATCTCGCGCTTGAAAACTTCGATCCCCACCTTGCTGGACGAATAGTTTACCTGGTCGAGGCGCCCGGTCAGAATGAAGTGCGGCATGCGAAAGCCAGCGGCGATCGCGTGCTCTTCCGATTCCACATAGCTCGGATAGTCACCGGTCGCGGCCGGCTGCGTAAACTTGACGTCACGGCCACCGACAGCGTTGTAGAACATGCCGGGCGCGAACTTCTCGACCCGCTGGCCGTGAACGTCATAAATCCCCGGTGCTTGCCCGGCTGCTGGCAGAATCCCAATCGCGTCATCGGCTTCGCCACCGGTCATGATGCCGACCAGACAGGCCTCCAGCCGCTTTCGCATCCGCTCGGCGACCTTGTACTCTTCGAGGTCGTGCAGGTTTGCAATCGCCGGCGCACCCCAAGGAACGCCGCGCACCTGGGTGCGCTGCTTTTCGAACACATGGGCGATCTCGCTGGCCGGCACGGCCGTTGAGAGCAGGGCGCCCATGCCACCAAGCAGCTTGCTGCCGGGATGTTCCTTGAACAGCCAATACGCTCTTGGCCGGCCGTTCTCGATCTCGATCCCTTGGATCGCGTTCTGGCCCGCGCCTCCGAAACTGGCATCCTTGCGGCTGTCGATCTGGTCAGCTTCGAGCACCTGCAGCTGCAGGGGCACTTCGGCCGACCCCATGGGCAGCCATTCCCGGCGCACCAGGCCTTCGCCGCCCTCGATCATTTCGCGGACGGCGAGGGCCTGCACCCCGTAGAAGTTGACCCGCTTGGCCCAACGGTCGAACACCGCCTTGACCTTTGGATCCTTGAACACCGGCACGATGCCGTCACCGATGGCATGGGTGACCATCAGGGCGACGGCATTGGCCGCCAGCGGATTGTTGCGCACAAGGTCGCGCATGCGGTCGCGCAGCAGCTGGCCGGCCGCAGCAATCTCGGTGTCGGCCGAAGTGGCGCGGGTCTGCCATCCACCCCGGAACCGGCCACGATCGGCGCCGGAATAGCCGCGCTGCAGCTCGGCCATCATGGCGCGGCGGGCGACACGCTTCACCGCCGTCGCCGGCGAGAGATAGCCAATCGCCCGGTCGAGCAGGTTGAGCTTGAAATCCATCAGAACCCCGCAAGGATTGTGCGCGGCGCCTTGCTCTGCCGCGCCTTGAGGTTGGCGAGAGCAGTCTGCATGGCATCGAGCGACTGATATTCGATCTCGGTGCGCACCCCGTTGGATTGGGTCACCACGCGGCGCACGCCGCTGCCGATCGCTTCCTCAAGGGCAGCGATCTGTTCGTCGATCGTCATGGTCTTGCTTCCCTAGATCCAGTCGCTCTTGGCGATCGCTGGCTTGACGGTGGGCGCCTCGACGGCCTTTGGCTCGAACGGGCCATTGCTGCTGTCGAAGAGATCGGGCGTTTGCGGTTGACCGTGAACGGCCAGCAGCAGTTCGGCCCACAGCTGCTCATTGAGCCGCATGCGGGCCTGCAGGTGCCAGGCGAGCGCCTTGGCGTACACGGCGACGTCGAGCCAGTCGTTTTGCCGCCCGACGATCTTTTTCCACTCGCGCGGCTTGTGCGGGTTGATCAGATGGCGCGCCCGGCGCGACACCGAATTGCGCGCCTCTTCATCCGGATCGACCAGCCGTTCGGCCGTCAGTTCCTTGATGAAGTTTTCGTCGGCCAGTTCCGGCGACAGGTGCAACGTGTTGCGTGGCCACTGACCGGTGGCGCTCGGGCCAGCCACCAGATTGGCGAGACCAGCCATCACCGCCGACTTAATGTCGTGGCCATAGACCGGATAGACCAGGGCCTTGGCGATAGCGCGGCCGCGTTGATCCTTGACCGTCTGCTTGGTCGGGCTGCCGAGCCAGGCAGCACCGGCCTTACGTGGACGGCCGTCAAGGGCGAACACGTTCGGGCGTGCCCGCGTGAACAGATAAACGCGGTTTGTCGCATAGCCGGAGTCGACGCCCGAGAGGTCAATTCCTCGCTCGCCACTGCCGGCGCGATAGGTCCGCCCGAGCGCATCGGCCAAGGCGATCCACGGCTCATCGGTCTGGTCTGGCGACCCTTCGAACACTTCCCGGTCGAGCAGATACATCTGCTCACGCGGGCCGATCCCCCAGGCCGCCCACTTGATGCCGTAGCTCTGCACGTCGGCGGTCGACACGATCAGACCGGCATCGGGTGGCACCGACCCGCGAACATGTTGGATCGACCGCGCCGCCTGGGCGATCTTCTCCCAGTCGACGGCCTCGCCGCCCGGATCGTATGGCTGCGCCAGATCCTGCTGCGAAAACGTGCGCAGCTTGGTTGTGTCGCCCTGCGCCTTTTCCCAGCGATCCCAGATCTCGGCCCAGCGCTCGCGCGGCGCATAGGCCGCCCAGAGATGATAGCTCGGCTGCCAATCGCGGCAGCGGCCCTCGCAAGGGTCACACCGCCATTTGTCGAGGTCAGCTGGCTTGATGACCGTCGGCACCTTTTCGTCGGCGTCGTCGGCCACGCGCAGCGGGATCCAGACGCCCTCGGCGAGCATGTCTGGCTTGTGACCGTCCAGCAGTACGCCATCACAGCTCATGCACCGCATGTGCACGGGAAGGCCGAGCGCCTCATCGGCGGGTCGCATCTGGTCGAAGCGCAACGGGTGGTAGTCGCCGCAACGCGGGCATGGCACGAAATATTCGCGCTGATCGCCCGCCTCGTAATCCTCGGTGATCGCGCACTCGCCGACTTCGCCGGGCGTCGAACCTTCCCATTCCTTGGCGAGGTCACCGTACATTTTCTGTCGGGCTCGCGCCTGGTCGCGCGGGCTGCCGCGACCATCGACGTCGCGCGGATAGCCCGTCACTTCGTCCATGGCCAGGTTCTTGATCGAGACCATCTGCAGGCCCTTGGAAGAGCCGGCATTGACGATCTGGCAGAAGCCGCCGCCGAAGCGCTTGAACGCCGTTGTCGATCCCTGTTCGTCGCGACTGCTCACCGGCCGCACCTTGTGGGCGATGCGCGGCGAGGCCTCGATCGTCGGCTGCAGCTTGACCCGGTTGAACTTGGTCGCCTCTTCGAGCGTCGGCAGCACGATCATCATCGAGCCGGGTGCCTGGTCGACCGTGTAGCAGAACCAGTTCTCGATCGCGGTCGACTTGCCAAGCTGGGCGGCCCAGCGGGCCGTGACACGCCGTGCGGGGTGATCGGGGTGCAGGCAATCCTGTGGTTCGCGCAGATAGGGCGTCCGACTGATGCGGAAGTCACCGGCCCAGGGCGAACCCGATTCCGGCGAAACCTTGCGGTGTCGCTCGGCATATTCGGTGATCGTCAGGTTCTCGATCGGCTTGCTGGCCTTCGCCAGGGCAGCAAACAGCACCTGCTCGCCGCGTGGCATGGCAGGGAACTGCTCGCGCAGCGAAAAGTGCAAGCTCATTGGAGAACCGACAATTCTTCCTGGTACGGCTCGCCGGCATCATCGGCGCGCTGCATGGCGTCGATCCGTTCGAGCATTTCACGGTGAAAGACCTCCAGCCCGGTCTGGGCGAAAGTCTTGAGTGCCAGGCGAACCTTGCGTTCATCCCAGCCATGCTTGAGCGCCAGCGTTGTCGCCTCGCCCTCGACAGCACGTTCGAAGGCGCCGCGCATGCGCACGATGGCAGTCTGGGCCGCGTCCGCAACTTCGCGCACGCTGGTGATCTGGCGCAGCTCGCGCGCAAGCTCCAGCTCGCGCAGCGCCGCCGCTGCCTCTTTGTCACGCGCCGCCGCACTGATTTGCGTCGGCAGACGCGGCCCAGCATCCGGCGCCACAGTCGGCGGCTCGGGAGAGCGACGCGACTGCTGCAGCCGGATATTCTCGGCCCGGTGCTGGGCCAAGGTTCCGAATTCGATCAGGTTCGACTTTCCCTCGCGCCGGGTGGGTAGCGCCTCGGCGTGCTGGCCGACATAGCGCGACAGGGTCGAGCGATCGACCACGTCCCCAGCCGCGCTCAAGCGCTTGGCCGCATCCGTGATGGAGATCCATTCTTCCGACATGTGTCGCCTTCCGTGCAGCCACACGTGCAAACACGTGTGATGCGTGTATCGCTTGCAAAGCCGCGCACTAGAAAAATCCCGCAAGTCCGCCGACCCGCGCGAACGCAGAGGCCGGGAAGGACCCAACCGAGGGGGTGGGTGTCAGAGGCCGAAGCGCCTGATCAGCATGGCCTCGACCCGCTTGCGCAGGAGTGGCGCGGCCGTGCGCTCGAACGCTGCCTTGGTGGCGCCGACGGTCATCTCATGCGGGATGCGCACCTGCGACCGCACCTGGGTGAGCCGCCTGCCCGCGCTATCCAGCCGCTGCATGACATGCCCGCCGAACTTCGGCACGGCCACCCTACGGGGCCATTGGCCGCCGCGCATGAACGCCCCAGCGAAGATCTTGGGCTGTCCGAATGGCTTGGCCACCACGCCCTGCCGCGTCTCGCGCGGCGCCAGGTACTTGAGGCGGATGAAGCCGCCCCGCGTGGTCATCTCGTACGACAGCCGGCCATTGGCCCGCGCCGTGGCAGGATTGCCGACAGCCGCGACGATGGTCTTGCGCGGCAGACCAGTCTGCCGGGTCAGGTTGCGGATGACTTGCGTCTTGGCCCGATTACCCACCTGGTTGACGATGCGCGGCAGGATCTTCGGGTTTTCCCGGTTCACCTTGTCCAGCACCTCGGCATAGTGGCGCAGGTAATCGTCAGCCCAGCGGATCGATACGCCCGTCATGGTGCCCCCGAAATGGTTCCGCCCGGAACCGTTTTGCCGACACCTTGGTCAGCCGCGAAAAGGCAACAAAAAAGGCGGGCCGCTGTGCGACTCGCCTCTGAACCCTTTTCGTTGTGGTGAAGCTACGTCAAATTTTCTCTCCACGTCAACCAGCCTCCAGATGCGCCCCCACAGGATCAAGCCAGGGCTCTGGCGATGCGGCCGGCCAGCGGGCGCGGAATGACTTCAGCTCGCGGTTGACGAGGATCACCAGCTCA
>Ga0208522_1000610_pt1 | contig 24120 bp, 24 predicted proteins | sample ETNtaG_25_FD_185763 | JGI IMG/M metagenome (GOLD analysis project Ga0208522, IMG submission 185763) | Marine microbial and viral communities from oxygen minimum zone, Eastern Pacific Ocean - ETNP201302SV86 (SPAdes) (version 2) | ecosystem: Environmental > Aquatic > Marine > Oceanic ... | reverse complement strand
TTTCCCTCTGCTAATTGGGCGGATGTTTCTGCATTAACGGTGGATTGGGTCCCTGGTGTCTGTGCACAAATTGCGCCAATCATCAAAGCAAAAATTATGATTTTATGAAATACCCTCATATACAGTTCACTTATAGTTAAAGTTTAATTAATCCACAGGAACCATCCTGTGGGCTGGCGCACAGCCTATTTCTTCCCATTATTAGGTGGCGGTAATTCCGCCAATAGGCGTTCAATTTCTTCAGACAATTCTTTGGTGAATTTTTCCTCTTCCCCCGCATGGAAACCGCGTCTTGTGAGCGTTAGCTGGCGATTACCATCCATCATAAATAACCTGGGGAGTGTCTGGGCATTATAGCGCTTCATAACTGTTCCACGGGTGTCGAATAAAATTTGCATAGAGACACCTTTCTTTTTTAAAAAGGGCCCTGCCTTCGGCATATCTTCATATCCTGGATTGGTTCGAGTTGCTTCTGTAATATCCACCAGAAAAAATTTGATACGCTCATCTTTATACTTTTGGTACACGTTTTCTAATATAGGCAATTCCTTCATACAGGGCTGACACCAGGTGGCAAAAAAACTCATCAATACAGCATGTCGATCCGGCTGGGATGTAAATTTTCGAAGACGCTTTCCGTCTTCTTCCGACCAGTTTTTCAGAAATTCAAACTGCCCTGGCGCATACATTAATGCCCAAGATGGGGCGACATCGCCGACCTTTAAATCCTTTTCATCGCCATTTCCCATGCCGGGCGTTTTGGCTGCTTCTTGCCCGACCACACCACTAACCCACAACCCAATGATTAACATTAAGACAAATTTTAATCTCATATTATTCCGCATCCTTTATTCTATTATCTTGTTTGCTAATAACTTTTTTAATCCAGAAGAATCAACACTCTGCAATCTTTCAGTACATTGTAACTGCGATTTGCCAAATCAATTTTTGAAACATCTACATTGCTGATCACCACATCGGTTTTATTCTTACCCGCAGTTGAGACTCCCTTTACCACCAGCGGATTCCCCTTGACCCTGTCGTCATTTTGAGCCGCTTCTAATGTTTTAGAATATCCCGCTACCCCATTGGTTACTGCATATTCTCTACTGTATTTACCAGGGCCATAGATTGCATTGCCATTTTGATCCAAAATTCTGGGTGCCATGGCAGGGCGTGCTTTGAGTCCGCGGGCATCAATGATTACCCCAGTAATACCGCCCGTTGTTGGTGCGGTTGTGGTGCCTGCGGCCGGTTGATCAACACCGGGCTGTGCGGCTACCGTAAGTGGTGGAAGCATAATATCTGAAATACCACTCATGGGAACAGAATATTCAACTTCTACAGATGTATCACTTAAATATTTTGGACTTCCTACCTGACGGGCACCACGAATAAATCCGCGGACCTTCGTATTAATCACATCATCAACCATGGCGCCACTCATGGTGGTTTCACTGGTGAGTGTTACCCCATTTACAATTTCAATCAGCTGGCGAAGCGCATCCTGTTTGGCAATTCGCAATGCCATGCGGCGGGCTTGCCCTGCATTGATCACATTTACTGGGATAAATCCAATCCCTATGGCCGAAATGGATTGATCTGAATAATTGATGCTACCTTTGTCCAGTTGGGTCACCACACCCTGAGAAAAGGTCATACTAATTAATAGGGTGCATATTCCGAATAATCTCTTCATAGAATACCTCATTATTGTACAATTTCTGCTGTAATTCGATTCCCGGTTAATCCGGTGACTTTAAATGTTAATCCATCGGGGGTGGTTTGGGCCAACCCCATGGCCAATGCTTGAGATTTCCCCTCAAATTCTACTTCATACTCAGCAACGCCATCGTTTAATCCTTTGGCGTATGCATTCCGAATTCCGGAAACCGTCTGGGCTTTTAAGAATGATTCGAATGTCATATAAGACATAAAATCCGCCCCTTTAAGCACGATATATACTTTGGTGAAATTTGACTGCTGTGTACTCCATTTCATGACCAATTGGGAAATGATATTTTTTCCCAATACTTCTGCGGCTTGATTGGCGGCATTTACACCGGCTGTAGATGGGGATATGTGGGGTTTCTTTCCCCGCGCCTGAGGTACAACCGCTAAGATTTCACCTGTGTCTGCCCGAATAATTTTTGCATTAACATCTGCCTGCCCTGAGGTCATATTATATATTTTCCCGCCAGAAGAAATTTTGGCTGTCCCTATCACAATAATCTCAGCGCCAAGTTGATTGGCGATTTTGGCGGCGGCGGATACGTTCCCCGCCAATGCTTGACTATAACCCTCGCCACCCTTCAAAGCTTGAACCATTTGTCGGTCCACCACATCAAATCCTTTTTCATAAAACATGGCTAACAGTTTGGTTTCAGCAAAATCGGTGGGTGTATTATCTATTAAGTTTTGTTCCCGAACCATAAAAATAATCCTGGGACGGTTCATGGCGTTGAGCAACGTCTGGAGCGCCGCTTCATCCGCCATAACTTGATCAATCATATCGGTGACTTCTGCTTCGATGGTAATTTCCCAATTTCCGTCGGGGCCTTTGCTTTCTTTGGTAACTTTGAATGATTTAACAAACCCCTGGGCTTTTGAGTAAATATTGTCCTCAATAGAGGTGGCTGTTACCGTAGTGGTGGATGTCATATACGCACCGAGGCCTTGTTCAACCGCATCTCGCTTGGCTTGCTCTGTGGCCGCATCCTTGGTGAGGCCATAACCTGTCCCCGTAGCCACAAGAACTTGCCCCTGAATCACTGTAAAGATAAACAGACCAAAGACACTCAATGTTTTATATAATATTTTTTTCATATTCATTTGCTCGTTGTTGACGTACAATCACTATGTAAATTATCTATTTCGAGGCCATTATACAATTATATAATAAATTAATAGAAATAATGTGATATATATCATATCTGTCTATTCCGCCTATTTTTATTTATGGTTGATTACAGGTATATTCGAGGCGAATAATCTATTTGAGGAGATCACAATGCTTAGAAAATATCGATCATTAATACCTATTTATTCTCTGTTGCTTCTGGTGGCCTGTGCAACGGCCCCCGAAAGTGATGTAGATACACCTGAATATCATTTTAAAGCTGGAATGCGCGCTATTGATAATAGCGATTATCAACAGGCCATCAAGTCCTTCCAACGATCAGTTGACTTGGATAGAAAGTTTGCGCTGGGGTATGGTGGTCTCGGTCTGGCCCATGCCTATCTAGGGCAAAATGATCAAGCCAAAGATTATGCGTCCAAATGTGCCAGTCGTGGCTCTAAAGACCCAGAGGCTCTTGCGCTTAGTGCACAAGTGTGGATTACCATGCGTGATTCAGAAAAAAAGTGGTTTAAGCGCGCCAGTTCGCATTTGAAAAAAGCACTCAAACGGGATGAGGCGCATGAAGGCGCCATGTATTGGTATGGCGTTGCCCATCTTTATAATTACCAATTTGATGAAGCGGAAGACTATTTTCGTAAAGTGGTAAACAAGCGGGGCGATTATGCGGGTAAAGCAGATGCCAAATGGAAATTAGCTCAAAAAATTGTTCGCGCCATGCCCGGCACACCTGCCGGTAAAAAAATGGCGTTAAAAGAAAAAATTAACCGGGCTGACTTGGCTGTCCTCTTTGCTGAAGAATTAAAAATTGGGGTTTTGTTTGATCGGATGCCGGTTCAAAGCACCGGTTTTCAAACACCCGGCCAGGCAACACAAACAGCAAGCGTCACAGTGCCAAATGATGCCCGAAACCACTGGGCAGAAACATGGATTAAAGATATGATTCGATACGGCATTATGGATGTAGAACCCGACGGTAATTTTTACCCAGATGATACAATCAATCGTGCCCTTTATGCCATGGCTGTCCAACGGCTACTTGTGGTCGCCACACGAGATGAGAGTATAGAAACACAATATTTTGGGGAAGCGCAAAGCCGATTTAGCGATGTCCCCAGTAGCCATTTTGCGTATAACGCCATGGCTCTTTGTACAGAGCGGGGTATCATGCAAGTTGATATGATGACGCGAAAATTTAATCCAAATGGAGATGTGACTGGTGCCGATGCACTGCTCATTATCCGGGAACTCCAAACTTCCCTAAGAATGACATTCTAAAAAATCGATTATTCTACCTAACAAAAAGGGCCACAATTGTGGCCCTTTTTGTTTTCCCACCCACGTCATCTCTCGTAAATTAAGGCTTATGGGAAAGTTCAAAATAACCAGCTTATTTCTAATTGCGTTCATGTCCATACAATGTGTGGAAACGCTTATCACTGTTCGTGTATTTCCTGATGGGAAATACCATATGAAATTCCGGACTGAAGGTGACAAAGAAGATATCTTTAATCAAGACTTCCCCATCCCTATGTCCAGCCCCTGGACAGCAGAAATAATTGAAAAAGGGAAAGAGGACAGTGATGAAACAGTCCATATAATTATTTCAGAAGCTGTTTTATCAGGCAATACGTTATTTCATACAAATATAAATGATCCGGCGCCCCTGCGGCATCCCATCATTGTTCAGAAAAAAAATCGGTTATTTTCTACTGAATATTTCCTTCGGCAAGTTTTTAAGGGTCGCCAAGTGCATCAAAAATATCCCCTTATGGCCATCGAAATGCAGGACACAGGGAATGACTCCACTGGAAAAATTGTAGAAACCGAAATTATTATGTATTGCCTGAAAGCTGGGATCGAAGATCTTCAAAAGGCAATGCCGGTATCAGATTTATTGAAAGCGCGAATACTTAACCATTTTCAAGGTGTTTTCTTTAAAGCAGAGGAAGAAGGGAAATTATTTGGCATTATGGATGACAATCAAAATGGAAAAGACGTACCATTCGTATTGCCAAAACAATTGATCGAAACAAACTTTCGGCCCTTTTTATCTGACTTACCACAAAACTTTACTGAAGCATGCATGAATGCCATGAATCCCTATATTGAAGAAGCCAACATAACTGTAAACCTCCACGACGATACATTCAAATTTTCCGGAACTCTTCCCGGTGCCATCACTCACACCAATGCTGATTCTATTTCTAATGATACATTATGGTGGACATTTAATTATGAACATTTTCTGAATGACGATTATGTAATAGAAGCTGCATCCATCGTTTACCATCCCAATAATATTCAAAAAGCCATTATCACGGGTGCATTGATCCTATTGATTGGCTTAATTTTAATATTCAAAAAAAGGCACACTTCATGAAACAGCTAATTACTTTTTTAATTATACTCACATCCTTTATGGTTGCCAAACCGAAATTTTCTGACAAGCAAATTGCAGCCATGACACCCCAATATTTTTCCCGAAACCACAAAGCACCCAAACTGATGGGTTTAAAAATTTATATGGATAACGGTCAGCGAATTTATCATGTTGAAATAAAGGTAGATCGAAATCGCTCTAGCGAAGATTTAAGTTTTGCTGTATCGGCATTAGCAAACATGGGGCAATATGCCAAAAAGCCTTTCAAAAAATATGTAGTCGTTATGCATTCTGATGTACGCGGACAGGCACCGGATGTTTGCGAAGCCAATGCTCGATGTACCACTGATTATATGATTCGAAAACAGATCACTTATGACCACTGGTATAAAAAGTGTGTCAAATTTGAAACAGCTTCTTGATTGGTATCACCGCCTATGATAACTCAAATTGCCCCACCGGAATTATTCAAAAAAGTTCAATCTAATTTTATTGGCTTAGATACGGTCTATACCCTCGCTGACGGGAAAAAAACAAAACGAATTTATTTAGATTCTACGGCTTCAACGCTCATGATGGGTGCTGCCCATGACATATTGGAGTCATTTTTAGATCATTATGCAAATTCTCATAGTACGCTTCATTTTTCAGCAAAAATATCTACACAAGTCTATGATTGGGCCCATGAACGAATTCTCTCGTTCCTAAAAGCAGATCCGAATACCTATACTTGTTTCTTTACCGGTAGCGGTGCCACGGCAGGTCTGAACCGAATTGCCCGGGTTTTTCGTGACTTTCGCCCAGAAAAAGATGTGGCTTTTGTTTCTCTCATGGAACATCATTCGAATGATCTCCCTCACCGCAAGCACGCCAGTGAGGTTATTCATATTCCTTTAGATAACCATACGGGAAACCAGCCAGGATGTATGAATCTGGAAGCGTTGAAAAAAAAATTGCACGAATACCAAAATCGAATAAATTATGTGGCCGTTACAGGGGTGAGCAATGTTACCGGCATTATAAATCCAGTGCATGAAATTGCGAAACTGGCCCATCAATATGGTGCCCTTATTCTAATTGATGGCGCCCAAATGGCGGCCCATCTCCCTGTACAATTGTCAGGCCATGATGACCCAGATTGTGATATTGATGCGTTCGTTTTTTCGGGCCATAAAACTTATGTCCCTGGATCCCCAGGGGTTGTGGTTTGCCGCCAAGATATTTTGAAAGACATCGAACCAGAAGAAGTGGGCGGTGGTATGGTGGATGATGTATATGTAGATCGCTATATTGTGAAAGATTATTTTCCCGATCGAGAAGAAGCTGGAACACCCAATATCCCCGGTGCCATCGCTCTGGCCACTGCTTTAGAGGTATTAGAAAGAATCGGGATGGATTATATTTTGGAAGACGAAACAATTCTCATTGAGAATGCATTGGAACGAATGAAACACATTCCCGACATTGTAATTTATGGAGAAACCGATTGCAATATTTGCCCGCGGGCCGGATCAATATCTTTTAATATTAAAGGGATGCACCATGGTTTGACCGCGGCTATTTTGAATGATTATTTCAATATTGCTGTTCGTAACGAGTGTTTTTGTGCCCATCCATATGTGAAAGAAATGATTTTGGATGATATGCTGGTGGCATCTGAATCCATGACAGATGAAGAATTAGAAAATGATTATAAACTTATCGCTGGAATGGTTCGAGCTTCTTTTGGGTTATACAATACATCAAACGATGTGGATGCGCTCATTGATGCTTTAAAAGAAGTAGTTTCCCGAAAAGATGAACTCACTCAAAATTACCATGTAGATGCAAGCCTAAACTATGTTCATAACACATTCGAGATGGATGCGAAAAACCGTTTTAGCGTTCCGGAATTTGTTGATCAGTATATGACAAAATGATTCAATTAATCCTGTGTACTGGTCTAATCTTCTGTTCGACTGATTCCTTAAAAACGCCCATGAAAATTTCAGATCGAATATTTTCCTTCACGCCAAAATTATTCCATCATCCCCAGCGGGTTTTATTTAATTCAAGGACTTTTGATTTGGAAGTATTTTCAGATTTCCCCCGGGATAGTGTCCAATCCATTTCTCTTTTTTATAAAACAGATATGGTCCCGAGATATCAGGAAATTCCATTTGATCCTCATAAAAAAAGATTTTCTTATCGCTATAACCCTCGAAAATATCCAGCAAATACAATCACCTATTTTTTTACAATAAGTCTGACGAATGGGGAACTATATGGAACGCCAGTGGATAGTGTTGGTCAGTTATTGCCCATTACAAAATATCTATGGGACCCAAGGAAATATTATAAACAGCGCGCTTCCTTTAGAAATTAGTTTTGTCTATAACTGACAATCAAATCCAAGCCCTTCGGGATCAGCTTAATGATCATAACTACCGCTATTATGTATTGGACGATCCTCTCATTTCTGATAGTGAATATGATCAGCTTTTCAGAGAATTGCAAAAGCTTGAGGCTGATAATCCTAATTTAATTACAGAAGATTCTCCCACACACCGTGTGGGAGCAGAACCATTATCTTCTTTTGGTTCCTGGACACATCGCATGCCCATGCTGTCTCTGGCAAACGCCATGAATGAGGATGAATTGGCTGCCTTTGACACCCGGGTCAAAAAAGGCCTGGATACAGAAAAAGATCTTGAATATATGGCGGAACCAAAATTGGATGGGCTCGCCGTTGAACTGGTGTATGAAAATGGATTTTTCGTAAATGGATCCACTCGTGGAGACGGAATTACGGGTGAGGATATTACCCAAAACTTAAAAACAATCTTGGCGATTCCCCTGTCTTTACGAAAAAACGGGCAAAAACCCCCACCTTTGTTAGAAGTGCGAGGAGAAGTCTTTATTACCAAGGATGGATTCAAGAAGCTGAATCGGAATCAAGAAAAAGAGGATCTCTCCCCTTTTGCCAATCCAAGAAATGCTGCTGCGGGAAGTCTTCGTCAACTCGATTCAAAAATTACAGCAACAAGACCTTTATCTATTTATTGTTATGAAGCAGGCATGATTGAAGGTATTTCTTTTGATACACACGAGGACTTTTTGTCCACATTAAAAGAATGGGGATTTCCGGTAAACCCAGAAATACAAAAAGTAAACAATGCTGAGACGATGGTTGCCTTTCATCGTAACCTGGAAGCCAAACGAGATTCATTACCCTATGAAATTGACGGCACCGTATTTAAAGTAAATGCAATCAATCAACGAAACGCATTGGGTATCCGCAGCCGATCCCCGCGATGGGCTATTGCAGGTAAATTTAAAGCACAGCAGGCCACCACCAAGGTTCAGGATATTATTCCATCTCTAGGTCGGACAGGAGCCGTAACCCCGGTTGCCCGACTTGATCCCACCAATGTAGGTGGGGTTGTAGTGACCAATGCAACCTTACACAATCAAGATGAAATTGAGCGAAAAGATGTCCGTATTGGTGATACGGTGTTAATCCAACGGGCGGGGGATGTAATACCAGAGGTGGTAAAAGTCATCCTTGCCAAACGCCCTCCTGACACACAAAAGTATCAACTTCCGAAAGAATGTCCTGCCTGTGGGCATGAGGTATTCCGACCAGAAGGAGAAGTGGTAGCCCGATGTCAAAACCTCTCCTGCCCTGCCCAGGTAAAAGGCCGCATAGAACATTTTGTATCCAAAACAGCTTTAGATATTGATGGGTTTGGTGAAAAGCTCGTAGATCAACTGGTGGATAAAAAATTGATTCTGACTGTGGATAATATTTTTAAACTCAATTTTGATGATTTGGTTAACCTGGATCGTATGGCAGAAAAATCTGCACTTAATATTTTAACGGCTATTCAAGATTCGAAACAAACCACTTTTGCACGATTTGTCTATGCGCTTGGCATTCGAAATGTGGGAGCACATTTATCTAAAGTCCTTGAAAAAGCTTTTGTGGGTGACATAGAAAAATTTATGAATGCTTCTGCTGAAGAACTGGAAGCCATTGATGAGGTGGGTCCTATTGTGGCAGAAACCATTACAAAATTTTTATCCAACTGCACCAATACAGATGTAATAGAGTCTTGTTTGTCCTTAGGCATTCGATTAAAGAAAGTTGAAGTACCCAAAAGCCTGCTGCTTCAAGGAAAAACATTTGTTTTTACAGGTGCCTTAACCCAATTCAGCCGGAATGAAGCAAAAGAAATGGCTGAAGCACACGGAGGAAGAGCAAGTGGATCTGTGAGTAAAAATACTGATTTTGTTGTGGCCGGGCCCGGGGCCGGATCCAAATTAAAAAAAGCAACTGAATTGGATATCCCTATTATATCTGAAACAGAATTCCTTGATATGCTAAAATGAAAATCCTTAGCATATTTCTTTTATATAGTTCTATTTCCTTCACTCAAAATAAGATGACACAAATAGATCAATCTCTGTCATCTTTTCTTGAGGGGAAAAATAATTCCCCGTCGCTGGATATTGCCATGGAAAGCTTCGCTCTGGCTACGCCCTTCATTGAATTCGGATTTTCCGGATTTGATCAGATTGGTCACGACAAACTGAGACCACACTTGGCAACTGCTATAATTATTCAACTACCCATTATTATTTCGAAATATGCTTTTAAACGAAGCCGTCCAGAAAGACAATATAATCCCAGACTTTGGAATACACGATTTACACCTTCTTTTCCTTCTGGTCATGCGGCCACAACAGCTGCATGGGCAACATCATTGGCGCTTGCTTCTCCAAAAAATTCTTCTATCATGATTGGTTATACACTTTTGAGTGGTTACAGCCAGATTTATGTGGGTAACCATTATGCCTCTGACGTACTTGCTGGATGGATGTTGGGTTGGATAACGGGAAGATATATTTATTCCATATATGAAACCCATCAAAACAAACCAATAAGAACACCTCTTCTAAAAATTTCAATTCCTTTATAATAAATCAACAACAAATAATTAAGAGACAAAACAAAGATTTAATATTTTCCTGTACTAATTTCTCCGTCAATAAAAAGAATAAACACTTGGAGTGTAAATAATGAAGAAAGAAAAAAAAGTTTTTTTGGAATCTCCTATCCCCAGATCAAAGTCAAAAGACTTTGATCATCTTATGTTAATTTCTCATATGTTAAAACAATTTATATTCATTCTTCCCATTCTATTATTTAGCCAAACACCAGCACTTTCATCTATTGAAATTGCCGACGGTTTTAAAAAACCCCTTTATATCGCATCCCACCCCAACGATGCAACACTACTATATGTGGTTGAACAAGCTGGAAGAATTATGATTATTCAGAATGGGAAAAAACTTAAAAAGCCATTCTTGGATATCAAAGAACGCGTGGTGGATCCAAAACGCCCAGGAGACGAGCGGGGATTGCTGGGATTTGCTTTCCATCCAAATCATAGAAAAAATAGAAAATTTTATGTGAATTATATGAATAATGACGGTTATACAATAGTATCAGAATTCATTATTAAAAATAAGGAAAGAGCTGATCTTACGTCTGAACGTATTTTGTTTGACCTGAAACAACCTTTCTCAAATCATAATGGCGGCCACATGGATTTTGGACCTGATGGGTACCTATATATTTCCGTGGGCGACGGAGGAAAGGCTGGAGACCCATTCAAGGCCGGGCAAGATTTAAATACCCTTTTTGGGAAACTGATCCGAATTGACGTAAATCAAATTCCCTATGGAATCCCTAAAACAAATCCCTATTACGGACAAGAAAACAAGCGGGGAGAAATCTGGGCTTGGGGATTGCGGAATCCCTGGCGATTTTCATTTGACCGGGAAAATGGTGATTTATATATTGGAGATGTGGGCCAAAATAAATGGGAGGAAATTAATTATGAACCGGGAAGCAGCAAGGGTGGTATCAACTATGGTTGGCGGATCATGGAAGCCAATCATTGCTATGATCCCGAAGAAAATTGTCCTAAAACAGGTTTGACGATTCCGATTCTTGAATACCCAAACGATGCCAATTATATGCGAACCTTAACAGGAATGGACCAACCCGATGTGGATGGATGTTCTGTAACTGGGGGATATGTTTACCGAGGGAATAAAATTAAAGGATTAAAAGGAACGTACTTTTTTGGTGATTACTGCTCCGGGAATATTTGGACTTTTAAAGTAAAAAACGGGAAAGCAGTTGAATTCCAAAACCGAACGGAGGAAATCAATATCGCCGACGGAGAGTTCACGAACTATATTTCTTCCTTTGGAGAAGATGCAGATGGTGAATTATATATCATTGATTACAATGGCGGTGTGTATAAACTTGTTGGCGAAAACTAAAGGAACAGAAAATGGATAAGCCTCCTATGAAAATAGATGAAATTTTGAATGATGTGGTTTTACTCGTATTAGACGGACATGACCCGCTGAAAGAATTGGGAATCGAGAAAAATAAAATTTATGTAAAAGTGATGGGTTATGATGAATACGGATTATGGGTGGAGCATCCCTCCTTTCAAGTCCCCTTGTTCAAGAAGGGAAAATCCGCAGGCGAAAAAGAAGTAACAGCCTCCATGTTGATTCCCTGGGGATTTATTGCTTCTGTCGTTCACTTCCCCGGTGTAGAAGGCTTTGACTTTCCATTCCCCTTTGATACCCATATTGGATTCGATATGGAGAAATAATGACCCCTGCCATTTCCATACGAAATCTTAAAAAAAGTTACGAGGAGACGGTCGCCCTAAGGGGTGTGGACATCACCATCGAAGATGGGGAGTTTTTTGGATTGCTTGGGCCCAATGGCGCCGGTAAAACAACCACCATAAATATTCTTACTGGACTCGTTAGAAAAAATGAAGGTGAAACAGAAGTCTTTGGAAGAGATACCGTTTCTGATTATCGATTTACACGATCTCAGGTGGGTATCTCTGCACAAGAATTTACTCAAGATTGGTTCTTCCCCCTCGATAGGCTTCTCTATTTTCAGGCGGGTTATTATGGTATCCCTAAAGCTAAAGCCAAAGACCGCGTTGAAGCGCTATTAAACAGATTAGGATTAGTAGAAAAACGAAAAGCCCGTCTTCGGCAACTTTCCGGCGGAATGAAACGTCGGTTTCAAATTGCCAAAGCATTGGTCCATGATCCAAAGATCATCATTTTGGATGAGCCCACTGCAGGTGTTGATGTTGAGCTGCGCCACGAACTTTGGGATTATTTTCGAGACCTTCATAAAAAAGGGAAAACCATTCTTCTCACAACCCACTATATTGAAGAAGCTGAAATGTTATGTGATAAAGTGGCCATTATCGATAAAGGACGAGTCATTAAGGAGGGAACGCCGAAAAAACTCACCAGTCAGCTTGGCAAGGCCGGTATCACAATCAATGTATCTGACCCCGGAGAAGAATTGGAATCCTGCTTGAAAGATTTTACCTATACTCAGGATGATGGAAGACTCCATTTCACGACACAAGATCCGGAAGAAGTCCTTCCCGAAATCATTAATGCGCTCACCCAACAAGGATGCCATGTTCAGCGGGTTGAAACAACCAAATCTTCTTTGGAGGATGTTTTTTTAAGCCTCACAGGGAAAGGAATTAACGAATGAATTGGGTTGGACTCTGGACACTCACATCGCGGGAAGTGGGTCGTTTTTTTGCTGTTTACCGGCAAACAATTATTCCGGGATTCATTTCCTCCATTTTATATATATTGATATTCGGGTTTACCCTGGAAAGACGCATATCTACCATTGATGGCATTCCCTATACCATGTTTATTATACCAGGCCTAATTATGATGAATACCCTAACCAATGCGTCGTCTAATTCATCTTCATCCATGCTCCAGATGAAATTATTAGGGCAATTGCCGGATCTCCTTCAAGCTCCATTGTCAAGTTTTGAAATTTCTATGGCATATATCATTGGTGGAACAATCAGGGGAACGGTAAATGGTCTTTTAATTTTATTGGTGGGAATTACTTTGGGTGGTATTTCTGTGATACAGCCTTTCGCAACGGTGGGATTTATTATTCTGGTTTCTGTGGCTTTTTCTAGTATTGGATTTTTATTAGGACAATTAGCAGATACGTGGGATCAACTGGCAACGCTACAAAACTTTTTTCTGACACCCCTGAGTTTTCTTGGAGGAATATTTTACTCGATTAAAATGCTTCCGGACTGGGCACAAGCAGCCAGCCTCTACAACCCTATTTATTATATGATTAATGGACTTCGTTTCACCATTTTAGGTGTATCTGATTCTCCGCCAATGACAAGTTTTATTGTGGCCTTCCTAATGACAATCGGCTTTTTTACTTTGGCTGTTTTACTCATGGAAAGCGGTAAAAAAATAAAGCAATGAAGCGAATCTTTGTCCTTTTTTTTATCGGGCTCGCAACTGTCAGTTCTCAAACGGATTCTCTTAATTGGAAACAGTACGCCCGCATAGGGGGTGCAAGTGCCGAAAAAATAAATGGTGGATTTGGATACTATCGGTTAAACCGGCAAACAGATAATACATTTCGAGACCTAAGACTGTTTGGTTATGGTTTGCAAAAAGAATCATTTATTTATATTCGGTATAAATCCAGCGATAAATATGTTTCTGCACCACGTTTTTACCGCTATACAGTCACTTCTTATCGGAAAAATACACGGGCCGGCGTAAAACTCCAATACCACTTCAATCAGGGGTTTGGTCTATTTTTAAAAGAATATGAAAAGGGTCTTGTGAATATGGAAATCGGCCATGCATTTGATATGTCTGACTACCTCAATGAAGAAAGAAAAACATCTTACCTAAAGACCGGCATTTTTTGGGATCATAATGCTTCCAGGTTTTCAACCAAATTAGAAGTGGAACATTTTCAACAAATCAGTGAAATCCATGTGAGCAATCTCACACGTAACCAATATCTTTTTGAATTAATTTTTCCCATTAAAAATGGGATATCCATAAATATGAACTATGAATTGGAAGATTATCTGGGCCAGGACCAGACAAATATTTCATCTATATCGATTGCTATGGGTTGGCGTGGAAATTTGGAATGGACTTTTTAGTATGGTGAAATTGATAATTAAACACCTCATTTTTATATTAACATTCTTGGGGGTTTGTGAAGCCCAGAAAAATCAACCGGAAATTACGAGCCAAAAACGCCCACTAATTATTCTACCTGCAGAACAGGGGGATGATGCCACATCAATTCACTATCAACTTGTAGAAATTGTGGCAGCCGAAGCATCACAATTGGGACGATATAATGTATTTAACAGGCAAGATTTAAAGAAAATATTCGAAGAGCAGGCCTTATATATGGCTGGGATTATTAATGATTCGTCAATCATCGAATTTGGGGAAATCGCAGGTGCAAAAGAAGCCATGCTTATTAAGCTTATTCAATTTGATCAAAGGGGTATACCCAAAACTGATGAAAAAGAAGAAACCAATTTTTTTGATGTAATTGTCGCCATTGTTGATGCGTCTGCTACGAAAGAAAAGGGGGAGCCCCACCCTGATAATATTCAAACCGTTTTGGCTTTTTCTATTAAAACAATTGATGTGGAAACAGGGCAAACACTGAATTCCCATTATATAAGCGCAGAACACACTGGGGGCGGTCGAGGAAAATCTTTGAAAACAACCTTACGACAGGCCCGTCGAAAACTATCTGTAAAGTTGCGACAAATGTATAAACTCACCAGCCAAGTTTTAGAATCCGATCGAAAAGAAATCATGCTGGTTTTAGGTGAAGATATGGGTGTTAAAAAGGGAACTATTTTTGAAATTTCTTCGTTGGATGAAACAAAAATATTCGGTGATCGAAAAATAGTTGTCCCAGGTAAATCGGTAGCCCTTGTCCGTGTGTTGGAATTAAGTAAAGATGCTAATCGCAGTCAAATTGTCCGTCGATGGGGAAAAATTATCAACGGGTATAAAGCAACGGAAAAAACCCATTTTATGCCGGCATATTATATTGCAGGATCTTTTGGAACAGATCAAAGTGACTTCAATATTGGGGGTGGTATAAACTTTAACCCCTTTAATAAAACCAATTTTAAAATTGGTTTTCAGTTCGGGTCTGCGCAGGATAGTCGAAATAATCACGATTTAATTATTGGTGTTCCCTTCGGTTTGACTGCCAATATTATTCATACACCCTCATTTTCTCTTGGTGGCACAATAAACCTCCATGCCAACGCAGTTTTTAGGCAAGATGATGATGGAAATTCTGTATCTGCATTTTATGGTATACCCAAAGTTGGTTTAGAAACAATATTCATGACATCCCCACATCGAGACTGGATTTTTGGTTTAGAATATTCGGTTGGTTCTATGACAGGTGGATGGGGTTATACCAAAGGTGAGGGAGAAGATGTTGAAACAGAGCCGGCAGTATGGAAATCCAAAATGGGACCTTCTCCTGCATTGAACCCATCTGGGTTATTTTTCACAGTTGGAGTTCGGTTTTTGAATTTTTAGGATTTAATTATATATCAACGGCACAAAGGACAAAATTGTCCGGGGATGCTCATCTGTAATCATCAAAAATCCCTTATTCCCAAGACGAACCAATCCCTCCCAATTTCGAGATTTTTCTGACAAAACAAGCTGAACAGGCGGTGCATCAGTCCGGGTTATTGAATCACCGTCAATTTTTAATTCCACCAACCGTTCTACATGTTCATATTTCTGATGGGTTTCCCCTTCATTAAATCCGTCTAAAATAAAATCTTTCCCTGGAAGAAGTATTTTCCTCTCACCTGGCCAATAATGATTCAACGCCCAAAATCGCCCCTTACCATCAACATCTGAAACATCGGTAATTCTATATTCAATGTTTGGGATTGATAGGTTCGTTTTATATTTGAGCGCATTTGTATATAAATCTGCTTTAGGGTGTTTCATTACATTCATCCCATTGGCTTCAAAAAACACCATTAAGCTGGCGTTGTATTTTAGAATACTTTCAAAACCCATATTTTTAAGATTTACTGGGACATTGAGCTGTTCAAGTTTTCCCGGGTTTATTGACAGTTCTTTCTTTTTAAAATTCATTTCTCCCGTAATAAGAAAACTCTTCATAACACCATCATGTTTTGACTCAATGATCAAAAAGGCTTTTTGGCCCATAAAGCATATGGCTTCAAACCCTTCAAACCCGCCAATTTTATTTTCGAAACTGGGCATGGATATTCGGATTGGTTTTGGTTTTAATCCACTGGTTCTATCGCCATCAAGCCAATCATTAATTGATTCTTTTGATAAATAATAAAATCCCGGTGCTTCTTTATCAACATATTGGGGCATCAAAATTAAATTGTCCCCATACCATGCCAAGCCAGACATTTCCAAGTTTCGTTCTGCCGCTTCGCCTTTTAAAGGTATTTCAATCGGCAGCACTTCACCCGCTAACATGAATTGAATTGAAAATAGGATCGTAATGATTAATTTCATTTTTTATCCTAAGCTTACTTCACGTATTTCTTATACCAGCCCACAAGACGATCCATATAATCCAGCTTATGAGCCCGTTCAATCAACCCATGGGGCTCACGGGGGTAGAGTACCAATTCTGTATCTACTCCTTTAATTCTTAATGCCTGCCACAATTCCATACTTTGCTCAGGATGTACACGATCATCCTTCAGTCCGTGGATAATTAAGGTCGGTGTATGGGCCATATTGATATGTGAAATGGGTGATCTTTCCCAGTGGAGTTCTGGGTTATCAAACCACCACTGATTCCAATGAACAACGGACATTTCATAAGGGATATCTGTGGTGCCAGTAAAACTAATCATGTTTGTAAGTCCCGCAGCCACCATTGATGCTTTAAAGCGATCTGTATATTTGGTTGCTGCCCAGGCGGAGAAATACCCACCATAGGACCACCCACCGGTTCCTACTTTATTATTATCCACAATTCCTTCCGCAACAAGGTGATCAATTCCTGAGAGTACATCTTCAAACTCCATCCCGCCCAAATCGTCATGATCCGCTTTTGAAAAGGCAACCCCTTTACCACCGCTGCCCCGATAATTTGGTTCTAGAACAACAAATCCTTCCGCTGCTAAAAGCTGAACTGGGTAAGTGGCCCGGGTATTCCACCCATCCAGACTGGTGCCTTCAGGACCACCATGGATCTGTAAAACAAGAGGGTATCTCTTTCCTTTTCTGTATTTCAAGGGATAGGTAAGTACTCCTTCAATCTCGAGCCCATCTGGTCCGAGCCATGAAATGATTTCCTGTTTTGCCAAATCAATGTCATCAAACCCTTTGTTTGTGTGGGTAAGTCTTTTAATGACATTTGACCCTAAAGATCCTACATATAATTCATTGGGGTGACCATGAGAACTGGCCGTAATAACCAGTTTTCCAGATGGCTTATGGTATGAAACAGAAGACAGAATTTCATCTGGCGCCAGTACATCGGTTTGGTTGGCCATCCCTTCTTGAGATTTTCCTTTTGTATTAATGGTGGAAAGAACCGTCTTTGTGCCTCTATAGGATTTCCCCAAAATCGTATTGTCGTCCACCCAATCCACCGCAACAAAGGATTCCTTAAAATCCGGGGTTAATAAATTGGCTTTACCCCCTTTTAGGGATACGGTATAAATACTTTGGGACAGGGGATCATTATAACTGGTGGCACCTAAAAAAGCCAGATTTTCACTGTTTGGTGAAATAGCCATATCACCCAGTTTTCCCGGTGTTTCCAAAACTTTCTTTGGGTTGCCGCTGGGTGCCCTCACGCGGTAAATAGAGCGGTCCAGTAAATCCCTGTCGGCCCCCGTTTTATCCGTCGCCTGGAATACAATCGTTTTGCTATCCGAAGACCACTTGAAACTGGCCACATTCAAATCTTGTTTAAACACTCTCTGGTAGGTAGCGGCTTTTACATTGTAAACCCACAAGCGAGTATAGATATGCTGCTGATCCATCACAATCATATCAAGCCCTTCTTTTTCCGCTTTTTTCTGATCGTCAGATTTTTGATCCCGAGAAGTAAAGGCAATCCATTTCCCATCAGGAGACCACTGGTAGGAACCCACTCCTGTTTTATGGTCCGTTAACAATTTTGCTTCTCCTCCCTTGAAGGGCAGAATATAAATTTGGGTTCCAGGGTTGTGATCTTTTCTTCTGGATAAAAACGAAAGATGCCCATTAGGTGTCCATTGAGGAGACCAGCTATTCACCGGAGAAAAAGTATATTGTCGCTGATCAGATCCATCCAATTTGGTAATCCAAATTTCGCGATAACTGCCGCCCCGTTTTTCATCTGCACCGCGAGGAATGATTTTCACATAAGCAACATGATTGCCACTGGGATCAATAACAGGTTGGGCGATATAGCGTATATTTACAATATCCTCCGCTGTAATGGGACGGTCCGCCCATACGGTAGACAATAAAAATATAAATAAAGTAAATTGTCGTTTCATCATGTTCTCCTTAAAGGGGGTTTTCTTTTCCGGGGCGATAGGAACTTTCCAAGTTTAATTTAATATCTTCCAGATCCATCCACACAGGTTTCATTTGGTGCTTTGAAAATAATTTTGCCTGGTCATCATAATGAATAGAATTGGAATCTTGGGTAGCCGAACCAAACTGGTGAATACTTTGAGCAAATACATTTCCATCTGGGTCCCATTCCACAATTTCGTAATAACAATCTCCAGCAGTTCCAACTCGGACCCCTTCTTTTTCCTTTGAATAAATAGCGCGTAAAATGTCCGGGCCTCCGCTTAATGGCAAATCCGTATTCCCTCTTCGAAGCCGCATAATATCACCCCATTTTACATCAATGGTGCCAAATTTTTCATTTAACGAATTCACTGTTTGTTTCAACCTTTTCATAATCCGATCATATTTGTATTTATACTTTTCGGGATTGTATTTTGGACGAATCGCACTAATGGCTAAATGGGTCGCCACACTTAGACTATCTGTATCTAAATTCCAATTTTGGAGTAAATCCAATGCCTTCATAATGTCGGGGTCTTCGCTGGATGCTTCTGATAAAAACTTCTTCAAATTAACAGCCATGACGGACTTTTTAGAATATTGGGTATCATATTTATATTGGTGAAATTCTTCTCGAGTGATGGATTTATCTTCGCCAAATGTTTCGTGAGCCCTCAACGCCCGATTGGTTTGGAACATCTCAATCCCCAAATTCTGGGGATAAAATGACCCATCCGGGTTGTCCCCATCTATGGAGACCAAAAATGGCGTACTGTTACAATTTTGAATAAATCCAGATTTGGGGTTCACGACCTGAGGTAAATCATCGAATGCAAAGTATCCACGCCATAGTGAATAGGCTGTGTTTCCCGGTACAATATCATGCCAATCGTAGTTATCGTTTCCGCGAATAGGTAAAAGTGCATTATATACATAATACAAATTCCCATTTTTATCTGCATATGCTGTATTGAACATGGGAAGCGCCAACATACTCATGGCTTTCCCAAAATCTTCCAGGTTTCGTGATTTATTCATTCTGAACCATTGTTCAACATGGCGGACTTCTCCAAACCCTGAAAACCGAACCGCATACGTTCCATGGGGATTCCGAATGACTGGGCCATGAATGGACCAAAGTGTTTCTCGTTTGAATGTCCATTTAAATGGGCCCCATAGTTTCACCGTGATTTTTGCTTCCCGAACTTCCAATGCTTCCCATTTCCCATGAAGAAAATATTGATTTTCATCTTCAGGGTGGATTTCCAATTCATATACATCAATCAAGTCAGGATCATTCACCGTATGACTCCATCCGATATTTTCGTTATGGCCTACAAATACAACCGGAGACCCGGGGAATAGCCCCCCATTCATATTCCATCCTTCTTCACTATGGAGGTGAGCTTCATACCACGCCACCGGTCCGGTCCAGGGTTGGTGAGAGTTAATAGCAATTCGGGTATATTTGTCAGCAGAACGGCTTGGAGCGACTGCAATAACATTCGATCCCAACAATGTTTGGTCAAATGGGCCCCATTCTATCTCCTCACGGTCAAATGCGAATTTTGGCTTTTCCTCTGAAGCCAACTTCCCAAGAACGCGATCTAAACCAAACATGAGGGGGGTCCGGTGAACAAATCCCGCCACAATATCTTTTCCTGAAACAGGAAATATCCCGGAAAGGACTTCCTCTGGGTGGCGTTTTGCATAATGATTGATACCATCAGCATATCCATCACAAATGGCACGAACATCTTCAGATAATTGCATTTCGTAGCCACTTTCAACCACGTCCCATATTCGAAGCAACTGGACCATATAATCGTTGGCGGCACCATCTTTACCATATATTGTTGCCAGTTTTCCACGCGTGGCTAATAAAATATTTTGAATGGTTTTAAAATCATCCTCAGAGTGGGCATATGCCAACCCATAGGCTGTATCCTTATCCTTTTCTCCAAAAATATGAGGCACACCCCATGTATCACGATAAATGGTTACATCATAATCTGAGAATGTATCCAATGCAATCGGTTCATTAAATAAGGGTATATAATTTATTCTTCCGATGAATAATCCAATCAACAATAAACCCAGTAACCAATAATATTTTTTAGGCATGGTTTTGTGTCATTTCTTCAACTTGAATTCCAAACTTTTTCAAATCATTTATTAGCTTTTCATCGTCCACATAATGGATTCCTTTGATTCCCAAATTTTCAGCTGCTATTATATTATCAAGGAGGTCATCAATAAAGACTGACTCATTCGCTTTTGCTCCGGATTTTTCCAGGGCATATTCATAAATAGCACTATCCGGTTTTCTGGATCCTGCATCAAATGAATAAATTCCACCATCAATATATTCTAAAAATGAAACTTGAGATTCCAGCTCATCTTTGATATGTCGAGGGTTGGTGTTTGACAAGAGCCAAATAGTGTACTTTTCAGAAAGTGATTGGAGGAAAGACACAACTTCTGTTTCTTTCCCCAATAGTTTTTGCCACCCCCGCCAGAAATCCGATTCTTTTAAACAACATGGCTGGGGCAGTCCATCCCGAACAGATAAAAAGAACTCATGTCCGGAAATTTCTCCCCTTTCATAGGCATAATGCACTTCTAGGGGGAAGGCATCTTTGATGACGTCTACTGGTAAATCAGCACTATCTGCTAAGTATTGGATATACCGATCTGGATGAATATGGATCAACACATTGCCGATATCGAAGAAAATATTTTTAATCATTAAAAGTGGTATTATTATGTTAAGAGAGGGCAGGAAATTAAGAAATGGGCCTGACTATTCTGAGAGATTTGGTAAAGTGGAAAATGGTTTGTAAATTTATTAAAATGATACAAAACTTCATAGCCATCCATAAAATAATTCTCTCCAATATCTTTGTCCTATGGACTGCCGGGTGCATATTGCAAAAATCGGTTATTCCCATAGATGTAAATATTCCTAAAAACCAGATGATCTACCGAGATCAAACGATGGACATTTGGGCCCATGATGGATTTGGAACATATCATCATTATACGCCTGAAGATTCCGCTCAATATTTCATAGTAGCAAATCATTTAAATTCTCACCTCGAAAGTACCTTTGCTGGATATTGTAATAAACACCGATCAATTGAAATTGTAACCGTTACACCAAAAATTGTTTCTATTATGACAGGCCCAAAGAATCTAAATAACAATTTTGAATCAACATTCAACGATATATATGGGGGGCGTGAAGTTGGATCAGATGGCAGTACTCCAAGTGGCATATCGGTAATAAGAGGAAACACGCAAGGCGAAACACATTCGACTATTCAATCAGAACAAAAAGTTGATACGAAAAATTGAATTCTAGAAATTTTCTATTTCTAATTATCTTTTCATTAATTGGTTGTTTCTCTGCGCCAACATTTATTCCTGAGCCAAATCCGGCAATGGCAAATAAAATTCAATTTAATCCGGAATCAAAAGAAATTTGGGCCTTTGATTTGGAAGGTCAAGAACATTATTTCGTAAAACCATTAGATTATTACATTGATATACTCAATTCACCAAATGACTCGCTAAATAGTTTTTCCATTACTTCTTATTGTAAGTACCATCGGTCCAGCGAAATTGTTGTTATTGATGAAAAACAGGTATCCGTTTTGCAAACATTCACTATTTCAAAATTAAGTGATAAAAAAAGAAACAATTACCGAGAATCGGGAACGGGTGATGAAACGATCATACCCGGAGCCAGACTAGAAGCAACCGATAGAACTGGCAGTAGCAGTTATAGTGGAACGAGCAGTAGCGGAAATTCCGGCGGATCGGGAGGTGGTTCCAATATTACTATTGATAAGAAAAATTAGTTTTTACCATTTAAAAGGACCATCTACCAATTTCCATAAATACCAAGCAGCAACAGTACGGTAAGGGCGCCACATGTCAGCCTCCATCTCCATTTCTTTGGGTGTAGGCAAACGATCCATTTTGTTGAGTCCCATAAATCCTTTTTGAATACCTAAGTCTCCAAAAGGAAATACATCGGGGCGGACGAGGGTAAACATTAGAAACATATCGGCGGTCCATTGACCAATGCCTTTCACTTTGATCAATTCGGTGCTTATTTCTTCATCAGACAATTGATCAAGATTTGATAAATCAACTTCCCCTTTTTCCCATTTATCAGATAAGTCACGGATATAGTTGGCTTTTTGGTGAGAGAGTCCGACCGAACGCAGGGTTTTATGGGGAATGGTTAAGACATCTTTTGATTTGGGAAATGACTTGGAATTAAACAGGTTTTTAAAACGTCCAAAAATAGTGGATGCAGCCTTACCGCTCAATTGCTGATAAACAATTGAGCGCACTAATGATTCGTAATAATTATTAATGGGGTTGAATTCCGGTGGACCATATTCATCGATCAAGCGCCCCATTCGGGAATCTGATTTTCTTAAATAGTTTAAAGCTTTTTGAATCTCCATTACGATCTCTTTGAACAAATATAAAGTTGAAGAAGACTGGTTTCGTTAAATGGTTCTCCATCATAATCACCCCATTTTTCCTCTATAGTAAAATCCGAATCTGAAAGGACTCGATCCATGGTGTCTGGATAAATCATCCGCATATCAAAATCATATTCATCCATTGGTTTGCTGTTTCCTCGATTAAAAAACCAGTGAATATGGTTTATTTCTGTTTCTTCTTTATATTGGTTTTTTTGCCAAACTGTGCATTCGCCCCCATTGGGATGGATGATCGTCATTTCTTCATACTTTTTGTCAGGATCACGGTAAAGAAACTCAGGGTCCGGGACAAAAATATCTAATAAGAATTTTCCATTATCAGAAAGATGATTTTGGATTGATTTTAAACATTGAGTCATTTCTTCTTCCTTGTAAAGATGAAGAAACGAATTAAAGGGAATGAATATTAAATCAAATTTTTGCCCAAGATTGAAGTCCCTCATATCCCCCACAATGAATTTTCCCTCTGGATATTTTAATTTACAGTGGTCTATAAAAACTGGACTTAAGTCCAGGCCAGTATAATCATACTTTTCATCTATAAGTGGCTTTGCCGCTCGGCCTGTACCACAAGCCAACTCCAAAATTGCACCATTGGTTTCTTTTGCCCAATAATTATAAAAAGGAATATCGTCTATTTTATGGGCTGTACATGCATCATAAAAAGACGGGTTGTTATACATTTGAATTTTCATGCTTTATTTGAACAAACATGATTGGTTAGAAAATTATAATTCTTTGACCCCTCTTTCAATTCTTCCCTATGACAGGGGGAATACCTCGGGGGTCTAAAAAGGAAAATTACAACTCAGCCCGGATGGATTTTCGTTCTACGTCAATCCGTTTTTTATCTTCGCCCTTTTCTTCCAAAATATCTAAAACATCCA
>Ga0208522_1000602_pt1 | contig 24351 bp, 24 predicted proteins | sample ETNtaG_25_FD_185763 | JGI IMG/M metagenome (GOLD analysis project Ga0208522, IMG submission 185763) | Marine microbial and viral communities from oxygen minimum zone, Eastern Pacific Ocean - ETNP201302SV86 (SPAdes) (version 2) | ecosystem: Environmental > Aquatic > Marine > Oceanic ... | reverse complement strand
GCACCAGCAGCTCAAGACCACCATGATCTATGTGACCCACGACCAGGTGGAAGCCATGACCATGGCCGACCGGATCGTGGTGCTGAATGCGGGCAATGTCGAGCAATTCGGCTCCCCGCTCGAACTCTACAAGAGGCCCGCCAACCGCTTTGTGGCCGGCTTTATTGGCTCGCCCAAGATGAATTTCGTCGATGGTCCCGAGGCGCAAAAGCACAAGGCCCACTCCATCGGCGTACGGCCTGAGCACTTCACGCTCTCGACCACCGCCGGTGCTGGACAATGGGCCGGCACAGTCAATGTCGCCGAACAACTCGGCTCCGATACCTTCCTGCACGTCGAGGTCGAAGGGCTCGGACTGATGACAGTGCGCACCGATGGCGAACAGACCTTCCGCCATGGCGACAAGGTCTACCTCACGCCCGCCGCCAACCGCATCTACCGCTTCGACGCGGCCGGGCTGGCACTCCAGGACTAACCGACATGACCACCAGGCTTTCCACTGCAACGCTTCCAGCGATCAAGACTGCGGTCACCCCGGCCTATACCCGCGCCGGTCTCACCGCCGGCATTGTGCATTTCGGCGTCGGCAATTTTCATCGCGCCCATCAGGCCGTCTATCTCGACGCGCTGTTCAATCTGGGCGAGGGGCACGACTGGGCGCTGGTGGGGGCCGGCGTGCGCGCAGCCGATGAGGCAATGCGGCAAAAGCTGATGGGGCAGGACTGGTTCACCACCGTGGTCGAGCAGGAGGTCGACCATAGCGCGGCTCACATCACCGGCGCCATGATCGACTATCTGCCGCCCGGCGACAGCGCAGCGGTCATTGCCAGGCTGGCGGATCCGGCCATCCGCATCGTCTCGCTGACCATTACCGAGGGCGGCTACTATATCGACCCGGCCAGCCAAACATTCGATCCTACCCATCCCGACATTGCGCACGACGCGGCCCATTTCGACGCGCCGAAAACCGCGTTCGGTCTGATCCTGGCGGGCCTGGTCAAACGCCGCGAGGCCGGCATCGCCCCCTTCACGGTAATGAGCTGCGACAATATTCCGGGCAATGGCCACGTCACCGAAAATGCGGTTGCCGGTCTGGCCACGCTGATCCACCCGGAACTGGCCGAATGGGTCAAGACCTCGGTCGCCTTCCCCAATGGCATGGTGGACCGCATCACCCCGGCCACCTCGGAACGCGAGAAGACCCTGCTGGCCAACCAGTTCGGCATCGACGACGCCTGGCCGGTGTTCTGCGAAAGCTTCAAGCAATGGGTGCTCGAAGACAATTTCCCCGCCGGGCGTCCGGCGCTGGAAAAGGTCGGTGTGCAGTTCGTGCCCGACGTTGCGCCCTACGAGCATATGAAAATCCGCATTCTCAATGGCGGTCACGCCACCATCGCCTATCCGGCGGGCCTGCTCGACATTCATTATGTGCACGAGGCGATGGAGCACCCACTGGTTTCCGCCTTCCTCAAAAAGGTGGAGACCGAGGAGATCATTCCCGTCGTGCCGCCCGTGCCCGACACCGATCTCGACGCCTATTTCGCGCTTTGTGAGCGGCGCTTTGCCAATCCCAAGATCGGCGACACGGTGCGGCGCCTGGCGCTCGATGGCTCCAACAGGCAGCCCAAATTCATCATCCCCTCGGCGCTCGATCGCATTCGCGATGGCCAGAGCGTGACTGGCCTGGCGCTCGTTTCAGCCCTCTGGTGCCGCTATTGCTTTGGCACCACCGATAGCGGCGCGGTGATCGAGCCGAACGATCCGAATTGGGACCGGCTCAACGCCCAAGCCATCAAGGCCAGGGATAACCCCAAAGCCTGGCTCGAAATGGCCGACATCTATGGTGATCTGGCCAAGGCTCCTGACTTTATCGCCGCCTTCACCAAGGCCCTGAACGCGTTGTGGATGCAGGGCACCGCCCGGACGCTCGAGGGGTATCTGGCGGATCAGCACTAGGTTTTGCCTCTGCCTCTCTCCCTCTAGTCGCTGTCAATCCCATTCGCTATGGTCCGCCCGGACCGAACATACGAGGGCGGCGTGTCGCAGGACTTCCTGGTGGGTGTGGATGTGGGAACCGGCAGCGCCCGGGCCGGTGTCTTCACGCGCGATGGCCAGTTCCATGGTCGGCATGAAGTGCCTATCCTCATGCGGCGCACCGACGCCAATTTCGCCGAGCATGACAGTGGTCAGATCTGGCAGGCAGTGTGTGAAGCAGTCCGCAAGGCCATGTCCATAGCCGGTGCAAAGCCCCAGGATGTCGCCGGAATCGCCTTTGATGCCACCTGCTCGCTGGTGGTGCGGGACGCTTCCGGCGCCCCGGTCACTGTTTCGCGTGATGGCGAAGACCGCTGGGACACCATTGTCTGGCTCGACCACCGGGCGCTTGACGAGGCCGACGAATGCACCCGCACCGGCCACGAGGTGCTGCACTATGCCGGTGGCGTCATGTCGCCGGAAATGGAAGTGCCCAAGCTGATGTGGCTCAAGCGGCATCTGCCACAAAGCTGGAACCGCGCCGGGCAGATGTTCGACCTGGCCGATTTCTTGTCCTGGCAAGCAACGGGCTCACTGGCTCGCTCGCAATCGACCCTCACCTGCAAATGGACCTATCTGGGCCACGATGCACAAAGCTGGCGGCAGGATTTTCTCGCCAGGGTCGGGCTTGAAGACCTGCTGGAAAAGGCGGCTCTGCCACAAAAAGCCAGCCCGGTGGGCGCCGATCTCGGACCGCTGACAGCCAAGGCTGCGAACCAACTCGGCCTCACAACGACCTGCCGGGTCGGTGCCGGGCTGATCGATGCCCATGCCGGAGCCCTGGGGGTCCTCGGCGCCTTCACCGCCGATGTCGAGACCATCGACCGGCACCTGGCGCTGATCGCCGGAACATCGAGCTGCGTGATGGCGCTTTCGGCCGAGGACCGGCCGACCTCGGGCGTCTGGGGCCCCTATTACGGCGCCGTGCTGCCCGGTGTCTGGCTCAATGAAGGCGGTCAGTCCGCCACCGGCGCGCTGCTCGACCACATTATCGCCTGGCACAGCGCTGGGGGTGAGCCGACCCGCGAGAAGCATCTGGCGATCTGCAACCGGGTGATGGAACTGCGAGAAAGCGAGGGGCTGGCCCTGGCTGACCGCCTGCACGTGTTGCCGGACTTTCACGGCAATCGCTCGCCATTGGGCGATCCGTCCGCATTGGGCGTAATTTCCGGCCTGACGCTCGACAGCGACTTCGACAGTCTTTGCCGGCTCTATTGGCGCACCTGCGTGTCCATCGCGCTGGGCGTGCGGCATATTCTCGATACTCTCAACACCAAGGGCTATGCCATCGACACGCTGCACATCACCGGCGGCCACACCCGCAATCCGCTGCTGATGGAGCTCTACGCCGATGCAACCGGCTGCACCGTGGTCGAGCCTTCGACGCCGGATGCGACCCTGCTCGGCATGGCCATGGTCGCCGCCAATGCAGCCGGGCTCTATTCGAGCCTCGATCAGGCGTGTCTGGCCATGCAGCAGGGCGGCACCGCCCGCGCGCCCAAGGTCGAAGCTCGGGCACAATTCGACCGCGACTACCGCATTTTCCTTGAAATGCTCAAACAGCGCCAAGTCATCGACGCACTAGACTAGCGCCGCCCTTGGCGGCCGCTGATGCCCCGGCGCATGCAGCGCCTATCCACGCGTCGCAATCCCCGATAAGCTCCTTTGTGGGAAGCCAAAATCCGTGGCCTTAAAGCGAGCGACAGAAGCTGCATGTCGATCAAAGCCGCCATCTATCATCTGACCCACTACAAATATGACCGCCCGGTCACGTTGCAGCCGCAGGTCATTCGCCTGCAGCCGGCACCGCATTCCAAAACCAAGGTGCTCAGCCATTCCTTGCGGGTCAGCCCGAGCCTGCACTTCGTCAATGTGCAGCAGGACCCCTATGGCAATTTCCAGACGCGCTTCGTGTTTCCCGAGCCGGTGACCGAACTCAAGATCGAGGTCGACCTGATCGCCGACATGACGGTCTATAATCCGTTCGACTTCTTCGTCGAGGAGAGCGGCGAGACCTGGCCATTCCAATATCCCGAGGATCTGCGCGACGATCTGACGATCTATATGAAGCCAGAGCCGGCCGGCCCGCTGCTGCAAAAGTTCCTTGATGGGCTCGACAAGAGTCCGAAAAACACCGTCACCTTCGTGACCGATCTGAACGCCCATCTGCAAAGCGTGGTGAACTATATCGTTCGCCTCGAACCCGGCGTCTGGACGCCCGAGGAAACGCTGGGCAATGGCAAGGGCTCCTGCCGGGATTCGAGCTGGCTGCTGGTCAACATCCTGCGCCATCTCGGCCTGGCCGCGCGCTTTGTCTCTGGCTATCTGATCCAGCTCAAGCCCGATATTGTATCGCTGGATGGCCCGGCTGGCACCGACCACGATTTCACCGATCTGCATGCCTGGGCGGAAGTCTATCTGCCCGGCGCTGGCTGGATTGGCCTTGACCCCACCTCTGGCCTGCTGACCGGCGAAAGCCATGTGCCGCTGGCAGCAACGCCGCATTATCGTAATGCGGCGCCAATCTCCGGCTTTGCCTCTTTTGCCGAGGTCGACTTCGCCTTCGACATGCGGGTGACCCGGATTGCCGAGCATCCACGCATCACCAAGCCGTTCTCCGACGAGAGCTGGGAGCGACTCAACGCCCTAGGCAAAAAGGTCGATGAAAAGCTCAATGAGCAGGACGTGCGCCTCACTATGGGCGGCGAGCCGACCTTCGTGTCCATCGATGATTTCGAGGCCGGTGAGTGGAATGCCGACGCGGTCGGTCCCACCAAGCGGCGCCTCGCCGATAAGCTGATCCGCCGCCTGCGCCAGCGCTTTGCCCCCAATGGCATGCTGCATCACGGCCAGGGCAAGTGGTATCCGGGGGAAACCCTGCCGCGCTGGACCTTCTCACTCTATTGGCGCGTCGACGGCAAGCCGGTGTGGCAGGATGAAAAGCTGATCGCCCAGGAGGGCGTCAAGACCAATGCCACGCATGAGGACGCGCGAAAATTCCTCGATGCTTTTGCGCGCAATCTCGGCCTGACGGGCGAAACCATTGACGAGGCCTATGAAGACCCCGGCGAGTGGCTGCTCAAGGAAGCCAACCTGCCGGCCAATGTTGATCCGGCCAATTCCGAACTGGCCGACCCCGAGGCGCGCTCGCGCATTGCCAAGGTATTCGAGCGGGGCCTGACCCATCCCACCGGCTATGTGCTGCCCGTACAACGCTGGAATGCCAAGGCCTCCAGCCCCTGGCTGACTGAAAAATGGAAAACCAGGCGTGGCAAGCTGTTCCTGGCGCCCGGCGACAGTCCGGCGGGCTATCGTCTGCCATTGAGCTCGCTCAAGCATTTGAAGGCGACTGACTATCCGCATGTGGTGCCCCAGGACCCGGGTGTGCCGCGCGGCCCCCTGCCCGATCCTGAAGAAATCCTCGCGCGCAGCAAGACCGGACTTGAAACCGATCCGCGCGCCCAGGCCGCTGCCGGCTTCACCGCAGCGACCGAGCAACAGGACATCACCGAGCAGGTGATCAGCGAAATCGAGGGCGAGGTGCGTACCGCCGTCACCGCCGAAGTGCGCGAGCATCGCCTTTGCATTTTCCTGCCGCCGGTTGAGAAGCTCGAAGATTTCCTCGAACTGATCGCAGCGGCTGAGGCAGCGGCCAAAGAAATCGGCCAGCCGGTCCATCTTGAAGGCTATGCCCCGCCGCAGGACCCGCGTCTCAACGTCATTCGCGTGGCACCCGATCCGGGCGTCATCGAGGTCAATATCCATCCCGCTTCAAGTTGGGAAGATTGCGTGGCCACGACCGAAGCGGTCTATGAGGAGGCACGCCAGTGCCGCCTCGGCGCCGACAAGTTCATGATCGATGGCAAGCATGTCGGCACTGGCGGCGGCAATCATGTGGTCGTCGGCGGGGCCACGCCGCATGACAGTCCGTTCCTGCGCCGGCCGGACCTCCTGAAGTCGCTGGTGCTGCATTGGCAGCGGCACCCCTCGATGAGCTATCTGTTCTCCGGCATGTTCATCGGCCCGACCAGCCAGGCCCCGCGCCTGGATGAGGCCCGCCACGACAGCTTGTATGAGCTCGAAATTGCCATGGCGCAGGTACCGGCGCCAGGCGAGGGCACCCCGCCTCTGCCCTGGCTGACCGACCGCCTGTTCCGCAATCTGCTGGTCGATGTCACCGGCAATACGCATCGCGCCGAAATCTGCATCGACAAGCTATATTCCCCCGATGGTCCGACCGGGCGGCTGGGGCTGGTAGAGTTCCGCGGTTTCGAAATGCCGCCCAATGCGCGCATGTCGCTCGCCCAGCAATTGCTGATCCGGGCCCTGATTGCCCGCTATTGGGACAAGCCGCTCTCCGGCGATTTTACCCGCTGGGGCACCAGCCTGCACGACCGTTTTATGCTTGGCAGTTTCGTCTGGCAGGATTTCCTCGGCGTGCTTGAGGACCTCCGCCAGCACGGATTTGATTTCGAACCCGAATGGTTCGCCGCCCAGCTCGAATTCCGCTTCCCCTTCTGCGGGGAAGTCGAAGTGGATGGGGTCAGGCTCGAACTGCGCCAGGCGCTGGAGCCCTGGCATGTGATGGGCGAACAGGGCGCGATCGGCGGCACTGTGCGCTTTGTCGATTCCTCGGTGGAGCGCCTGCAGGTACGCCTTGAGGCCGCCAATCCCTCCCGCTACACGGTGACCTGCAACCAGCGCCCAATGCCGCTGCAACCCGCTGGCGCTGCAGGCGAAGCCGTGGCCGGGGTGCGCTTCAAGGCCTGGCAGCCGGCCTCGGGCATGCATCCGGCCATACCGGCGCACGCGCCGCTGGTGTTCGACATCTACGACAACTGGACTGGCCGTCCGATCGGCGGCTGCACCTATCACGTGGCCCATCCGGGCGGGCGCAATTACGAAACCTTCCCGGTCAATGGCAATGAAGCCGAGGCCCGGCGCCTCGCGCGCTTCGTGCCGCACAATTACACGCCGGGCGGCTACCAGCTCACCCCGGAAAAGCCTGCGGACGAATTCCCGCTAACCCTTGACCTCAGGCGGCCAGCGCGGTTCACGTAGTCCATGAGTTCGCGGAATCAACAGACCCGCGGCAAGCCCCCGGCCGGCCCCAGCATCATCGCTGACTACCGCCTGCTGCCCGGCGTGCCGGACGAGATGATCGACCCGTCCGGCGCCATACGGCCCGGCTGGGATAAACTCATGGCGGCCTTCGATGCGCTGGGCCCCACCGAGCTGGCTGCCCGGGTCGAGCGCGCCGACCAGTATCTGCGCGATGCCGGCGTCTTCTACCGCAAATATGACGGAGCCGAAGGCAAGGAGCGAGCCTGGCCGCTGGCCCATATCCCGCTGCTGATCAATGAAGCCGATTGGGTGCAGATATCGAGCGGGCTAACCCAGCGCGCCGAACTGCTCGAGCGGATCGTGGCCGACATCTATGGCAGCAACACGCTGGTGCAGGAGGGTCTGCTCCCTCCCGAGTTGATCGCTCAGAACAGCGAGTTCCTCCGCCCCCTGGTTGGGGTGCAGCCGGTCAGCGGGCACTATCTGCACTTTTGTGCTTTCGAGCTTGGCCGTGGTCCCGACGGCGCCTGGTGGGTGCTGGGTGACCGCACCCAGGCCCCGTCCGGCGCCGGTTTCGCGTTGGAAAATCGCGTAGCCACCACCCGCGCGCTATCCGAAATCTACGCTTCGCTCAACATCAAGCGGCTGGCTGGTTTCTTCCGCGGCTTCCGCGACGCGCTGTTCAACCTGGCCCAACGCGATGGCGGTCGCGTCGGCATTCTCACCCCCGGCCAGCTCAACGAAACCTATTTCGAACACGCCTATATCGCTCGCTATCTGGGGCTGATGCTGCTTGAGGGCGAGGACCTGGTGGTCGAGGACGACCAGGTCATGGTGCGCACCGTGGCCGGCCTGAAACCGGTCAGCGTGCTCTGGCGACGGCTCGATGCCAGCTTCGCCGACCCACTCGAATTGCGCTATGACAGCCATATTGGCACGCCCGGCATGGTCGAGGCCCTGCGATCGGGTTCGATCTCCATGATCAATGCGCTGGGTACCGGCATCATGGAAACCCGGGCCCTCGCAGCCTTCATGCCGCGCCTCTGCAAGCACCTATTGGGGACCGGGCTCGAACTGCCCGAAATCGCCACTTGGTGGTGCGGCCAGGGCGCCGAGCGCGAATTCGTGCTCGACAATTTCGATCAGCTTATGATCGGCCCGGCCTTCTCTACGCAACTGCCCTTCGACGATCTGCGCGGTACCGCCCTTGGCGCCGGCATGACCGCCGAGCAGAAGGCAGACCTCAAATCCCGCATTGCCAATGATGGCGGCTCCTATGTCGGGCAGGAGCCAGTCCGGCTCTCCACGGCCCCGGTCTATGTCGATGGCAAGCTCGAACCGCGACCCATTACGCTGCGCGTCTACGCCGCCCGTACCGATGACGGCTGGACCATCATGCCCGGCGGCTTTGCCCGCGTCGGTTCGACCACAGATACGACGGCCCTGGCCATGCAACGCGGCGGCCAGGCGGCGGACGTCTGGGTGCTGTCGAGCAAGCCGGTCGAGCAGGTCTCGCTGCTGCCGCGCGAGGGCGAAAAGCTGGTGCGCAACGCCCCCGGCAATTTGCCCAGCCGCGCCGCCGACAATCTGATCTGGCTGGGACGTTATGCTGAGCGCTGCGAAGCCTCGGTGCGGATCCTGCGCGCCTATAATGCCCGGCTGGCCGAGCTCTCCAAGCCGGATTTGCCGATCCTGACCCATTGCGCGGCGCTGCTTGAAACGCTCGATGTCGATGCCGCTGAAGCCATGCCGCAGGGACTGCTGGCCTCCATCGACAGCGCCGTGCACAGCGCTGGGCAGATCCGCGACCGCTTCTCACCCGATGGCTGGCTGGCGCTCAACGATCTGCAAAAGACCGCGCAGCGCTTCGCGGCACGCATCAGCACTGGCGACGACGCCACGCGGGCCATGACGGTGCTGCTGCGGAAGCTGGCGGGCTTTTCGGGCCTTGTGCATGAGAACATGTACCGCTTTGCCGGCTGGCGTTTCCTGGAACTTGGCCGGCGCCTGGAACGCGCCATCCAGATCGCACGGGTGACGGCCTGGCTGACAGCGCCCGAAGCGCCCGACGGTTCGGTTGAGATGCTGCTTGAAATCGGCGACAGCGTCATGTCCCACCGCCGCCGCTATTCGGTGACCGCCGGAGCGCAGAGCGCAATCGACCTTCTGGTGCTCGATCCATTGAACCCGCGATCGGTACTGTTCCAATTGGCCGAATTGCGCCACCAGATCGAATCCCTGCCCGGCGGCATTGATGACGAGCAACTGTCCCCCGCCGCCAGGCTGGCGCTGGAAATTCACACCGGGCTTGTGATCGCCGATGCCAGCGAGATGACGCCGGAGCGGCTCGACCGCCTGGCAAGTGAGATCGGCATGCTGTCCAGCCTGATCGCTGCGGCCTACTTCACCTGAGGGACCACAGCCAATGCTCTACGATATCCGGCTGACCCTCGAATATGACTATGACGCGCCCGTGCATGGCGGGCGGCACCACATTCGCGTGGCGCCCGCCAACGTGCCGGGCCTGCAACGCGTCATCGCCTCCTCGCTATCGGTGGAACCGGCACCGGGCCGCCAGAACGGGTTTCTGGATTTCTTCGGCAATTCGGTCACCGCGATCACTATGACCGAGCCGCACGACAAGCTCGCCATCCGCCTGAGTGCCCGCGTGCAGGTCGAGGAATTTTCTCCGCCAGCCGATTTCTCGCCGCCGCTCGACCAGCTCGGCCGCGAGGTGGGACAATACTGGTCCGTGGCACCAACCAGCCCCCAGCATTTCCTGGCCGCCTCGTCCCGGGTGCAGATCATTCCGGCCATCACCGGATATGTGCGCGAGGTCACTGCCGGCGCAGCGACCACGCTTGGTGTGGTGACAGCGCTCTGCATGGCCATCCACCGCGACTTCGAATATGACCCCAAGGCGACCGACGTCGAGACGCGCCCCGCCGAGGCCTTCGGACTAAAAAGGGGCGTGTGCCAGGATTTTGCGCATGTGATGATTTCAGGGCTACGCGGCATTGGCGTTCCGGCCGGCTACGTGTCGGGCTTCCTGCGCACCAACCCACCGGCCGGCCAGCCGCGGCTGGACGGCGCCGATGCCATGCATGCCTGGGTGCGGGCCTGGTGTGGCCAGCATCTGGGCTGGGTGGAATTCGACCCAACCAATGCCATGATCGCCGGGCCCGACCACATTTCGATCGGGCATGGGCGCGACTATGCCGATATCTCCCCCATTGTAGGGGTACTGCGCACCCATGGCTCACACGAAACCAAACAATCGGTGGACGTGCTGCGCGTCGAATAGCGCCCCGCGGAACCAAATGCAGCATCGCCTCGTTTTCTCGGCACGCGGGCCTGACGGCCCCGTCAGGAAAGGACCGGCCGATCCGGTCCGCAGGAGAGCGAGAATGAACCAGTCCCCGTTCACTAGCCATGCTGGCACAAGCCGGGTCACCGCAGCCACTTGGAGCGACGATCTGCTCAATCCCCAGCCGCGCTTTGCCGAAGTGGCCATGGCGCTGCTGCCCGCTTCGCTGATCCTGGCCACCGCCACCGCGCTGCTGGTTGCCCTGCTCTAGGGTCGAGACGGCAAACCAGCCAACAAGATAACAACCCGGAGGGTTTCCATGGGTACCATACTTCTTATCATTCTCGTTCTTCTGCTGATCGGCGCGCTGCCGACCTGGGGTTACTCGCGTGGCTTCGGATATTTCCCCTCGGGCATTCTGGGCGTGATCTTGGTCGTCGTGCTCATTCTAGTGCTCATGGGCCGCATCTAGCCACCGAACAAAGCCAAACGGGCACGCCAGGTCCCTCTGGTTTCCTTCAAAAAGGAATGTGCCCTCGCGGATCGATGGACGCCCCCCTTTCGATCCGCCCCTTTTGCCCCGACACGCCACAGGCCTGTCGGGGCTTCTTTTTCTCTGCCCAACCCACGGAACTCCGTCCACACCCCGGCGTTGTTCCGACAACACGACAAGGAGCGTCCAATGGCTACGACTTCCGACATGGCCCCCACCCGCCGCAAAGCAGGCGCCGCCAAGACCGAGACCCGCGAACAGGAACTCGAGGCGCAAGTCGCCCAGTTGCAGGCCGATATCAAGGCAATTACCGAAACCTTGGGCAAGCTGTCTGGCGAAAAGGTCGGTGAGGCCCGTGCTCTGGCGACCAGCGAGGTGAAACATCTCCAGCAACGTGGCCAGGAGATGCTCGATGAAGCGCAGGGCCAGTTTGACCAAGCCGAAAGGCAGCTCAAGGACACCATTCGCGAAAAGCCCCTGACGGCAGTAGCTGCCGCCGCCGGCGTTGGTTTCATCTTCGCCCTGTTGACCCGGCATTAGGCATGGGACTGCTCTCGCCGCTTGCATCGCTCTTGGGGCAGGAGATCGAAGGGTTGGTGTCGAAGGCCAGGACCGTCGCATTAGTTTGGGCCCTGATTGGTCTCTTCTGCGCCCTTGCCACCGGCTTCCTGATCGCAGCCGGCTTCATGGTTCTAGCCGATATGGTCGGCCCGATAATGGCCGCGCTGATCTTCGCGGGTAGCTTCCTTGGCCTCGCGCTGATCGTTTACCTGGGGGCACTGATCGCTCGCAGCCGCCGCCGGCAGAAACTGGCCGAACGCCGGCGCGCAAACGAAACCGGCGCCCTGCTCACCACTGCCGCCATCACGGCATTGCCTCTATTGGCCAAATCGCCCGGCGTGCTGCGCCTGGGTCTGCCGATTGCAGCCATTGCAGCGATCGCCCTACTGCGTGACGGCAAGAAATCCGAGTAGCGCTGACGCAGCAGGCGTCAACGCTCCTTGGCCCGCATCATGTCCCTGGCCGGGCGGATAATCGGAAGTGCCAGCGGGTGCAGCTTCAGGGCAACGCGTGTCTCCAGATCGATCAGTTCCCCATCGATTACTGCATGAGTGCCGCCTTTGCGCTTGGGGAAACGCAGCACCAGCTCGCGCACTTCGGTCTCACTGACGGCGGGATTGGCGCGCCAGCGCCCGGTCATCACATCGAGCACCAGGCTAAGCAGTTCGTTAGTGGACACGCTGCGGGCCACATAGACACCCAAATGCCCTGAATCGAGTGACTCGGCGATGGGTACTGGACTGTCATCGAGCGGATTGTTCGACACCGCCACCCCGGTGGCCGTCATGGTGCGGTCACCCTTCTGAGTGTGCAACTGCACCTCGAAGCGCGGCGGATTGACCGCGGCAGCAAAGATGGCCCGGAGGCTGGCCAGCATCTTGCCGAGCCGGCCGCTATAGGCCATGCCATCGCGGATACGTACCAGCCTAGCATGAATGCCGACGCCGAACTGGTGCACGAATGGCCTGCCATTGGCCGTGGCAATGTCAATACGCGCGACCTCGCCTCGGGCGAGAGCCTCGAGCGCGCGATCGAGTTCGGGAGGCATGCCCAGAGCCCGCGCGAACAAGTTCATGGTACCGGCCGGGAGCACTCCAAGGGGTTTGTCATGCCGAAAGGCAATGGCCGCCGCCGTGGAAATTGTGCCGTCCCCGCCCCCGGCGATGATCGCCTCGACCTCAGGGTCTTCAGCGGCGGCTTTGATGGCTGTCGCGACATCCTTGCCAGCCACAATCTCGCAGTCCAGCGCATGCCCCTGGTCCGCGAAGACACCCCTGGCCGTAGCGCACAGCGCATCGAGATCCATGGTCTTCAGGGTCCCGCCGTCCTTGTTCAAAATGGCCCTGATTTTCAATCAATCTCATCCTTAGCTGCGGTCTTGTGGCTACCCAGCTCGGGAAGTCGGACGGAGACTTCCAAGCCGCCGCCATCGGCTCCGGCATAGTGTGGCTCGCCGCCGAACTGTCCGGACAGTTGCTTGACGATGACCGAACCCAGCCCGGTTTCCGTTTCAGCGCCCTGCGGCAGGCCGACGCCATTGTCGCGAACGCTCAGCAACGGCACCCCATCATTTTCGCGCGCCAGGGTGACACTAATTGTACCGCGGCGCTCGTCGGGAAATGCATATTTAAGGGCGTTGGTCACCAGTTCGCCCACCAGGATACCGAGCGTAGTGGCGTCCCGCGCGCTGACCTCGATGGGCGAGAGCGCGCCGCGCACAACAATGCGTTCGCCATCGGCCTGGGTTTCGGCGAGGTCTTCCAGTACGGCGGTCAGAAATTCGTCGGCCCTGGCCGTTTCCAGATCATCGCCCAGCCGCAGGCGGCGATGGGCCGACGCCACCGCATGCACCCGCAATCGGGCCGCCTCAAGCGCTGTGCGCACATCGTGCGACTGGGTGCGCATGACCTGCAAGGCCAGGAGCGAGGAGACCGTCGCAAGCGAATTGCCGATGCGATGATTGGTTTCCTGCAACAGGGCTTCGACGCGCTGGCGCTCGCGCTCGGCGTGCGCGCGCGCTTCCTCGATATCCCGTGTCCGCTCGGCCACTTCCTCTTCCAGGGCTTCGTTCTGGCTCAACAGGCCACGATGGCGCTGGGCCAAAGCGCTTACCTGCCTCTGGGTGCGCATGAGGAGCGCATAGGCCAGGATTGCGGCAGCCGTCAACGCCGCGATCAGCGCCGCCACAAGGCCCGTGCGGGTCTGGTCGATCTGCTGGTTGCGATGGGCCAGCTTGATATCTTCTTCGGCGATGAAATCTTCCAGCGTGGCGCTAACCTCGGCCATCAGGCGGGCGCCCATGCCGGTCTCGGTCAGGGTCTGCGCCTCTGCAGTGCGCCGGGTCGACACCAGCTCCACGGTGCGGTTCATCTCGGCCATCTTGCTCGAAATGTCGCCGGTGATGCTGGCAACGCGGTCGCTTTGCCCGGGATCGTCCGTCGTCATTTCCATCAGCGCGGCCACCCGGCGGTCCAGGCTTGAGACGGCTTCGCGATAGGGTTGCAGGAATTGCGGATCGGCGGTGAGCAGATAGCCGCGCTGGCTGGCCTCGGCCTGGCTCAGCGCATGGGTCAACTCGCGCGCGGCCATGCGCACCGCATAGGTTTCGGCTATGTCACGAAGCTGCCGGTCTATGCCCTGCATCATCATCAGGGCGGCCATGGCCGCCAGGCAGACCAGCCCCAGCGAAACCCAGACGGCAAGGCGCCTCGTGCCCGGCCGGGCAAGATGCGGTCCGTCGACGCTTACAGGCCGGTCAGCCAAAACGCTCATCTCCTGCTCCTGCGGAATCGACCGCTGGTCCGAGCAATGCTTGGTGGCGGTGGCAGCATTGAGGCCAAGGGACTAGATCAGGGGACGGACCGGCTCGCCCAGTCCTTCCCAGCCAGCAATCTGGGCCAGTCCATCGGCATCGAGCACCTCGCAACTCCGCCCAAGCCAGCGGATGAGACCCTTATTTGTTAACTTGCGCAATGTTTTGTTGGTGTGAACGATGGAGAGGCCCAGCGTGTCGGCGACATGCTGCTGGGTCAGGGGAATGGAGACCAACGCCTGTCTACCCCCGAGCCCCACGGCAACAGCCCGCGCGTGAAGGAAGGCCAGAAGATAGGCCGCCCGTTCCAGCGCGGTGCGCCGCCCCAGGCTAAGCAGATGACCATCCAGCATGCGCTCTTCGCGCGCGGCCAGCCAGGTCACATCAAACGCCAGGCCGGGATGATTGCGAAACAATTCGTCAAGCCGGTCACGCTGGAAGACGCAAAGGACAAGCGGCGACAGCGCTTCGACCGAATGCTCCATTTCGCCGATGACTGATCCCTGCAGGCCCACCAGATCGCCGGGCAGCATATAGTTCAGAATCTGCCGGCGGCCGTCGTCCAGCATCTTGAACCGGAAAGCCCAGCCTGAGAGCAATGTAAAAAGATGTGCGCTGTGGGTGCCCTCCGCGAGAATGACGGCGCCCGATTCGGCAGTCATTTCTCCGGTCTTGAAACTAGAGACAAACTTCAACTCGCTGGCGGTGAAGTCTCGAAACCAAGGCAAAGCGCGTAGCGGGCATTGCTCGCAAGGCACGCGCCGCCCTGAAGATGGAAGGACCAGACTCAAGAGAATACCTGACGCTTTTGACGCTGGAGGACCAAACGTGCTGCACACACAGCGCGTTCCCGACATGTCAAAGTTAAATGACAATGGCGGGACAAGGGCCGATCAGGGGTGCACATTAACAGAAAGTGCCCCCATGCTGAACGGCCGAACGGCACTCGTAGTCGAGAGCGAGATCATCATCGCGCTGGGGATACAGGAGGTCTTGCAATCTTTGGGCGCCGGCAAGGTTGTCCTGGCGCGTAACCCGGCCGACGCCAATGAGCGCCTACCCGACTGGCAGACGACGGCCCTGGCCATTGTCGAGATTGAGGCCGACAAGCTCGGCCTCATTGAGTTTGCCAGGCAGTTGTCGCAGAGCGGCATTGCCGTGATTGGATTGAGCACCGACAGCGTACAGGCACAAGGGGTGCCGGAATTGCCCGACACCCCCATTCTTCTCAAACCATTGCCTGATGCGGACCTGGCCCAAGCCATCCGGGTCCGCCTTGGTCAGAATCCGTGATTGCCTGAAGTCACCTGCGCTGAAACCGCATCGGGACCATAATCGGACTCGCCGCTGATCTTCAGCAATTCCGTCAGCCGGGTCCGGGCGCGGCTGACCCGGCTCTTCATGGTGCCCACGGCACAGTCGCAGATCGAAGCGGCTTCTTCATAGGAAAAGCCCGAAGCGCCTATCAGAATGATAGCCTCGCGCTGGTCATCGGGCAGCTTGGAAAGGGCCGCCTTGAAGTCTTCCAGGTCCATGGAACCATATTGCGAGGGATGCACCGAAAGCCTCTCGGTAAAGGCGCCATCACTATCCTGCACTTCGCGGCCGCGCTTGCGCATTTGGCTGTAGAACTCGTTGCGCAGGATGGTGAAGAGCCAGGCCTTGATATTGGTGCCCATCTCGAAGCTGGACTGCTTGGCCCAGGCTTTCATGACTGTGTCCTGCACCAGATCATCCGCCTTGTCGTGTTTGCCGGTTAGGGACACGGCAAAGGCCCGCAGGCTGGGCAGGGTCGCAAGCATTTCGCGTTTAAAGGAGGTACCCTCGGCACTCATCCCTCTACTCCCCACCGCGATCAGACGACTTGCCGCTCTGCGCACTTTCGGCGCTGTCGAGCTTTTCGAGCAGATCGAGAAGCTGGTCAGGTACCCCTTCGTCCTGAACCGCTCCATAGAGGGCACGCAGACGAGACCCGATATCCGATGTCGGACCGAGTCCATCTTCCGCCCGCCCCGCCTGCATGCGCACACGTTGCTGCGTCACCAAATTATCCTTCTTCATTCCGTTTTCGACCGATCAGTCCTGATTGTCGCCCTATTCCGAGGCCCAAATGCCTAAGACGTCATAAAAGTTCCCACCCGTTTGGAACTTTTATCGCCAATGTACGTTTTTGGCCTTCGTGAGGTACAGTACAACAAGCGTCACCTGGGAGTTTTCGTCTATGTCCTTGTCCACGCGGATCGCACCGCATCTGCCGTACCTGCGGCGTTTTTCACGCGCTGTCACTGGTTCGCAGACTTCCGGCGACGCCTATGTCGCCGCCACCCTCGAAGCACTGATCGCCGATATCTCCCTTTTCCCCGAAGCCAGCAACGACCGCATCGCGCTTTATAAGCTCTTTTCCGCGCTGTTTTCGTCCTCTGCGGTAAAGGTACCGGAACCTGCTTCCAGCTTTGCCTGGGAGCAGCGGGCCGCGGCCAACCTGGCCAATCTGGCCCCCCTGCCCCGTCAGGCTTTCCTGCTGGTGGCCGTCGAAGGGTTCACCAATGCCCAGGCGGCCGAAATCCTCTCGACCAGCGAGGAAGGATTCGCCGAACTGCTCGATCAGGCCTCGACCGATATTTCCCGGCAGGTCGCTACCGAGATCATGATCATCGAGGATGAACCGCTGATCGCCATGGACATTGAACAGATGGTCCAGAGCCTCGGCCACAAGGTGGTCAGCATTGCCCGCACCCACAAGGAAGCGGTCAACCTCTTTAATCAGACGCAACCGCGCATGATCCTGGCGGACATCCAACTGGCTGACGGCAGTTCCGGCATTGATGCGGTAAACGACATTCTCAACACCCATTCGGTACCGGTGATCTTTATCACCGCCTTCCCCGAACGGCTGCTGACAGGCGAGCGCCCCGAGCCGACCTTTCTTGTGACCAAGCCGTTCAATCCGGACATGGTCAAGGCTCTGATCAGCCAGGCGCTGTTCTTCGACGAAGGCTCGCGCGCAGCGGCCTAACCCCGTGAAGCTATTGTAAACCCGTGAAGCTATAAAGAAAAAGGCCGGCAGCAACCGGCCTTTTTCTTTGCCTGAGGAACTAGCCTGGATCGAGCAGCGTTGTCCATACAACGAACAAAACATGGAGTTTCCCATGCTGTATTATGCCTTGGTCTTTCTGGTTATTGCGCTGATCGCCGGCGTTCTCGGTTTTGGCGGCATTGCCGGCGCTTCGGCCGGTATCGCCCAGATCCTTTTCTTCCTGTTCCTGGCTTTCCTGGTCATCTCGCTGGTGATCGGTTTGTTCCGCAGGGGGACTTAGGAGTAGGCTCAAAGTGATCTGAGTAAGCGGCGCTCCACCTGGGGCGCCGCTTCGCCTTATGGGGCTGGAAACCAGTCATCAATTTGGCCGCTCACCCTATAGGCAACCAGACCAACCCATTCGCGGATGGCAGTTGTCGCGGTTTCGAGATTGCGGGTGGGATTGGCCAGATCCAATGCCAGGCTTTCCTGCCCCGTGCTGCGGAAATCCGTGGGCCAGGGGATCACATCTATCCCCTCTTTCCGGAACAGCCCCACCGAACGCGGCATGTGGAAGGCAGAGGTGACCAGAATGATTTCACCTTCCGCACCCGCCAACAGCTCGCCCGTGAAACGGGCGTTCTCAATGGTGTTGCGGGAGGTGCCTTCGAGGACCAGTTGGCTATCCTCAATTCCCATGGCGAGGAAAAAGCGCCGCGCCGTCTCGGCCTCGCTCTCCGCTGCATCCGCAACCAGGGCACCGCCGCCCGACAGTACGATCCGCGCGGCAGGATATTGCTGCGCCAGCCACAGGGTTGTCGTAAGGCGCTCGCCAGCATCGTTGAGCGCCACAATCTTCCGCGCCGTACTGGGCCTTGCCGTCGTCGCGCCACCCAGCATCACAATCGCACTGACGTTTGATGGGACCCGCGGTTCGCCGAAGCGGTTCTCCAGCGGCTGGATGAGCAAAGCGCCAATACTGGTGTAACTGACGAAGCCTACGGTGATCAGCACCAGCGCCAGGGTGGCAATAGCCGCTTTCCGCCGGCCCGTCAGCACCAGGACAAGCCCCGTCAGCACCAGCAGGAACACGATGCTGATCGGCTGCGCAACGAGCCAGAACAGCTTCGAGACCACATAGAACATGAAGCACCCCAATACCGCGGATGCGGGCAAAACCCGCTTTTTCGCTTGCTATCTCACAGGCTTCTGGTTTTCTACCAGACGGTCAAGATTGCCAGTCTCATAATAGGCGATCGCCAGTCAGGAAGGCGCCCCAATGCGGGCCAATGGTGAGCATGAAGCAGGCAGAGCCCGCAAGAGCGGCGCTATCGCCGGTTGTAGAACTGCGCGATCTTCACAAATCCTTCGGGCCCCTGGAAGTGCTCAAAGGCATTTCTTTCACAGCGCGCGAGGGTGAAGTCGTTTCCCTGATTGGCTCCTCCGGCTCGGGCAAATCCACCCTGTTGCGCTGCATCAATATGCTTGAAATCCCCGACAATGGGGATGTGCTGATCGATGGCGAGACCATTGTGCTCAAGGGCAATGGGCAAGGACGCCATATCGGGGACGAACACCAGATCCGCCGCATCCGCTCCGAACTGGGCATGGTCTTCCAGTCTTTCAACCTCTGGGCGCACATGACCATTCTGGAAAACGTCATGGAGGCGCCGCTGGTAGTGCAAAAGCGCGACCGGGCGGAGGTCGAGGCCGAGGCCCGCGCCATGCTTGACAAGGTGGGGATCGGCGCCAAGGCAGACGCTTATCCCGCCCAGCTGTCCGGTGGCCAGCAGCAACGCGCCGCGATCGCCCGCGCCCTGTGCATCAATCCGCGCGTTATGCTGTTCGACGAGCCCACTTCTGCGCTCGACCCCGAACTTGAAGTTGAGGTGCTGCGCGTCATCAAGCTGCTCGCCGACGAAGGCAGGACCATGATCCTGGTGACCCATGACATGGATTTTGCCCGAACCGTCTCGGATCGCGTCATCTTCCTGCACCAGGGCCTGATCGAAGAGGAAGGCTCGCCCGACCAGGTCTTCGGCGCCACCAAATCCACCCGTCTCAAACAGTTTCTCAATGCTGCCAGCCACGACTGACATGCATGGAAAACGACCCGGAAAACCGGGCGCAATCGCAACGCGAACACATAAACGGAGAACGAGAATGAAAAAGACCATGCTGGTCGCAGCCGCCGTTCTGGCCCTGGCCACACCCGCCTTCGCCCAGGACACTGTCCGCATCGCCACCGAAGGCGCTTATGCGCCCTGGAACTTCCTCAACGATGCGGGCGAACCCGCCGGCTACGAAATCGACCTGGGCAATGCCATCTGCGAAAAAGCCGAGCTGAGCTGCGAGTGGGTCATCAATGACTGGGATTCCATCATCCCCAACCTGCTCGCTGGCAACTATGATTTGATCATGGCCGGCATGTCGATCACCGATGAACGCCTCGAAACCATCGACTTCTCGGACAACTACTTCCCGCCCGATCCGTCCAAGTTCGTGGCCGCTGCCGGTGCCGGCCTCGATTTCGCCAACCTCTCCGGCGCCCGCGTCGGCGTACAGGGCGGCACCATCCAGGCCGGCTATGCCGAGGAAAACCTGGGCGGGGCCAACACCATCGTCACCTTCTCGACCGCTGATCAGGCCATGGCTGACCTGGCCGCCGGCAATCTCGACACCATCCTGGCCGACGGCGCCTATCTCGAGCCGGTCGTGAACGCCTCGAACGGCGCACTCGAATTCGTCGGTGAGGACGTGATGATCGGCGGCGGCGTGGGCGCCGGCGTGCGCAAGGAAGACGCTGAACTCAAGGCCACCGTCAACGAGGCCCTGGCCTCGCTTAAGGCCGATGGCACTGTGGACGCATTGATCGCACAGTGGTTCGAAGGCATGGGTCCGTTCTTCGCCGAATAAGCCCAAGGCACAATCCGGCCTCTCCCGGCAGCGGGAGGGGCCTTTAACCGCGAAAGAGCGGCATGTTCGAAGACCTCGCCTTCTGGCTCGGCTACATCACCAATGGCAAGCACCTGACCTGGTACGCCAGCTTCCAGTTCACGATCTATGCCGCCCTGCTCGGCGGGGCCCTGGCCGTCGTCTTCGGCCTCACCGGCGCAACGCTGAAGAATTCGCGCTTCTTTGCGCTGCGCCTGGTTGGTTCGACCTATTCATCCATCGTGCGCGGTGTGCCCGATGTCCTGTTCTTCCTGTTTTTCCCTCTCGCTTTTGAACAGGGTGTGGAATGGCTGGTGTCCACCCAGGTCTGTTCACCCGAGGCCATCGCCGCACAGACTGCCCCCTGGCCGCCGTGCCGCGAGGCCAACTGGTTCCTCGGCACCACCGAATATCTGCTGCTTGCCAGCGTCTCGCTGGGCCTCGTCTATGGCGCCTTCGCCACCAACGTCATTCATGGCGCCATGCGCGCCGTGCCCGCCGGCCAACTTGAGGCAGCCCGCGCCTATGGCATGAGCGCGAGCCAGGTGCTCTGGCGCGTGCATATCCGCCAGATGTGGGTCTACGCCCTGCCCGGCCTCTCCAATGTCTGGATGCTCATTGTCAAGGCGACTTCCCTGCTCTCGCTGCTACAGATCGCCGATATCGTGCTCTGGGCTGACCGGCTCGGCGCACCCAACTTCTTGCCCGCCGTGGGCCTGGTTCACGATGACTGGCGCTGGCGCTACTACCTGGTGCTGTTCGTCTTTTACATCCTGGTCACATGGCTCTCCGAGCGCGCCTTCGAGGCGCTGATGCGCCGCACCGGGCGTGGCATTCTCTCCGAGGTGCCGGCCTGATGGACGCGTTTCTCAACGATCTGGCCATTATGGCCCCGGCGGTGGTGTTCAACATCTATTTCGCCATTGCCTCGATCCCGCTTGGCTTCGTGTTCGCCATCTTCCTCGCCCTGGGCAAAGCTTCATCCAATCCGCTGATCAATCGGCTCTCGCGCGGCTATATTTACGCCTTCCGGGGCTCGCCGCTCTTCATCCAGTTCTTCATGTTCTATTCGCTGGCGCTCTCGCTCAACCTGACGGTGTGGCGACCGCTCGGCATATCCGGCTTCGTGCTGCATCCCCTTTTCATGGGACCGCTGGTGCTGGTGCTCAATACCGCCGCCTATACGGCCGAGATTTTCTATGGTGCGCTGCGCGCCGTGCCGCGCGGCGCTGTGGAAGCGGCCAAAGCCTATGGTATGAGCCGAAGCCAGCAGTTCCGCCGCGTCGTCTGGCCCAATCTGATCCGCCTGGCCTGGCCGGCCTACACCAATGAGGTGGTGTTCCTGTTCCATGCCACGGCCATCGTCTACTTCGCCCTGCCGGTGGTTGGTGCGCAGGCCGATCTCATGACCACCGCCAAGACCCTGTTCGAACGCGACTTCAATGCATTCCTGCATTTTTCGGTCGCTGCGCTCTATTTCCTCGCAGTCTCGCTGGTGGTGTTCTTCCTGTTCGGTCTGGTCTATCAGCGGCTGATGCGTCATCTGCCGGCCCAACCGGGCCTGCGCTTTGCGCCCAAATGGCTGCGCTGAAACAAGGAACAAGCATGAAAGTCATCGCCGATCTCTGCATCGTCCCGATGGGCGTGGGCCCCTCGGTGTCCGCCTATATCAGGGAAGTGCGCGAGGTGTTGGCGACCACCGGCCTTACCCACGACATGCACGCCAATGGCACCAATATCGAAGGCGAGATGGCCGATGTCAGTGCCGCGGTGGAGGCCTGTTGCGCGCGCCTGCATGAGATGGGCGTCGAGCGCATTTTCTGCACCATGCATTTCTCGACTCGCATCGACAAACCCCAGAGCATGGCCGACAAGCTCGCCCGTCTCGCCTGAAGAAGCCTACCATGACATTCAAACAGCATCAGCAGCAGTTGACCGGCGATGCGCCCGGCCACTCGACCACGCTCTACTGGTATTCCGTTGGTCCCGAGACCGCCGAAACCAAGGTCTATCTGCAGGCGGCGCTCCATGCCGACGAACAGCCCGGCACCATGGCGTTGCACCACCTGCTGCCCATGCTGCGTGATGCCGACGCTGCCGGCGCGCTCAAGGCACGCTTCGTGGTGTTCCCCTCGGTCAATCCGCTGGGCCTCACTACCCGTGTGCTACGCCGCCATATCGGTCGCTACGACCTGGAAACCGGTGTCAATTTCAACCGCCGCTGGCCTGATCTGTATCCGCAGATCGCCGAGGCTGTTGCCGGCAAACTCGGTGATGATGCAACAGCCAACCTGCGGATCATCCGCCAGGCCGTCGGCGACTGGATCGACCGGCAGCAGCCGACCACTGCCACACAGCGCCTGCGCCTTCTGATCCTGAAATCGGCCCATGACGCCGATATCATGCTCGACTTGCATTGCGACGATGAGAGCCTGAAACACATCTTCACGTCGCCCGACCTGATGCCGGGCCTGCAGGATCTGGCCGACCGCATGCAGGTGGCAGCGACGCTGACCGCCGAAGACAGCGGCGGCGGCTCGTTCGATGAGGTCTTGCCCAACCTCTATCGCAAGGCCCAACGCGCCAATCCCGACTTCCCAATTCCGATGGGCGCCGAAACGGCGACGCTGGAATATCGCGGCCAGGCCGATACGCATGACGAACTGGGGCGCGAGGATGCAGAGGGGCTGTTCGACTTCTTTGCCGGCCGCGGCTTGATCGACGCAAAACCCGCACAAGCCAAACCCGCTCCGGGTCCCACCCCGTTTGAGGCCACCGAAGTCTTGCGTGCCGACCGGCCGGGTCTGTTGGCCTACCGCGTGGGTCTGGGCGACCGGGTCGAAAAGGGTGATGTCGTTGCCGATATCATCGCCATGGACGGACCGGAGGCTTTTCTGGCACGCACCCCGCTCCGCGCGGGAACGGGTGGCTTCATCCTCTCCCGCGCCAGCGCTAAGTATGCAGTGGTGGGGTCATCTGTGGCCAAGATCGTGGGCAGCGACATCCTGCCCACGCGCGCTGGTGGCTACCTGCTGGAGGACTGACGCTAGTTACGCGCCAGGCCCCATTGCGCATGATCGAGCGCGGTCATCACGCCGCGCAGTTCGGCAAGACCCTTCATGCGGCCGATGGTCGGATAACCCGGCTGCGAGCGGCGGCCGAGATCGTCCAGAATGTCCTGACCGTGATCCGGCCGCATCGGGATTTCCCAATCCGCGCGGCCTTCAGCCTTGCGGCGCCGTTCTTCGGTGAGAATGGCGGCGATCAGAGCTACCATGTCGGTGTCCCCGGCCAGATGCTCGGCCTCGAAGAAGGAACCGGCAATGTCGTCGCTGTCTCGCTTGACGTTGCGCAGGTGCAGGAAATGCACCTTGGGGCCAAAGCGCTCCATCATGCCGGGCAGATCGTTGTCCGGCCGCGCACCGAGCGATCCTGAACACAGCGTCATGCCATTGGCGGGGCTGTCGACGGCCTCGAGAATGTACTTGTAGTCTTCTTCGGTCGACATGATGCGCGGCAGACCCAATAGCGCAAATGGCGGATCGTCGGGGTGGCAGCAGAGCCTGAGACCCAGATCTTCGGCCACCGGCACCACCTCTTCTAGGAAATTGACGAAATGCACCCGCAATTGCTCGCGGCTGATGGCGCCATATTCATCGAGGTGCGCCTGCACGTCCTCGAGTGACATGGATTCGGTGGAGCCAGGCAGCCCCATGGTGACATTGCGCCCGAGCTGCTTCTGCTCGTCCTCGCTCATGGCTTCGAAGCGTCGCGCTGCCTCGTCGGCAATGGCGTTGGTGAAGTCAGCAGCCGCGCCGGGACGCTTGAGGATATGGATGTCGAAGGCAGCAAAATCATTGATATCGAAGCGCATGCAGGAGCCGCCATTGGGCACCGTCCAGCGCAGGTTGGTGCGGGTCCAGTCCAGCACCGGCATGAAGTTGTAGCAAATGGTCTCGATGCCGCTATCGGCCAGATGCTTCATCGATATCTTGTAGTTGGCGATATGCTCCCGCCAATCGCCCTTCTGCTTCTTGATGTCTTCGGTGACCGGCAGGCTTTCCACCACGTCCCAGGTTAACCCCGACGCCGAACCGTCCTTCCGCGTCGCGATCTCCTCATGGCGCTTG
>Ga0208522_1000598_pt1 | contig 24381 bp, 13 predicted proteins | sample ETNtaG_25_FD_185763 | JGI IMG/M metagenome (GOLD analysis project Ga0208522, IMG submission 185763) | Marine microbial and viral communities from oxygen minimum zone, Eastern Pacific Ocean - ETNP201302SV86 (SPAdes) (version 2) | ecosystem: Environmental > Aquatic > Marine > Oceanic ... | reverse complement strand
GTCATACTCACTCGAATGAAAGTGGTACACTTGGGAAGATCCTTGATTCTCCTAGCTCCGACATATGAGCAAGCAGACCTCAGACCTCCTAGAATCGACTGAATGGTGCCTTCCAGAGCTCCCCGATAAGGCACCCTGACTTCCTTCCCCTCGGGAGCTCTGTGCCTCGCGATTTCACCATAGTGGTTTTCCATTGCCTTTGCCGACGACATTCCGTAGAATGACTTGTACTGAGTACCATCTTCTCCATCAATTATTTCCCCTCCTGACTCATCGTGCCCAGCTAGCATCCCACCTAGCATCACGAAGTCAGCGCCCGCGGCGAACGCCTTGGAGACATCTCCCGGAGAAGAACAGCCACCATCAGACATGACATGTCCGTTAAGACCATGTGCCGCATCAGCGCACTCAGATATTGCCGATAATTGAGGGTAACCAACACCAGCAACCTTCCTAGTTGTACAAACCGAACCAGGACCTATCCCCACCTTCACTATGTCAGCACCAGCGAGAATCAGGGCCTCAGTCATCTCTCTAGTCGCTACATTGCCGGCAATGATTATTTTGTCTGAGAACTCCTTCCTGACCTTCCTGACAAATTGTAGAAAGACTTCACGATATCCATTTGCAACATCGATGCAAATCATCTTCAGGCCCTTGTTGGTAGCCATCTTCCTCTTTAGTAGGTCAAAACTATCATCTGTGGAACCACAGGTTACTGCTGTGAATTCAGGGTTAACACCATCTCCCCATGATTCGGAGAACTCTCTAGTTGAGTAGAATTTCTGAGTACAGGTCAACATCTGATGCATCTGTAGAACCTTCGCAACCGAGAATAGCCCTGTAGTATCCATGTTTGCAGCAACTATCGGCACTCCGGTCCAAGTCTGATTTGTGTACCTGAACTTGAACTTCCTTACGAGGTTCACGTCAGATCTAGAGATTAGCGTGCTTCTCTTGGGACGAATCAGGACATCATCAAAAGTAAGTTTCAGATCACGCTCTATACGCATATGACCTTACTACTCCAACGAAGGTGGCCTTATGACTGTAATGCGTTCAATTTTATGATTTGGTGCTCGTGCCGGGATTTGAACCCGGGTCGACGGATCGAGAGTCCGACATGATGGACCGAACTACACCACACGAGCGGTGCTTTGGGGAAAGACCGTCTCTATTTCAAAACGTTGTACATCGAAAAATCATGATTTTCACTTTCACTTTCACCCTCGCCTCTTTTGACTCCGTTAATATGTAAATGACCAGACATTGAGCCATGATAAGTAGGCAAAAGAGATGCAGAAATCTAAGATACAGGAAGAGGCCAGAACCTCATAGAGTAGTTTCATTATCGAGTCTTAAGCCAACCAATACAACGCCAAGCCACAGTAATGCGACCCCAATTGTCACCCATTCAGGGATTCTCGAAGGAGATTGTTCGTGGTGGGAGTCAATAAGGAGAGTTCCGGCTATTGTTGAGCTTAGCCCTAAGAGTTGGGCTGGATTGCACAGTAGGATGATGTCATCCCTGTCGATGAAAGTTGAGGTGTCTTGATGTCTCGGACAAGGAGACTTAGGGAAGAGGTCTTGTGTCTTCTCGAGAAACAGGAGTCGGCGAATACGGTTGAGATATTCGATCACTTGAATGAGAGATTTAGATGGGGAGCAACCATGAATCAAGTGGGGAATATCATGGCCAAGGACTCCAGGTTTTCAAAAGTAGGGCATGTCAGGGGACAATTCCGCGGTAGTGTCTACACTGTCTGCGTATGGGGTCTCGCCCAGAAGGAACTCCCTCTGGCGTCCCCTTAGATGGGGAAGAGATGAAGTCACCAATGCACCCACGATAATACGTGGAAGCACGCTCTTCAGTTAGCTCGTGGCTTTCTCTCTACAGGGCAGTAAATTCAGTGACTGGGATATTTGGTGTACTTCTAGGGTCAATATTGGCTTCGAGGGGTCTTCCTAGAGGCGAATATGCTATTATTACTGTCCTACATTCTTTCTCGGTAATGACATTCATGTTCTCTTGGAATGCCCTGAATGATTACATGGATGTTGATATTGATCAAGTAAACAGGCCAGATAGGCCCCTCCCATCCGGTTCAATAACAATTGACTCCGCAAGAAGAGGAATTCAGGTTACTGGAATACTGTCCGTGCTCTCTCTGTTGTCTGCTGGATACGTTGCATCCATCGGAGAGATGGGGTTGGAAAATTGGATTCCCTCACTGGTTATCTGGCTAATTGCCCTTTTCTTATTGTTCAACTACGAATCCTCCTCTAAGTTTAGTTACAGGACTAAGGATAAAGGCCTCTCAGGAAACTTCGCCATCAGTCTGTCTGTAGGTTTGGTGATAATCTTCGGTGCTGCGAGCGTGTCTAAGCCATTCGATGACAGGGCATGGTTTGTGTTTCTGATGGGTTTATTGTATAATTTTTCTAGAGAGATAGTGAAAGACATTGAAGACATTGATGGTGACGCGGGTAGGAACACATTTGCCATGAGAGTCGGCGTTGAAAGAGCACGAACTACAGCTGCTTGGCTACTGGTATTGGCCCTAGTAACTATACTCGTTCCATTCTTACCAATCTTCCAAGTATTCACTAATTGGCATGTGATTTTCGTAACTCCTGCCTTGGTCTCTCTGATGATGGTGAAATCTAGGCTATTTGCCTCAGAAGATCGTGCCGCTCAGAAACTCATCAAGATCTCAATGCAACTTTGCCTAATTGCTTTCTTGGCGATTTCACTTATTCCAAACTAACGCAGTTCCCAGTAAGTCTGCCAAGCCGCTTCATTACACAGAAGGGTTAGTACTGACATCTGACCCCACATCCTGTTCTCCGCCTGGTCGAAAACTACACTATTCTGTGAATCAATCACACCATCAGTAACCTCTTCACCTCTATGGGCCGGAAGACAGTGCATGAAGAGATATTCATCGTTAGCATTCGACACAAGATTCTCGTTGACCTGGAATCCATCGAAAGAACCCATTTTCTCATCCATGTGTTCTTCCCCCATTGATACGAAAACGTCAGTATATACTACTCCGGCCCCCTTGACAGTATCTTCAGGATTATTATGACTCTCTATTCTTGCTCCAGTGTTTTCTGCAATTTCCAATGCCCTTGTGATAATCGTCTTGTCAGGCTCGAGTCCCTCTGGTGTAGCGTATTTCACGTCGAAACCCAGTATTGCACACCCAAGAACTAGGTCATGCAGGACGTTGTTACCATCTCCCACCCATGCTACATGGCCATTTACTCGGTCCGAATTCTCCACGATAGTCATCATGTCAGCAACTGCTTGACAGGGATGATGGAGGTCAGAAAGTGCGTTGATTACTGGGACAGTGGCGTGCTTAGAGAGTTCCATAACGTCACCATGTCCGAAACACCGATAGGTTATGCAATCCATGTACCTCGAAAGTACAGCAGCAGTATCAGCAATTGTTTCACTCTTGCCAAGTTGCAAATCACCCGCTAGCAGTGTGATAGGTTGTCCTCCGAGTCTGGCCACTCCAACCTCGAAAGAAACTCTGGTTCTGGTTGATGGCTTCTCATAGATTGATCCTATAGACATTCCATCCAGCGGCTTGAAGTCATAAAGTGCCTCTTCGTCGTTCTTAATCCTAATCGCCCAATCAATAATTTCAGATAATCTATCAGAAAGGTCGTCAATTGCTAGTAGGTCGGATTTCATTTCATTGCCTCTCATGCTCAATATCTCCTGCAAAACCATCCTTAGCATCGGACATTCCACCAAAAATATTCTGGGCGAAACTAAGTACGTCTGCCTGTCCTTCTTCCATCTCGCTAGATAGTGGAATCAATCCTGGTTGAATTGCAGCATGTTGCATCATCCTGAGTTGTCCAATAGCAAATTCCGCCCTCTGCCCCCCTCCATCGAAGTTGCTCTGCGCAGAAGACTCTTCGAATAGAGCCGCTTCTAGGACATCCAAGTTTTCGCCCCACTCCAGTATCCTTTCCAGAGTATCTGGTTCCAGCAAGTCTGATTTCGACAAGAAGTTGGCTGTCGGCAGGCCAAGTCTGAAGTGAACGATAGAAGACAAAAGCATCTGAGACACAAACCCGCTTGGAGTACTGGACAACAATGGATCAAAAAGGAAGATTAGGCATGCCCTCCCCTGTCCGAGGACATGGACAAGATGGCTGGATGCCTCTCTAAATGCAAAGAGCTCAACTTGGCCGGGAGTATCTACTACCATTATGTCCCCAGCCAGACCTTCTATCTCCTCGAAAACCTCTTCTGCCTGGGAAGCAACTAGATCGGCTGCCAGAATTTGAGCTCCATTTGGCCCTAGATCATACTCATCCATCACCTCAGATAGGGAAATCAAGTCTCTGACATCGAATTCTGGGTCATAGTGAACCCTTTCGGCTCCAGGATCCAGATTTATTGCTAACACATCTATGTCCAAGAATCGAGCCCATCTCTGAAAAGAAGTAACCAGAGAGCTCTTCCCAGCACCAGCCGTCCCAACCACGAACAATACCGGAGGAGTAGTTCCATCATTGGAGCTCATGCGGCCACCGAGAGCGTTTCTGTCTTCAACGTTCCGAGGTAAACAATCACGTTTCTTAATCAGGTAACCGTTAAACGAACCCGTCACCCGTGTGTATGTAACCTGAGGGCCATTTCATGGTTGAAGACTCAAATTCTAATGACGAAGAGGAAGGGGAAGGAAATCAGGAAGGCGACACAGCGCCACCTCCTCCACCACCTCCGGGTCTTGATTCACCACCACCGCCACCAAGTGGATTACCACCCCCACCTCCTCCGATGGATTTTTCGCCTTTGGGATTGCCAATCGATGAAGCGGATCAAAAGGAATCAGAAGATTCCCAATCTATTGATCACGAAGCAGCTAGACGGATGCTTCTAGGTTTGGATGAAGATTACAACCAAGTGAAAGAAGATCCGGAGATAGACCAGGCTCCTAGAAACTCAGAGGCCGAGGTTCAGGAAAACTCCGTTGGCCAGGATGATCCATTCGAGGAGTCCGACGCCCCTCTCTCACCAATGGGATTCGATGCCCCTCCTCCGCCTCCAGGATTCGAAGAGGAGCAGGAAGAGGGAGAAGACTCTCCTCCTCCGCCTCCCCCACCAATGGGATTCGATGCCCCTCCTCCGCCTCCAGGATTCGAAGAGGAGAGCGAAATTTCTTCAATAGACTCATTGGCCGATTCTTTGTCTCTGTTAGAGGATGAATGGGCTTCCGCAGAAATTGATGGAGCATCGGAATCTAGGAAGGCTTTCGAAACTCCAACTACAGAATCGCTCCACTGGCCAGAAGAGGACGGGTATGAATCTGTAGAACACTCCGAAGTAGCTCAGGCTATCAATGCATTTGGGTTAGTGAGAGAATCAGAATTCGAGCAATCCGACTCATTAAGATCTTCTCGACCGTCACCATTTCTAAGAACATCATCTGAGGTCGACTCAATCCCCGGAGACAAACTTCATGCCACTCTAAGTGAAACAGAAAGCTCCGTATTAAATCCGGATGGATCCATTAGGAAGCAGTTGATTGATGGCGAGTTGATTCTTCGGAATTCAAGCAAGAAGCACAGAGCCTGGGATATCGAAGTTCACCTCGATTCTATAGAATCTACAGATTTTGGAGATAAAGTCTCCTCTGTCAAGGAACTTGATCCGACAGAAGAGACTGCAATCCCATACACTGCTTCTGGAACAAGGATGTTGATCCTGAAAGAGTCAATAGACACAGAAAGTGTTCGTGATGAGGAACCCAGTCTCTCCTTGGTTTATTCTGACTCTCCACAGGATGTCTCTATAATAATCGAGATAGAGAATGTGTCTCCAGCACCTCTTTATGATGTTGAGATAAAGAGAACAATTCCAGAATCATTCATTCTTCCTGAAGATAGGGTGTACAGCGTAGAGCAAGATTCGGTAGTATGGGATATTGGCCGGATGAACATAGGCGAGAAGAAGACTCTGTCAATTTCTGCTAAGATAAATACTGAGTCGGTAGATAAAATCAATGCAGGAATTTCCTCAGCAACATATTCTTCTGAAGCAACAGTATCAAGAGCCAAATTCGAAAGAGTCAGTGGTTCAGGAAGGCAGTTCTCTTATGTGAATGCAGAGGAAGATGATAGACCAGGCGTGTGGCATTGCACATGCGTTTTCGAGAACAAATCTTCGTTCGTAGTTTCATTATCGGGAGCAACGGTTAGACTTGTTGGACGAAAAGATCCGATTCTGGATGTCTCAGACATCCGGCAAGACGTCCCCCCCGAAGGGAAATGGGATTCAATGGTCAAGCGTGTAGAATCGGATGATCAACCAAGCTTCACTCAGGAGATTAGATTCTCAATACTGCCCAGAGTTTCCGTACAGTCTTCAGGAACCGTGGAATTGAAGGAGCAGCAACTCACAGTATTGGACGCAATTCTCCAGAAGAGATTCGACAAGTCGCGAATCAAGTCCTACATTTCATCTAGTGTTGACGCCGTAATCACTCTCGAGAATACTGGTACATCTGAGATAAATGTACTAAGAGTACTGGATGATATTCCCGGAATCTTCGAAACACCCTCTGTAGATGATATTTCGATTGAGATTGAGGGTACAGAACTCAAGGAAGCGCAATACAGAATTGATGTAGTTAATGGAATCCAGTTGGAGGATAAACACACATCTCCGGACGGAGACGGACATAGTCTTAGAATGACAATTGGTACCTCTGCACCTCTGGGCCTCCAACCAGGGAAGGCAGTCGTGATTCGATACCCCCTCGTTGCACCAGACCCATCTCCAAGAAATAAATTACTAGTAGCGCCAATCAAAGTAGACTTCAGCTCCGAGAGATTCGGACCGGTTGCAACAAGGATGGTCGAGAAGCCACCTATGATCTCAGTAGTTCACAAGAGGAGAAACATCAGTACTGGAAAAGAGGTTTTTCCTGGAGGGAAGCCAGGGCAATATGAAATCATGCTGATGTTCCACAATAGTTCCGACAGCGCCCTTGAAGACCTCGCTCTTCACGATATTGTGCCCGGTACTTTCTCCATCGAAGAATCTGTCATTAGGTCTGACAAGGAGGGAGAAAAGGACGCCGCGATTACCAAGGAGTCTGCCCGAGATGGAACTCAGGTCACTTGGGCAGTCGGAAGAATCCTACAAGGGGAAAGAATCGAAGTTTTGTACAAGATTCAAGGTGATCCAGAGTCAGAGTACAAGGTTTCTGATGCTCAGGATTTCCATGGAGCAACATTTGGCGAGGAGGTCGATGAGGAACCAAACGTTCCTCAGTGGATGGAAAAAGAGGTAAAATCCTTACCACCTCCCTCTAAAGAAGTGATTGAAATCTCGGACGAGCAATTCCCTTCGGAGGAATCAGATATTCCAAGTTCTAATGATGTTGGAGGCAGTTCCGAGGAAGTGGAAAAAGAAAGTGCCGAAGAATCCACTGAAACTGAAGCCAACAAAGAGTCGAGCGACAATACGCACCCATGTCCCGCTTGTGGTTTTGGAGTAGATATTGGCTCTTCAATCTGCGTTGTGTGCGGAAATACCATATCGTGACACCGAATTTGTCGGCTCCGAACACCGAAGTGTTATTCTCACTCCTTCCAGTCGAAGTAATATGGCTCCAGCACAGGCAGGAGGGGATGCTCAGACCGATGCAATGGCATCGATGATGTTGCCAATGCTGTTGCTCCTAGGGATGATGATCCTACTTATGTTCAATCCGGGGTTGCGAGTAGGGCTCTCTGAGATGGCAGGTTCAGTTCTGGAACCAATGCTCCCCTTCCACCAAACATACTTTGTCCCCACTGTCTTCATTGTCGGATCCTCGATAATGGTGGTAAATACAATCATTCGGTCATTCTTCATGGATCCCCTTCAGCAAGCTCACTTCTCACATCGGAGCAGGCAGATTGGAAAGCAGTTGAGAGAGGCTAGGATGTCTAGAGATACCGCGATGGCTGACAAGATGCAGACTATCCAAATGGAGATGATGCCCGAGCAAATGAAGATGCAGTCATCCATGATGAAGCCAATGGTCTTCACAATGGTCTTCATCATTGCAATCTTTAGTTGGATGGCAGGTTCTGTTGAGACATTCAGGGTTGGATTTATCAGCCTCCCCTGGAATCCAATGTGGAGCTTCAATGCCCGAATTCTCTGGATTTTCCCGGCTTGGATTGCCACTTATATCGCAATGAGCGCACCACTTGGCAGGATTATCGACCGCCACATCAAACTTGTTCGTTACTCTAGGCACCCCCTAGTAATCTCTGGTGAGACCATCCCAGAGCCACTTTTGCACATGCTAGATGATGACAAGAGTGGTTCTAACGCCTCTTCCACCGTACGCAGATCCCAGAGGCGGGCAGGACCTAGGAAGACAGGGATTCCTTCAAAGAAACATTCTCAGCGAGGGTCAGGGAACAAGCATGCTGCGCCTCCTCGAGAGGGAGCAACATGCAACATTTGCAACTCAGACATGATTTCTAGAACCTCCAAAGGACTTCTAAGGTGCGATGTGTGCAGAAGCGAGTGGAGATGAGACATTGCTCATGGTCACAATCAGTGGACCTCCCGGGAGCGGGACTTCTACATTAGTATCGAAGATTGCAGAGTCACGTGGGTGGTCATCACTGAATGGAGGGGATGTTTTTAGAGAGGAGGCGAAATCTCGAGGCATCTCCGTGGAAGAACTAAGTTCAGAGGCAAAAGATGATCTTGACGTCGACAGATCACTAGACTCTCTCCTGCAGAAGCGCATGTCGTCACCTGATTCTCCTGAGATTGTAGAGAGTCGCTTAAGTGGGTGGTGGGCACATAAGAACAATCTCAAGTGCCTAAGGGTTTGGATAGATGTCTCAGAGGAAGAAAGAGCGAGAAGGATTCAGAAGAGGGAAGGAGGGGACTTCGAGGATTGCTTGCAGAAGTCCCACAAGAGACAGAAAGACGACATGGAACGTTACTCAGTCCTGTATGGGATTGACCTCGATGACATGTCACCATACAACCTAGTAATCTATGCAGATGCTAAAGATGAGTTGGAAGTTTTTCGGGCAGTAGACTCCAAACTGGTTTGGTGAAGAAATGAAGAATGGAGATGATTGGATTGTCGACCCCTCCGCTAAGACGAATCAGTCATTCGGGTGCCCCCCATCAGAAAGGCCCTTAGAAGAACTCCTGGAATGCGGGGTTATCTTGATTGACAAGCCATCTGGGCCGTCTAGCCACCAATTAGCAGCATGGGCTCGCTCAATGCTGGGGATAAAGAGAATTGGCCACGGAGGCACCCTAGACCCATTCGCAACTGGTCTCCTAACCCTACTATGCGGAAGATCAACCAAGATTACCGGAGAACTCCTAAAGAAACCCAAGAGATATGTCGCTGTGATACGATTTAAGCGACCAATTGAAGAAGACGAGATTTCCAATCTTGTTTCGCAAATGAAGGGAGAAATATACAATGTCCCGCCAAAGGAATCAGCCGTGAAAATTCAAGTGAGGACTAGAGATGTTTCCAAATCAGACTTGATTCAGACTGAAGAGGGAGGTAGGGTACACTTACTCTCCATTAATTGCGAGGCAGGAACATACATCCGGACGCTAGTACGTGACTTGGGCCTGTTATCCGGAAATGAGTGCGAGTTATTGGAACTGCACCGTTCAATGAGCGGGACACTAGATGACCAAATGGCATGCACGATGCAGCAACTTGCTGACGCAGTCTTCCTATGGCGCGAGCACGATGACCATCGTGGTCTTTCTAGGCTCCTTTCGCCAGTAGAGACGGTCCTAGATGACATTCCTCGAATAGTGATCAAGGACGGGGCGGTCTCTGCTTTATCTCATGGAGCTCCACTTGCTAGACCAGGCATAGTCTCAGTACCTAGGGGATTACTCACAGGTTCCATGGTCCTCCTTTCTAGTTTAAAGGGAGAGGCCGTTGCAATCGCCGAACTCTCAGTTGGCTCGGACTCGATTCCCGGAATGAAGTCGGGTCAAGTAGCAACCCCCAAGACAGTAATTATGCAACCTGGGGCTTATCCGCAGACTTGGTCGAAGGAGTAGAAATCCGCTAAGCGGACTCATGCTCTTCGTATATCCACTCGTCTGTTTCCAGCCTAATCTTCAATACCATCATTTTTCACACACACCACCGCATTCACAGCCTAGGCCACTAGCGCGGTAGTCCGTTTTCGCTTTTCCTCCCGGTATAACCATTGCCTAATTTACTCTGATTATCGGCCAAACGTCAGCCAATTTTCCACCAAAGCCGGCTACTTCCTGTGCCTGAAATCCTTCTTCAATGACTTCGGTCCCAATTGAAATACGGCTAGTGAGATTAGAATTGCCATTAGAGAGACGACTATGATTGCTGTATTCTCACCTCCATTTCTTGAGGATCCATCTGGTGTTTCTACAGGGATTTCGATTTCGAGGAGATTATTCCCTTCTATTGTCTCATCGATTGAGTTTGTGCCATCGATCTCCACTAGGAACATCGCACTCTCTGAGGTTTCCATCAATTGGATGTCGCAAACCGCCATCTTCAGGTCTCCGGGACCCAATTCAGCAATTGCTCCCGTCCCAACTAGAATACCATCCACTCTGCAGTAGAATGTGATATTCTCAGCCAAAACCCTCCCTTGGTTCCGGACGAAACCAATTACTTCGACCACATCTCCATTTCTGAGCATCTCTGATTCGACGCCACCGACCCTAATCTCAACCGACTCAACAAGTAAATCTGGCTTAGCGGTGACAATAATCATGACATTCCTAGAAACTTCTGATGTCCCATCATCTACTGAGATGCTCAGAATGTGCTCTCCGACTTCTACTGGTTCAACCAATATTGTGCCATTCTCACTTACTATGGCCCAAGACTTACTCGTAGTAACCGTTAGTAGTTGCGAGTCGGGATCGAACAATTCAGGTACAATCTCGTACGATTCACCGAGCTCGATGTAAAGGAACTGTGGAAGATGAACTATCTCCGGCGGATCCTGCACAGCTTGGATTTCGACTGAAAATAATCCTTCCCAAGAATTCCCTGCTTCGTCAATTACTACTACAATAACCTCTGCAATCCCACTTGCTTCCTCTTCTGGCTCTATCGTCAATAGACTTCCTGACCCCGAGGCCTTGAGCAGAGTCTCGTCAGAGCTCTCTGCAATGACGACTAGGTTCTGAGAGTCAGTAATGTCATCTGAGCAGTAGGAGGGGAGTGAGATGATGTGCCCGCCCTCATCTTCGACTAGGAAGATGTCCTCAATTTCCTCACAGAAAGGGTCTCTGTCCCATTCTATTATGAATCCGCCCTTTATTGACATCGAACCTATGTGGACAACGGTATTCTCGGCAGTCCCATTGGAGGACCACTGGAATCTTGTCGCCACGCCTACTAGGAGTTCACCTCCTTCTGATGGTAGCGCATGTCCAATTGGGACTGAAAATTCAAAAAATCCAGAATCAATCTCCTCAGTATGAACTAGAAAATTTCCTATTGCGAATAATATGTTAGATGACTCAGAAAGTCCGTCCAAGCCCCCTGAAACTCTTCCATAGACAATCAGTTGAGGGTCATTGATGTCCACTCTCGCACCATAGATGCAACCATCTTCAACTTCTACGCGGATGTGATGGTCTGTTTCTGGAAATGATAATTGCTGTCCAGTGAGAACCTGAGTATATTCTCCATTGGGACCTTCTGCTGAGGTCCAGATAGTGTGATTCCCATCACCAAAAATATGGACCCTGCCCAATTCCTGATTCGGTGGAGGGGTGACTTGGAATTCCCAAGTCCCCGCTCCAGAACCTTCTCGGATGAGCCCACACGTACTGTGAGTCAAACCTGAGATATCTCCTTGGTATGTATCGAAGTCCATTACTGGAACTTCGGACAGAATCGTCGAGTGGTCTGCCCTTACGTTTTCGAATGAGAACCAAGGCTGGTGGAATTTGACCCTCAGTCCAACAGCATCGACTCTCACTTCAGAGTCATCCGCACCTTGGTTATCCGACACGTAGTCCACATTGAATTGTGTCTGCTCTAACTTTGACCAATCCCATTCTATGTGGTTGTCAAGATTCAGAACTAGAGGATTACTCATGCGGTTTACCGCACCCAGGGTTCTCGCATATGTCGTGATTAGGATGTCTGATCCGTGGTTCTGCAGAATAATCCTGACCTCATCACTGGGAAGCGCATCTGGGATGGAGAAGTGCAGGACTAGGGACACGTTCTCTATTTCCATGGAATGGAGTCCTGAGAAACTGTAACCTCCCATAGTAATGTCCGGGCCCCTGGACCATGAGTAGATTCCATCGGCCTCACCAAACGTGGCATTGCAATCTATACAACCGCTACTTGCCCACGACGTCTGCTCATCAAAGTTGTCCGGTCTGGAGTGCGTGAAGGACATCTCCCCGTCTGCAATCATCCCAACTGAGTAATCCGCTTGTTCAGAAGTGAATCCTGTTGTGCTGCTGAATGACCAATCCGAACTGCTCTGAAAACTCCCGGCCTCGAGAACTTCTACTTCCTCAGAAGATATGACTGAGTCTCCTGAAACCATGGGAGAAATGAGTGCAACCAGACTCATCACTGCCAAAGCGGAAACTAGCCTGCAATCGCTCATTGCCCCCAACGAAGGCTTTCTCCGCTTCAAGGCGTTGGTGCTCGGCTCATGGGTTCTCTTGCATAACTGTTGAAATACGGGCCGACACACGCCTAACTAACATCTGGCTGTGATGGTGTAGCGGTTAGCACGGTGGGTTGTGGTCCCGCCAGCCCGGGTTCAAGTCCCGGTCACGGCCCCAAATCTACTCATTTCCTAAGTTTTCCTCACTGATTTTGTGCCCCATTCTGCGAGCCTTGGTCGAGAGATAGTCTATGTTCTCTTGTCTGACTCCAGCAACAAGGGGCATCCTCTCCACAACGTTGATGCCGTATTCAGAGAGCTGCTCAATCTTGTCTGGATTGTTTGTCATCAAGTTCACCTTGTCGATTCCAATCGAATCCAGAATCTCTGTAGCTATTCCATAATCTCTGGCGTCTACAGGATGCCCAAGCATCAGGTTGGCCTCCAATGTGTCCGCACCCTTGTCTTGCAGGTTGTATGCCTGAATCTTTGCATGCAACCCGATTCCACGACCCTCTTGTCTGAGATAAATCAAGCACCCCCATCCAACTTCCTGAATTATCTCCATTGCCGCCTCTAGTTGAGGCCCACAGTCGCATCTCAGGCTGCTGAATGCATCTCCAGTAAGGCACTCGGAATGAACTCTAACTAGGACTGGATCTGGACCTTTCATGTCGCCAAGCAGTAGTGCCACGTGATCCATTCCTGTCTCCTCTTCGTGAAAGACTCTGATTCTGAACTCTCCGTGTTCAGTTGGTAGGTGAGCATCAGCAGGGATCTCTCCAAGCTCGTAAACTCGTCCGCTGTTCATGCCATTTCCACCTGAAGTGTCCATTTGAATCCTACAGGTCTCCAGTCACATTGACGATTAAAAACCTGAACTCTCCAGAATTCTCCTCCACTTTCTGCAATATCACGCCCAACCTGTCGCATAGCGCTGGAATATCATGAAGGGTCTCTGGATCATCGCAAACAACCTCTATCATCTCCCCGTCATTGCAGTGTTTCAGGACTCTACGAGTCTCGTGAACTGGAATTGGGCATAGGAATCCAAGCAGGTCAAGATACCTCTTCACGGTGCCATCCATGTTAATTGCACAAGGGACCCCGCTTCAAATGTACTCAGTTCTTTGAGAAGTCGAACTCATCATCCTCGTGTGTCCGCATGTAATTTATTGCTGCATTTTCATCTGCAATTAGCATCTTTCCCCTTTTCTTCCCAACCTTAGCTTTGTTCCATCGATCTATGAAAACTCCTGCCTCCCAGTCGTTCATGAACATTGGACGGATGTAGGAAGATCTGCAAACTGCCCTAGTGTTCCCTAGATCCGCCGCAACGGTGTCAATCACAGCAAGCATTGTAGCACTCCTCTCGTTCTCTCCCTCTCCCGGAAGCTTCCCAGATTCTGCCAGTTTGGCAAGTCCTTCTGTCCCCTTTAGTGTCTTTCCAGACCATCTGATGTATGGCGGAAAGCCTGTTTCCTCGGAATTCTCTACGGCATCCCTGTGTAGCTTTGGTAACTCCTTTATCTGAGCATCACTGGCTTCCGAAACCATGGCCAATCTGGAGGCGGTCTTCCATGAAGCAGCCCATGTTCTGAAGTCCTTTGCAGTGTAGCGGTGGTTCATGTGCTTCTCTAGGTAGTCGTTGATGTGCTCTGCCTTGATGTCGAAGTCATTCCCGTTTTCGTCCAAGTATCTGAAAAGATCCTGTGTCTTCTCCTTTCCACCGACTTTGCCAGATTCCTCAATTAATCTAGCAACTTTGTCATCTTTTATCAGTAATTTCCAATTCTTTCCCGATTTTCCCGTGAAGCTCAAGACTGCATCTATGTCGCCTTCTACTGCTTTCTTTCCCTTCCAGAATTTCACGTGACCCTCCTGAAGGGTCGTTAGCCCGTATGACTCGTTTTCTTGGGCATATTGGTCCGATCCTACGCGGATGTGATACCTGTCAATCAACCACACTACGATTGCTACAACCTTGTCCCGAATCATCTTGTTCGTTCCTAGATCGGCCTCAACTTCCCTTCTGAGTTCGTTTAGTGCAATTGCGAACTCATCTACGTTCTGGTACTTCAGAATAGATTTGTACTCGTTCCACTTTGGGTGGTATCGGTATTGCAGCCTCCCATTCGAATCCTTTCCAGTGGCCTGTATGTGGCCATTCTCATTAGGGCTGAACCAGACCTCAGTCCAAGCTGGTGGGACCGCTAACGAGTTTAGGAACTCAACTCTATCTTCATCGGTCAACTCCTTGCCGCTAGGAAGGTGATAATTCCACGAAATGTTGGGACTCCCTCCTTCTTCATCAGGAGGCGCCTCCACCTTCTCTCTGGTGATTCCCTCCTCTTCTCTATCGCTCAGAATCAAACCCGCTTTCTCTGCCGATGTCTCGGAGTCCTCAGCCTTCATACCTCAATTTTGGGACACTAGGCTTGAAGAGGTTTCGCAGAATCACTCTGCGAATTGGGCCAGAAGCGTCTCCAGTGCTCGTACATCGTTCTCCAGAACTTCTTTCTCTGCCTTCTTGAGATCTCCCTCCAAGAGTCTGGCTTGTAGCACTTCTAACTCTGATTTGGCTGCATCCCTCTCCTCTTCCATTTCCGCCTCGTCACGAAGCATCTTGATCCTAGAGACATGCTGTCGTGTGGACTTCATGCGGCGCATCCTTTCTCCAGCATCCCCCTCTGGGAAAGGACTGGGTTTACTTGGGAGTTCCACTGCGACAGGGTAGGGGATGCTGATGCCTTCTCTGCTGAATGCAGTATCTATCTCCCTTAGTAGCCAATCCGTGGCGATAAACTCCTCCCCGTAATCAGCAATCGAGACGTATAGTCTGTAGTTCTTCGAAAAGTCTGATAATTCCCTGAGGAGGACTCTGGGGGCTGGATCCTTCTCAATGTGGGGGCACTTCTTGGCCACCTCCATGATAACCTGCTTGACATGGGCCGATCGCTCATCGTAATCAACTCCCAAATCTAGTGTAAGTGTGACTCTCGAACCCACTCCGTCACCGCCCCCCCTCGCGAAGTTAGTAATCGTGGAATCAACTAGTCTGTTGTTCGGGATGACTACCAGTTGCTCGGTGAGAGTCAGAATCTTTGTGGAGAGCATTCCCACCGACATCACCGTTCCCGTGACTCCCTCTACTTCTATCCTGTCGCCTACTTCGAAGGGTTGGTCAATTGCTAGCATGAATGAGTTGAGCATGTTTCCTAGAGTCTGTTGGACTGCTAGTCCAATAATTAGTGAGAATACCGCCAGAGAGGCAAGTATGCCGAGGAGTTCGATGCCAACCTCCTGTAGAGAGAGGTAAATCCCCATGAACCAGATTATCCCCCTTGAGACGAAGACAACTAGGGGGTTTCCACCAGTAACGGTGACGCTCTTGTTGGTGTTGTACCTGTCCATGGCAGCAGGGACGATGAACTTGATAGCCACGCTAATGATTGAGGCGGACAATATGATGTATATCCCGGAGAAGTAAGGTGCCACTGCTATGTAGAATGCGTCTTTCCTCCCTAGCGTCCACATCATTGTAAGTTCCACGCCAGCCAACAGCACGAATAGGTAGATTCTGTTTGCAATTGGATCGAGGATTTCGTTGTCCCAGGTTGCATCAGTCTTCTTCACTACCCTCCATGCAATTTTCAATACGACGTATCTGGTGACCAGAAGCACGAATAGGGTTAGTCCAAGGGAAACTCCCACCTGAGCGAGTAGGCCAATCTCCTCTACTTCCTCGAGATATCCCATCAGCGTGGAAAAACCATTGGTAATCGGGTCAGCCATTAATTCACTCCCAACCGACCCTCTATCAAATGCTTATCGTTTCAGACGCTGTGCCTGAAGGACCCACTCGTCTCTGTCAATCCTTCCCGGCCCGAGTCCTATAGTGGTGTTGACATCGTCAGATATTTCCTGAGTCATGCTTGCAATTTGGGAGATTTTGTATATACCTATGTCATTCAGTTTATTCTCGACGAACCTCCCTATTCCATCGATTTTCTGCAAATCGTCCTTGTCGTCCTCGGAACCAAAGCCGATTACTGAGAAGTCGATTAGCGACTCATCTTCTTCGCTCTTTTCTTCTGGCCTTTCGGTTATTCTTTTACTCAGCAACTCTGCCGCTTTCTTCTTCCTCCTTTCCATCTCTTCCTCTTTCTCATCCTCCAGTTCCTTCTTCCTGATTTCGTCTTTGGCCTGAGCTAATAGCTCCCTGTCACGGACTTGCACGTCGTTATCAAGAGGGGGCGGGACGTTGCTGCCTTCCTCCGAGCCTAGGTCGACTAACTTCCTAGCCTGCTTGGCCCATTCATCCCTCTTAATCCGACCGGGGAAGAACTCGATGGCCTCGTTTATATTGTCTTCCAGATTGGAGTTCATTCGGGATATTTGTGCGAATGTGAAGATCCCTAGTGCGTTGAGCTTCTCCTCGATGAATGGTCCGATTCCCTTGACATTCTGGAGTTGATCCTTGTCATCGACTGTCGCAAAGCCGAGGATTCCGAAGTCGATATCCTTTGATTTCTCGGCAACTCTGAGCAAAGCACTCTCCTTCTTCCTAGCCTCTACATCGAGTTCCTCCAATTTCAATTTCCTTTCCTCCATCTCTTTCTCCATGGCAGCGAACCTCTCTGCCGCCTTTTCGCGGGCTAGTTGGTTGTCCCTTTCCTCGAGGTCCATCTGGCGCTTCCTCTCGATGGCCCTCTTCCTGAGCTTCTCCTTTGCTTCCATGGCCTTAATCTGGGCTTCGCGTTCTACCTCAGTTGCCTTCCTAGCAGCCTCTCTCTCAATTCTAGCCGCCTTCTCCTCGGCCGCCTTCTCTAGTTGGGCCGCTCTCTCCTCAGCCGCTCTCTCAATTCTCTCCGCCTCTTCCCTAGCAGCCTTCCTAGCAGCCTCCTCCTCTGCTTTCTTATCCTCCTCCTCGGCCTTGCGCTCTTCTGCCTTCTTTCTCAGTATCGCTCGGAGTTCGGCAGCTTCTTCCTCGGCCTTGCGCTCTTCCTCTGCGACCCTCTCCGCCTCTTCTCGAATGTGCTCTTCCTCTGCGACCCTCTTCTCTTCTTCCTCTCTCTTGAGTCGATTTTCCTCTTCTCGTCGGGACTCGCGTTCTGCGTCCTCTTGCTTCCTTGTAGCCTCTCTCTCAGCCTCTGCTGCCTTCAACTCGGCTTTCGCCGCCTTCAACTCGGCTGCAGCTGTTCTCTCTTCTGCCTCTTTTTCGACCTTCTCAATCTTACTCTTCAGATTGCGCTCCATTTGTGATGCCTTCTTCTTGGCTTCAATCTCTGCCTTTGCTGCTCTCTCGGTAGCCTCCCTCTCCACCTGGGCTGCCTTCTTCATTGCCTCTCTCTGGATTCTGTTTGCCCTCTTCTTTGCCTGTTCCTCTTCAGGGGTGTCATGATGAATCTCTACCTCTACTGACCACTGGAAGTACACCGTGGCCTTGCCAAGTCTGATGAGGCCGATGTACTCAGTGGTAATCGCCGTGTCGTCATCGTCATTGAACTCCAATCTGAACTCGATGTCACCTCTAGAATTAGACTTGATTGGCTGCATTCTAAAGCGGCTTCCGTTTTCTTCAGATGACATGTCTGTGAACTCACACTTCAGCCTAGGAGTGATGTTTGAGACATTAATCACCTCATGACTGCGAGCGAAGGAACCCTTGCTAATCCCCTTCACGGGCTTGAGAACGAATGGGTCGTCGTATTCTCCACTCCCCCCTTGCCAGTTACCCTCCGTACGAGTGTATTCTGGTTCGGGACTCAGAATCTCATCTTCTCTCACCACGAATGGGTTAATCACCCACAAAAGCAGTAGTAGAAGTAAGAGTAGCGGGAAGCAGCAAATCCACAGTATCTTCACCGCATCCGGGACGTACACTTCCAGCAGGTTACACACTCCATCGCTATCATCGTCTTCGGGAACGGACAAGTTGTCTTTGGAGTCGGTTCCACAACTGGTTTCGTTCAGGTCTAGCCAACCATCGTTGTCGTCATCCAGGTCCTCGATAAGGTCGAACGTGCAGTTCGCCGAGTCCGTCAGATACCTACAAGTCACCTCATCCGGCATCGAGTCGTTGTCAGTGTCATCCCATGCGATTGGATTCTTCGGGAACTTGTCTATCAGGTCGCCAATGTTGTCTCCATCGTCGTCTTCGTCGATATGGCTGCAGATTCCGTCCATATCGATGTCCTCCGGGAACGAGGACGAGTTCGTAGGATCGCTATTGCACTCTATCTCCACTAAGTCGGGCCACCCGTCTCCGTCTTCGTCCGTGTTGTTGTCTTCTGGCCAGAAGATGTCGAAGTCGATCCTGTATGAGAAGTCCCACTGGGAGTTCTCGGCAGTGAACTTGTGCGAGTACTCAATCAGAATGTGCCTGTACGCCTCTTCCGGAGTCCCTGAGATGACTCCAGTAGTGTTGTTGAGCACCAGTCCTGCAGGAAGGTCTGGAAGCACCGAGAACAGTAGAATGCCGCCGCTGTTCGGTGCAATCATCGGTTCCAGCGGCTCCATTTCCTCTCCTACTGTTAGGACTAGCTTGTCATTGGGGTAGAAGAAGACAATCGGGGAGTCGTCGAAACCGTCTATTGGGTCGCAGATCCAGTCTCCGTCATGGTCGTCCGGGAAGTTTACGATGTACAGTGGATTCGTCCCACACGCTATCTCGAGCGTGTCATTCCATCCGTCCCCATCGTCATCGTTGTCGAAAATGTCAGGGATTCCGTCCTCGTCAGTGTCGAGATGTCTGGAGAAGATTGTAATGTCGAAGTTGTCCATGAAGAGTGAATTGCTTCCAGTTACCGTGTAAGTGGTCCCGTTCACCTCCTCCGTGACGATTCCCGTGACAAGTCCGTTAGTTGTGTTGAAAACCAGTCCTTCGGGAAGTGCCGGGGAGATAGACCACGAGGACACGTTCCCTCCGAAGATCTGAGGCTCCATGTACAACTCGTCGATGTTCGTTGTCAGATTCAGCAAATCGTCCAGATAGATGAGGTCAAAGGGATCGTCATCGGGATCGGGCGTGACTGACTGCAGCGTAATCTCCACGGAACTGTGATGCTGCGAGTTGTTCGCCCACACTGTGAAGACCTGAATTTCAAACTCGCCCATGGGGGCTCCGCTAATCGTGCCATTCGCATTACTGGATCGTGCCATCGCTCCATTCAGATTCAATCCTTCGGGGAGGGGTGGCCAGATCTCCCATGTCCTAACGTCCCCTCCATAGGTCACTGCTACAATCGGCTCTATCGGCTGGTTGACGAATAGGAGTTGCGAAGTCATGCTGTAGACCAGGAAGACCTCCGAGTCATCTACTCCGTCAAGGCCGTTGCACAGACCATCTCCATCTTCGTCCTCTGGGAATGAGAGCGGGTCAAGACTCCCAGTAAGGCACGAGTTCTCTTCTTGATCCGTCCATCCGTCGTTGTCGTCGTCGGAGTCTACTTCATCGGGGATTCCATCTTCATCAGTATCTAGAAGGGCCGACGAGATATTCATCGAGGAGTTCGAACTATGTTGGCTGTTATTGGCCCAGATGACGTACTCAGTCAGGTTGAATGGCTCTGTGGAAACTCCAGTGATTTGCCCAGTTGTATTATTGAACTCTAGCCCTGCCTCCAGACTGGGTTGAATCTGCCAAACTCTGACGTCTCCTCCGAACACAATCGGGACGATATGAACTTGGGTAATGTTGACGACTAGCTCAACTGTTCCCAGTGGGAATGCGAGGCTAATGGGGCTGTCATTGAAGGGATCCACTAGGTCGCATTCCCCATCTCCGTCGGAGTCAGTTGGGATGCTTGTGTTGTCTAGTTGGTCGGTATAGCAAATCTGCTCATCACCATCGGCCCATCCGTCGTCGTCGTCGTCTGAGTCGTCCTCGTCTGGTATTCCGTCGCCATCGGTGTCGAGTCTCCAAGAGGATATGTTGATGACGAAGCTCGAGCTGTATTGGCTGTTGTTGGCCCAAATTGTGAAGTTCGTGGGTGTGAAAGAGACGTTGGATATTCCCGATAGCAATCCGGTGGTGTTGTTGAAGAATAGTCCGGAGGGGAGTGAGGGGGAGATTTCCCAGACACGTACGTCCCCTCCGAGAACTATTGGCCATCTAGTAATCGATGTGATGTTGGTTGTCAGGTTCTCTGTAGAATGCGTGTAAGCAAGGAAAATAGGCGAGTCGTTGACGAGGTCAAGGGAGTCGCAGACCCCATCTCCGTCTTCATCGGGGGGGAAGTCGTCTTCGTCCAGAGGGCCAGTCGAACAAGCAGTCTCGTTTACGTCAGACCAGCCATCGCCATCATCATCCTCGTCTGTGACGTCAGGTTCTCCGTCTCCGTCGGTATCTAAGAGAGAGGCCGATATGCTCAGGTTGAATAATGCGGAATAGGCTGAGTTGTTGGCCCAGAAGGAATGTACTGTTGTATTGTACGTTGCAGTAGGGGTCCCGAAGATCTCTCCCGTTGTATTGTTCATGCTGAGTCCCGCTGGTAGAGGGGGAGAGACCTCCCAGGAGGTGATATCTCCTCCCGAGGTAATTGGGACGAGGGAAACAACCGAGACGTTCACTATCAAGTCAAGGTTGGTTAACCCATAAGTCATGGCTATCGCACGGTCATCCGTATCGTCCAGGGAGTCGCATATTCCGTCGTTGTCCGAGTCAGTCGGCACGCTTGTGGAGTTAAGGGGCTCAGTGCCGCAATCTAACTCAGCGGTGTCATTCCACCCATCATTGTCGTCATCGGGGTCGTAAAGGTCCGCAACTCCATCGCTATCCGTGTCTACGAGGACCGTGATTGTGATGGTCACGGAGCTGGTCTGGGCTCCCGTGGCATTCGCCCAGATGGTGTAGTTGGTCTGGTTCTGAACTTGGGTGGGAGTCCCCCATATCGAACCGTTTGAAGTTCCGAAGGTCAGTCCGAGTGGGAGGTCTGGGTACACTTCCCAACTCTCGGGAGTAGAGCCGGAAGTCTGCCCGGCAATCGGCTGCATCGGCAAACCCTCGGTGAGTAACAGGTCGTTTGTTGGGAAGCTGAGGAAGATCCCATTCCCAACTATCCAGATGGAGATCTCGGTGCTTGTGCTGCCGCCGGAGTTGTTGGCCCAGACGGTGTATGTTGTCAGATTGGTTACTAGCAGAGGAATTCCCTCGAAGTACCCGTTGGTGGTGTTGAAGCTCAGTCCTAGCGGATAATCCGTAGAGTTGATTGCGAAGCTCTCCACGGCACCTCCCTCTATAATCGGTTGAATGCTGACCAGCGCATCCCTCGGGATGGTGAATGTCCCATTCCCGTAGGAGATGTTGGCAATTGGCTCGTTGATTGTGAACTGAAAGTTGACGGAAGTCGTCCCCCCCTCGCTAGTTACTCGTAGCTGGAATGTCTGCTGTGTCAGGTTCACGGACGGGGCCCCGTAAATCGTCCCGTTGCTGTCCCCTAGGTGCAGGCCGGATGGCAGTGCTGGTACGAAGGTCCAGTTCAGGATGGTCCCATTGACCTCGTAGGGGGTGATCGGCTCGATCTCCAAATCACGCTCCATGACGAAAACCGTCTGGTTGTAGGATATCGTGGGCCTACCATTCAGGATAAGGAATGAGACGTTGAACTGATTGTTGCCCAAGGCGGTGTCATTCATCCACAGGGTGAATTCGGATAGTGACATGTTGCTGGTCGCCGTTCCCGAAATCAGTCCGGTGTCCGAGTTGATGCTCAAGCCCTCTGGTAGGATGGTCGATCCCCAAGAGTCGAGGTACTCACCGCAGTAGCTTGTCCCCTGGTTGCACGTTGCCCCCATGGCACTCAGGCCAGTGACTCCCCAGAGGGTGCTGGGCTCGCCCTCTACCAGATTCTCACCGTCGATGGTATGCCCTACGGTCTCCATCAGGAATTGGCTGTTGTAGTAGCAGTTGCTCGAGGGTGTCCCCATGTTGCTGTTGTTCCAGAATAGGTAGCACGTAGATTCATAGTAGTTCACCAACAAGTTGCCTAACGGGTCGAAGGCCACGTCCTCCCAGTCCAAAGTGAAGGCGTTGGATGGATTGTTGCCATATTCTAGGAACTCCTCGAAGTCTGGGTTCAGGTTCGAATCGAGCCTCAGGATTCTATGGTGGTTCCCGACGGAGTACGTCCTCTGCCCGAGGAAGAGGACGGGCATTCCCTGCGAGTCTACCTCCAGCAGACTGTAGTACTCTGCATAGTACCCCGAATTGGAAGTTAGGCAGAACTCCCGTGAGGCCTCTGTACTCCATTCTGCTCCGCTCAGACTCATTACTACGAGGCTGTCGTCGCAGGTTTCGTTGAACCAAGACACCGAACCGGTGACGTTCAGACTGCTGAGATCGTTCACCGACCAGATTGCCATAATCAGATCTCCCGAGGGAGTCGCCTGCATCATCGCAGAGTCGTAGCTCCCATGGAATCCCGCTGGACTCTCAGACGTGATTGTCGATGCACCGGTCCATGCACCGGTTTCATTTATCTTCCCGATGATGTAGTGGTAGGTGTCGTTTCCTACGGTATGATCTCCCAGCTGGGTGTCTCCGTTGGCCCTCATCAGGACCTCGACGCTACCGTCATCATGTACTCCCATCCCCTGCAGGGTCCTATGGCTGGAAGAGGCTGGAGTCACGGTAGTGGCCCATGAGAAGTTACCGGTCGAGTTAATCCGGACCACGAATGGCCTGTAGTAGTTGTAGTTGGAACTCGGAATCTCCATGGTGACGTTGCCGAAGGTCACCGTCCTGTACGAGGCTGAGTTGGTTGAGATCTGGCCGACAACTGTCAGATTACCAGTAGTTTCATTGACACTCATCCTAGTAAATCCGAAGTTGTTAACGCTGGCCTGCGTCGAGACCTGCCAGTTCGCATCGTTGGATCCTGATATGTAAGCGTCCTGCGACCACCTTATGCTACCGTTGGTGTCCAGCGAGATGAAGAAGGCAGCCTCCCTGCTGGGGAGGTCATGCTCGATTCCTGGGAGGTCTATGCCTCCGCCTCCTCTGTGCCCGGTAACGTAGGTGTTCCCGGACCCGTCTATTGACATGGCCCCGGGATTTATCGTGTAGGTTCCATCCAATGGCACGACCCATGCCCATGTCCCGTTCGCCCACCTCTTGGCGACGTACAGGTCTCCCGATCCGATTGTTACGCTGAGCCCGTCGGCTGACCATGCGGCGGTAGATTGGTACATCCCGAAGTAGTACAGGTTTCCATCCGAGTCGTACTCGTGCAGCGTGTAGCCCCTGCCGTTGCTGACGGCTGTGTATTGGTGGTCGTCCCATCTGCCGTAGCCAGCATGAACCGGTGCCGGGGACCTGACCGTGAATGTGATAGTCACAGGGTACGATGCGCCGCTGCTGTTCGAGTAGATCGTGTGGGCAGTCCCTGCCGTGTCAACCACGGTAGGGACTCCGGAGATCTCCCCTGTGACGTTGTTGACGGAGAGCCCAGCTGGCAGCGATGGAGCCCAAACCTCGACCACACCCTGGCCCTCGAAGGTAGGCGACAGGGAGACTGACTCTCCCTTCGTTGCAATCAACGAGGTGGTACCGTAGTCCATGACGGCGTACTGCAGCGTGTCGCACACCCCGTCGCCATTGGCGTCCGTGGACTGGAATGTGTACGACGGGTCTAGCAGGGCCCCCTTGTGATGGAGAATTGCCGAGCTGCTGTCGTTGGCGTCTATGGACATCAGGTACGGGTCGTCCTG